>QLAH01000226.1_pt1 | contig 41421 bp, 33 predicted proteins | sample 4693081 | NCBI WGS metagenome assembly QLAH01 (sample SAMN09425401, study PRJNA476045) | Lake water metagenome, whole genome shotgun sequencing project. | reverse complement strand
CAGGGCGCGGCCTTGGGCCGGGGCGGGGCAAGGCGGGGCGGGCACCCCGCCCCCCAACTCACTGAGACTTGCGGTGTTCGCGGAGGAAGGCTGGGATCTCGAGGTCGGACTCGGCGTAGAGCTCTTCCGCCTTGGGGGCTTCGGCTCGGGAGGCCGGGGCTTCGTTCCAGACTCCCGGAACGGGGGCCGGAGTGCTCGGCGCCGGGATGGCGGTCGACGTGACCGACCCGAGGGCCGAAGGTTCGGGCGAAGGCACCGGCGACGGCACGTCCACCAAAGCTCGATCCGGGGCCGGAGTCGCCGGGACGGGCGCCGGAGCGGGAGTCGACCGGTAGCTAACGGCCGGGCGAGGGGCGGGCTGCTCGCGATCAGGATCAAATCCGGTGGCCAGAACGGTGATGCGGACTTCGTCTTCCAGCTTCGGATCGACGACGAGGCCGAAGAAGATGTTGGCGTCGTTTTCGTCGCTCAGCTGGCGAATGTAATCCATCGCCTCGGTTGCCTCGGTCAGCGTCAGGTCGTTGCCGCTGGTGATATTGATCAGCAGGCCCTTGGCGCCGTTGATCGTTTGCTCCAGCAGCGGGCTGCTGGTGGCGCTTTGGGCGGCCTGCAGCGCGCGGAACTCGCCGATGCCATAGCCGATTCCCATCAGGGCCGGGCCGGCGTCACTCATGACGGCGCGAACGTCGGCAAAGTCGACGTTGATCTGACCGGGGATCGTGATGATGTCGCTGATTCCCTGCACGCCCTGGCGCAACACGTCATCGGCAACCCGGAAGGCGTCGATCATCGTCGTCCGCTTTTCCACAACGGCCATCAAACGGTCGTTGGGAATCGTGATCAGAGTATCAACTCGGCCCATTAGCGAGTCGATCCCACTCTGGGCGAGCCGTGTGCGCCGAGGTCCTTCAAATCCGAACGGCTTGGTCACGACCGCCACCGCCAGCGCCCCCGCCTCTCGGCAGAGGTCGGCGATAACCGGAGCGGCACCGGTGCCCGTTCCACCGCCCATTCCGGCGGTAATAAAGACCATGTCGGCCCCTTCGATCAGGCGGCGAATGTCGTTCTTGCTCTCTTCGGCCGCGCTCTTCCCGACCTCAGGATTTCCTCCTGCGCCAAGTCCCCGGGTCAGGTTGGTCCCCAGTTGGAGCTTGGTCGGCGCGAGGGCCTTATCCAGCACCTGGATGTCGGTATTCATGGCGATGAATTCCACGCCTTGAATCCCGGCATCAATCATGCGGTTGACGGCGTTTGAGCCGCCCCCGCCGACGCCGATCACTTTGATGACTGCGGTCGATCCGTTCATGGGTGTTACTGGGTCCAAATCCTTAAAAAGGCAAGTTCTTCATTCTGCCCTAAGCGGGCTTATGCGCGCGCACCGAAGAGAGCTTTGAAGTTCCGAACGCGGTCGCGCCATCCCTCAATCTCTCCTGCCGCTTGCAGGTCATTGTTGGCTTCGGTCAGCGCGTAGGTTGCGAGTCCCACCGCTCCGGACCATTGGCCCGAGCTCGCGGCGATGGATTGAGGTCCACGCACCCTCGGCTTTCCGAGTCGCACTTGCAGAGTCTTGAGCACGAGGTCAAAGAGTTCGGGCGTTTTGCTGAGCCTCGATCCTCCTCCAGTCAAGATTGCTCCACCGGGGAGCAGGCCGAGGAGGCCGGTCTCTTCAATCTGATCCTTGACCATCGATGCCAGCTCGCGCATGCGGCTTTCAATGATTTCGCAGAGTACCCGCCGGTCTAAATGCCGGGGTTCCACTTGTCCAATCTGCATGACACTGACCGAACTCAGCCCCTCGGATTCCCGCGCAAGCGCGACTCCGTAATGCGTCTTGAGTCGCTCGCCCTCTTCCTGAGTCGTTTTCAGCAATTTACTCAGGTCACTCGACACATACCTTGATCCGATCGGCAAAACTGCGGTGAAGGCGATCGCGCCGCCCTGGAAGATCGCAACCGAAGTGGTCTCGGCCCCGATGTCGATCGTGACGCAGCCTAGCTCACGCTCGTTGGGCGAACTGACGGCCAATCCGCTTGCAAGGGCGATGGGGACCAACTGGGAGCATCGGAACCCAGCTTGACCCACGGCTTGTTCTGTCGCTTGAATCGCGGCCGACTCCCCAATCACGATATGCGTGACGACCTCAAGCCGACCTCCCTTCACCCCGAGTGGATCGGAGATTCCCCGTTCGTCGTCGACGACGAACTCGCGGGGTACGGCGAGGACCTGTTCGCGGCCGGGGTCCGTCTTGATCTGGCGGCTGTGGTTGACCACTTGAAGGACGTCCTCGCGGGCAATGGCTCTCCCCCGAGGATAGAGCGGAACGTAACCCTGCACATTGAGGCTTTCGAGCTGAAATCCGCCGAATCCGATGGTGATCTCAGCCGGGAGCGGGACTCCGGCCTGGTCGCTGGCCTGTTGAACCACCTCCCGAATCACGGCCCCGGCGGCTTTGGGGTCACAGATCTCCCCTCGGTCGATCCCGGCCGAGCGTCCCTCGCCGGTCCCTAAGACCTCTAGCTCTCCTGCATTTGTCCAACGAGCAACAAGGCATGATGCCTTGGTGGAACCCAAGTCTACAACGTATGTCATGTGGCGAAACTGCTAGTTCGCCTTGGCTTGCTGGTTGGGCGCAGATGCGGCCGCTTGGGCCTGGAGCGCTTCCTGGCGCTTCTTGAGCTGGGCATCCTGCCACTGGGTCAGCCAGTGTCGGCGAATCAGACTTAGATTATTGAATATTCGGGTGCCAAAAATGAAGGCGCAGACAAGAAAAACGTTCGCTCCGATGCGATCTCCCAGCCAAGCCAATCCTGATGCGGCCAAAGTGTTGAATGCAAAACCGGATACAAAGACGTCGGTCCGGAACTTTCCTTCCTGGCTGCTGCGCATCGCACCGAAGAGGCTGTCTAGTCCCGCAAGACAGGCCACGGCGATATAAATCCCAAATTCGCCCCGGAGAGGTTGATTCACGAGAAATGCGATCGCGGCTCCGAGCAGCAGGCAGAGGATGGGGATCAGAATCACTTCGCCACCACCGGCTCACCGATCTTGAAGCCCGTTCTTCCCGTAAAGGCAGGCAAATCCATCTTGCTCACTTCCTCCACGGTGATCATCCGCGGGTCCGTCTGACGGATCTCATCCCAGATCCCGCCGGGCATTTCGATGGAACTCTTGAGTTGCTCGGAGTTGCCGATGGCCTGAATCACCACCGGGGTCCCAATTTTGTTGTCGTCGACAAGGATCGTCGGGCCCACACATCGAAAGCTCGTGCGCGCACTGACTCGGATCTTGTTGACGGCGATGGCCTCGGCTCCAGCCGACCAAAGCTCGTTCACGACCTTGAGGACGTCGCGGTCGTGGATGACCAATTCGGTCGGGAGCATGGAGTCAGTCCCTTCCGCGGGGCCATCCCGCAGGGTCACCATGATGCCCGGACCCCGAACCTCCGTGAGTCCGGCAAAGAGCTTGAGCTCCTGCAAACTTTGATTGAGCAATCGGCCTGCGCTCTCGTCCTTACCGACCGCGTTTTGCAGCTTCGTGAGCTGAGCCTGCAGTCGGGCAATCTCTTCGGATTGTTGGCGGACTTTGTCTTGTTGGTCGATCGTGCCGAGGGCAAGGCGCTCTCTCTGGTCGGCATCACGACTCCCAAATCGAGACTCGTTCGTGATCCAAGCGGTGGAGATCATGTACCCGAGGATCATCGCAAAGACGCTCACCGCCGCGACTTGGGGGTTGAGGCTCACACGATGGGCAAATGGGTTCATCATCTCTTTGGGTTCTCGGGACCGCCACGGGGCACGATCACGGGCTGTTCGGGCGCAGAGAGGTTCAGGGCCGCGACTTCTTGGAGCAAGGCTGGTCTCCGCTCAAGGGCTTTTCGCAGTTGATCCACTTTCTCCTTATATCGGTCGGTTGTTCCGAGCAGGACTGGAGCATCAACTCCCTCTGCCCGTAAGGATACTTTGTTCTCACTATCAAGCACTATTTTCCACGCCAATACTGGGACCTTTGTCGCCAGTTCCACAGCTAGTCCGGCGACTTGACGTCCGTCCCATTCTCCCACTAGGCTGAGACTCGGTTTGGTGGCATCGATCGGGAGGACAACCTCAGGAAGCTTTTGGTCCGCGGCGGGGTCCAAATAGAGCTCCCCTCGGGCATCTAGGGCCAAGTTGGTACCACGCGGCCCGCGGGCGACTGGCTCACGCAGTTGCAGCGAAAGAACCGCCCGACCAAACAGGTTTTGTTGCCAACGGGCCTTCAGGATCGACTCATCGGCAAGAATTTTCTCGATGAGCCGCTGAGAATCGTGCTGCCAGGCAGGAATCTTTCGGATCTCTTCGATCAGGGTCCTCAAGCGCGCCTCTTGATCCGGGCGGGCTCCTTCGATCCGCACCTTTCGAAGCTGAGTCACTGGACTGAGCCAGAGCCCGAGCAGAACTTGAAGGACGGCAAAGAGCCAGAGCCAGCCGGCCCACTGGACCTTGTATCGCCGGGTGGGCCTAGCGGTTCGCGCCATGGCGACGGATCGCGTCCTCCAAGATCCAGACACAGAGATCGTCGTAGGGGATACCCGCGGTCTCCGCACTCTTCGGCAAGAGCGAGGTAACCGTCATCCCTGGAAGGGTGTTGACTTCCAGGATCACGGGGCCACGCTCGGTGACGATCATGTCGGTACGCGTCGCGCCCGCGCATCCCAGACCCCGATGCGCGGCGAGGGCCAGTTCACCGACCTGGGCCAGAATCTCGGACGAGAGTCGGGCCGGGCAGATTTCTTCGGTTGCGCCAGGGATGTACTTGTTCGCAAAGTCATACTGGCCGCTCTTCGGGGCGATCTCCACCGCCGGGAGGGACCGATCTCCCAAGACGGGGACGCTGATCTCCATTCCCACGAGCCACTCCTCAATCAAGCAAGCCGAGTCGTAAGCCAGGGCTTTTTCCACCGCGGGTTGGAGTTGTTGGAGCTCTTCGACGAAGGTCAGACCAATCGTCGAGCCCTGCTCATTCGGCTTCACAACCACCCGGGTCAGCGGGCCGAGGTCGGGCAACGGTTCGCCGGGGCGGACAAGCCAGCCCAAAGGTACGGGCAACCCTTGGGCAGCCAAAATCTGCTTGGTCAGCCCTTTGTCCATTGCGATCGCACTGGCCTGCACTCCGCTTCCGCTGTAGGGGATTCCCAAAATCTCAAAGAGGCCCTGCGTCGCGCCGTCCTCGTCCTTGACTCCATGAACCGCAAGCACCGCCGCGTCGGGCCGCGGCGGGAGTTTCTCATGACCCGAGAGCAAGAGATCGACGACATCGACCTCGCGGACGGCATACCCCTTCCGCCGGAGCGCAGCCGCCATCGACCGCCCGCTGTGGAGCGAGACTTCCCTCTCCGCGCTCTGGCCACCCAGCACCACCCAGACATCCTTGGTCTCGCCGCGGGCAAGGCCCCCCAAGATCCCCGGGACGCAATCGGCGATATTCCCCGCTCCCATGATCAAGACGACGTCGGTCGGCTCGATCCAGGCAGGCAGGTCCAGAGCCAGACGATGGCGACTGGGGACGTACCGGTGGGGGATCGTCAGTCCGTCTGCAATCCGAGCCGCACTGATGCCCGGGATTGGGTCCTCGCGGGCCGGATAGATGTCGGTGAGGACGGCGAAGTCGGACAAGTCCAGCGCGGTCGTGAAGTCGCCAAGCAGATCACGCGTCCGGGAATAGAGATGGGGCTGAAAAACCGCGACCACCCGACGCTCTGGGTAGGCCTGGCGCACGGCCGCGATGCTGGCCCGGATCTCGGTCGGGTGATGGGCATAGTCGTCGATCACAACCGGATCTGCCGACCGAACGATCTCCAACCGGCGAGGGATTCCGCGGTATTCCCGAAGAGCTTCCTCGTGGCCGATCCCGATGGACTCCGCTACGGCAACAGCCGCCCCCGCGTTCTCGCGCTGATGATCGCCGAGCACCCCGAGAGGTCCCGAGTAAGGCGAGTATTCAACCGCTGGGCTGCCCTCGGCCATGGGGGCGGTCGAGCGTGTTTCCGCGGGGGTGACCGCCTCGACGACCCACTCGAACGCAGCTGGTTGAAGGGCAGAAACAAAGACTTTCTCCGCCCGCGCCAAGAATCGCCCCACGGCTCCGCGGAGATTGGCGAAGCTGCCGTGATAGTCGAGATGATCCGGCTCCAGGTTGGTCAGAACCGCGATTTCGGGCTTTAGATCTCGGAGGGCATCATAGGCCTCGCAGGCCTCGACGACCGCCCACTTTCCTCGACCCAGATTCTTATTCAAGGTCTCCGGACTCTGCTCGACCCCGATCAACACCAGCGGGTCGAGCCCGGCGTGTTGCAGAACGGATCCGATCATCGCCGTGGTCGAGCTTTTGCCGTGCGAACCCGTTACGCCGATGACATGGTGATTGCGCAAGGCCCACCCCAGGACCTGGCTCCGGCGATAGAGGAGCCCGCGATGACCCACGACTCCGGGGGTTGAATCGAGGTCGATGGCATCGGTCACCACCAATGCCTCTCGGTTCTCCGGTTCTAGGCTACTCCCGATCTCGACCCCGAGCGTGCGCAGGGTCTCCATCATCGGGGTCTCCCCGGCGTCGGTACCGCGAACCGAGTAGCCTTCACGCTGAAGAAGCGCGGCCAAACTTGCCATCCCAACTCCGCCGATTCCGACAAAGAAGAATGAAGTCACACCCTCTAGCAACTCGGCCTGAGAAAAGCGCGTCTCGACCTCGGCCATAGTCCTCATCGGGCGGCTCCTTCTTGGACCAGGTCCGCGATTCGGCTGACTGCATCGGGGATATCCCACTCTTCCAGAGCCGCGCGCGCGCTAGCCTGGCGGTCCGACTCCCCGACCCAACTCAGGATTCTGGATTCCAAGGCGGCGGGGGTGAGTTCCTTCTCCTCGAGCAAGACAGCCGCGCCGATCGATTCGAATTCTTGGGCGTTCAGCCGCTGGTGGTCGGCAAAGGCCGCGGGGTATGGAACGAGGATGGCGGGCTTGCGCATGGCGGCGAGTTCTGCAAGGGTACCGGCTCCAGATCGACAGACCGCGATCTCGCAACCAAACATCGCACTTGCCATCTCCTCGGCCTGCAAAAACGCCCGCAGCTCGTACCCGCTCGTCAGGCCCAGACGGGCCAAGCTCTCAGTCATTCCTGGAAAGTGCTTGGTTCCAGTCACATGGAGCCACTGGACCGTCTGCCCAGCCATTCGGACGGCGGTCGCAAGTGCGGCTTCATTGATCGCTTGGGCGCCCTGAGACCCTCCCATAACCAGCAGAATCGGCCCCCCTTCACCCAATTGTTGGGCCAGGCCAAACCCAACTTGGCCACTTCGAAACTCGCCCCGAACGGGCATTCCGGTCCGGACCACCCGGGCATCAGGAAAGTGCTCGGCTCCACTGCGGAATGTCGTCGCGACCGCCGAGGACGACTTCGAGAGAATCCTGTTGGTGCGCCCCGGCACGACATTTTGTTCGTGCAGAACGAAGGGAATCCCCAGCGAGCTGGCCGCACTCACCACCGGGGCCGAGGCGTATCCCCCCGTGCTAAACACCGCATCTGGCCGAGTCTGGCTAAGATGCCGACGAGCCATGATTCGGGCCCGGGCCAGGTTGATGGCCCCCCGCCATCCCCGCAAGGATGTCAAGCGATAGAGGGGCTCACTCGGAAAGCCAGTGAACCCAACTCCTGCCTTGGCACAAGCGGACGACTCTTGACCGCGCAGAGAACCGACATACCGAACGTCACAACCGCGGCGACGGAGCTCGAGCGCGACCTCAAGCGCCGGATAGACGTGACCGCCGGTGCCGCCACCCGTAACGACGACCTTCAACCGCCGTCTCCTTGGCGGGCAATTCCATTGCCGCCGATTGACAAATTCCCAAAGCGAGCCATAAGATCAAAAGACTAGATCCCCCCGAACTGAAGAACGGGAACGGGATCCCAATCGGGGGCAGCGTTCCGTTGGCGACCATCACATTGACCGTGCATTGAACGGTCAACCACGAGGCCACCCCCAGCAAAACGTAGCGAGCGAACGGGTCCTGGGTGTACCGGCTCAGCGCGATCAGCCGCCATACCACCAATGCCACCAACCCAATCGCGACGAGAGCGCCGATCAGCCCAAACTCCTCGGCCACCGTTGCCATGATGTAGTCGGTCGTCGCGGCCGGAAGATAGTGCTTGGCGCGTCCATTCCCGAGCCCCACCCCCGTGAGACCGCCATCGGCCATTCCGAGTTCGGCCCAAGTCGATTGGTAGCCTTGATCGCTCGCCACCCCCGATTCCCAGCGGGCGCCATGGCTGGTGATCCGCTCCATCCGGTACGGTTCAAGCTTCGCAAGCGTCGTCACTCCGACCAAACCCGTGACCGCTAGGAGGGCCATCGACTTGGCGCTGACGCCCCCCATCCACATCATGAGCAGGGCCGTCGAGAGGATGATCGCGGCACCGCCGAGGTCCGGCTCGCGCTCGATCTTGAGCACGATGAAGAGGACCACAAAGAGCGGCCAAGCCCGCACCAACTTCGGAAACACGACCCGGTCGATCCAATCCGCCCAATGCCGGACCTTAGGCCGAATAAACGGCTTCCTCACCGAAAAGACCGCGGCTAAGTAGAGGATCACCGCGATCTTAGCGAACTCGCTGGGCTGAAAGTCCACCGAACCGAAGGAAATCCAGCTGGTTGCGCCGCCGCGCGTCGTTGCCACGCCCGGGATCAGCAGGACAAGGAGCAACGCGATCGAGACAAGCAACAAGGGCCGAGCCAGCTTTTTCCAAAGGCTGATCGGCAAGACCGCCGCGCAAGCCCCGGCAACCAGCGAAACCGTGGTGGCCAACAGCTGGACATAGAACTCCCGGGGAATCTCCCCCTTGTTGCGGACGATGCTCTGCGCATAGCCCGCATCCCAGATCGCAAAGACGCCAAGGATCGTGGCCGTCATCGTCACCAGGAACAGGATCGGATCGGTCGAGAGCGAAAGCCGTCGCCAGAAGGCCGTTATCATGCCAACCACCCCCGAACCATCGCCTCGAAGGCCTCGCCCCGCTCTCGAAAATTCGCATACGGCTCAGCGCTCGCACAACCGGGCGCCAGCATCACGGTATCACCCGGCTCGGCCAGCTTAGCGGCATGAGAAAACGCTTCGTCCAACGAGGAAAACTTGGGATCGCTCGCGCGGCCGACGGCTTCGGCCAAAGCATCCGCGTGATGGCTGAAAAAAACGACTCGGTCGGGAGAACCCGCGAGGAATTCGCGCACCGATCCGAAGTCGAGTCCTTTCATCAAACCGCCCATCAAGAGCACCTTTCGACCCGGGATCGCCTTAGCACTCGCTAGGACGGCCCCCGGATTGGTGCACATCGAGTTATTGACGAATTGGACCCCGTTTTTGGAGCCAAGAAGTCGCATCCGGTGATCCAATCCCGGCATCTGCTGGACCGCGTTGATCATTCGACGCTGGGTATCGCGATCCTCTGACCGCAAGACCGCTTGGGCCATCGCGAGAGCGACCATCGCGTTTCCCCTTTGGTGGGATCCGACGACCCGGAAATCCTTCAACGCCCCCTCAACCGATCCAATTCCGACCGCCTGATCGCTGGACCAGACCCCTTCCGGATCCGGCACCGCCACCACGCGTGCCGCCGTCTGCAGGATTTCACGAGGAATGCTGGGCTCCTCGGCGTTCCAGATCACCACATCGGCGGGAGTCATCCTTTGGATAAGCCGAAGCTTCGTGGCGCGATAATCCTCAAAGCTCGGGTGGCGATCCAGATGGTCCGGAGTGACATTCAAGATCGAGGCGACTTTGGGTCGAAATTCCTCTACCCACTCCAGCTGAAAGCTGCTGATCTCGGCCACCAAGACCTCGTCCCATGCAGCCGCTTCCGCCGCCTCGGTCAGGGTCCTCTCCGGAAAGCCCGATCCGCTGATGTTGCCGCAGAGATGCGCCTCCACTCCAGCCGCGCGCAGGGCCAGCCACGTCATAACGGTTGTCGTGCTCTTTCCGTTCGTCCCAGTGATGGCCACGATCGGAGCCTGGGCGATGCGAAAGGCAAATTCGACTTCGCTCCAAACCGGTATCCCATGTGAGGTCGCATCGAGCAGCGCCGGGTGGGTGCATCGGAACCCAGGACTGGGGACGAAGAGGTCGCAATCCTCCGGACTGAGTCGGCCATGCCAACCGGTGAGAACCTCGACCCCGAGCCCGGAGAGCCGTTCCACGGTATCGAGGGCATCGGGAGTCTCGGCGGATTTCTCATCCAAAAGGGTTACCGTGGCTCCGCGTCGAACCGCCGCTTCGGCGACGGCGATGCCGGAGCGGCCCATCCCCGCAACGGCCACGCGGCGCCCGGCGAGGCTCACCGGAGTCGGCCCCCAAGGAGCAACAACCAACCGGTCGCCAGCGCCGAACAAACGGCCTGGGTAAGCAAGAACATCCAGACGACTCGGGTCTCGGGCCAACCGGCGTCTTGAAACGCATGGTGAATCGGAGTCTTGGGAAAGACCCGCTTGCCCCGCAGCTTCACACTCGCGATCTGGATCGGGACCGGAACCAGTTCGGCGATCAGCACCAGCGCCAGAACAAAGAGCGGAAGGACATACAGTCCCCAATGGAGATGGATCGACCGGACCGGGATCTCGACAAAGGTGTAACCGATCAGGGCTCCGATCGGAAGCGAGCCAACATCCCCCATGAAGACTCGCGCCGGGGGTGCATTGTAGAAAAGGAACGGGATCATCGCCCCAGCAAGGGCGGCCATCAGGCTCGGGGTGAACGAGCGAAGCCCGCTCAGGTCGCTGAAGATCGCCAACGGGATGACGATGAGAATCGCAAGGGTCCCGGCCAAGGCGTCCATGCCATCGGCAAAGTTGTAGGCGTTGCTGAAGAAGAGGACAAAGAACAAGACCAGCCCGATGATCGTCCAGTTATCGGTTCCGAGGCGGGCGATAAGGACGGTGCCCAGGATCTGCATCCCCAGCTTTTGCTTCCAACCCAAACCCCGCTTTCCCTTGGCCATTCGAGGCACGACGAAGTCATCGACGAACCCGATGATCGCAAACAAGGCCACGAGCAGGATCGGCACGATCGCCTTTTGCCCCTGGACGACCAAGGCCGAAACCAAGAAACCCGCGATGATGATCAGTCCCCCCATCGTCGGTGTCCCCTGCTTGTGGGCGTGCTCCTGCACATGAGCGCTGATCGTCTGTTGAGACTTCAGCCGGATGAGTGTCCGCAGAATCCACGGAGCCAACAACCCCGAGACCACCAGCGCGATCGCAAACGACAGACCAACCGGATACTCCTCGATCATAAATCCTCCAGGGCCCGTTCCAGGCCGAGAGCCCGGCTGCCCTTAATGAGAACCGCGTCCCCTGCCGCCAGTCCCTTCAGCCATTGAGTGACCTGTGCCAGGTCGTCGGTCCACTCTGTTTGGCTCGATGGGAATCCGAGACCGACCGCCTCCTCCATCATGATCCGGGCCTGATCGCCAAAGAACAACACCCGGTCCGGGGCCGTCGCGGCAACCGCCTTACCGACCAATCGATGGCCGATTTCGCTAAAGTCGCCGAGTTCCTTCATCTCTCCCAAAACCGCGACTCGGCGACCTTGAGAAGGTGCCTCGGCCAGGGTTCGGAGAGCTGCGGCGGTGCTATCTGGGCTCGCGTTATAGTTGTCCAGCGCCAGAGTCAATCCACCCCTGTCGAGGATCTCCATCCGCATCGGCGGGAGTTGGGCGGTGCCAAGAGCCTGGGCTGCAGCATCGACGGGGACCCCAGCCAGGTGGGCGACCAGAATTCCCGCCGCCGCATTCAGGGCCTGGTGCTTGCCAATCGTGGCCAATTCGGCCCGCCAAGGGGTGCCAAAAATCTCTCCGATGACTTCGCTCCGCTGCCAATCCAGCGCTCGGTACCCGATCACACGGCAGTCAGCGTCGGTCGTCGTTCCGAACGTCGAAACCGGGACCGAGCTTTGGGCCCGGAAGTGTGGCGTAAAGTCATCCTCGGCCCAAAGGACCAGGTGACCACCGGGGCGGATGTGGGGGATGATCTCGCCCTTAGCCTTCGCGATCCCTTCTCGAGATCCAACCATCTCGATGTGGGCCGTCCCGATCATCGTGATCAGCCCGATCGTCGGCTGGGTGAACCTCGCGAGGTGATCAATCTGACCAAAACCGCGCATCGCCAGCTCGGCGACCACGGCCTCGTGGCCCGCCGCATCCTGCCAAAGGAGCGGGGCCGTATATTCGGTGTTGCGGTTGCCGGGTGATTTCAGAACCCGGAGCCCGGCCCCCAGTGCCGCCGCGGTGAATTCCTTCGCGCTGGTTTTGCCGTTGCTCCCCGTGATCCCGACGACGGTTCCCGTGAACTCGCCCCGCAAACTCGATGCGAAAGCTGCGAGGGCCTCGACAAGGTTCGTCACTAGGAGGTGGGGCCCCTCGGTGGGGCGCTCGCAGACCGCCGCCACCGCCCCCGCCGCGAGCGCGTCGCCGACAAATTGATGTCCATCGACGTTCGCCCCACGGATGGCCAGAAAAACTTGCCCAGACTGAACTTCGCGGTTATCTAGCGCGAAACCGGTGAATGGAGTCTCGGCCGAAGCCCCGCCTCGAAGCTCCGCCCCCATCCGCATGGCGAGGTCCCCTAGAGTCTTCTTCATCGCAGAGCCTCCAGGGCGCAGGCAGTGTCGCTGAAGGGCAGCTTTTCGTGCCCGATGATTTGATACTCTTCGTGGCCTTTGCCGGCCAAAACTACGGCATCGCCCGGCTGGGCCATGTGGATCGCCCGGCGAATCGCAACTTCGCGGTCGAGGTGCCGCTCATAGCGAGCTTCGGGGCCGAGGGAGCTGACCATTTCGCTCAAGATTTTGGCTGGATCCTCGGTTCTCGGATTGTCACTCGTAAAAATACAGAGATCACTGCGATCGAGGGCAGCCCTCGCCATCAGCGGACGCTTGGATGGATCGCGGTCGCCCCCACATCCAACCACCGTGATCACGCGGGCGGGGTTGGCATCGCGAACGGCGTCGAGCAACTTCTCCAGCGCATCCGGAGTGTGGGCGTAGTCGACCATCACCACGATCCCCCTCGAGTTTGGAAGGGTCTGGAAGCGGCCCGGAGCGGGTTCCGCTTGACTGAGCCCGCGAGCAATCTCGGCATCGGGCAGCCCAAAGCCCTGCAGGATCGCCGCGGCGCACGCCAGGTTCTGGGCATTGAATCGCCCTCCCAGCAAGGATTGAAACTGGATGCCGCCATGAGTCCGGGCCACGATGCGGTCCAGATAGACCTCCTCAATCAAAAGGTCCGAATCCGCTCCCGGACCGCCATAGGTCAAGACTGGACCAGGAAGGTGCTGAGACCACTCTTCGGCATGGGGGTCGGCCATCGGGAGGACCGAGACCGGCATCGCTCGGGAAGCGGCCACGACTTCCGTGAAGAGAAGCTCCTTGGCCGCCGCGTAGCGCTCCATCGTCCGGTGATAATCGAGGTGATCCAAGCTCAAGTGAGTGAAGGCGGTGAGGGCAAAGGAAACCCCTGCGACCCGCCGCTGAACCAAGGCATGGCTGGAGACCTCCATCGCCAAGACCGAGCAGCCCGCCTCGCGCGCGCTGACCAAGGTCTGCCAGATCCCGCAGGGGGTTGGGGTCGTGTTCTCCCCTTCTCTCCGGCCCGATCCGAGGTCGAAACCGAGGGTGCCCAGATATCCGGCCGAGACTCCGACGGCTCGGAGAGCCTGGGCCACGATCCAAGCCGTGGTGGTCTTCCCATTGGTCCCTGTGATCCCGATAACCTTGACTTCTTGGCTGGGATCCCCGTAGAGCTCTCGGCAGATCCGACCGAGGGCGGCGTTATAGGCAGATCCATTGGAGGCTAATAAACGGGCCGGCAATCCAAGCGCCGCCGAATGGTCGAAGCTCTGTGCGTCGGGGACCAGGGCGATCTCAGCTCCCCCCATCAGGGCCTGCCCCAGATAGGTCGAGGGTGGTGTCCGGCCACTCGGCATCGCGACAAAACCCGAACCTGGTAGCACTGTCCGGCTGTCATCGGTCAGGCTCGAGATGATTCCCGAACCGCTCCTGGCAAGGACCGGGATGCCCGCCGCGGCCAAAAGCTCATCAACGTCGCGCATGGGCCTTACGTTCTGGGCTTATTCTCATCGTCCGGATCAGGTCGAGAGCAACCGCGCGGAAAACGGGTCCCGCAACCTGAGACCCGTAATACTGCGAACCTTTTGGGTTATCGACCATCACTAGGATGACGGCTTGCGGGTCGTTTGCGGGCACATAACCCACGAAACTAGAGACATACCCTTCTCCGGACCCGAGCTTCTGGGCGGTCCCGGTCTTGCCGGCCAAGCGATACCCGTCGATTCGGAGAGATTTCCCAGTTCCGCGGTCGCTACCGATTACGGCCTCCATCAGCTCCATCACCTCATCGGCAACCGGCTCGGAAAAGACCCTGGCCGCCACCTCAGGCGGTCGTTCTTGGTCCCCGATTCGCTTGATCAGGCGCGGCTTCATCCGGACCCCGCCGTTGGCGAGCGTCGAGTAGGCCGATATCAAGGCAACTGGGGTGCAGCTGATCGATTGCCCAAAGCCGACGTTGGCAACCTGTTGCTGCTTCGCCCACTCACCAAAGTTGAATTGCCCAGGGACGTCCGTTTCCTTCGGAACTCCGATCCCGGTGGGCTTCAAGAGGCCCAGCTTGCCGAGATTCTCGATCATCCTGTCTCGTCCGACCATCAGCGCCCATTTTGCCGCGCTGACGTTGCAGCTCTTGGCGATCGCCATTTCGGGGTCCAGAGGGCCGTGAGCCCGACCCCCGCCGTGGGCATCGCAGCGCACCCGATAGCCTCGCCCAAAGTTGAAGGTCCCATCGCACTGGATGACGGTGTTCCGAGTGATGTCGCCCGTCTCCATCGCCTCGGCCATGGTCAAAATCTTGAAGGTCGAACCGGGCTCGAACACCATCGAGTAGTTTGGGTTGTATCCCGAAATCGCTTTGGTAGGATCGGGAGTGACCTCCGGCCATGTCGCCATCGCCAGCAGATCCCCGGTCTTGGGATCCATCACCAGCGCGACCCCCCGGTCGGCCTTGTGCGCCTCTACCGAGCGCTGAAGGTGAACGGTGGCACTCGCCTGGAGGTCGGCATCCAGGGTCAGGGCAATCTCCTTTCCGTCCTCCCGACTGTAGGAATCCGACTCCATCCGCCCCGGTAGGTAAGCCCCATAGCGGTCGGTGACCCCTCGGCGCATTCCCTTCCGACCCGCTAGCTCCTCATTCAGGGCCTCTTCGAGTCCCCCGCTGGGCTTGCCGTCGACGATGTTGCCCAGGATGGAGGCCACGGCTGGGCCGAGCGGGTACATCCGGCGAGAGACAGGATCAAGGCTCACCCCGTCGGCGCCCCATCGCTTTTGGACCTGCTTGACCCGACTCACTTCTTCGGTGCCGAGGCTCTGGGACCAGCTCGGTCGCTTGACGCTCGATTCGACCGCCGCTTGGATCTCCGCCGCCGGAATTCCCGACGCTTGACCAAGATCGGCAAAGAATCCAGGCGACCGGGGTACAGCCTCCTTAGAGAGGCTCAGACGATACTCGTCCCGAGACTGCGCCAACACTTGGCCATCGCGGCTCACGATCGAGCCCCGTCGAGGGAGATCAGCCCTTTTATCGATCCCCCGACCGGCTTTTTCGGCCTTTGCAAAGGTCTGATCCGCCCGGAAAACTTGGCGGTCGGCCTGGGAAAGCGCGGCCGTCAAGAAGGCCACGCCAACAAAGACGCCGAGATGAGCAGTGGGCCGACCCCTACCGATTGAACGCGACACGCATGGACTCCTCGCCCAAGGACTCCACCGGAGCCAGGGATTCAAACCCCCGTGCCAATGCCCACTGGTCCACTGAGCGCATGGAAGAAAGACGGGCGACCTCTTCCCGAAGCCGCGCGACTTCGAGGCGAACTTGTCGCTGAGACTCGTTCGATCGAAGACCTTCTCGTCGAGCCGCTTCAAGCCGAGTTTGGGCCATCAACGTCGAAGTCTGATAGGCCGCAAATCCAAGGACGATCGCCATCACCACCGGCGCCCAGACCCAAGAGTTAGCCGGACGACGCCGAGCGCGGGTCGCGGCCGAGCGACGTGGAGCCGACGCCACGGCCGGTCGAGTCCGAGCGACCTTCCGCGGAGCTGTCCGGGTGCGGGGACGAGTAGTTTCTTCCTTGATGAGCGTCTTCATGATGTTTTCCTGAGGGCGCGCAGTTTTGCGCTTCGGCTCTTGGGGTTCTGGGCGATTTCCGTATCGCTCGGAACCAGGGGCTTGCGGGTCAATTCTTCGTATTCGCCGCTGTGGGCGAGGGCTCGAAAGGCGTGCTTGACGGCGCGATCTTCGCCGCTGTGATAGCTCAACACGACCATCCGTCCATTGGGGGCGAGCTCGTTCGCGATCTCTGTGATCGCCTCTTCCAGCCCCTCCAACTCCTCATTGATCCAGATTCGGATCGCCTGGAAGCTTCGGGTCGCGGGGTGGAGTCGCTTGTCCCTCATGGCGGGGGGAACAGCGGCCTCGATGCAGTTCACTAGGTCAGCCGTCGTGCGCAGGGGATTCAGCTTGCGGCGGTCCACGATGACTTGGGCGATCCGCCTTGCCCACCGTTCGTCTCCGAACTCCTTCAGAACTCGTTCGATTTCGGCGGCGGTAGCTCTGTTGAGCCAAGCTGAAGCCGGCTCGCCCTTCTCGCGGTCCATCCGCATGTCGAGGGGCGCTTCGGATCGGAAACTGATACCGCGCTCGGGGTCCTCGATCTGGGCATTATTGAGCCCAAGATCGAGAAGGACCCCATCGAGTGACTGTGGTCCAACAGACTCGCGTGAATGGAGGGGTAAATCGCGATAGTCGCAGCGCTTGAGATGGGCCTCGACGCCTGCCTCACTCAGCCGTTCTCGGGCGATCGCCAGCATCTGGGCGTCCCAATCACAGGCGACGAGTCGGCCATTGGGCTGGATGCGCGCCACAGCCGCGAGGGCGTGGCCAGCCAGACCGAGGGTGCCGTCGGCATAGGTGGAACCAGGAGAGAGGGCAAGATACTCCATCACCTCTTCCAGCATCACCGGGATATGTTCGGCGATGCCACACCTCCCATCAAGACCTTTAGAAGCTGTTGGCCGGCATCCTGCTGGGTCTGTCGGTGCAGGGTCACGGCCGAGCGAAGTCCTTCGTAGGCTTGGCGCATCTCGATGCGCCGTCGACCGCCATAGGTTTCACCTTCTTCGGTGTAGCGCTCAAACTCCTCGAGCGACCAGACCTCCAGCTTTTCGATCATGCCAAAGATGACCAACTCCCCGCGAAGACGGGCTTTCTCTCGGATCTTCGTCGGTACCACGATGCGGCCCTGGGCGTCGGCCTTCAGGTCGCTCTCAGCGTCGGCAAGCACAAGACGCAGGTAATGATCTCGATCAGGGTTGGCGATGGGAAGATCGGCGAATTCGCCGTACCACTTCTCCCATCCGTCATCGGAGAAAACGACGACTTGGCTCATCTCGCCCAAGACCATCATGGGGTTCTCGCCGAGAGCGGAGAGCTTGGAGCGACTGATCTGGATGCGACCGCGATCGTCGATGGAGGCTTTATCTCGCCCCACCAATCGGCCCATCGCATTGGTCTTGGTCGGCTCCACGGTGATTTCTCTGCGGGGAATGAATGGGGAAAGCCGGACTTGGACCATCCTAGTCCGCCGGCTTTCCAGAAAGTCGTTGTCAGGGATCCCCGCCCTAACCCCGGTCTCGCCTTCACCCTCATGGCTTCGGTATCAACAGGGATATGTTATCCGACCATCGGCGGATTTCCAAGGAAATATATGGGCAGGATATGGGAAAGAGTGAAAATGCATCGGAAGTACACTAGGATAAGTAGACACACAGGGACAAGGATCCCTCTTCCGACGGGTGAGAAAGGAGTGGCAAAAGGGTCTTACTACGCTCAAATCGGGGGACTGAACCCCTTTTCCAATAGGTTTCCCTACTTTTGTGCGGTGTGACCGATGCTGAAATCGGCCATCGGATCGGCCTCGAAGTCGACCCACGTCACCGAGTCCACCCGACCCGGGCCGAGATAGAGCAGATGCATGAGCTCTTCGACCGCAGCCGAGTCCGCGTGTTGAGCCACGACCCGAACGCTGCCGTCTTCGACATTGCAGACCATGCCCACGATCCCCCGTTCCTCGGCTTTCCGTCGAACGTAGGCGCGAAATCCCACGTTTTGGACTTTTCCCCGAACGGTGGCTTGCTTGGTAATCATGTTGGATTGAGAACCTGAATCTCGGGCTTCCAATCTAGTTTCGCCATCCAGTCGAGGTAATCCTGCGGCTGAATCTGAGACAAAGGCTTGCCAATCAGGGAGACCAGCAGAGCTTCCATGACATTGGTGGCAAAGGTCTCACCCTGAAACACCGGCGTGGTTGTGATGAGCCGATGGACCCCGGCCGAGCGGAGCCAGTCGATGTTCTGCTTTCGAACGCTCTGGGTCAAGATGGTTTTGCCATCCAGACGATCAGGGGCATAGCGGTAGATGAAGAGGCTATCCCCGGCGATGACGTCGGCCCAATCGAACATCTTGCCAAACTTCGGCTTGCGTTCTTCTTGCTTTTCGCCCGTCGGATAGAACCATTGAAGAGGGAGACGGGTGATGATCGGGAGCAAGATCCGGCCGAGCTGTTCCACGCTCCGATACTGATGGACGCCGAGCGGCAAGCCTAGCCCAAAGAGCAGGTCGCCATAGACCACTTGTCCCCCCGCTTGGTGGAGGGCCTGGGCCATCCCATACCGATCGACCGCCGACATCAGGAGCGTTTTCGAATTCGAAAAGTCGACTTCCCCGCTTGACTGCAACTGCTGGACGGTCTCTCTCTCTAGGGTGTGCTTGAGCCCACTACCATCGACGACCGGGGTCTGCCGGGCACCAGAGACCAGTTGCGTGATCTCACGGAAGGGGTACTGGCGATCCCCGATCACCAGATAGAGATCGCAACCCCCTACTCCTAGGGCATCCACCTTTCCATCGAGCTCGGAAAAGAGCGCGGCAAACCGCTTGCGGTCGCCGTCGGTTCCGATTCGATCGATCTGGAACGGGGTTCCGAGGATCTCGGTCTGGACCGACTTATCCCGTTTGCTGGTTCCGAGGGAGATGCTGACGACCCGGCGCAAAACTAGTAGACCGCGATCCCTTCGATTTCCACATCCACGCCTCGCGGCAAGCCGGCGACGGCCACCGTCGAGCGGGCCGGAGGCTCGGATTCGAACAACGTGCCATAGACTTCATTGACGGCGGCAAAGTGATCCATCGAGCTCAGGAAAATCGTGGTCTTGACCAGGTGGGCAGGCGTGAGACCCGCCGCTGCAAGCACGGCGCGCATGTTGGCGATGACCTGTTCGGTTTGCGCCTTGATATCTCCGGTCACGAGGTCTCCGCCTGGGGTGAGGGGGATCTGGCCGCTCATGAAATAGAAGTTTCCGCCGGCTTGGATGGCCTGGCTATAGGGTCCGATCGCTCCCGGGGCGGTATCGGTGGAGACAACAGTTCGCGTCATGCTGGGTTTGTACCTAATCGCTTGATCATGCGGTGGTGTGGGATCCCGACCTCCTCGAACCCCTCTCCCTCGATCAGGTAGGCCAAGCGCAGGTAGAACGGAAGTGCGGTATCGCGGGCGTTCATCTCGATGCCGATGGCCCCCGCCGCTAGGCTATACCGCTCGCATTCTTCCATGACCTTTCTTCCCAATCCGTTCCCTTGGCGGCTTGGATCAACGGCGACCTGCCGGACCTTGTGCCATCCGTTTGGGAGGGGTTTGATCAGGGCACAGGCCACCGCTCGGTCGCCGTCAAAGCCTGCCACCACGATCTGCCCGGTCTCGGCTTGCAGTTCCTCATGAGAAAAATCTAGTCCGAGGGGTCGACGGAGCACTTCGCGTCGAAGCTCCACCACGGTCTCCCAATCTGGACTTCCGTGCTCCACAAGTCGCCACTGGAATTGCGTTTCCATGAACAAACTAGTGTAACCTTTGCCTTGCTATGAAGGCTTACTTGTCGGAACTGCTGACCGGATCCTTGACCCGAATCGGCAAGGATATCGATGCTCTGAGTCACGAGGCGCTGGATGCCTCCCCCGGTGGCAAGGCCCGCGCGGGCTATGACTATCTCCATGAAGTCGCCGTCGTCAACCATCGGATCGCCGCTCGGTTGAAGGGCGAAGAACCCGCCGAATGGCCCTTTGGCGACGATTGGGCGGTGGCCCCGGCCGAGTTGCGGAACAAGGCCGCGATGAAGGCCTCGCTTGAGGCGAGCGTTCAAGCCGTCGTCGATGCGATCGGTGACAACCCCGAGCGGATGATCACCACCCCCGAAGGTGACCGCCCCGCCTATGGGATGGCCGTGTTCGCCGCCATCCACATGAACTACCACGACGGACAACTGAATCTCGTCCAGGGTCTCCACGGCGACCCTGAGATGAACTGGATGTAAAAAAAAGAGTCGTCAAGAGCCAAACCCGATGTATGCTTATCGGTATGCAGTGCCGGTGTTTGGCTCTAGGCTTGTTTTGTGTCCCTTCCCTTGCCCTCTCGCAGGGCGACCCGGCCGTGATTGATCGGATCATCGATCAGGGAAAATCGGCCAACCAGGCGCGTCAGCATCTGCGCGAACTGACCAGCCAGATCGGTGCCCGTCGAACCGGGAGCCAGTCTCTGGCCGCGGCCCAGCAGTGGGCGATGAAGAAGCTCCGAGAATACGGCTGGAAGAACGTTCGGTTGGAAAAGTGGGGCGAAGTGCCGATCGGCTTTGAGCGCGGCCCCAACTACCACGGTGGACTCCGGGCTCCGTTTAACTTTGATATGGAGTTCAGCGCCGCGGCTTGGACCCCAGGCACGAAGGGTGCCCTCCGCGCCGAAGCCGTTCTCCAGCCCGAGACCCTCGAGGAATTGACCAAGCTGGCCGACTCCTTGGCCGGAAAGTGGATCGTCATGCGCCAACCCGTTGGGATGCGCAGCTCTCGGCGACCCGATCCTCCCAGTGAAGAGCTCCGCCAGCGAGACTCCAAGACCGCGGCTTGGATCGACGTCGATCTGGCCATGGACAAGCTCCCCATCGCCGGCCGGGTGTATGGCGGCAGCGATAAGCGCAACCTGGTCCATACCCACGGCACCTGGACCCAACTGGACCTCAAGAATCTGCCGACGCAACCCCGGGTCAACATCGGCTGGAGCAACATGCGGCTGCTTCGAAAGCAGTTCGACGCGAACAAGAAGGTGGAGTTGGAGTTCAACGTCGATCAGCGCTTCGTCCCCGGCGCGGTGCCGCAGTACAACGTGGTGGCCGAGTATCCGGGAACGGACAAAGCCGACGAATACGTCATGTTCGGCGGCCACCTGGATAGCTGGGATGGACCCAAAAGCCAAGGGGCAAACGACAACGGCACCGGCACCACCATCGGCCTCGAAGCCGCGCGACTGATCGCGGCAAGTGGGGCCAAACCCCGGCGGACCCTCATCTTCACGCTCTGGTCTGGCGAGGAACAAGGACTCCTCGGTTCGATCGTTCAAGCCCGCGAGTACAAAGCCAAAGGCATGAAGATCTCGGCTCTTTTCAATGAAGATGCGGGGAGCAACTTCCACAGCGGACTCTGGGTCTTGCCCCAATGGAAGGAAGCCCTCACTCGGGCCACCGCCGATACCAACCGTGCTTTTCCGGAGAATCCGGTCGTGATCAACGAGGTCGCCGGCGGCGAATGGCCGAGGGGTGGCGGTTCGGACCATGCCGCCTATCTGGGGCAGCGGATCCCTGCGTTCTTTTGGGGCAAAAAAGGACCCCAGCGCTATGGTCGGGTCTGGCATACCCAGTACGACCGTTATGAGGAGACGATCCCCGAGGCAATGGTCCAGATGAGCACCAATATGGCGCTGACGGTTTTCAACGTTGCCTGCGCCGATGAGATGCTCTGGCGACCGGACGATGCTCCCACCAGCTGGGTCGAGTTCCCGGTGGTCAAGGGCCACTTTGGCCACGAGGGGTGCAACCACGGTGGCTGGGCCGAGCTCGAACCCTATTTGCCCCGCCTGACCCGGGCCCTGCGACACTAGGGCGCGATTCTCCGTAAGTTCTGGCAGCCCTATGCCGGAACTGCCGGAAGTTGAAACCGTTTGCCGCGTGATGCGCCGAGCCTTGCTCGGCAAACGCCTCGTCGAAGTCGAGGTCGCCGATGACGGGATCGTCTACAAATCCGACGGTCCCGCTGCGGTTCAAGAAGCTCTCAGCGACCGAACCGTCACCGGCGTGGGACGTCGCGGCAAATACTGGTGGATCGAATTGGACCAGCGCCCGTGGGTCTTCGGTCACCTAGGCATGACCGGCTGGATCCGTCAATTGGGAGCCCCAACGGCCCGACTACTCGAACACGGAAACGCGCCCCTCGACGACTCGGACGGACGCCCCAGATTCCTCAAGTTCTTGCTGACTGCGGAGGACGGCGAGCGGGTCTCACTCACCGACGGACGCCGCTTGGCTCGCGTTTGGCTCGCCGACTCGCCCGAGGCGGTCCCGGCGATCGCCAAGCTCGGCCCCGATTGGTTCACCTCCCCCCCGGCGGCGGCCGATCTGGCCGAGCGGCTCGCGCGGAAGAAGGCGCCGATCAAGGCGATCCTGCTCGACCAGGCCCACTTTGCCGGGGTCGGCAACTGGATTGCCGACGAAGCCCTTTACCAAGCCCGGATCGCCCCCGCGCGGCTAGGGATGGACCTCAGCTCGGCGGAAGTCAAAGCTCTTCGGAAGGCGTTGATCGAAATCATTTCGGTCGCGGTCGAAGCGGGGGCTGAGTCGTCGCTCTTCCCGCCGGATTGGATGTTTCATCACCGCTGGGGCGGGGACAAGGGCGAGGCGAAGATCGGGCGCTACAAAATTCTCCGCGAAGAGATCGGGGGCAGAACCACTGCCTGGGTTCCTGCGTTACAAAAATAGGGGTATCTCTCGATGAAAGTCGTCCGCTATCCTACTGCCGTCGACACCTGGTTGGGGCTCTTGATGGGCCTCTCCACCGGTTTTCTGGCCATCATCGCTGTCTTGGCCCTGCTCCGAGGAGACCTTGCGCTGGCCGTGATCTTGGTTTGCTCCGTTGTGGCGATCGTCCTGGTCTGCTGGCCGACTGACTACACCTTGGGCGAAAAGGAGCTCGTCGTCCGTTCGGGCCTGATTCGGTACCGGGTTCCCTACGATTCGATCCAATCGGTCGAGCCTTCGTGCAGTTGGCTTTCGAGCCCGGCTTGGTCCCTGTGCCGGGTTGAGATTCGGTACGGAAAGAAGTCGATCCTCGTCTCCCCACCCAACCGCGAGAAGTTCATCGCCGACCTCCGCTCTCGTCTGCCGTGATTCTTGCGGAGCGCGGACGGGACGTCCGCGCTCCGATTGAGACCCTTCAGATGGGCTACTTTTCTTCCGCCTCGCGATCGGAGGGTTGGCGCATGCGGCGCCGCACTGCCTCACGCAAGAGGTATTCGATCTCGCCATTGACCGACCGGAGGTCTGCCGCCGCCAGCTTTTGGATCGCCTCCGCCAGGTCGGGCGGAAGGCGAACCAGGATTGCTTTGCGTTCGGCCATGGCAGATCACCCGTGCAAGGTCCCGGTGTTGAGGACCGGCATGGCCGATTGCTCGCTGCAGAGCACCACCATGAGATTGCTCACCATGGTCGCCTTGCGGTCTTCGTCGAGCTTGATGACGGCATCGCGTTCCAGTCGCTCCAGAGCCATTTCGACCATTCCCACCGCACCATCGACAATCTTTTGGCGGGCCGCGATGATCGCCGCCGCCTGTTGCCGACGCAGCATCGCCCCGGCGATCTCGGGCGCATAGGCGAGGTGCGAGAGCCGAGCTTCGAGGATTTGGACCCCGGCTGGTGCCAGCCGCTCTTGAAGTTCTTCGCGCAGGTGGTCGGCCACTTCCACCGTGTTCTGGCGTAGCGAAATCGTCTCGTCGTCACCATCATAGGGGAAGATGCTGGCCGAATGGCGCAGGGCGGTCTCGCTCTGCATCATCACGTAGGCCTCGTAATCCTCGACGCTAAAGCTGGCATCATAGGTATCGCGGACTTGCCAAACCACGACTGTGGCGATCTCGATCGGGTTGCCGCTAAGGTCGTTCACCTTCAGCCGCTCGCCGTTCAGCGTCCGGATCCGCAGGCTCACCGGCCGCTTGGTGAAGAACGGATTGGCAAAGTGAAATCCCTCGGACTTCACCGTACCGATGTACTTCCCAAATAGGAGCAGTACCTTGCTTCCGTTGGGCTCCACGATAAAGAACCCAATGCTGAGAAACGAGGCGAGGAGCAACCCGACTACCCCGCTCACGATCAAGGCCGGAATGTTGTTGTTGCCTCCTTGGATCACGGCAAAGAGGGCCGCACCAAAGAGCAGGATCACGACCAAGAGCATCGGAATCCCAGGGATTGTCTTGCTGGATTTTTCTTTCATCTTCATCCTCCTTCAGGGGATATGAATATGATATCACATTGCTACCCAACCCGAAGAGTCTTTGGGCCTATGCCCTTTCTGCCCCGGGACTTGCGCCAAAAGCCGCAGAGAAGACGAACGAATTCCACATGTGGAAGAGTCAAACTGGAGTTGGTTGGAGATCCAATGAAGTTTCGATTTGCTTTTGTCGCGCTTGCCGCCCTGATGGTGGCCCCATCTTTCGCCCAGATCTGGGATGAACACAGCGAGGCGAGCGGCTCAAACCCTCGTCGTCGCTTGGAGTACTGGTACGAAGATCGTCGTTATCCGTTTGACGACATTCCACCCAACGTGGCGTACACCTCCTGGCTTCAGAAGCAGGAGATGGAAGCAGAGGCGATTCCCGGCCTTTCCACCCAAAGCACCACCCCGTGGGAGTTCTTCGGACCGAGCAGCACGAGTAGCGGATGGCTCGGACGCGTCCACGCCATCGCGATCCATCCCACCACCACCAGCACGCTCTATATCGGAAGCGCCAAGGGCGGAGTCTGGAAGAGCACCAACAGCGGCACTAACTGGACCAACCTCACCGACACCTTGCCCAGCCAAGTCGTCGGCTGCCTGACCCTCGATCCGAACGATCCGGAGACCATCTACTTCGGAACCGGCGAGGAATACTTCGCGGGCTACACCGCCAGCGGAGTCGGGATCTTCAAGTCGACCAACGGAGGCGCCACCTGGACGCTGTTCGGCAATTCGACTTTTGCTGGGCGCCGAATCAATGAGATCGTGATCAACAAGGACTCCGGCGGACAGACCTGGGTCGTCAGCTGCGATGCCGGGATCTACCGGACCACCAACGGAGGATTGACGTTCGTCCAGACTCGGTCGGGACTCGCCAGCGGCTTGGTGATCCACCCGACCAACCCCCAGATCCTGTATTGCGCCATCGGCAACACCAACGGCTCGAGCGCCAACGGTGTTTACAAGTCGATCGACGGAGGAGCGACCTGGACCCTCCAGGCGGGCGTCCCGAGCGGGACCGGAGTCGGTCGGATCGAACTCGACCTGGCCAAGAGCGCACCCGACACGGTCTATGCGATGGCGAGCAACCCCTCTGATGACACGATTCAGTGGATCTACAAGACCACCAATGGAGGATCGACTTGGGCCGCTACGGGCAAGCCGACCTCGGCCTGGGGCCAATGCTGGTATGACATGGCGATCGGGGTTTCTCCGGTCAACCCCAACGTGCTCTATGCGGGCGACGTTTACATGTACCGCTCGACGAACGGGGGAACGAGTTGGTCCCAGATGAACCTCGGGCACCCGGATATGCACGACGTGGCCTTCGTTCCGGGATTCAGCGACCGTGTCTATATCGGGCAAGATGCTGGACTGTTCTACACGAGTAACGGTGGAACCAGTTGGAGCCACCGGAATAGCAACCGTGGCACCAAGGAGTATTACGAGATCGAAGTTCACCCGACCGATCCCGGAAAGTTGATCGCCGGAGCCCAAGACAACTCAACCCAGCTCCGGAACGGAAGCAACGCTAACTTCTCGCTCGTTATCGGCGGAGACGGGTTCCAGGGCGCCTATCATCGCAGCAATCCGCTGATCATGCTTGGCGAATACCAATACGGTGGCGTCTCGCGGAGCACCAACGGCGGTACCAACTGGTCTTCGGTCTTTAATGGCCAGAACACGGACGGTCGGAGCAACTGGAATACGCCGTTGATCTTTGACTACGCCACCCCCGACCGGGCCTACATCGGCACCTATCGGGTCTGGCGGAGCACCAGTAGCGGAGCCAGTGGTACTTGGTCGGCAATCTCGCCGGACCTGACCGGTGGTGGCACGCTCAAGGAGATCGCCCCCGCCCCCAGCACCAGCTCCACGATCTATACCGGGAGTAGCGACGGCCGTGTCTATGTGACCATCAACGATGGCTTGACCTGGAATCTGCGGACGACTGGGCTGCCGAACCGAAGCATCGGCGGCTTCGCGGTCGATCCGAACAACCCAAGCACTGCCTTCATCGCCCTCCAGGGTTACGGCAGCAAGCACGTCTATCGGACGACGAACGCGGGCACCAACTGGGGCATTTACGACGGAAACTTGCCCGACGCCCCGGTGAACGGTCTGGCTCTCAACCCGCTCTGGCCGGGCATGCTCTTTGCCGCCAGCGACGTGGGAGTCTTCATGACCCGCGACGGGGTGACTTGGAGTCCCTTCGGGACCGGGCTTCCGAATACTTGGGTCAGCGGAATCCGCGCCAACGGGGTAACCGGCTATCTCACGATCGGGACCTATGGCCGCGGAACCTGGAGGACTCCACTGCCCGCCAACTTCCAAGCCTCGGGCATCGTGACCGGCCTCGACCGCGTCCCCACCGCCCCCAACCTGACGGTCCAGTTCGAGTTCTTTTCCCCCGGCGGATCGACGCCGCTCGCTACGGTGAGCAAATTCGTTCCTCCTTCGGGCACGGTGAATCTGGGATACGTGGAGCTACAGCGGGGCAACTATGAGGTTCGGATCAAGGCTCCCGGATATCTCGCCAAGAGGGTCGCGATCAATGCTTCGAGCGGGATCGTCACCAACCTCAACGCGAGCCTGATCCCTGGGGATGTGGATGGCGACAACGCAACCACGATCTTTGACTACATCGATCTAAGCAACGCCTTCGACACGTCGGCAGGAGACCCCGGCTATTCCGCCACGGCAGACCTGGATGGAGATGGCTCCGTGACGATCTTCGACTACATCATCCTCTCGACCTACTTCGACCTGACCGGCGACAACTAGTCCGATCCGTTCATCACGGAGAACAAAGGCCCGGACTCCAGTCGGAGTCCGGGCCTTTCTGTCTCTTTCAGAGTGGTTCGTTAGTCGCCCAGTTGACCGTCGAAATCGAAGTTCGACGAAAGGATGATGTAGTCGAAGATCGTCACGGAGCCATCCCGGTCGAGGTCGGAATAGGACCTCGGGACTCCGGCCGGGCTCACTTGGTAGAAGAGGGGATCCTCTTCGTTCATGTCGAAGTTGCCAGAGAGCTCGATATAGTCGAAGACGGTGATCTCGTTATCGTCATCGATGTCCGCGTTCACCAGCGTCACGTCGTGAGTTCCCAGGCCTCCATCGACCACCACATCGGCTCGCTTGGCGAGAAAATGCTCGGCCTTGATGCGGACGTTCCAAGTGCCATTGGAGGGGACAAAGATCTCATAGGCCCAATCCGTGTTGCTGACTCCGACGAAGCCGTTGATGGTGGTGGCACCATTGCTGATCTCGACGGCCAGACGGTTCGGGTTTCGCCGCGGTCCCGTAACGTCGGAATAGGTCACGCGGCCCCGAATCACGGGAAGCGTGGTCTGGACGAACATCGACATTTGGGGGTGGATGATTCCTGGACCCGTGTTCCCGATCGCCGGAAACTCGTAGTTGTAGAGTTCCGAATAGGGCGAGCTGAGCGAACCAGTACTGGTCAGGTCCTGGTGCTGATAGTCGCCGGGGTTGTCATCATCCCAATTCAAATGGTTGGAATTCGATGGATTGGTCCCGGGGCGATAGGGGTCGGCCGCGTCGTTCGAGTAGAACATGGCCTGGCTGAGCCCATTGATGAAATTGAACGGCAGTGGCAAGATGGCCCCGCTGCCATTGGTCGTCGCCCACCGAACACGGTAGCCTCCGCCCGTCTGAACTTCGGGAAGCTTGAGACCACCGATCGCAGGGGATACAAAGTCATCGAAGTCAATGATCAAGGTGGTCAACTCGAAGTTATTGAAGCGACCAAAGTTCCATGCCCAAGAATCCACGATCGCCGTGGTGGCCGGACCTTCCGACATCGTGCGGACGGCGTCGTAGGTCTCGACGATCATCACCAGGCTACCTGTGGTGGCGGACCCAATCGTGACCCCTTGGGCGATCCAGCGGGCGGTGCGCTTTTCGGTGCCGGGGACGAGATCCATGTCATCCGCCCACATGAGGTTGCGATATCCGGGAGCGGTGAAGTACCACGCCTCGCCGGGGTTCAGTGCGGTTGGTCCGTAGAAATTCACCAACACCCGCGGGGTCGCAAATCCGCGCGAATTGATTTCGCCCGCGTTCGGCGAACAGTTGGCCATATCAAAGGCAGGGGTGTAGACCGGGTTATTCGTCGTCGCGGAAAAAGTCTGACCTTGCTGGGTCATGCTTCGCCACTCGGTGAGAGGTTGGCCCGTGAGGGTGTCGAGTTGGACACCGGCAAGAGGTTTCCGAGTCGTGACCTGCTTGGCCGGCCGAATCCCCAAGGATGCGGGGTCCTTGGCGACGACCGACTGGGCCACAGCAAAGCTACTGAATACCACGCCAAATGCGATTGCGGATAAAGCTCTCATGCAGTTCGATTCCTCTCTTTTTTGCACCCAAACTGAAAATCAGTGGAAGGCGTCCACGGAAACCCGTACGCTACTCCACTAATGTATCACACCTCCCTCTTCAGTTCCAATAGAAAAAGGGTCCCGACTCGAAAATTTCGTGTCGGAACCCGCTTTAGTGTCGGGGGTTACCCGACCCTGTGGCCTCGATTAGTCACCCGAGACGTCGAAGTTGTTCGACAGGATGATGTAGTCGAAGATGGTCACAGCGCCATCTCGGTCGAGATCGCTGAACGACTTCGGCACACCGGCACCGCCGATGTCGAAGAAGTCCAAGTCAGCGTCGGTCTTGTCGAAGTTGTTCGAAAGCTCGATGTAGTCGAAGATGGTGACCGAGTTGTCGCCGTCGATGTCGGCGTTGGTCAGCGTGAAGTTCTGGGTTGCAGAACCAGTGACCGCGACGACTGCTTGCTTGGTCAGGAAGTGCTCGGACTTCACTCGAACCGTCCACGTACCGTTGGCCGGAACGTAGATTTCGTAGTAGCCATTCTGCGAAACGGCAATGACGTCGCTGACGGTGGTCACTCCGTCGCTGATTTCGACATCAGCGAAGAGCGGGTTGCGTCGCGGGCCGCTCACGTCGCTGAACGTGATGTTGCCCTTGATGAGCGGAGCCGAGTCGTTGACGAACAGAGCCGCGGTTGCGTGGAGGATTCCAGGGCCAGTACCGGCGATGTTGGTGTACTCGTAGCTGTAGTTCTCGGAGTACGGGGTCGGCAGACTTGCGGTGATCGTTTCGTCTTCGTGGATGTAGTTGAACGGGGTGTCATCGTCCCACTGGAATTCGTCCGAGTTCGAGGGGTTGGTACCCGACACGTAGGGATCCGCGGCGTCGTTCGAGTAGAAGTAGCCCGGGCTGATGGCGATGCCGGTGCTCGGCAGACCGACGATGTTGTTCGAGCTGTCGACGGTTGCCCAGCTGACTCGGTATCCACCACCGGTGGCCGACTGCGGAAGCTTCAGGCCCGATGCGCTGAAGGTCAGGAAGTCGTCGAAGTCGATCGGGAAGCCGAAGAATCCAGGCGTCACGACGCCGAAGTTCCAGGCCCAAACGTCGATGATATTGCTCGACGCAGGGCCGGCAACATCATTGCTGTGGGTATCGAAGGTTTCGATGATCAGGATCAGATCAGTGGCCGGGGCCGAACCGATTCGAGCCGTGATCTCGTGCCATCGCGAGACTCGACCGGCGGTACCGGCGGCAAGGCTCATATCGTCAGCCCACATCGGCCAGTTCGCCGTGGGACCGAAGTTCCAGATGTTTCCGGTTGCAATCGGTGTCGCGCCGTAAAAGTCTGCAAACGTGTTTGGCGTTGCATAACCGCCGGCGTTAGGAAGTCCTCCCGTCGGAGCCGAGTTGCAGACGTCGTAAGCCGGGATGTAGCCGCCGCCGAAGTTCGTGACGAAGCCACTACCTTGGGTTTGACTCATCGGCTGCCACTGGGTCAGGGGCTTGCGGGTCACCGGGTCAAGTCGAACACCAGCCACGGGCTTGAGGATCGTGCGCTTGCTCTCAACCTGAAGAGTGCCGCTCTTAATTGTTCGGTCGGCAAAAGCCGTAATGGCGAGGGCGCCGAATGCGATTGCAACGGCAGCAAACTTGTAAGTACTCGTTTTCATTCTCTCGTCCTCCTCATTTCATACCCAGAATCCTGGGCGAACAAGGTAGCTGAAGGGTGTGGCCAGAATGCTCAGCGCTGAGTCATTCGTACGTCGCCCCCCTACATAGGCTATATCCTATCACAAATTTTTCTAAATGGGGCGAGAAAATAAAGAACCCGAGGGAATTACTAGCCCCCGGGTTCAGTTCTTAGGCGATTGGGTCGTTCTGCTTAGCCACCCGTGGAGTCGAAGTTGTTCGACAGGATGATGTAGTCGAAGATCGTCACCGAATCGTCGCGGTCAAGGTCCGAGAATCGAACCGGGACTCCGGCGCCACCAAGGGAGTTCCAATCGGGGGCTTCCGAGGTCTTGTCGAAGTTGTTCGAGAGCTCGATGTAGTCGAAGATCGTGACCGAGTTGTCGCCGTCGATGTCGCCATTGATGAGAGGGACGTCGCCCAGGGCCGTCACGAGACCCGACTGGGTGTCGACTGCAGCAACAGCCGTAGCAAGCCAGTGGTCAGCCTTGAACCGGAGGTCATAGACTCCACCGGTCGCTTGCACCGGGTCGAGGATTTCGAACGATCCGTCCGGAGCCACGACGATGCTGCTTGCGGCACCACCGTTCACTTCCAGCTCAACCACCCGAGGACCGACCAGCGGATCCACGAGGTCACCGAAGACCAGCTTGCCGCTGATTCGGCGAGTGTTGTTGTCGACAGCCAGCGTAAAGGCAGCGTGCAGGATCGCGTTGACACCGGCGGTCGCGGTGAGATCTTGGTTGTACATTTCCGAGAACGGAGTTGCCAGATCCGACGTGTTCGTACCATCTTGGTAGATGTAGTCGGCGTTATTGGCGGCACCAGTCGTAGGCCATCCGCCGGTTGCCTTGGTCGAAGTGTCCAACCAGGTGAAGATGTTGCTCGACCAGGGTTCCGATCCCGCGAAGGCCTTTCGAATCGGCTGCGACTTCTGAACACCAGCGAGCTGAATGTTGCCGATCCCGTCGGTCGTGGCGTTGATCACCTCGATGCCGCCGCCGTTGCCAGCGATGTAGAGACCGGAATCATCCGGCGCGGCCGAGAGGTCGTATTGAAGGACATAGAAGCCGAAGTTCAGGTTCGCGAATTGGAATGCGATACCGTCGGCTCCCGTACCTTGGTCACCATTGAATCCATTCTCGTTCACATCCACGTTGGGGAACAGAATCTGAACCAGGGTCAGCGAGCCCGATCGGGGATCCGTACCCAGAGGATTCCAAACGGTACCGGTCGCAAAGTATCGAGCGACGCGTCCACCCGTGCCAGCGGCGACGGTTTGGAACTGCTCGGTCCAGCCGTGAGCTTCGACCGTGTTGCCGAATCGGAAGCTACCGGTGTTGGTCCCAAAAACGCCGGAATTGTGGGCTGCGAAGGCAGGGAGGGACGCGGCGGTCGTGTTCCAGTTATCCCAAGCCAGAGCAAAGCTCGGGACGTTTTGGGCGGACTGGTTGGGGGCCGGCATCGGCATCCAAGGAGTCTTGAGCTTCATGTCCCGACCGATCTTGGCGTAAAGGACCGGCGTGGCGACCTTGATGTCCTTGGGGTTGATCAAGTAGTTCTCAGGTTGACCCTGATTGACAAGAAATGGGTTATTGGCGAAAGCCGGCGCAACTGCAGCGACGGTCAGAGCCAAGGCAAGAATTCGATTCATCGTTCGTCCTCCGATTGATCGGATTGCCCGCGGGCAAACCGAGTCCCCTTACTATACGCCGGAGTATGGAAATTTCAAACACTGATGTTTTCGATTTTCACTGATATATTTACCGGTTTCGATGAACTACTCCGCTCCGATGCTGTCAAAGTTAACGGAAAGGATGATGTAGTCGAAGACGCTGACTTCCCCATCCTCGTCCAGATCAGAATCTCTGGGACGCAAATCACCCTCACCGGGGAGGAGCCAGGTCGGCTCGAAATCTCGCACCCCGAATGCCTGACTGAGGGCGATATAGTCGAACACGGTCACTGCGTTGTCCCCATCGATGTCCCCGTTGACGAGGGAGACGTTCGCCCCCGTCCGGCTGACCCGACCGGTGGTGTTCGCATTGACAGACCCGGCGAGCCAGTGACTCACCTTCAGGATGAGCCGGTAGTCCCCACCGTTCCCCTGCTGGGGGTCCAGAGCCGTAAAGTTGCCCTGGCTATCGAGGCCGACCACCTGGGACCCAATCACAGCCCCACCGACTCGGTTGGTAAATCGGATGGACACCGCGCCCGGACGACGACTTCCGGAAGCCAGGTCGCCCAGGTTGACTCTTCCGCTGATCGTCACCACGTCGGTATCGGCAACGAGGGTTGCGGCGGTTTGGAGAATTCCCTGGTTATTGAAGGTCGCGTCGCCCGAATAGAGCTCGGCGAAGGGGTTTCCGGTGAGCTGGGTATTGCTGAAGTCCTCGAGAATGTAGTTCGACTGGTTTACCCCCGGGAGAAGCGGGTCGGAATCGTCCAGCCACTGGAGATCTCCACTCCGGCTCGGGTTGGTGCCCGGGAACTGGGGCTCGCCCGGACTCAGCATGTTGCTAAAGAGCGGTGTCCCAGCAGTGGGGGGTTCCAGCGGAACGAAGGCATTATTGGAATTGACCCCACCAAGGCTCACCAGCAACGCCCCACCGTTGCGCGGCAGGGGAAGGCCCGTATTGGCGTTGCCGAGGTCGATGGTCAGGTAGTTCACCCCCGCCGCGAGGTTCGTAAACCGGGCCACCACTCCGCTGTAGACCTCGTCGGCCGCCGGTCCGAAGCTGGTGTCGTCAAACCTTGCCGCCGTCTGGACGCGAAGAAAGCAACTCCGATTTCCGCTCGCGGGGATCGATCCGTTGGGATTCCAGAAGATGCCAACCCGAACAAATCGCCCGAACCGTTGCTCCGTCCCGGGGACCAAAACCAAGTCCTCGCACCATTGAAAGATCCGGTAGTCATCTCGGAACGGACGCCGCGGCCCCGGGCTTGTCCCATAGGGGTTGCCGCTGAAGGCTGTGAAGTTCGTTGGATTGGCACTCATGCTGTCCCAGGCCATGCTCCAGATCGGACCCAGTGTCTGGGGCTCGCTGAGATTCTCCCAAGGACCCATCGTTCCGTCTGGCAGGACCGGAGCGACCGCATCGGCCTGGACCGCTTCGCCTTCCCACGAATCCACTGGGATCATCGGGACCCGGGCCATCCCGTGAGCCGCGACCAAGACTCCGACCAAGACCATCCAACGTTGATTCATCTTTAGTAGGAGTGTACTAACAGTTCATTGGTTCAGCCGACCGTAGCCTTGCTAGGAAGGGCTTTTGGAGCAGCTTCGTCGCCCCGGCCCAAGGCCGCGCCCTGGCTTCGGTGCAAGCACCTCAGCCCTGCCCCGGGGCGACGAACCTCACGCCCACCAATCCGTTGACGCCCCTTCTGTCTCCATCCGCGGACCAAGCGCCGGGCGGGGGCGGAGGGTGGGAGCCCCGTGAAACGGGGCGTTGGTCCCACCCGGGAGAGGCCCCGGGCCCGACCGGCGCACTTTGGGAGATCAAACCCCGGGACGCGAACTTGCTAGACGCTCAAGGTATTCATAGAGCGCCTGCTCTTCATCCGGAACCTCGGCGTCGATCTCCAGATACCAACGCTCGGTGTGACTCGCTGTGGCCCCGGGGGCAAGGTCCTGCATCACCCCAAGCGACTCAACTTCAAGCATGTCGTGCCGGGTGAACGTCTCAAAATTGCATCCAAAGTCCGGATACTCGCCCCGCGCCCCAGAAAAGCGCTTGAAGAACAGGTGCCCATGCAGAGCGTAGGCCGCGTACCCCTGCTCCACCCAGGCCCCAATCTTGGTCGGGTCTGTTCCTGCCTCTTGGCGCAGCCGAATGCACTTCCGACCCCAGGTATAGCGAGGATCCGTCATGTCGGCATACGACCAAAGAACCAGGGGCCGGGCCGGGAGTAGCGATTCGGCATGGGGTCTCTCGGGAGCCTGCGGAAAGAGGCAGACTCCGCCCGCCGCCATCACGGTGATCGCCCAGGGAGCGATGCAGATTGGCTCCGATCCACGGTTGGTCACCGCATGGATCAGAGTGAAGCTTTCCTGCTCTTGATTCGCGAGGATCGTGATGGACTTTTCGAGCTTGCTAGGACCCAGAACGGTGGTCAGGCGCACGCCTCCTTCGACCTCTTCGACCGCCGGTGGCTCATTGTCGGCCTCGTAGGTGCGCACCGTATCCTCGGGAGCAGTCCAAAGACGGTGACCTCCGTACCCCTTATAATCAGGGCCGCCCTTGGTGCCCATGGTCTTGGGATTTTCAAAGAGCATGTTCGCCCCTCCGATGGGTCCCAAGCGGACGATGCGGGGGCCGACCTCCAGCGTCGCGACCAGTTCAACCGGACCCGCGGTCATGCGGAGGCAACGGTCCCAACCACCGTAGGGGATGACATTCATGTGGGCTAGTTTAGACCACAGAAGCTAGAAGCGGAGTTGGTATTCGACCCGCATCGACCAATTCTGGACCCGGGTCCCGGCGTCGCGCGAGTGCTGCCAGCTGACGTTGCCAAGGAAGACGCTAAACAATTGCCGCGGGCCTGGACGCTGGTCAAACCGGAGGTGATAGCGGTGCATCGTGCGTCGTCGGTCGGGGTTGTCGTTCTGTTCAAGACCGTAATAGAGTTCCAGCGGCGATGGCTTGTCGGCAAAGAGCTTGAGGTGCACGCCACCAGTCCGGCTCCGAGTCTTGTTCTGCTCGTTGATCAGCTCGTCCCAGCTCATTCCCCACTGGTTGCTGGCGCTTCCCTTCCAATCCAGCCGCCAACGGTTGGCCCGATGCGCCTGCGGAATCGAACCCAGAATCACATCGCCTCGGGCGACTTCGGGATTCGTTTGGAGTTGATGCGTCAGCTCCAGCCCCTTCGCGATTCGGGCGGTGAAGGAGTAGTCGCGGATCATCCACTCCTTATCCCCCGGAAGCGTGCGGAGCTTGTAGAAGACCTTGGCTCGATAAGGCTGGGTCTCGGTTTGGTCCGTGCTCAGCCGGAAAGTTCGGTCCACGGCTTGCACCCCGTCGGCCCCGACTTGGCTCACATAGTCCCAGCCCAGCGCCGTGCTGCCGATGCGGAAACCCGCACCCATCTGGCGGTTTTCGCGCTGATAACGCTCGTGGTCGCGGAAGGTATCGGCTCCGTACTTGAGGGTCAGGTCCTGCAAGAAGCCCAGTTGGATCGGCTTAACGGTCGAGATCTGGAAGTTGCCCGTGGCCTGGTAGCGCTGACGGTCGATCACGTTGGTCGAGTAAGCCGCACTGCCCACCGCGAGCGCCCCGAGCTGGCCGGGCGTCAACTGAACCTGCTTTTGCTCGGCTCCATTGGCCGTGGATTGCGCGTGGCGGTTGAAGTTGTAGCTGAACCGCATTCCATTGCCAAAGTCCCACCAAAAGCCGTAAGTGCGCCGCTTTTCGTCGTTTTGGTCCTTGGGGCGATTGATCGTGGTCTCACTGACGGTCACCCCGGTCCGCGGGCTGAGTTGCGATTCGACGGTATGGGTGTGAGCCTTCTCCGACTCACCATCCGAATAGCGGATCTCGGTGTGCTCGGTCCGGACTTTTGTCTTGTCCGTCACGTTGGCTTCATAGGCGATCTTCTGTCGGTCGCTGTCGGGAGCATCGGTGTGGGCACCTTCGAACTCGGTCTTCTCTTGTTCGAAGCTCACGGCCCCAAATCGGCCAAAGTTTCGCCAAACTCCCCATTTGCTGGTTCGGTGGCGATAAAGCAGTTCGATCGGATTTTCGACTCGATTCTCGAACTGGTTGTAGCTCACGCGCAGGTCCTTATTGACCTGGTAATCCACCGTCCGGTCCATGAAGAATCGATCCTCCCCGGTGGTTTCGTTCTTGGCGACATTCTGTTGCCATCGCAGGCCCAGATTCCGCAATCCCGTCCACTCAAGCCCGAAATCCGATTGCTGGAAGCCGCGGAGCTGATTGAGCAGATCCCTCTCGGGGTCATGGAGCCAGCCCAGATCGCCGATCGTCTCATCAACTTCTCGCCGATTGAAGCGGAACTTGAGCTTGGGATCGTCGAACGACCAGCTTTGGCGGCGGATATCGCCTTCGATCTGGCGATCGATCGCGCTCTGGTTAAATCGAATCTCGCGGCCCGCCCCAAGTCGGAGGTGGCTACCAAAATCGCGCCGTCCAAGGCCCGTGATGTTCCCGATCCGCCCCTTTTCGAAGTCCATGAGGCCGTTGACCTCGGCAAAATCTTTCCCCGTCTCTTGTTCGCGGAGGGTCACATCGAGGTTCTTCGAGCGAAGCTGGAGGCTCTGCAGGGAGGCCCCATCGGCTTGCCCTTCGACTTTGACTTCTTGGGCCATCAGCGAGGCGTCCTTGCCGAGGTTGCCCTGGATGCGAGTTCCTTCACGCTCCACCCCTCCGAGTGACATGAAACGGCCGACCTCTTCTCCCGGCTTGCCAAAATCAGCCGGTTCGTACATCCGACCGATCGCGTTGACGTGGTTCCATCGTTCGCCATCGGCCATCGCGCCAAACTGGCCAAAACCGGCGTCCGCCTTGCGGATCAGTTGGCTAAACGTCCATCCGGCAAAGCTCAGTCCGAAATCGTTGGCGGTGAACCTCGGGGCATCTTCGGCCACACCCATCAGCCAATTCTGTTGGAAACTGACGCTCAGCCCCTTGGACGGTTGGAACTTGAGGCCATAGTTCTGGCGCCGCATTCCCCCTTCCCGTTCGAGTTGGCCCGCATCTTGAAGTCGCGTTGCGCGGAACCGATTGAATCCCTGTTCGACCCGTTGATCCCCAAAGCTGAGTTCGAGCCCACCGACTTTGAGGTTGGTTCCACGTCGATAGAGACTGCTACCCGTGTCTTCTTCCAGGCGGAACCCGGAATACCCACCTTGGAGGCTCTTGCTGTTCAGCTTGAGGTCCACCTCTTCCCGGTGGGTTCCCGCTTCTTGCTTGAGTTGTTCACGATCTCCGTTGGCCAGATCCCCAAATCGGCTGAAGTCGCGATCGACTTTTTGGAAGCTCCAGCGACCCTGCAGCGCTCCGGTGTTGAGGCTGTAACCCCGCCACTGGATCGACTTATCGCCATCCTTGACGGCGCTGTAGTTGGCCCCGAAACCTAGCCCCTTGCCGCCGAGGTCCTTGAGCGCGAATCCGGCTCGCTTGAGGCCTTTTTCGCGGCTAAGAGCGTTGACTTGTTCATCGCTGAAGCCGGCATCCTTAAAGGCCCGGAATCCGCTGAACTTTTGGCTGATGTCCTGGATATTGGCCTCGACCTTTCCGCCGAGCATCCCCAGAGTAAGCGTTTGCAGGATGGCCTGCGACTTCCCGTCGGTCGTGTTTTGGCTTGAAGTCGATCCGTCAAGCAAGGAGTGGCTCTGAACCTTCCGACTTTCTCCGGCAATCACGACGCCTTCGAGCCCACTTCCACCGTTGAATCGGAAATTGTTCTTGAGGCCGTAAAGATTTGAGGAAACAAGGGAGCCATCGCCGCGCCGTTCGGCCATTCCCATTCCGAGAAGGACCTTTTGCTCTCCCCCGGCAAACTGGAATCCGAGCCCGGCCAAGGGGTTCATCGAAGCGCCAGCGGTGGCCTTTGGCGCATCCGCACCATAGCGATAACTGACTCGAACTTGTTGACCCTTCCGGGTCGATCGCATGATCTGGAGGGTGCCACCTTCGTAGTCGATCAAATAATCGACATCTTTCTGAAGTCGCCGGCCATCGAGCTCGACCGATTCTGAACCCGGAAAGACCTGACCGTTGCGGAGCGGAAGCGAGAACTCACTGCCATCGAGCAGCAGCGTTTCGATCGAAGATTGGCCGCCCACGGAGCTCGGTTTGTCGACCATGGCTTCGCCGAACCCGTGCGCAACAGTTAACGCGCACAGGCTCATCGCAAGCCATCTCTTTGCCGAGTACCGCATCATTTTCGAGTTCGGCGCTCCTACCGATCATTATAGGCTTAGTAGCCTAAATTTGACCTCGCAATCGCGAGAATCCTCTGAGAAATACGTGATCTCAAGAGGTGGACGTTCCGAGATCAAACATCGCTACACCAAAATAGCGGCAGAAGGCCCTGGGTAGCGGCGCGGTAGACTTCAACCCAGGAAAATGAATAGCTTCGGTGCCAAAGCAACCCTCGCCGCCGGAGGCCGCGAGCACTCCTACTACCGACTCTCCGCACTCGCCGAGCAGGGACACAACCTCAACCGCTTGCCGATCACCTTGCGGATCCTCCTCGAAAATCTTCTCCGCGCCGAAGACGGCGGCGTTGGAGTGACGAAGGCCGACATCGAAGCCTTTTTGAAGTGGGACCCTAAGGCCGAGCCCAACACGGAAATCAGCTTTATGCCCGCCCGGGTCTTGCTCCAAGACTTCACCGGAGTGCCCTGCGTCGTCGACCTGGCGGCCATGCGCGATGCCATGGCGACCCTCGGCGGCGACCCCAACAAGATCAACCCCCTTCAACCCGTGGAACTCGTGATTGACCACAGCGTCCAGGTTGACGCCTATGGCAGCGCGGCGGCTCTGATGATCAACCGCGACCTCGAATATCAGCGCAACCAAGAGCGATACGAGTTTCTGCGATGGGGCCAGACCGCGTTTCGCAACTTCAAGGTCGTTCCGCCCAACACCGGCATCGTCCACCAGGTCAACCTCGAATATCTCGCCCGCGTGACTTTCACCAACGACGAGACCGGCACGGTCTACCCCGACACCCTCGTCGGCACCGATAGCCACACCACCATGATCAACGGTCTCGGCGTCCTCGGTTGGGGAGTCGGCGGGATCGAAGCCGAAGCCGCGATGCTGGGCCAGCCCGTGAGCATGCTGATCCCGCAAGTCGTGGGCTTCAAGTTGACTGGGCAACTCAGCGAAGGGGTCACCGCCACCGACCTTGTCCTCGTCGTCACCGAGATGCTCCGCAAGCACGGCGTCGTCGGCAAGTTCGTCGAGTTCTATGGCGAAGGCCTTTTCGGCCTGCCGGTGGCCGACCGCGCGACCATCGCCAATATGGCCCCCGAATATGGCGCGACCTGCGGATTCTTTCCCATCGACGCCAAGACCCTGGACTACCTGAGGCTGAGCGGTCGTCCGGAAGATCAGATCGAATTGACCGAGGCCTACTACCGCGCCCAAGGACTCTTCCACGAAGCGGGATATCCCCAGGCCGAATACAGTAGCCATCTGGAACTCAACCTGAGCACGGTCGAACCGAGCGTCGCCGGACCCAAGCGACCCCAAGACCGAACGAACCTCGCCGGGGCGCGGCAGAGCTTCCTTACCGCCTTCCCCGACGCCTTGCCCGGCTCTCAGGCTTCGGGCGGCGGCGGGACGGCCGTCCTCGAGCGCACCGCCACCGACACCCTCACCCATGGCAGCGTCGTGATCGCCGCCATCACCAGTTGCACCAACACCAGCAACCCCAGCGTGATGATCGGCGCCGCCCTGGTCGCCCGAAAAGCCGCCGCCCGCGGCCTGAAGCCCAAGCCCTGGGTCAAAACCAGCCTGGCCCCCGGCAGCAAGGTCGTCACCGAGTACCTCCAATCCAGCGGTCTCATCCATGACCTCGATGCCATCGGGTTCAACGTCGTCGGCTATGGGTGCACCACCTGCATCGGCAACAGCGGCCCCCTGCCCGAAGAGATCAGCAAGCAGATCAATGACGAGAATCTCGTCGCGGTCAGCGTACTCAGCGGCAACCGCAACTTCGAGGGCCGGGTCAATCCCGACGTGAAGGCGAACTACCTAATGTCGCCCCCGCTCGTGGTTGCCTACGCCCTCGCTGGGACCATCCACATCGACCTGACCACCGACGCCATCGCCGAGGACAAGGACGGCAACCCGGTTTATCTCCGCGACATCTGGCCGACCCAAGATGAGATTCAGCAGGTCATGACCAGCCACATCACCCGCGAGATGTTCAGCCGAACGTATGCGAGCGTCTTTGAGGGCGATGAACAGTGGCAAGCTATCCAGGTCACCGGCGGTCAGCTCTATGATTGGCAGCCCGACTCGACCTATATCAAGAAGGCGCCCTACTTTGACGGCATGAGCCTGACCCCGCCCGACCGAGTCCGCGAGCTTTCGGGACTGCGATGCTTGGCCGTGCTCGGCGATTCGATCACGACCGACCACATCTCTCCGGCCGGTTCGATCAAGGGCTCTTCACCCGCCGGACGCTATCTGAGCGAGAACGGAGTGGCCCCCCACCTCTTCAACAGTTACGGTTCGCGCCGAGGCAACCACGAGGCGATGGTGCGCGGCACCTTTGCCAATATCCGGATCAAGAACCATCTGGCTCCCGGCACGGAGGGCGGAGTGACCACCTACCTCCCGACCGGCGAAGTCATGGCGATCTATGACGCGGCGGAAAAGTACCAAGCCGATGGGGTTGGGCTGATCGTTCTGGCGGGCAAGGAATATGGCTCGGGATCGAGCCGCGACTGGGCCGCCAAGGGGCCGATGCTCCAGGGCGTAAAGGCGGTGATCGCCGAAAGCTTTGAGCGGATCCACCGAAGCAACCTGGTCGGGATGGGCGTCTTGCCGCTCCAGTTTATGAGCGGCGAAAACGTCGCTTCGCTGGGCCTGACGGGTCACGAAAGCTTCGAGATCGTCGGCCTCGCCGATGCCGTCGCCTCGGGTTTCGCCTCGGGCCGCGAGCTCACTGTCCAGGCCGGCGAGAAGACCTTCCGGGTCACCTGCCGAATCGACACCCCCCAAGAGATCGAGTACTACCGCCACGGCGGCATCCTTCTCTACGTCCTCCGCTCCCTGGCCGGGTAAGGGAGCGCGGAGCCCCTGGGAACAAAGAAAACCACCTCCGGCCGACCGTTCAGATCTTCTCCCCCGGGGAGAAGGTGGCGCGCAGAGCAGGATGAAGGGCTGGGTTAGGGATTGGGGATTGGGG
>QLAH01000225.1_pt1 | contig 41506 bp, 31 predicted proteins | sample 4693081 | NCBI WGS metagenome assembly QLAH01 (sample SAMN09425401, study PRJNA476045) | Lake water metagenome, whole genome shotgun sequencing project. | reverse complement strand
TTATTGATTCTTAGTTATAAAGTTGGACAATATTTTATACCAACCAATCAAACAATCGCGTTGACTAATTGGTACAAGAATCTTCCTCAAATTGGGTACGTGTTGTTAGTTGGTGCTACCCTAGTTAGTGTAGTAACAAGTTTTATTGTTTATTATAGTACCAAGTTCGTGATTAACAGAAAGCGACAACGCTTATTTAATTAAAATTCTACATGCCAAAACTATACGAAGTCCAATGACTCTCCCAATCTGCTACTGATTGGTCAGTGCTCTTAATCATATGCGTGGCATGAATAAACCAATCTCCTTGGCGGTTGAGCATAAATGTGCAAATACCTTTGTCATTGGTTCTTGAAGTTTGTTTAGTTGCTTGTTCACCACCGGTTCTATTTCGTATGGTAATCACTTTATTGGAAAGTGGCTTTCCATCAAAGAAAATCTGTGCTTTTAGTTGGTTCCCAATTTTCAATTGGTATGGATTATTCAATAGGATGATTTCAAATTTCTGGCCAACCTGTTTTTTGTATAATTGGTCATCCTTGCTTGATTCACTTTGCACCAAGCATTTAATATAACGGGCATATCGTTCTTTTTGCTCTTTTTGCTTTGTCTGATCAATCTGAATATTCTCAATATGATCTTCTTTTAAATAGGCTAAAAATTTTTAATTGTCAAGTGTGATCTTTGCAAAATCTCTTTCCAAATGTATTAGTCCTAATCCTTCAAAATCAACTTGTTTTTCTAAGATTGGTAGGGGAGTTGAAGGCAGACTATTCATTAAGTTGATGGTTTGATCTGCTGTTTCAAGTGTAAAATTTTTGGTGATGGATCCTTGGAACGGCCTTTCCATCTCTATATTAAAGCCATCTGCAACAAATAAATGCAAATTGAGTATATCGCCTTTTTTCAATTTAAAGTTCTCTGCAATTAAAATATATTCATGGGCAGAATTAATAATGAATAGTGTGAGTAGTACTAAAAAAATGCTTGTCTTTTTCATAAATCTATATGTCTTAATGATACAAACTTCATATAATTATTTCAATAAGCCTATTCTTCGCTGAATAAATTTGCAACAGTATTGCAAATTTATCTTTACATTGTTGCATCAAATAAATTTTCACCATGCAAAGAAGGCATTTTTTACAAAATAGTTTAATTGCTGTTACAGGATCCACCATTTTCTCCAATAAAGGATTAGCTGCATCGTCTGATATGGCCAGACAGTTTGGTAAGCAAATTAAAATGGCAAAAAATATCATATTCATGGTGAGCGATGGAATGAGTACGGGTACTTTGAATATGGCAGATTTATTATTACAGAGAAAGTATGGAAGAAGAAGCCATTGGCTTAATTTATATGATCAAAAATTGGTCAATAGGGCTTTAATGGATACGGCTTCTGCCAGTTCATTGGTCACTGATTCTGCTGCAGCAAGTTCAGCGTGGGGGGGAGGTGTTAGGGTAAAAAATGGAAGTATAAACGTAGGTGAGAACGGAGCTTTGTATCAACCCATTTTGCAAAAATTTAAGGCTTCTGGAAAGTCTGTTGGTTGTGTAACCACTGTACCCGTTGCACATGCTACACCAGCAGGTTTCTGTGTAAACAATAATAAGCGTGGCGATATGGATGAAATTGCACAACAGTATTTGCCACTCCAATTTGATTGTATGATGGGCGGTGGTGCAGACAACTTTTTAGCTACTGGTAGAAGAGATAAAACCGATTTATTGAATCAATACCAAGCTAAAGGATATGATATAGTTCAAGATCGTACAGCATTAATGGGATCTAATTCGGATAAAATAAAACCGTTATTAGGTCTATTTCATTCAGGTGGGTTGCCCTATTCGTTGGATCAAACTCAGGATAAATCGCTTATGACAACTATACCAACCTTAGCTGAAATGACCCATAAAGCAATCCAGCATATGAAAAAAAATAGAAAAGGGTTTGTTTTACAAGTGGAAGCTGGAAAAGTAGATTGGGCAGCACATGCAAACGATATTGGTGGATTATTGTATGATCAAATTGCTTTTGATGAAGCCATTAAAGTGGCGATCGACTTCGCTAAAAACGATGCTGAAACCTTAGTAATCATTACTACTGACCATGGTAATGCCAATCCCGGTTTATTTTATGGGGATAAAGCAAATCAGCATTTTGATGCTATTCAGTCGTTTGCGCAAACCAATGAATGGATTTTAAATGGAATTAGCAAGTCTGATAGTATTTCAAAAGTGATTGAAAGGGTAGCGTTTGCACAAAAAATTGTATTGCAAAAAACAGAAGCTGAAGAACTGTTGAAACACTATGAATTTTTAAGTGATGATGGATTGTATAATGCAAGGAAATTACCCTTTAAAAAATTAGCTCAAATACAATCCAATTATACTTCAGTGGGCTGGGGTTCAATGGATCATTCTGCAGATTATGTAGAGTTATGTATGTACGGCCCAGGAAGCGAACTTTTGCCTCCTTTTGTAAAAAATACAGACTTGCATGATTTCATGTTATACGCTACAGCAATTAAACAGTAAACCTATTCTCACTTCTTTAATTCAATAGCATCTTCAAGTATGTAGTAGAATTCATTGATATTGGAGTCGTTTAATTTGAGTGTACCAGAAAAGAATTTGAAAGCATCTAATTTGTATTTGGTTGGATTTTTTAAATTGATTGTCATTACACTGGCTGGGCCAGCTTTTCCACAAAAAAAGCAAGAGGCATAATTTGTTGCCGATAGTGCAATTTTTCGATTATTCTTATCAAAAGGGACACAATAACCCGATATGATTACTTTTTGGCCATTCAGTTTTAGCAATTGGTTTGTGAAAATGGGAAAAAGCATTTCAAAATTAACCTCTTTTACATATTTAGATTTAAACTCTACTGCTTGTAAAATCTGCCAATTAATTACAATCGGGGAGTCTTCAGCTGAATAAATTGGAGCGCTGTTTAACAATAATAATAATGCTAAATAGTAAAGTCTAGTTTTCATTTAGTGTCTTTGCAATATTTAATTGATATACTTTGAAAATGGGGAAGATGGTCGATAAAAGGCATAACCCAATAATGCTCAAGATTACAGTGAGTTCATCTTGTTTAATGGTCCAATTATCGAATTCAATAGTTGGTATCGATATTTGTGTTGCATTTAAATAAGTTAAACTAATTCTACTGAGCAGCATTCCTAGGATAATGCCAATTGCACAATAAACAAGTATTTCAGTAATACATATTGTAAATAGAATAAGCTTGCTTGCACCTAAACTTCGCATTAAAGCTATTTCTACCTTTCTCTCTTGAAGACGTGAAATCATCGTAATGAAAATGCTGATTAGTGCAACTAGAATAATCAAGTAAGCAATCCATTTTAGTGTATTTAATCCCAGCCCTGTTATATCCAATAACTTATTGATTTCAATAATCGGTATTGCTGCCTGTAAGTTGGTGTTTTGATTGATCCAATTCGGTAGGGTCATAACCCCCATTGGACTTCTAAACTTAATCAGTGCAGCTGTGACCTGTTTTTCTTCCTTTTCATCATGCATGTTGTCTTTCTCATGATGGTGAATATTCCAAATACTTTCAACGGATGTGATAGCAATATTATTGATTACCGAATTTGAGGGCTTCAATATTCCTGTGATTAAATATTGTTGGTCTTTATGTTCTTCTGATTTGTCTAAAGCGTTGCCATGACTACTCGTGATATGCATCCCAACTTTGAGTTGATATCTATTGGCCATATTATTTCCGATCACTATCTCAAAGGGCCGTTGATTAATACGTCCTTTTTCTACTTCAGCATGATATTTTTTTAAGTAGTCAATAGTTGTGCCTACAATTTTTGATTCTTTGTAATAGTCACCCATTGCTATTGGAATTGTTTTTTCAACGTAAGGATGTCTGGATAGTTTTTCAATCTCTTTCACGGGGATATTTCCTGTTGGATGATCTACTTGAAAAATAGTTGATAATACCATTTGCAATGGACTGCCCTTTGCCCCAACTATCATGTCTATATCAACTAAGTCGTAATTTAGTTTTTGCTTGAGTTGAAACTCTACTAGAATAATCAAACTGCTGATGCCTACACCTAGTGTAAATAATATGATGCTTAATACTGCGTTTAATGGTTTGTGTAAGCAATTATTCAAAATTAGTTTTCCAATCATTTTAGCAAATTGATTTGGTGACTATAAGATTTAGTAAGGCGTGTGTCGTGGCTAACAATGATTAAAGCAATTCCTTTATCAAGGCATAACTGATTGAGTAATTGAATTACTTGCAATGCATTTTGATTGTCTAGACTACTAGTAGGTTCATCTGCTAATACCAGTTTTGCATTTTTGCAAATGGCTCGGATGATAGAGAATCTTTGAATCTCTCCACTACTTAGTTCTGTTGGTTTTTTAAATAATAAATGTTCTACTTTTAATTGATCAAACAATTGCTTTGCGACATCAGTATTCTTCTCTTGAACATTCCCAAAATAGGCAGCTAATGCAATATTTTCTTTCATATTTAGAGAGGAAACAAAAAATGGTTTTTGGTGAATGATTCCAATGTAATCTGCTCTGAATCGATCAAGTTTTGTTTTGGTTAGAGAGGATAGATTGGTGCCATCAATCATTACGTTTCCTTTGTAATTTGTAATTAGTCCTCCAAGAATCGATAGCAAGGTGGTTTTGCCACAACCAGATTCTCCTGTGATTAATAAGGGTATTTGGCTTGTACATTGTATCGTTGGATAGCTAAGCTTTTTTGTATTGGGATATTGAAATTGTATGTCTTCTGCTAAAAGCATATAAGTTTTTTACTAAATTAATAAATAAATGCAACATAGTTGCAAAAATAATGTAGGTTTGTAAAAAAATCATTATGGAATTGTCTAATTATAAATCAAAGTGGGATAGTATTAGTATTAGCGCTTCATTACTTTGTGCCATTCATTGTGTAGTGTTACCCCTTTTCTTTACAACGCTGCCATTATTTAATTTTGATATTATTGAGAATATTTGGATTGAATCTTTTACTATTCTTGTTTCTGCTTTTTTTGGTGGCTGGGCCATTCTCAATGGGTATAGAAAATATCATCGAAATAAGTTCGTGGTCTTTATTTTTTTGCAAGGCATGCTGATGTTATTTTTTGGCAATTTCTTGCCAGATGAACCGGGTGAAATGGCACTAAAACTTTTTGGTGGTATATCCGTAATTGTAGCGCATATTAATAATTGGAAGTTAAGCAAGCATTGCACCATTTGTGAATCAAAATCATCAGGCAGTTAATGAAATACCCTATTAAACACAAGTTTTTAATAACCATTCTCTTGATATTTATATCTTGTATGGGGTGTGGATGTAAAAAGCATTGCAAAATTCACAACCCCATCATACTATCCGAAACAACAATTAAGTTTGTCATTGTCAAATAGATTTTAATACCAACGCATTATGTTATATAGATTTTTTGTTTTTAGTTTCGTATTATTTTTAATGGCCTGTTCATCATCAAAACATATTTCAACTTCAAATCGTACAATCAATCAGTCACTAGCCGACTCATTATTGGCTTATGCCCTAGATCATGAAGCCTTGTATACGCTTGCAGATACAATAAAGCCAATGAGTAGTGTAAAATTTTTGCGCTATGCCATTGCAAAAGATTCAAGCATGCAAGATGGGGATGCAATAGTAGCTCAAAACGATTCCCTGATTCAATTGGTTGACCAATATCAGGCAGTTTGTCAAGCTTTAAGTAATAAGACTTGGGAATTTGTATTGGTGCCTTTTCAACGAACCGAAAAGAATATACGCAATCTTGAAATTTATGTAATTAGAAAAGATGCATTTGCTAATAAAATCAAACAGTATCAATCTTTTTTTGGTCAATGGGGATTTACGCCCAATACCAATCCAGCAGTGGTTCTTTCTGTGATTGAATACGAAACCAAATGGGATCGGAATAGGGCTTATGGCTATTTATTTGGTTATCCTGCATATGCAGTAGATTTCTTTGTAGAAGCCAATAAAATGCAACAAGCGGATGTCAATAAAAAAATTGTACCAAGAAACTTTTTTGCCATCCCTGTTTTTGCTGGTAATCAAGGTTATTTTACCTATGCTATGCCCAAATCATATCAACCGAATGAGTTAGATAGTACAATATATAATAAGGCGCAATCAACACTCTCTAAATACCAATTATTGCGTTCAAAATATGTACAGTCTACTGGGTTGAAGGCCCAAGCATTATGGAAGAAAATGCGTTAAAAATTATGCACGTAAGCCAACATTAACCCGGCAGAAAATCTACTTGCTCTTACGTTCTGTTTGGTGCCTTCTAGAAAGTTGGCTTCTCTAGGATTATCAAAATTAACCAACTGCTCGTGTGATCGATTAGTGCCATAGGTTATCAATAGACCTGCTTTTAAATTAAACTTTCTTTTCTTAATATTTGCTCCTCCTTGAAAATGATATAAATCGTAATTGGCAGATGAAGCACTAAAGCCATTGTTATTATCAATCAGTTCTCTTCCTGCATAACTAAAATCGGTTCTTAATGATACAAACCCTTTGACTTCATTCTTTAGTGGGAAACTTACTCCCACTGAAAAATTGAGTAATGATTTCCCAGCATCTTTAAAGCTAAGTTGGGATGCACTAAATACATTACTTGTTCCAGTATCTGGTCTTATAAACGCCTCATCACGAGGTTGAACAATGCTATAGGGTAAGACCCTATTAAAGAATTCAGATGCTAGATAGATTTCGCCCCCTTTATAATTGTGGGTATAGCCTGCCGCCACACTAAGCGGTCTTTTCCAAATACTGTTTAATTTAGTTTGTCTTGTGCTACCCAATAAAAATATTTCAGTACCCGAAATTCTCAAGTTATTAATGGCATACTCTGCCAAGATATCTGATTTGCCGTGCAAGTGTATGTTCGGTAAACTTATCATCAATCCTAAATGATTTTTTTCATTAAAACTATAGGAGAGGCCAGCTTTAAACTGAAGGTTGAAAGTTAAGTTGTTGGTTACATAATATTCAGAAACAGTAACCAGCTTTTGAAACAAAGTTGAATTGTCGTTAATTAATGCTCGGGAGGTTATATTATGACTAAATGATTGTCTTCGTTTAGTAAAAATGCCGGTTATGCCAATGGCTAATTTTTTATTTAAACTTTTGCCAAAAGATAAGATGCCTGAAGTTTCATTTATGTTATTTCCATGTACATATTGGCCAACATAAAATTCTTTGCCAGGACTATAATTGTCTGAGAGTACGTTTACTTGTTCGTCTCTTCTTTGCGATGCATTAAATTGAAATATTGGATTATATACGATGGCATAAGCCAATGTAATCGGTTTTTTACCTTTTAAGTAGATGGTATTAGATGCTATTACAGGCATGATATTCGTATACTGATGTCTTAAGTCTAATCCCTGTCCTGTTCCATCATTTATATTCAATGCATTAAAATTATAAACACTCCCACTTATATTGGAGGAATTTTTGGTATTAAATGCTAGTAAAGCTGGATTGTAAAATAAAACCCCACTGTCACCATTTTTTGCTATTGTTGCTCCCGGAACAAAAAATCCACCAGGACCATATGCAGATGACCAATAGTTGGCGTCTTGTGCAAATCCAATATAAACCAGCAATAGGCTAATAAAAAGACTAAAAAATTTGCTCATATGCTGTTGTTTTATGGTCAGAATCAAAATAATGAATAAATTGGTAATATAAGTAAGCTTATGAGCCCTAAAATTCTTTTATTTTTCTTTCTTTGTTTTTTTAGTATTTCTGTGTTTGGCCAAGACATTGATTCCTCTCGCTTACAATTCATAGAAAAAATAAAACAAGCAGAGAAGATAGAATTAGAAAATAGCTTATCTGAGCTAGACCAACATCGAGCTGAGATTAAACGGGCGAAAGTGCTAGAAGAGCTGCTTAAAATAGGTCAAAGGGCAAAATCTTTTTTGAAAAAGGGTGTTGACAGCAACGGAATTAAAATTCAACTTGAACAGATTAAAGATTGGAATACAATAGTTCAAAAAGGGGTTGATTTTTACATTGGCCCTACTCAAACACAAAGAAATTTATCTATTTCCAGTAAACTGAATAGGGAACTGATATTCAAACTAGAACAGGAAAATATTCTGCTAGATCAATATCTTAATGAATTGATTTCAAATAGGAATCGCTTGGATTCTTTAATGAGCGATAGTAGTTTATATAATTTTCCCAAGGATACAATCGGGTTAACGCAATATTTTTTAAGACTGAAATCTGTAATGCTTGTATTGAAGCCTATTGATTCAAGTCTGCAAAAAGCTATCATTAGTCTAGATAATTTAAAGAATAGATTAGTAGTACAAAAAAATCAACTCAGCCTTGAGAATGATGAATTGCAAGAGCAACGTAAAATACTTTTTAAAAATAGTCTAAACAAAGAGTTTGTTGAAACAGCAGGATGGAGGATGAATGATTTGCCATTTAGTTACGTTTTGGAATTTTCTTTTTTAAAGGAACAGTTAGCATTTATATTTTATGTCCAGGATAATATTGGAAAAATATTCTTCTTATTTCTACTAGTATTTTTACTTTTTTATTTTATTAAAACACTTAAGCAAAAAATTGTTGAAAGTCATTTGATTTTTAAGTATCCATTACTTTCTGCTGTGATTATTGTATTTGGATTATTTCAATTTGTTTTTTTAGATCCCCCTTTTATATTTTACTCATGGTTTTGGTTAATCCCAGGGATTTCATTAACTGTTGTTTTCTGGAATTATATCACTAAATTTTGGATGAAATTTTGGCTTTGTATTTTAGTGCTATTTACTTTAGTTGCTGCCGATAATTTGATTTTGCTAGCTTCTAATACAGAAAGGGGCATTTTAGTTGGATTAGCATTTTTAGGATTAGTCACAGGATTCTATTTTCTTTTCAATTGGAATAAGCATAGTCATGAGCTTAAAGAAAGGTACATTAAGTACTTTCTTTATTTCTTAATGGGTATGCAGATTTTATCTATTGGATTCAATTTTTATGGCAGCTATAATTTGTCAAAATCAATTATGGTATCTGGGTATTTTGGTGTTTTGACGGGCATTTTGTTGCTATGGACTGTTAGATTATTAAATGATGTCTTATTTTTTGCAACTGAAACTTATAATTCACACGATAGAAAACTTTTTTATATCAATTTTGAAAAAGTTGGATCTAAAGTACCTTCATTCTTCTATTTTTTACTAGTTATAGGTTGGTTTGTATTAGTTAGTAGAAACTTTTATTTGTACAATCAATTGGCTGAACCTATTTCTAATTGGATGTTTGAAGAAAGAACGATTGGTGAATACACTTTTAGTATTAGAGGGATTACCAATTTTATCGTCATTATATTTATTTCTTTTTTTGTTTCTAGGGTTGTTTCTTTTATTGCTTCAGAACCGTATCATGCAAACGAATCTGCCGATAAAAAATCGAAAAATGGTTTAGGTAGTTGGATATTATTAATCAGAATAGCCATCATTGGTATGGGGTTGTTTTTAGCATTTGCAGCTGCTGGAATTCCGCTAGACAAAATCACTATCATTTTAGGCGCACTCAGTGTGGGTATTGGATTTGGCTTACAAGCCTTGATTAATAATTTGGTAAGTGGTTTAATTTTAGCTTTTGAAAAACCAGTGAACGTGGGGGATATTGTAGAAGTAATGGGTAAATCTGGCACAATGAAATCAATAGGATTTAGAACCAGTGTAATTACTACTTGGGATGGTGCCAATTTAATTATTTCGAATGGAGATTTAATGAATGCGCAATTGATTAACTGGACACAGGATAAAGGATTTAGAAGATTAGAATTGAAATTTGATATTGTTTTAGGAGTAGACTTAAATCAAGTACATGATATTGTTGAGAAATTAATTCTTGAAAATCATGAAATTCTCAAATATCCTAAATACGTGATTGAATTTAATCAAATTGTGAATGCTTCAGCGGAGTTGTCTATTTACTTTTGGGTTAGAAAATATGGGGATGCCGGACATGTTATGAGTAAACTGATTGTAGATATAGATAAAGTTTTTAGTGCCAATAAAATTACTTTTGCTAAACCTACACAAAATATTATTATACATAATAATAATGAAAATTAGACCCGAACATTGGTGATGAAAAACTTCCTTTTTATTTTTTATTTCCTTATTACTTTTTTTAAGCTAAACGCTCAAAACCTTTATAGTAGCTTACCTGAGTTGACTAATTCGCCATTTTCAGAATCGCCACTTAGTTCCAATAAAGTTCCCTTTAAACTTTATTGGAAATCAAAAGATGGTAATTTTCTGCTAGTGAATGATAAAGCATCTGCCAAAAAGAAAATCAAACAATACCAGTTGTATTATTCTTTTTTGGATAAGCCAATGAAGGAAATGGATTTTGTTTCTATGCCAATTCATTTTAACACTAAGCAACCAGTTCAAATTACGCAAATAAATGAACGAGAGTGGTTGATGAAATTTGTTGGGTTTAATAATAAAGTATATCAAAGTAGTTTAACATCTTACAATGCTAATAAATGGATGGAGCAGTTCTTAGCTGCTGATAAAAGCCAAAAAACTTTAAAAGATATTGTAATCCCAGGTTCACATGATGCTGGAATGAGTGTACTAACGGCAACGGGTGGACAGCAGAAGGGTACTATTAACGCCTGCAATACCTTAACGCAACTAATTTCTATTGAAGAGCAATTAATGAAAGGGATTCGGATGTTCGATTTACGTGTAGGAAAGCACAATCAAATGCTTTATACAAAACATGCTGCATCAGATTGTATGGAAGATGCAATTGGTGGTGGCTATGGCGAACGATTAAAGACAGTTGCACTGGGGCTAAAAAAATTCTTACAAGTAAATTCAAATGAAATAGTATTGATCTCTTTTAGTCATTTTTGTGAGAAAGAAGCACCTTTAAAAGAGTTGCAAGACAGTTTAATCAATTGGATTGGGGAAGATCAAATTTATAAAAATACTGCAGTTGCTATTGCAGATGTTCCCCTTAAGCAATTGGCGGGTAAAGTGATATTAAGTTTTGAAATTCCAAATTGGAATCATTCGCTTTTTCCTCGTTGTGATATGACCGACACTTCTACCGCCTTTATTAATTTTAGAAGAGCGTATGCTAGCACGAATGATATGAAAAAACTCATACAGACTGAGCAAGATTTTTTTACTAAGCTACGAACTGGCGTTTCAAAAAATGATATCATCAGACTGGATTGGCAGATTACCCAAAGTGCTGACGAAGCTTCAGCTGTATGCAATGATTTTCAAGACGAACACTTAAATCCCTTAGTAAATGGTGCTATATTGTTAGCCAATATGATTCGTAAAAACAAGAGCATTATTGACCATGCAAAAATTGCTAATCAACAATTGCCTGTAAAAATGAATGAATGGGTGTCAAATAAAACCATTACGAATAAAAACAAACCCAATATCATGTATGTAGATGTGGCTGGTGCCTGGGTAACCGACTATTGTATATTCTTATTGCAAAGTCCACTTTACCATTCCAACTAACATTTAAATCTTTCAGCCGTAGCTTTTTCTAATGCTTCTCTATGATCTGGATGTGCAATACTGATTAAGGCTTTTGCACGTTGTGTCATATTCATCCCAAATAAATTGACTGCGCCATATTCTGTTACCACCCAGTGTATATGTCCTCTGGTTGTTACTACACCTGCACCTTGTTTTAAGTAAGGTACAATCCTAGAGATTCCTTTATTAGTGACTGATGGAATGGCTATGATGGGCTTTCCTCCTTCGGACAGTGCTGCTCCCCTTATAAAATCCATTTGCCCACCAATACCCGAGTATTGATACATGCCGATTGAATCGGAACATACTTGCCCTGTTAAATCAATTTCAATGGCACTATTAATGGCAGTCACTTTTTTATTTAAACTTAATACTCTTGGATCATTCACATAATCTATATCTAATGATTTGATGATGGGGTTGTCGTCAGCAAAATCATATAGTTGTTTTGTTCCCAACATAAAGGAAGTAACACAATAGCCTTTTACAATTTTCTTTCTACTGTTGTTGATGGTTCCGTTTTGAATCAATGGAATCACCCCATCTGAAAACATTTCTGTGTGTAGTCCTAAGTTTTTGTGGTTAGTTAGGTTCTTCAATACTGCATCTGGAATGCTTCCAATTCCTAATTGCAAAGTGGCTTCATCTTCTACTAATTCTGCAACAATTTTTCCGATTTGATGATGTACTTCTGTTGCACCACTTGCATAACTTACTTCAGGCAAAGGATCGTCTGTCCATACAGCCATATCAAATTTGGAGAATGGAATAAATCCATCTCCATGCACTCTTGGCATATTTGGATTCACTTGTGCAATAACCATTTTAGCTGAGCGCAATGCAGATTTTACAATGTCTACAGAAGTGCCAAGCGAACAATATCCGTGTTTGTCTGGTGGTGAAACGGAAACAATGGCTACATCTACTTTTAAAATATTTCGATTAAATAATAACGGAATCTCACTTAAGAAAACAGGGGTATAATCTCCCATCCCTTGGCTTATGGCTTTTCGATTGCTATCCGAAACAAATAGTGAATTCATATAAAAATGACCCGCCAAAGAAGGATCGTTTAAGTTGACTCCTTGTTGGGTTATGCTGATTAATTCAACGTTTTGTAAGCGATCTTTTTGCTGAACCATTTCATTGATTAATCTTACCGGTGTGGCTGCACTTCCATGTAAGAAAATAGTTGAATTGGATTGAATTTGTTGAATGGCTTCAGTGGCTGTTACAAATGGAATAGCTGGCTTAATACTCATAATTTTGCGATATAATCAAATTTACGGCAGGATTAACTAGTGTACCAAAACTGCTTTAATTTCATGATATAAATCATATTAACATGTATCAATGGAGAGCGATTTTCAAATTGTGTATTGGAGTAAGTTCATTTTTTAATCTGTGCTATGCGCAAAAAAATACGGCAACTGCTTACATCACAAGTGGCGATCAAATGCAATTATTACAAAAGCAATTATTGCCTTTAAGTCAAACTCAATCAAATACTACTATTCATCCAATTTTAATTGATACTCGTGAAAAATTTCAAACTATTGATGGATTTGGGTTTACCCTTACGGGTGGATCTGCGCTGTTGATTCAGCAAATGCCCCCTAAACAGCGAAACGCTTTATTGCAAGAGCTGTTTGGTAAAAGGGCCAATTCAATTTCTATAAGCTATTTGCGTATAAGTGTAGGGGCTTCCGATTTGAGTGAATCAGTTTTTAGTTATAATGATTTGGCAAAGGGAGCAACAGATACTTTAATGCAGCAGTTTAATTTGTCGAGAGATACCATTCATTTAATTCCAATAATAAAACAAATATTAGCTATTAATCCTTCCATTCAATTCATGGCTACTCCTTGGAGCCCACCCACTTGGATGAAAACGAATAACAATAGCATGGGAGGGAGCTTGATCCCCCAGTATTATAGGGCTTACGCAAGATATTTAGTCAAGTATATTCAGGCAATGAAGGCAAATGGTATTTCTATTGATGCACTTACTATTCAAAACGAACCACAACATGGGGGTAATAACCCAAGTATGTTAATGACTGCTGATGAGCAAGCCCTGTTTATTAAAGAGCATTTAGGGCCAATATTTTTTCAGCAAAAAATTAAAACCAAAATTGTTATTTGGGATCATAATTGCGATCATCCTGAATTTCCCATTAGTGTATTAAATGATACTACTGCAAATAGATATATTGATGGATCTGCTTTTCATTTGTATGCAGGAGATATATCCGCATTGTCGAAAGTTAAAAAAGCATATCCAAATAAAAATATCTACTTCACCGAACAGTGGACTGGTAGTAAGGGTAGTTTTGATGGCGATTTAAAATGGCATATAAAAAATGTTCTATTGGGTTCTTTGCAAAATCATAGTAAAATTGTTTTAGAGTGGAATCTGGCAAATGATATAGCGTTTGGACCTCATACCCCAGGTGGTTGTACAGAATGCAAGGGGGCATTAACCATTAGTGGATCTACTGTTACTAGAAATGTGGCTTATTATATTATTGCTCATGCAGCTAAGTTTGTACCTCCAGGATCGGTTCGTATTCAAAGTAATAGCACCCAAAACATTGAATCTGTAGCTTTTTTGACGCCAGAAGGGAGTACAATCCTTATATTGCTGAATAATGGAACAGCTAAGGATAGCTTGTATATTGGCTATAAGAAGCAATGGGCGAACCTGACTTTAAAAGCGGGGTCTGTTGCTACCGTAGTGTTTAAATAAATTGTACAATTGCATAAATAAACAACAATGAAAAAATGGATCGGGTTGGTTGTGTTTTGTTGTATCAGTGTGGTGTTAAATGCCCAGGATGCTAAAATGAATGCATTCATCAATCAGTTGATGGCTAAAATGACTTTAGAAGAAAAATTAGGTCAATTGAATTTGCCTAGCTCTGGCGATTTTGTTACTGGTGCTGCAGCCAGTTCTGATATTGCAAAAAAAATAGAAGCAGGTAAAGTAGGTGGCTTATTTAATATTAAGTCTGTTGCAAAAATCAGAGAAGTACAAAAGTTAGCAGTTGAAAAAAGCCGACTCAAAATTCCTTTGATGTTTGGAATGGATGTGATTCACGGATATGAAACGGTGTTTCCAATCCCTTTAGGAATGAGTGCCACTTGGGATATGCCTTTAATTGAACGCAGCGCTAGAATTGCTGCAAATGAAGCAAGTTCTGATGGCATCAACTGGACTTTCTCTCCTATGGTAGATGTTTCTAGAGACCCAAGATGGGGTAGAATTTCGGAAGGAAATGGAGAAGATCCTTATTTGGGTGCACAAATTGCAAAAGCAATGGTGAAGGGATATCAAGGTAACGATTTGTCTAAGAACAATACTTTGCTTGCTTGCGTAAAGCATTATGCTTTGTATGGTGCTGCTGAAGCTGGTAGAGATTATGGAACTACCGATATGAGCCGTGTTAGAATGTTTAATGAATATATGTTGCCTTATAAAGCCGCGGTAGAAGCTGGTGTTGGTTCTGTAATGGCTTCTTTTAATGAAATTGATGGATTACCTGCACATGGCAATAAATGGTTATTAACCGATATTTTAAAAAAGCAGTGGGGTTTTAAAGGAATGGTTGTATCAGATTATACTGGTATAAATGAAATGATTGCTCATGGTGTAGGAGATTTAAAAACAGTTTCTGCTTTATCTATGAATGCGGGGTTAGATATGGATATGGTAGGAGAAGGATTCTTAACCACTTTAGGGGCATCTTTAAAAGAGAAAAAAGTTACACAAGCCCGTATTGATGAAGCTTGTAGAAAAATTTTAGAAGCCAAATATCGATTGGGATTATTTGAAGATCCGTATAGATATATTGATGAAAACAGAGCTAAAACAGAAGTGTTTTCTGCTGCTAACAGAAAAGAAGCAAGAACCATTGCTGCACAAAGTTTTGTGTTATTAAAAAATGCCAATAATATATTGCCTTTGAAAAAAAAGGGGGCCATTGCATTGATTGGACCATTGGCTGATAATAAAGAAAATATGGGTGGTACTTGGAGTGTTGCTGCTAATTTGAGTAAAGCCACTTCTTTGTTACAAGCATTCAAAGAAACGATTGGAGATAAAGTGGCTATTCACTATGCAAAGGGATCTAACTTAGATGCCGATGCTAAATTTGAAGAGCGTGCGGGTATGTTTGGTAAGTCTTTAAAGCGAGATGATAGAACCGATGACCAACTATTGAATGAAGCGTTAGAAGCTGCTGCAAAGTCAGATGTAATTGTGGTTGCTGCTGGGGAGAGTGCTGAAATGAGTGGTGAAGCAAGTAGTAGAAGTAACTTAGATATTCCCGGTGTTCAAAAGAATATGATTAAAGCATTATTGAAAACAGGTAAGCCAGTAGTATTGTTATTGTTCACTGGAAGACCATTAACCCTTACTTGGGAAAATGAACATGTTCCTGCTATTTTAAATGTTTGGTTTCCTGGTTCTGAAGGTCCTTATGCTATTGCGGACGTATTATTTGGTGATGTGAATCCTTCTGGTAAATTATCTGCTACTTTCCCACAGAATGTTGGGCAGGTACCTTTGTTTTACAATCATAAAAACACCGGTCGTCCTTTGCGTGGACCTTGGTTTCAGAAATTTCAAAGTAATTATTTAGATGTGAGCAATGATCCATTGTATCCATTTGGTTATGGCTTAAGTTATACGAGCTTTAGTTATAGTGATTTGGTTTTAAGTAGTAGTAAAGCAAAAGGGAATCAATCGGTAACTGCTTCTGTAACTCTTACCAATACTGGCGTATACGAAGGAAAAGAAGTGGTGCAATTGTATATTCGAGACGTAGTTGGTTCTATCACTAGACCAGTTAGTGAGTTAAAAGGCTTTCAAAAAATTAGTTTGAAACCCGGTGAATCTACTAAAGTGAGTTTTACCATCACCCCAGAAGATTTGAAGTTCTACAATTATGATTTGAAATACGATTGGGAAGCAGGAGATTTTGAAATCATGATTGGCACCAATGCGCAAACTGTAAAAAAAGCCAATCTTAATTGGAGCAAATAATTAGCTGTACTATTCAAATAAACAATATGAAATTTTTTGTAAGTTTTCTTTTAGTTGGGATGATCACAACTGCCGCTCATTCGCAAGTTAAACCTGAATGGACAGATGTGTTCAATAAAATAAATGCAGAAATAGACCAGCACTCTAAAGCATATAGTAGTTTAAAAACAGCTACTGAAACCATTGGGCATCGATTAACTGGTTCGGCAAATGGGAAAAAAGCAGAAACTTTTGCATATAATTTATTGAAGTCTTATGGTTTTAAAGACGTGAAATACCAACCCTTTGAAGTAGAGAGCTGGAGTAGGGGAACGCTGTCTGTAAAAATTGGTACTGACCTCAATAATTTACAAAATGTGAAGTCAGTTTCTTTGGCACATGCTCCAGTAAAAGCGAATGTGAAATTAGAACTAGTAGATATGGGAAATGGATTAGAAGAAGACTATATCAATAATCCTGGTAAGGTGACTGGAAAAATTGCAGTGGTGTATTTAGGTATTTTACCCGGTTCTAAAGCTGGATTAAAAAACCTTCACCGCTCAGAAAAAACAGCTTTATCTACTAAGTATGGTGCAAAAGGAATTATCATGATTAATACTGCAGATGGGGGTATTTTATTAACGGGTACTGCATCTGTAACAGGTAAATTAATTCCTGATCCTGCCGTTTGTATTGGCAAGGAAGATGGATTAAAGTTGAAGGAAGCTATGAAGCAATCAACGCATTATGCCTCTATTGATATGACCAATCAATCTGGATTAATTAAAGCCAGAAATGTAATTGCTACTATTAAAGGGAAAACGATGCCAAAGGAAAAAGTAATTGTTGGTGGACACCTTGATAGCTGGGATTTAGCAACTGGTGCAATTGATAATGGAATTGGTTCCTTTGCAGTAATAGATATGGCAAGAACTTATATGGCTTTAAAATTGCAGCCTGAGCGTACTGTAGAATTTGTACTATTCATGGGTGAAGAAGAAGGCTTATTGGGGTCAAGGGCTTATGTAGATCAAGCAATCAAGAATAAGACATTAGATCAAGTGCGTTATATGCTTAATTATGATATGACCAATGATCCTAAAGGATTTTCTACCACTATTGCAGAAAGTAAAGAACTCTTTGTGGGAATTGGAGCCATTGCACAAACCATTGATACCAGCTTTAAAAATTTATTTAACAATGGCGCTGGTTTACACAGCGATCATCAACCATTTATGTTACAAGGTATTCCTACTGGGGGTGGTGCTGGTGGAAGATTACCTAATAATGCAGGTCCTTGTTACCATGCCGACTGTGATGATTTTAAATTGGTAGACGAAAAGGGTTTAAAGAACACTGTTCGCAATGGTGCAATGTTATTATATGGTATTGCTGATTCAAAAGAATTAAAATCTAGAAGGTTTACCGACTTGGAAGTGCGCGATTTTATGATCAAGAATAACTTGAAAGAAGCGTTAGAAATTGCTGGTGAGTGGAGATGGAAATAATTAAGCTCCCCATTTCTTATTAAATGCTTTTTGTATCTGCAAAGACAAATACACACTGATGATGGCACAGATCATTCCTGCGCCTACATCTAGTGGGAAGTGTTGCGCCAAATAAACCCTAGAATAACCTGCTAATAACGCCAAAGTGAATCCAATGATCCAAAAATAGGTATAGGGTAATAGTAAACAGCCTAGTAAGAATAAACTAAATGCAGTGGTAGTATGCCCTGAAGGGAAGCTATTATTGCTGTGCACGGTTACCCCTTTTACGGTGTGGATAGGGCTTTGAGAAGTTGATTCAATTGCGGCTGTTGGTCTGGCTTCGTTAGGGTATATGATTTTTTTTCCTGTTTGCACCAATAAGGTAGAAAGGACTATGGCACTTAGTATGAGTGGCAATAATTTACTTTTATAAAAGATAAAGTACAGTGCTAGCGGTACCCAAAATATTCCATCACCCGCATGGGTAAAATATTTAAAAAAGAAATCGGCAGTTGGCCCTAGGTCATGATTTAGCAATAAAAATAATTCGTCTTTGCCGCCTAAGAACGAAAACAGAATGAGCATAACTCCTGATACAATGGCCCATTTTGCTCCATTTCTAAAGGATACTATATTTAGATTGTTCAATGTTGGTCTTTTTACAAATATAGGTAAGCGCAAGGCTAATAAAGAACCCCGCCCCACAGAACGGGGTTCTACCCTAAAAACAAGTAACTATTTTACACAACACCCGCTAGTTCAAGACTTCTTTTTTTTAAGTGAATGATATCTAAGTCATCTATTATAGCATCCTGAGTTAAAACCAATGATGTGTTATTTTGCTTCCACCAATTATTATGGATGAGTTTATTGCAGTGTAATACACCAATTAAATATTTCCTTTCGGCTTGTGCATGCCACTCTTCAATCCATTCAAAATCTTCCTTTGGAATGAATTTCCAATCGTCAAAACTTACATATACTTTTAGGTAATAGTCGTTTGATAATTCGTGTGGTTGATGATGGTATAATTTTTTATACTCGTATTTGTAATTATAACGCAATGCAGCGATATCACTTAATACGGCAGATGCAGTAGGGAAGCTTCCTGCTCCTTTCCCATAGAAAAATTGTTTGTCTGCAAATCCTGATTCAATGACCACCCCATTGTATTCATTTTTTACAAAAGAGAGTGGGTCTGTTATGGGAACAAATTGGGGTAACACAAATGCAGCTACTTTACCATTTTTTAATTTTTTAGCTTGTCCAATCAACTTAATATCAAATCCTTTTTCTTTGGCTACCCCTGCATCTGACCCTTGTACGTTCTGAATACCAGTAAATAAAATTTCAGATGGAGTACTTACAATTCCATATGCATGATTTAATAAAATGGTCCATTTGTTTAAGGCGTCATAACCTTCTACGTCCAGCTTGGGGTTGCTTTCAGCAAACCCTAGTTGCTGTGCCAGCAACAGCGCTTCTGAAAAATCCAGTTTTTCTTCAAACATTTTAGTTAAAATAAAATTGGTTGACCCATTCACAATTGCCTTAATAGAATGCAATAAATCGTTGTCATAATATTCTTCTAAGTTTCTTATCACAGGAATCGAAGCGCAAGCTGCCGCTTCATATAAGAAAGGAAGATTGGTTTCTTTTTGTAAAGCCAATAAAGCGGGTAAATTATCTGCAATCATTTTTTTACTTGCACTTACCACCGACTTCCCATTTTTTAAGGCGGTTGATACAATCTCGAATGCAGCCACCGAATCGTCAATTACTTCTACAATTACATTGATTGTTGGGTCTTGCAATAATTCGTTCTTATCGGAAGTAAACAATTCCTCTGGAGCATTTCTTTTTTTGGCTGCATTCTTAATACAGACTTTTTTGATGCTCGCTTTTAAAGAGGGTGTTTGTTGCAATACTTTATATAATCCTTCACCTACTACTCCAAATCCAAATAATCCGATTGTCAATTGTTTGTGGGTTTCCATTTTGTTACTTTCTTTTAGGGTTTGTTACTTTTTATTTTATGTTACTTTTTTTATTAGAACTTAGTAAGCGTTGCTCACTACATAAGCATCGCTGTTTTCTTTTTCTTCAATTGAATCTAAAACACTTGCTAGGTCTGCTATTAAATCCTCCGCTTCTTCTAGGCCAATTGATAAGCGTATTAAACTATCGTTTACACCAGCTGCCCTTCTTTTTTCTACAGGGATAGATTTATGGGTCATATTTGCTGGATGTGAAATCAAACTTTTGATTCCGCCCAAACTTTCTGCCAACTTAAATAGTTGGGTGCTGCTTACAATATCAACGGCTGCATCATTGGTATCATTTACTAAACTGAAAGAAATAATGCCTCCTCCTGATTTTGCTTGATGTATTGCTAATGAATGATTAGCATGGGTCGATAATCCAGGATAATAAACGGCTGCTACAGCAGGATGGGTTGTAAGAAACTGCGCTACTTTTAAGGCTGTTCTGCAATGGTGTTTCATGCGTAAATGCAGTGTTTCAATTCCTCTAATCACCAACCAACTGTCAAAGGGGGCTAGTACTGCTCCACAGGCGTTTTGGAAGAACTTCAGTCTTGCTCCCACTTGTTCATCTTTTGCTACTAGTATACCTGCAATTAAATCGCTGTGTCCGCCTAAATATTTAGTAGCGCTATGTACCACGATATCTGCGCCGAGTAATAAGGGTTGTTGTAATACGGGTGTTGCAAAAGTATTGTCTACACAAAGCAAACAATTATGGGCTTTTGCAATGGTTGCAATAGCGGAAATATCTGAAATTTTTAAAGTAGGATTGGTGGGTGTTTCTAGCCAAATCAGTTTAGTATTAGGGGTAATAGCTGCTGCTACTTTTGCTAAATCACTGGTATCTACAAAATGTACTTTGATGCCATATTGCTCATATACTGCAGTAAACAAACGATAAGCCCCTCCATAAATATCGTCTACCGCTACAATTTCATCTCCTGATTTTAAGAGCTTTACTACGGCATCAATAGCAGCCAATCCACTGGCAAAAGCTAAGCCTGTTGCTCCATATTCTAATTTAGCAATCAAGTCTTCTAATGCTGCTCTGGTAGGATTATTAGACCTTGAATAATCGTAGCCCTTATTAACGCCGGGGGCTTCTTGCACAAATGTGCTGGTCTGATAAATGGGTACCGAAATAGCTCCTGTAAGCGGATCTACCGGAATACTGTGAATGAGTTGTGTTGCACTGAGCATGATACGATGTTTTTTTGTTTAAAAAATATCGTTCTTGTTAATCTCAAAGTGAGTTTGTTTGGTATGTACCAAATAAAAAACCCACCTGATAAAATCAGATGGGCATATATAATTTTCCTTTCGGTAATAATAAAAGCTTGACTCTGACTTATCTTCCCCGTTGCAGTTTTAGTGCATCAGGATGGAATTGGCACCTTCATACTACAGAGTTAATGTAATATGGGTTGCCAAGGCTTCACAGGGCCAAAACCCTCCGCCTTTCTTGATAAGATTATTAAAGAACTACTGCAAAGATAGGGTAGCGGTTTTAATCCACCAAATTAAAAGTCTACTATTTTGGTAGGATAATATAAATTTCTCTTTTTTAATGCATTGCAAACATTGAAGGCCTTCGCTTGTTTGTATCTTTAACTTCCATTATGGCAAAGAACAAATCAGGCAAGCAACCCATCCTTGAAAATGACCAAGATTATATTCAGGTTTTTGGTGCCAAGGAACATAATTTAAAAAGTATCGATATCTCTATTCCAAAAAACAAGTTGGTTGTTTTTACTGGGGTGAGTGGAAGTGGTAAATCTTCTTTGGCTTTTGATACCATTTACAACGAAGGCCAACGCCGATATATGGAAAGCTTTGGGGCTTATGCCAGACAATTTATGGGTGATATGGAAAGGCCTGATGTAGATAAAATTACGGGGCTTTCTCCAGTGATTTCTATTGAACAGAAAACCACAAATAAGAATCCTAGGTCTACTGTAGGAACTGTAACGGAAGTGTACGATTTCCTACGTTTATTGTATGCTAGAATTGGGGAAGCATATAGTTATGAGACTGGTAAAAAAATGGTGAAGTTTAGTGAAGAGGAAATTGTAGAAAATATTTATACTCGGTTTAAAAATAAAAAAGTGAGTCTTTTGGCTCCTCTAATTAGAGGTCGAAAAGGACATTATAGAGAACTGTTCGAAGAGATTCGTAAGAAAGGTTTTTTAAAAGTACGGGTAGATGGTGAGATTCTAGATCTTACCCCCAAGTTGCAAGTGGATCGTTATAAAATTCATGACATTGAAGTGGTGATTGATCGCTTACCTGTGACTGATGAAATGCGTGTTCGTGTAAGTCAAAGTGTGCAGCAGGCACTCAAAATGGGTAAAGACTTATTATTTCTTTTAATAAACGATACCAACAAAACGATTCAATATTCTAAACAGTTAATGTGCGAAGACACGGGCATCAGTTATGAAGAGCCTTCACCCAATGCGTTTTCATTTAACTCTCCTTATGGTGCTTGCCCAACCTGTAAAGGCCTTGGGAATGTATATTCTATCGATATGTCTGCAGTTATACCCGATAGTAATCTAAGTATTAAAGAAGGGGGAATTGCTCCGTTGGGTGTGCAACGTGATGCATATATGTTCAGGAATGTAGAACAATTGGCTAAGAAAAATAAAATCAATTTAGATAAGCCCATCAAAGATTTGCCGATTGCAGGCTTGAATATTTTATTATATGGTAATCCAGACGGCGATAGTTTGGAAATTGATAATCCTGAAGAAGTTGCTGGCTTTGATCCTTATAGTGGAGATTTTGAAGGAATTATTCCTATGCTCAAAAGATGGTTTACTGGCGTCAAAAGTGATGGGATGCGCGAATGGGTAGAGCAATATATGGAATTGAAAATATGCAATAGTTGCCATGGAGATCGATTAAAAAAAGAAAGCCTTTGGTTTAAAGTGGATGAAAAAAATATAGCTGAATTGAGTGCGCTTAATTTAGATAAACTTCATCATTGGTTTCTTGGTATAGAAGAGCGGTTGAGTAAAAAACAAAACCTGATTGCTAAAGATATTTTAAAAGAAATCAGAGAAAGATTACAGTTTCTATTAGATGTTGGCTTAACCTATCTTTCTTTAAGTAGGTCTTCTAGAACCCTTAGCGGGGGTGAGTCTCAGCGGATTAGACTGGCTACACAAATTGGTTCTCAGTTACAAGGTATCACGTATATTTTAGATGAACCTTCTATCGGTTTGCATCAGCGCGACAATCATCAACTCATTTATGCATTAAAAAATCTGCGGGATATTGGGAATAGTGTATTGGTAGTTGAGCACGATAAAGATATTATGTTGGCTGCTGATTATTTGGTAGACATTGGCCCAAGAGCTGGTAAGTATGGGGGCAATATTGTTGCTGAAGGAACTCCTGCAGAGGTTTTGGCTTCTAATTCGGATACTGCTCAATATTTAAATGGTCAGAAATCGATTAGTGTGCCAGAGGAAAGAAGAGTAGGGAATGGTAAAGAATTGATTTTAAAGGGAGCTACTGGAAATAATTTAAAGAATGTTACCGTTCGTTTTCCATTAGGGAAATTAATTGTAGTAAGTGGTGTAAGTGGAAGTGGTAAGAGTACTTTAATTAATGAGACTTTGTATCCATTGTTGTCTAAGCATTGTTACAATAGTAAAGTTCATCCTATGCCTTTTGTTTCTGTCAAAGGCTTAGAGCATATTGATAAAGTCATTTAAATTGATCAATCTCCCATTGGACGAACACCCCGAAGTAACCCAGCAACTTACTGTGGTTTCTTCACCGAAATCAGGACCTTGTATGCTGCAGTGCCTGAAGCAAAAATCAGAGGTTATGCTGCGGGTCGTTTTTCTTTTAACGTCAAAGGTGGCCGTTGTGATGTTTGTGAAGGAGGAGGTATGAAAGTGATTGAAATGAATTTTCTTCCAGACGTATATGTGAACTGCGAAAAATGTAATGGTAAACGATACAATCGGGAGACTTTAGAAATTCGCTACAAAGGAAAATCAATTAGCGATGTGTTGAATATGACGGTAGATGAAGCTTGTGATTTTTTTCAACCAGTGCCTTTCTTGTATCGAAAAATTAAAGTATTACAAGATGTTGGCTTGGGCTATGTAACATTGGGCCAGTCTGCAGTAACGCTCAGCGGTGGTGAAGCGCAACGGGTGAAACTGGCTACTGAATTAGGAAAAAAAGATACTGGTAAAACATTTTATATTTTGGACGAACCCACTACTGGTTTGCATTTTCAAGACATTAGTCATTTGCTGGATGTACTGAATAAATTGGTTGATAGAGGTAATTCTGTGCTAGTGATCGAACACAATTTAGATGTGGTTAAAATGGCCGATCATGTAATTGACTTAGGTCCTGAGGGGGGAGATGGTGGTGGCCAAATTTTATTTGAGGGTACACCCGAACAAATGCTCTTGCATAAAACCAGTCATACTGCTCGCTTTTTAAAAGTTGAAATGAATTAAATTTATTGAATGAATTTAAATGATTTAAATTTTTTACCAGAGTGGGACGAAAACCGATTTAAAGTTGGGCAGGCTGATTCTTCTACCAATTTCAATAATGATTCGGGAAAGTTATTGGCTAAAGCATTGTATAATCAATGGCGTGAGGTTTTTGGTTTAGTAATAGCATTTGCCGAAAATTTGGCGGATGATGGGGATCAAAGTTTACCTGCTTCTACTAAGGCACTTATTTATGAAAATTTGCTCATTGTAGCACCCAAAATTATGGGGGCAATTAGTGTAGACCATTATGTATTAAAAATGGAAAACGCCGCTAATATTAGAACCAATGCAAAGCAAATGATGCAACAAATTGGTTTTGCAGTTTTGATGGGATGGGCCGATGAGTTGCATAGGCAAGTGATTGAAAACGCATTAAATCAATTTAAGCAATTGTTCAAGCAATGGGTTGCGACTTTCCAAAAAGATCATTACGAAGATGAATGGGGATTATTCGTTTAATAGTCAGACTTATTGGTGTGTAAGGGTTTCCAAATTAAATAGTAATAGACTAGTATCAGTATTCCCATAGTGAAGGGGATAATGGCTAAGTGCTTATAGGTATACTCTCCCCAAATTACTTTGTGATCGAATCCAAAAAACTCACTGATCATCCAATAAGAGTTGGCAGAAATCCAAACCGTAATGGCAATATTATGGCAGAGCTCTGAAATATACTTTCTAGTTCTATACGCAATGACGATTGAAATAATTAAAGTAGGGATAATCATCACTGTTCCAAGCCATTTTAATCCTAAACACCAGGCTACGTCTTTGAATAGCCAAAAAACAATGTGGAGGTTTTCCATCTTTCTATACTTCAATGGAATATTATATTGATTGTTGTGTACTGTGGGGGATTGCTCCATGCCTTCATTTATTTGAGGCACAATATTAAATTTTTGTAACCATTTAACGGCTTAAAATATTCTTGAAGCGTTTTATGTCTGCCAATGTGTGAATGGGAGCCCCATTAATCATATTTTGGGTAAGCTGGTGTGCAAAATAGGGGGCTAAGCTACAGCCCTTGGTGCCCATCCCGTTCAAAACACCAACCTTGGGCTGAATTGGGTGAAATCCAACAAAAGGCCTCCGTTCTACATTGGCTGGTCTATCTGATGCTAGATGATCTACAATTTCAAAGGGTAACTTTAGCCAGTTTGCCAACTGTTGGGATGTTTTGTCTAAAAATGATTGGGTAGGCTTAAGGTTTTCGTATGTCCACTCATAGGTAGAGCCAACCCAAAAAAGGTCTTCTTTCCAAGGTACTACACTAATCCCTTGTTTATAGATATTGTTTCTTGGAAGAGATGGAATTGACACAATCAGGGCTTCTCCCTTATTGCTGGCATATGGCAGCAGTTTAAAATAAGGGTTGTTTAATCCCCCAGTACCGTCACAAAAAATAATCTGCTTTGCTTGTATATTTTTCCATTGAACTGAACTATTAATGCTCCAGTTGTCCCAATCAAATTTTTCTTCAATTAGTGCATTTTGTTGACTTAATTTATTTCTCCAACCACTGAGCATGTCTTGTAATTGTATTAACCAACAGGGTTGAATTTCTCCAACGCCAAATAGTAAATGAAAATAAGGTTCCCATATTTGCTCATCTACCACACTTAAATATTCTGTTTCCGTCGGCAATCTTTCCGAAAAGGCAATCTTGTTTTGTGGTGTAGCGTGAAAGTCAAGAATATTGCATTGACTAATTATGCTTTGGCCTAATTCTTTTCCCAATTGAGTATAAGCGTCTACAGCAAAGGGCATGAATCGTTCAATTTCCCAAGTGCGTACGATTCTTCTTCCAGTTACAGGATTGATTACACCACTTGCAACATTGGTAGCGCTATTGGGTATAGATTCATCTATCACCATTACTTGCTGGCCGGCATTAATCAAGTTCCAACTTAAAAAAGTTCCACATAATCCTTGTCCTACAATAATGGTATCTACCTGTATCATATTAATCTTCAATTCTTAATTTAATTGCATTTGAATGGGCTTTGAATGCAGGGGCATACATACTCTGGATGCTTGCAAAACCCGCTGTATACAATCCTTTATGCGTAGCTCGTATGGTATAAGTAAATTGATAATTTCCTTTTGGTAAATAATTAAAGTAATAATTATTGCTTACGTCTTTTGTGCTTTGGTAATAGAACAAGCCAGCTTTAAATTGATATCCACTTAATACATTGTTGGGTTCGGTAGCAGCTGGTCTTAAATCTTTTAAGTGCACATAATCCATATCTCTGTCTGCTTTGATCGTTAATTCTACTGTAATGAGTTCGCCAACTTTTACAGGCTCATTTTCGTTTAATTCAACCCAATTTTTATTTCGTTCTACTAATATTTTTTTATTAATCTGCATAGGTCCTGAGCTAGCAGTAATTTCATCCATATTGGCTAAATATTGCCAGTAGATACTTCCATAAGAGGGTTGATCAGATACCATATTTTGCGTAGCAGTTGTTATGGTTATATTACCCATTTCCGGTTTCACTTTTTCTCCTTCAATTCTCTTTTTAAAATAGCCAGACCCTTCCATCGTTTTTTCTGTTGCAGTACTTACGGTTGTTTTACCCAATTCTATTTTTACTGCTCTTTTATTGCTCATCCATTGTTGTCCATTGGCTATCAGGCTATAAACTGCATCTGAGGTTGCAATTCCATCTCCCCAGTGATTGGTCTCTTTGTTCAATATCAACCAAGTTAGCATTGCGTTGATTTGCTTTAAGTATGGTCGGTTCGGTAATGCGTTATTGATTTCGCTAAAGCAATCTATCATCATGCTTTGATGTACTACAGGCATTGCATACCAGCGATTGGTTAATCTATTTTTCCAATACATTCCTTGTTGTGAATGAACAACTGTATTTTCTAAGAGTGCATTGATTATTTTTTTTGCCCAAGTGGTTTCATTATTTCTAATGGCAATGGTTGCAATCATTGCCTGTGTATATTGATTTTTTGTATTCCAACTATTTTTTGCCATCCTCCAATAAGCGTTATACGCCGTATTATTTTGAATTAGCTGGTCTTTGTAGAAACTTCTCATGAACAAATAGGCTAATTGGCTACTACCAATTTGTGTTGGTTTATTCTTTTTGAATTCGAAACTGATTGCTTCATCTGCAAATGCCAAGGCCTTCCTGAATAAGGTTCTTAATTGTGCTGTCAATGAAGGGGTTATTGCGCCTATTCTTTTTAATTTACCAAGACCCGTTAAAATATACTGAGTAATATATTCGTCAGAATTTCCCCCTTTATACCAACTGAAACTTCCATCTGCTAGTTGTAGTTTTTCTAATTGAATCAACAAGTTTTCATTTTCTTTAGCAATTTGTTGGATATCCATTTGATTGGCCAATTCTTTTAAAAGAATATTTCCGTTTTGAGCATCCATAACCCAAGGGGTTTCCTGTAATAGAACTTGCTTCAATTCTGCATTATTTTCTAATGGATTTTTTAATGCGTTACTATCCTTTTTCCAAGCTTCCAACACTTTTGCAATTATTGGATATTTATCTAAAATATGCAGTGACATTAGATTCGCATAAATACGATTGAATTGATGAATAGCCGACATCTCTGGGTCTGTTTTTAAATAACTCAGCCCCTGAATGGCATTCCATATAGGTTGCGTAGTGTATTCAACAGTTAATCCCTGCGTACTGATTCCTTCACTTTGATGATTCAGTAGTTTTTCAAAACGAAATTGTTGGGTAGTATCTTTTGATAAATAGATGGGTAAGGTTTCAGTAATTAAAGCCCTATTGCTTAAAACTGGTAGGGTGTTTTGTTCCCCATCGCTGAGTTCATTTGTTCTTGCTATTATTTTATAAGTGAGTGGTTTATTATAGCTGAAAGGAACTTGTATTGGAAACTGTGCAATACTTGATTGTCCTGCTTCTGTTGTAAAGTATTGTTGCGGAAATACATTTTGAAACCATCCATCAACTGATGTTTGGGTTGTTGCATCTATTAATTCTAAAGCAATTGTTCCCGTTAACTCTTTGTTGGTGAGGTTAGCAATTTTAACGCTTAACTCCATTTGATCACCCTCTCTTAAAAAGCGAGGAATATTGGGTTGAACCATCAGGCTTTTTTGCGTCACCAATTTTTCTTCTGCATATCCTGTTGCTAAATCTTTCGTATGTGCAAAGCTCATCCATTTCCATTGGGTTACTGCATCGGGGAACTGAAAGCTGAATTGATATTTCCCAGAACTGTCTGCATACAATTGCGGAAAAAAGAATGCAGTTTCATTAAAGTTTGTTCTTAATTGAACCAAATCTTGACCTTGCTTATTACCTGGTATTAATCTTCCGTTCCTAATAATATCTCCTGTATTGGGGTCTGCCACTTCTACTGCAGTATAAACTTTATCGTAACTCTCTTCTTTAATCGAATTGTTGCCTCTAATTATTACTGGTACTCCTTCAACCCTGGATTGCATACTCTTTGTTGCCAAAGTGGCTTCATACAATCTTTGTTCTATTCTTCTCCAAGTCAGATTAATGGATGCTAATAGACTTGGGCGCTCATAGGGTTTTGCTTCACAAAAGCATTAGTTGTTGTCAAATTGGCGGATGGTTTCCGTTCTAAATATTCCACTGCTAAAACCAGTGCTACTATTGTTGGTATTCCATAAATGCAAAGGGTCCCATCTGTTAGGGTACAAAGCATCTAAACTTGCGTCGTACATGCTAGTTAATAATTCAGCTGCTTTTTCTTTTCCATTCAGTCCCTCTATTTCAATCGTCCAAGTTTCTTTGGCACCTGGTTCGTTGATATTCCTAAAAGATCCTGTACGTATTTTTAATTCTTTGTTATTGAATGGTACTGCAATAGCTTGTTGATGAGTAAATAATCTTCCCATCCAGATATATGCGTCATTAATCGAGATTCCCCCTCGATCTTGATCGGAAATTGTTATCTGCTGTTGCGTTAATCTACTTAATTGAAGAAACTGGTATTCTTCTTTGAGTGCTGCCTTTTTTATTTTTCTTGTAACAAAAGTTTTTTCAATAGGGTAGTTGTTTACAATCAATATGCTATCACCTGGTTTGGTATAATTATTTGAATAATAGTAAAAAGACTGATTGCTTTTTGTTCCTTCATTGTCATAAATCGTAATTAGTTTTTCTGCAGCTATTGGCAACCCAAAACTATCTATGGCAGTCGCTTTTATTTTATACATCCCCGTCTCCACTTTATTTAAAGGCGTTGCTAATTCTTCTGTGGCCCAGGTAGCTTGATCTGCTTCGTTTTGGTACTCGTCGAAGGGGAAATGTTTTTTGTAAGTGGCTTCGTTAAACAAATGCAAGTCAGACTTGCCCCAATATTTTTTTCTCGGAATTTTAGTTGGTTGAATTACTTTATATAGTGCAGTTTGAATAACTGTATTTTTCTCGTTGCCTAATCGGTCTATTGCTGTTGCATTGATTCTTTGAAATAATTGTTTGTTTATTGCAATGGGGTGATTAATCACCAATTGCCATGCAGTTTTTGTTGCGGTTAAATTCACATTTCCTGATTGGGTTTCTCCATTTAAATCGGTTATATCTACATGTATAATATAGTTAACTGAAAAATCGCTTGAGAGTTCTTTAGTAGAATCATAAATGGCTTTAAACGATACGGTATAGATTCCTTTTTCGTTGGTGACTCCTATTCCATTAGCAATTTCAGTACCTGGTTGATAGATTGGGTCAAGGTTTCTCGTGATTGGATAAGGATATCGGCCGTATTGTTTCACAGTATATTTGACCTTGCCGCCATTTACAATATTGCCTGCATAGGCAGTGGCTTTTATTGCATAATGTATACTGTCATTTAGTCGATAACCTGTTTTAGTTTGATCAAATATCACTTGAATGGTAGGTCGTTTGTATTCTTCTACCTTTATTGTTTTATAAGAATAATTAAATGATTGTGCTTCTATACTAAAATTGCCTGTTAGTTCATTTTTTGGTAAAATAAAATTGCCTACTATAGATCCATAATGGTTAATTGGTAATAATAAAGAATCGATTTTCTGTCTATTGGCATTCGTTAAATAAATTTTTATTGGAGTCTTTTCTTCAACCACTTTGCTAAACTTGCTGTCATAATCTCTTGTAAGTGCAATCCCCTTAAATTGTACCAACTGTCCAGGTCTGTAAATAGATCGGTCGGTGAAAAAATAAACTCTACGATTGTTCTTTTCGTAAATGCTTTTATCATTAGGCTGGTTACTGAATTCTTGATAACGATATTCGTATTCATTAAAAATAAGTTGGCTTTTCTTTTTAATAACCTCAATCTGATTGTTCCCATTCATTTTTTGAGGAATACTGAATTGACCGTTTTCATTGGTTTGTGTTTGGTGTAATAACTGCTTACTTGTAGTTAATGTTTTATAGTCGTATTTGGTTTCAAATATTTTTACTTGTGCTTGGTCAACAGGTTTTCCTGAAGCATATTCTCTAATAAAGTAGTGCTCGTTATCTTTAAAGTATACCCAATCCGCTAATGCAAAATGGACATAACCAATTTTATTCGTTGCCAAGTTGAATTCCTTTCCTGTGCTGCTTAGAAGGATATAATTGCCTTGTGGCAATGGGTCTATTTTTATTTCTGTAAAATGTGTTTGGTAATCATTTCTCTGCAATAATGAAATAGATTGCTCTTGTACCAATTCTTGTTTGTTTAACTCCTTTAATTGATCAGCATTAGAATTGGTTTTAAGACTAAAGTTTGCATTTACTTTAAACACTTTCAAAAATATAGTATCCGTATTTTTGTAACTGAGGTATGCTCTGAATGGTTTCTGGGTCTCATTAATTTTTTCTATCTCCATCAAAATTTGCTTACTCTTGATTTCGTTGGCTAAGTCTAATAAGCCACTTATTTTATAGTCCGTGTTGTCTATATCTTTGGCCGCTTGTTGAATAATACGGATTGCTTTTACTAAATCATACTGATGGGCTGTATCATTCAGCGCCTGATATTGTCTTCCTTTTACAGCATAAGTATTAGCTATTAAAAACCAAGCTGCTGCTTTGATAGATGAATGATATTGGGGTTGGGTGTATTTATTCAGTTCTAATAATAAAGCTTCTTCTTTTATTAATCCGTTTTCTTTTTTCCAAGCCAATAAATCCAATTTAAACCTTGCTACTATATTATTCCATTGTTCATTTTGGTGAATCTGAAATATAGCGTTGTAGAGTTCTATAATCTTCTCTTTGTTTTCCTTGCTTTCATCATTGCCTAAATCGTTGCTGTAATAATGAATTTGCTCGGCTATTAATAAATGGTATAAACTGTAATTTTTTAGCGGCTCTGATCCACCCAATACTACTGCTGAGTATTGGTCTATATATACTGATTGTAATGTTTTTGCATGAATCATAGCTGCTTTAAAATGCATTTCAATGCTATCTGTAAATGCATTTCTACTCCAATTCTTTCTATTTAGTAATGTCCATTTTTGTTTGGTATAATAATCGTGATATTTTTTTGCAAGAATGGTATGAATCACCGATTGCATTACTGGTGATTGAGTTTTTTTTAATGCGCCTTTAAAAATTTTGATGCTATTATTGAATCCATCTTCGGTTATTTCATTTTCTAAATCAGCCTTGTATACCAAAGCTTTAATTTGCTCTGCTTCTTGATTTTCTATAACTGCTTTTTTGTAGAGTTGATCTACTTTTTCTATTGCGGTTTTAGTTAATCGCTCTTTCAAAATAAGGCTATCAATTATTTTATAAGCACTTGTGTAAGCGGTTTCTTTTGATTCTTGTGCGTCTGCCATCAAAATGGTTAAGCAAAAAAGGAATAATAGTATACTGCGCATGAATTCTTAATTAAATATCTTCTGTAGAGATGCAAGATGCGGCATTTTGCATAAAAAAACCCGAAGCTTGAATGCTTCGGGTTTGATATTAACAATTGCTTGTTTATTTTTTTAATGCAGCAGCCATGGTTGCGCCAATATCAGCGGGGCTAGATACTACCTCAATACCACACTCTCCCATAATTTTCATTTTAGCTGCAGCTGTGTCATCAGCTCCTCCAATGATTGCGCCAGCATGTCCCATTCTTCTTCCTGGAGGGGCAGTTTGACCAGCAATAAAACCTACAACCGGTTTAGTCTTATTTTCTTTAATCCAGTAAGCAGCTTCTGCTTCCATACTTCCGCCAATTTCACCTATCATGATGATACCATCTGTTTCAGGATCATTCATTAATAGTTCAACTGCTTCTTTAGTAGGTGTCCCAATGATTGGATCTCCACCAATACCAATTGCAGTACTGATTCCTAAGCCAGCTTTTACAACTTGGTCAGCTGCTTCGTATGTTAAAGTTCCGCTCTTTGAAACGATACCAATTCTACCTGCTTTAAAAATAAAGCCTGGCATAATGCCTACTTTAGCTTCTTCTGCTGTAATTACTCCAGGACAGTTTGGTCCAATTAAGCGGGTATTGCTTCCTTGTAAGTAGTTCTTTACTTTCACCATATCTTGTACTGGTATACCTTCTGTGATACAAACTACTAAAGCAATTCCTGCTTCCGCCGCTTCCATAATGGCGTCTGCTGCAAATGCTGGTGGTACAAATATGATACTCACGTCAGCGCCAGTTTGCTTTACTGCATCGGCTACTGTATTAAAAACGGGTTTGTCTAAATGGGTTGTTCCACCTTTATTGGGTGTTACACCACCTACTACATTGGTTCCATATTCAATCATTTGAGTTGCATGGAACGTTCCTTCTGTTCCGGTGAAACCCTGAACAATGATTTTAGAATGTTTGTTTACTAATACTGACATAGCCTATCGTTTCGGAGATTTTTAAATTTTGGGGCAAAAATAGGTGAAAAAATCCTTGGAAAAAGCTAAATGTCATTCTGCCACAAATTAAATATGGCATTCGTTTTGTATATTCATTTCTTCAAATATTAAAACATGAACACAAAGAGAATTACCCTTATTGTCATTATTGGATTAATTGTATTAATCGGCGGATGCGGTATGAGTGGTTACAACGGTCTGGTTAAATTGGATGAAACCGTTAGCCAGTCTTGGAATAACGTACAAAGTGACTACCAACGCAGGGCAGATTTGATACCTAATTTGGTAAATACTGTAAAAGGGGAAGCCAATTTTGAGCAATCAACTTTGGAAAACGTCGTTAAAGCTAGAGCAAGTGCAACTCAAATGAAAGTGGATGCAAAAGACCTTACTCCTGAGAAATTACAAGAATTTCAGGCTTCTCAGGGTCAATTGTCTCAAGCCTTAGGTCGTTTGTTAATGGTAACCGAAAATTATCCTAATCTTAGAGCTAATGAAGCTTTTCGTGGTTTACAAGCTCAACTAGAAGGTACCGAAAACCGTATTAAGGTTTCTAGAAACGATTTCAATGCTGCAGTTGCTGCTTATAATGTTAAAGCAAGATCTTTCCCTATGAATATTTTAGCCAGCATTACTGGTTTTAAAGTAAAAGAAGGGTTTAAAGCGGATGCTGGTTCTGAAAAAGCACCTGAAGTAAAATTCTAAATTCTTTGCATGTTTGGATTATTCAAAAAGAAACAACGGGAATATTTTACTCCTGCTGAAAAAGACATCATCGTTACAGCTATACAAGAAGCTGAACGTAGAACTAGTGGTGAAATACGAATTTATGTAGAGTCCAAATGTGAAATGGTGAATCCAGTTCTTAGAGCCAAAGAAATCTTTTATCAATTGAAAATGGATCAAACAGCATCCCGCAATGGGGTGCTGTTGTATTTAGCCATGGACGATCATCAGTTGGCAGTTTTTGGGGACGAAGGTATTCACCAGAAAGTAGGCCACGAATTTTGGCAAAAGGAAGTCGCTATTATGTTAGAAGAGTTTAAGCAAAAGCATTTTATTGAAGGCATTGCCCATATTGTTGAAGATATTGGCGAAGCACTGGTTACCCATTTCCCTTATGATGGTTCAACCGATAAAAATGAATTACCTGACGATATTGTTTTTGGATAATCAATGAAGAAACTACTACTCATATTACTGTTACTAGCTAATTTTTCAGGTGCTTTTGCGCAGAACGTTATTGCTCCACCCAATCCACCAAGATTAGTGAATGATTTAGCTGGTGTGCTCAGCAAAGAGCAAGTAGCTATTTTAGAAGAGAAGTTAGTTGCATTAGATGATAGCACTTCCAATCAAATTGCAGTGGTTATTCTTAAAACTTTAGAAGGATATGAGGTTCAGGAATATGCCAATAAACTATTTAGGTCTTGGGGAATCGGTAACAAAAAAACCAATAATGGAGTATTAATATTGGCCTCTATTGAAGACCGAAAAGTATGGATTGAAGTAGGGTACGGCTTGGAAGGAGCTATCCCAGATATTACCGCTTCCAGTATTTACAGGAACGAAATTGTACCAGAATTTAAACAACAGAACTATTATCGTGGTATAGATAATGCAATTAATGCATTGTCTAAAGCTGCTGTTGGCGAATACAAAACCAAGCGGAATAAGAAAAGCAATGGAGAAAACAGTGGCAGTTCAATACTGACTTTTATTTTTATTATCATTGTCGTATTCCTGATTTTGGGAGTAGGCGGAGGCCGAGGCGGTGGTGGTAGAGGAGGTGGAATGATGAGTAGAAGAGGGGCTGCAAACGTTGCTGAAGCTTTACTTTGGTCTTCATTGTTAGGTGGTAACAATCGCGGCGGTGGCGGCTTTGGTGGCGGAGGCTTCGGTGGTGGTGGTTTTGGAGGTTTTGGCGGTGGTAGTAGTGGTGGCGGTGGAGCCGGAGGATCATGGTAATATCAGTAAATATGCAGTTGCGTTATAATTTATTCCTATTGCTTTTATTGGTTTTTTTGCTGCCAAAAGTGAAACTAGTTGCGCAAACTGCTAAACCTTCATTTGTTGTTACACATACTTTAAATAATAATACCACTTTATACTTACCTGGGCAGGAACTTTTTTTTCAGTCTAACAAAACAACAACTACCCAGTTTAATATTATAAGAGCTCAAGATGAATATTATCAATTAACCGCTACCATTCAATCGGTAAAAGGTAAATTATATGCGTTTGGTCAGGAGCAAAATTTTAATAGTACTGATACCGCAGGATTGAATAGAAGCGAATTAAATTGGTTAAAAGAAATAGTAAATAAGCCCAAAACTATTGAGGTTAAAAGTTCTCATGCTCAACAATCGCCAGTTCAAACAAATTCTTTATTTGACATAGACCAAGAAGACGCTGGCAAGTATTTTTTACCTTTTTCATCTTCAATTATTAAAACAGGGTTAAGTTGGTCTGATTCTACTCTTGCGGATAGTAGTAAAACCATTCATGAATACTTAGTATTAAAAGTTCAGGACAATAAAGCAACCATTTCTGTTTTCTCCGATTTGTTTATAAGAACTTCGTTTACACAATCTGGTCAAACAATTCGTCAGCAGTTAAAAGGTTTAGCTAGGGCTGAAAGAGTCTATGATTTAATTGTTGGAAAAATGGTTTCGGAATCAGTAACTACTAAATTGTCTGGTAGTAGCAATAATGGTACTGATATTGTGCCAATTACCATTGAGTTAAAAGGAAATACTTCGGTTAGTTTTAAATAAAAACGCCCCGAAAAAATCGAGGCGCTTTCTACTTATTTTCAAGAAATTAATTTTTGATTTTGTCTTTTACATAATCTGCTAATGCTTGTGCACCAGCGGCCTCTTTTTTACTTGCTAGTCCCTTCAGAAATACGTTGTTAATCACTGGATCTGTTTGTGCTCTAACTCCTGCTGGAATTTCATTTCTAAAGTTTACAACTGCGTCTACACCAGCTTTAAACTTATCCGTATCTGTTACTTTAGATAAAAATTCTACAATAGAAGATAAAGCACTAAACTTTTCTTGCGATAAAGGCATTTTATTGAAATTGCCCATGATATAATCATAAGCTGTCTCATCTCCATTAGCAATAATTACTGAGTTTATAGCAGCACTTAATCTTCCTTTTGCAGGAGCTTTTGCTAACTGGTTGGCAATTCCATAAGCTTTTTTGCCATCTAAATCATTCAGTGCCATTAATGCGGCGCCTGCAACTGTGTAAGATGAATCATTGATATATTGCTCAAATTCGGATGTGTATGATGCATTTTTTAATTGTCCTAAAACAGCAATAGCATCTGCCCGTACTAATTTTGAAGCATCACTTTTCGCCATTTTTTCAATCAATGAAATTGTTGCGTTATCCAATTTGGCATTTCCAAAACTTCCTAATGATTTCATTCTGATTCTGAAATAAGAATCTTTTAAACCGGCTGCCACAATAGCATATGCTGCTGGCTCCGTTATCTTTTTAGCAGCCATATCAATAGCTTCTCTTCTGTCTAAATAGTGTCCACCATATTTAAATTGGTGTGCATATTCTTCAATGGTTTTTGTTTCTTTCTTTTCTGCTAATAAAACTTTATCTGCATCAACATTAATTAAGTCAGGCTTTGTAATAGACGGAAAGTAGAAAGTATCGGCAGTGTTTTTTGCCCACACCAAATGCCTTTTTTTGTTTACTCCATTATATATGTCAATGGTAACTGGCAATTGAAATAGTCCATTGTTTTGGGTTTGTTTTATTACCACCATTGCTTTTTGCGCTGTTGCATCATAGGCATTACTGATGACTAAACTAGGGTGTCCATTGTTGAAGTACCATTGATTAAAAAACCAGTTTAGGTCTTTTCCGGTAGTTGCTTCAAATGCCAACCTCAATTTGTGTGCATTTCCATTTCCAAATTTGTTGTCGGTTAAATATTTGTTTAACGATTTAAAGAATGCATCATCACCTACATAATTTCTTAGCATGTTTAAGATTCTCCCGCCTTTGCTGTAACTCACTACATCAAACATATCTTCCTGTGTATCATAATAAAAGCGTACTAAATGCTTTGACGCATCTGCTTTACTATTTAAATAGCCATTCATTGCACTCCAGTTGATGTATGCTGCCTCGTCTTTTCCTGATTTATATTCTGCCCATAAGTATTCGCTGTAATCTGCAAAACTTTCATTCACAGTTAAATTGCTCCAACTTTCTGCTGTAACATAATCTCCAAACCAATGATGAAACAATTCATGTGCAATCGTGCTTTCCCAATTATTTCCATCAGTCAGTTCTCTGGCGTCTTGCTGCGCAGACTCTTGGTGCAAAGTTGCTGTTGTGTTTTCCATTGCGCCACTTACATAATCTCTTCCTGTTATTTGACTGTACTTGATCCAAGGATAATCTACGCCTAATTTGGTTGAGAAGTATTGCATCATTTCTGGGGTATTGCCAAAAATTTTCCTTGCTACTTTTTCGTACGCTTTCTCTACATAATAACTTACTTCCTTTCCTTTATAAGAGTCTTTAATAACTGCGTACTCCCCAACACCCATAAAGAACAAATAAGGAGCATGTGGTAAATCCATTTTCCAACTATCTGTTCTTGTTCCGTTGGCGTTCTTGGTTTGCTTTACCAACTTACCATTGCTTAGTGTTACATATTTAGCTGGTACAGTTAAATTAAATTCCTGTGTTGTTTTTTGATTTGTTTTGTCAATGGTAGGCACCCAAACTGAAGTAGCTTCTGTTTCTCCTTGGGTCCAAATCTGCGTGGGCTTGTCCTTTTCTTCTCCGGTGGGGTTGATAAAATACAGGCCCTTTGCATCAGTGATGGCTGCGCTCCCCTTAACTTCTAATTCATTGGGTTTCGCTACATAATCAATGTATACTGTATAGTTTTCGTTGCGATTATATGATTTATCTAGGTTAATTTTTAATAACCATCCATCATATTGGTATTTCAAAGGAATATTTTTGCCGGCTTTTACCAATGCAACTTGTTTAATGTCCATCCCTTTTGCGTCTAATTGTAAAGAGTCTGTCGCGTAAAAATGTGGCTTTAATGTAATCCAAACATTACCGTTTAATCTAGCCTGTTTGTAATCAAAACTTGCATTCAGCTTGGTGTGTACCAGGTTATTTATTTTTTCTGGAACTGCTCTGTAAACTTTTTGACTTAATTCTTTTTGCGCTTGCGCCAACAAATTGCCTACTTGTGCTAAGGCAATTATTAGTAATAGTTTCTTCATAATTGGTATTAAATAGTAAATTTGAAAAAAGCAAGATTACATGTTCGTCCGTTGTATTGTACGCCGTCTATCCATTTTAACTGGATTTTTACTCATTGCGTTTTTTTCAGATGCACAAAATAACTTCCTATATATTCAATCTGATAATAATCAGCCTTATTATATACAGGTTAAAGATAAAATCCATTCTTCTAATGGAAAAGGATATTTGCTCGTTCCTAGCTTGGCCGACGGAGATTATGGAATTATATTAGGTTTTCCTGCGGGAGCATACAGCGAATACTTATTCAAGTTTTCCGTTAGCGGCAAGCCCAAAGGATTCTCTCTTCGAATTAATCAAGAAGGTGAATGGATGTTAATGGATATGGTAAGTATGGCATTGATTAGAGGAGAATCGGTTCCTCAATCTACGGCAGCTTCCCCTACAGATAAACAAGTTCAAAAAATATCTGAACGAACCACAGATTCAGGAATTGAACAGGTTTTTAAAATAAAAAATGGAAATAGGCTCGAAAATTTAGTTATTGTGATTCCTTTTCCTAAATCAGGATCAATAAGAGAAGCTACCAAAAAAAATAATCCATAAATATGGCTCGGTATTTTTTGGAATTAGCTTATAAAGGGACTAATTATCATGGATTTCAAATACAAGACAATGCACCGACCATTCAGTTGGAAATAGAGAAGGCATTAGAGACTTTATTTAAAACTAGGTTTGATTTGACCGGTTCCTCTAGAACAGACGCAGGCGTACATGCGCTCCAGAATTATTTTCACTTCAACACCGATTTGCCAATTACTAATAGACATGTATATAATTTAAATGCCATTTTGCCCGCTGACATTGCAGTCAAGTCTATTAAAGCAGTTGCAGATGATGCGCATTGTAGGTTTGATGCAGTTGCAAGGTCTTATGAATACTATATATATCAGGATAAAAATCCTTTTTTGAAAGATCGAGGTTGGTTCTATCCGTATGAATTAGATTTTGCTCTGTTGCAACAAGCTGCCATCCTTTTAAAAAATCACACTGATTTTACCAGCTTTGCCAAGCGCAATACACAAGTGTTTACGCACAATTGTACTATATATGTTTCCGAATGGAGCATAGCCGCTACTCAACAATACATTTATCAGGTTCAGGCAAATCGTTTTTTGCGTGGAATGGTGCGCGGATTAGTAGGTACTATGCTGAAAGTAGGTAGAGGCCAGTTATCCTTGAATGATTTCGAAAAAATCATTCTCGCAAAAGATTGTACAAAAGCAGACTTTAGCACCCCTCCACAAGGTTTGTTTTTAGCTAAAGTGATTTATCCATAATTTTTTTTAGCGCTTGAAAGCCTTATAAATAAAAGGTTTTAGCGAACAAGCATAATTTAGTTTCAAAAAACATTTGTCAGGTAAAATTTACGTCCTATATTTGCATCCCGCTTAACAAAAAGGGGATGTTCTTTAAAGGTTTTCAGGAGAGAGGTTAGGAGAAAAAAGTTTTAAATTTTCCGAATAAAAGTTTGGTAGTTTAAAAAAGGTTTGTATCTTCGCCGCCCGTTCGGGAAAAGAGCGGAGTTCTTCGATAAAAGCGGTTCACAAGTGGTTGATAGAGAGGGAGTTAGAGAGGTGACCGAGGATAAAGCAAATAGTTCTTAAGATGATTTTTTTTTACCAGTAGTTCTTGCGAGAGAAGTCTGGTGTAAAATATACGACTGATTCCGAAGGGAAGCGGTTAAAGTTCTTTGAAAGTTTGGAAGCAACAGTAATCTGAAAATTAAAAATTCAGGTGAAGGTTTTATAGCATCAAAAAATACAAAACAACATAATCGACGTTAATTTCAATTAATTTGAGAATAATAGTCAGATTAAACAATTCATTTACAATGGAGAGTTTGATCCTGGCTCAGGATGAACGCTAGCGGCAGGCTTAATACATGCAAGTCGAGGGGTAGCATGATTGTAGCAATACAATTGATGACGACCGGCAAACGGGTGCGGAACACGTACACAACCTTCCTACAAGTGGGGAATAGCCCAGAGAAATTTGGATTAATACCCCGTAACATAGCGATGTGGCATCACATTGCTATTATAGCTTCGGCGCTTGTTGATGGGTGTGCGGCTGATTAGATAGTTGGCGGGGTAACGGCCCACCAAGTCTACGATCAGTAGCTGATGTGAGAGCATGATCAGCCACACGGGCACTGAGACACGGGCCCGACTCCTACGGGAGGCAGCAGTAAGGAATATTGGACAATGGACGCAAGTCTGATCCAGCCATGCCGCGTGAAGGATTAAGGTCCTCTGGATTGTAAACTTCTTTTATAAGGGACGAAAAAAGGTCTTTCTAGATCGTCTGACGGTACCTTATGAATAAGCACCGGCTAACTCCGTGCCAGCAGCCGCGGTAATACGGAGGGTGCAAGCGTTATCCGGATTCACTGGGTTTAAAGGGTGCGTAGGCGGGCAGGTAAGTCAGTGGTGAAATCCTAGAGCTCAACTCTAGAACTGCCATTGATACTATCTGTCTTGAATATTGTGGAGGTAAGCGGAATATGTCATGTAGCGGTGAAATGCTTAGATATGACATAGAACACCTATTGCGAAGGCAGCTTACTACGCATATATTGACGCTGAGGCACGAAAGCGTGGGGATCAAACAGGATTAGATACCCCGGTAGTC
>QLAH01000224.1_pt1 | contig 41633 bp, 26 predicted proteins | sample 4693081 | NCBI WGS metagenome assembly QLAH01 (sample SAMN09425401, study PRJNA476045) | Lake water metagenome, whole genome shotgun sequencing project. | reverse complement strand
TGTTCGAACGGGCTTCGGAAAAAGGGGGTGTTTTCCGAAGGAATGTGCAACTAATATGGAAGAAAACCCGAAAAAAGGGTTGTTTTTTAACAGAAAACAGTTGCAAACCGGCTAACCTTTTGTGAACGAAATACCCCTACTCAATTTCAATGCGTTTATGGATAAATGGATTGAAAATGTTGTGTATATTTGGTGACGGTTGGAAATTAACAGTGAGTATAAAAATCAAAAAATGAATTACAACAACAAGAAATTCAGACCCGTTAGCAATACTGAAAATGGAGAAACTTCAAACGAAACCCTTTTTCATTACAAGCAAATTGGAAATATTCTTACTTCTGAATATTCAGGAGGAAAAATTATATATGGACATTTAATTGGATTAGTTGACCATTCAGGAACCATAGAAATGCGGTATCATCAAATAAATGACAATTACCAATTCATGACAGGTGTTTGCCTCTCAAAACCGGAAATAATGGAAAATGGAAAAATTCGCCTTCATGAAACGTGGGAGTGGACTTCGGGCGATAAATCAAAAGGAAAATCAATAGTTGAAGAACAATAAAGTACACAAAAATGGCTCAGGAACACCACTATAAACTTACTACGGTATGGACAGGTAATAGAGGCGATGGAACTAAAAATATACGCACCTATGACCGAAGCCACACCACAACCATTCAAGGAAAACCTGAATTATTCCTAACAACAGATAACCCTGCTGTGGGCGACAAATCTAAATTGAATCCGGAAGATTTATTGGTAACCGCCCTTTCTTCCTGCCACTTGCTTTCGTACTTATACCTTTGCTCCTTAGAAGGAATTGTAGTAACAGCTTATACTGACAATGCCACAGGTGTTATGATTGAAAAGGCCAATGGCGGGGGAAGTTTCCATGAAGTAACGTTACATCCGATTGTTTTTGTTGCTGATGAAAGCATGGTTGAAAAAGCCATTGAGCTGCACCATAAAGCCCACGAAATATGTTACATTGCCAATTCTGTGAATTTTGAAGTAAAGTGTAATCCAACCTGCAAAGTAGGATAAGCAAATTGGTCAATCTCAATTAGAACCAGGTTTATTGACTCATTTGAACAATATCAATCCTATCCTACAACGGAAAGAGTGTATTCATACCCTACTTACAACTACCTTTTTTAGCAAAACTAAAAAAAACACCCTTTTTGTAAGAATCATTAACTTTTTTTATATCTTAGTGACTCCAAAAACAAATTTGCCGGTTGGCAAGAACACCCCCATTTATTTTTTTAGTGCGTTACGGGAATCCGTAAAAAGGTTTGGTGGGAATGGGTTAGGTTTGTGAATAAAAATACCACATATCTGAATTTGAACTGTTCAGTTAGTTCTTTTTCTGTTGAAAAATAAAAAAAGTTAGATAAACTTGCGGATATTTACTAGTTATGGGCAATGCTACCAGACATCAATCCCAAAATTTGACACAAACGAATGATTACAAAATTTAAATCAATAGCTAATCTTGCTGTTTTCCAAAATTTCGTTTGGGATACAACTATTCGTGATGACGGAAATAATGTTGTTTTATTCAAACCAATCAACATTTTTTACGGAAGAAATTATTCGGGGAAAACAACACTTTCCAGAATAATCAGAGCATTAGAAACGGGCAACATTTCTGACAAATACGAAAACCCACAATTTGAAGTCAGTATTCAAGATATTACAGATACAACGCAAATTAACCTAACTGCACACGGAAAGAAAATCAGAGTATTTAACGAAGATTTTGTAAAAGACAATCTTCGCTTCATTGTAAATTCAGACGAAAGCATTACACCATTTGCAATTATTGGAGGGAATGCAATTATTGAAGAAGAAATAAAAAAACTTAAAGAAGATTTAGGACAAGAAGAAGATACTGAGCAAGGTAAAAACGCAAGCGGATTTTATCTTGAACTTAAAAATGCTTCCGCAACAACGAATACTGCGTTACAAGCATATCAAACAAACAATAAAAATTTAAACGACCAATTAAGTTTTAAAGCGACCAACAATCCAAATGGAATAAAATACAAGTCTGAAAAATTTGGCGACCAAAATTACAATATCAACAAACTTCAAAATGATATTGCTACGGTTTTGGAAACTTCATTTCAACCGCTAACCGATGATGAAGTAATACAAAAACAAAATTTGCTTAATGAAAGAGCCAATGCGGATATTCCCGAAATTGCAAAACCAAATATAGATTTAAACACGCTTAATACAAAAGCAAAAGAACTTGTTACAAAGTCAATCAGTAATTCTAATAAAATTGAACAACTTTTGAAAGATGCAATTCTCAATCGTTGGGTTAAAGAAGGACGACAAATACACAAAGAAAAACTTGAACAATGTGCGTTTTGTGGCAACGATATTTCCGAACAACGTTGGAACGAACTTGACAGCCATTTTGACGAGGAATCCGAGAAATTAGAAAAAGAAATTGATACCTTAATTTCTCAAATTGATACATCAATTCGCAATATTGACATACAACTCCAAATCAATAAAAATGCTTTCTATTCAAAGTTTCATTTAGATTTAGACACATTGATTTCACAAAGACAACAAGCAATTGATAACATAAAATCCGAATTAAATCGTGTCAAAGCAAACTTACAAGAACGCAAAGAAGATTTACTAAATTCAAAAACGTATAATGACATAACTGACATCAGCCAACAACTTGAAGATTGTTGGACAGCATTTGAATCTTTCAGAACGCAAGCAAACGAATACAGTAATTCGTTAGGAACAGAACAAGCAGAAGCAAAAAGATTATTGCGGTTACGAGAAGTCAGCGATTTTATAACAACCATACAATACACGACAGTAACAACACAAATACAAACTTTAAAAGCGACTTATGATACCGAAGCACAAAACAAGAAAGCAGTTGAAGATAAAATCAAACAGCAAATTACAGAGATTGAAGATAAAGAACGTTTGATGAAAGATGAAGAAAAAGGAGCGTTGAAAGTAAATGAATACTTAAACAATTTTTTCGGACACGATTTTCTAACATTGCAAGCATTAGAAGAAACAGATGTTTATGGCGGTAAGAAAATCCGCTTTGAAATTGTTAGAAACGGAAAGAAAGCCTACCATTTAAGTGAGGGCGAAAGTAGTTTGATAGCGTTTTGCTATTTTATGGCAAAACTTGAAGATGTTGAAACCAAAGGAAACAAACCAATCATTTGGATTGACGACCCGATTTCAAGTTTAGACAGTAATCACATTTTTTTCGTTTATTCACTTATCAATGCTGAAATTATTGCAAAACAAGAATTTGAGCAAATATTTATTTCAACCCACAATCTAGACTTTTTGAAATATCTAAAACGTTTGCCAAGTGCCTTAAATAAAAATCAAAGTGCATATTTTTTGATTACAAGGGAAAATAGTACTAGTAAGATCAAAATAATGCCTCGTTATTTAAAAGATTATGTAACAGAATTTAATTTCTTGTTTCATCAAATTTATTTATGTTCAACTGCCGATACAGACGATGAAAACCAACATAATTTATTTTACAATTTTGGCAACAACACACGTAAATTTTTAGAAGCATTTGTGTATTACAAATACCCAAACGCAGTTGAAAAAGACGATAAGTTAACTAGATTTTTTGGTGGAAATAGACAAGCATCAAGTTTGACAGACCGAATAAATAATGAATTTTCACATTTAGAGGCGTTATTTGAAAAAGGTATGACACCGATTGACATACCTGAAATGAAAAAAACAGCGACATTTATATTGGAAAAGATAAAAGAAAAAGACAATGAACAATATGATGCATTGTTACAAAGTATCGGAATTGAAATTGAAACAGAATAAGCAATGCCTCCGCTCTTCGAATGTCTCTGACTTCGGAGCTTGAAAAAATCATGTTTATTAAAACAACTTCACGACACCAAAGTCTCCAAAGTCTCCTTTGTCCCCCTGCCCTGTTCAGCAAAGTCGGGATATGTTTGCGGAGCTATACCGTTAAAAGCTCTCGTTAGGTTTACCATAAAAAACCAAAAAATACTATAAAACCATTACCTCTCAGCTCAGCTAAGAGTTAGGGAAAAATGTTCTTAGAACGCTCCCCACTCAATAATAAAATACCCCAACAACATTTTTGCAATATGTAAACAAATTTGTTTACATTTGTACTATGCATTTTGAATTAGAAAAATATAAAGGCATTCATCCGGGAATCATTTTAGAGCGATTATTAGCCAAAAAAGCGATTGCTCAACGTCCTTTTGCTCTTGCTTTAGGAGAGCATCCACAAACGATTAATGCCATTACAAAAGGGAGAAGAAACCTTACTACTGCATTAGCTTTAAAAATTGAAGCTTCGTTGGGTTTAGAAGAAGGTTCATTGGCATTTCTTCAAACGTATTATGAAATTGCGGAAGAAAAAAAGAAGCTACTACGCACTCCTAACCTATCTAATTTTCGTCAATCACTTTTTTGGGATACTGATATTTCTAAAATGAATTGGGACAAACACGCTAGAGCTATTATTGAACGTGTTTATGAAAGAGGTAATGAAACAGAGAAAAAAGAATTAGAAGCTTTTTATGGTTTACCTAAAATTAAAGTCGCTTTACAAAATTCAAAAAGAAAACCTTATACAATCCATAAAAACAAACAAAAAGCATAATGCTCTATTATAATACCGTAAATGATGTATTAAAAAATAGTCTCATTACTTTAATGAATATCCCTATTTTTCAAAATTTTAGATTAGTAGGCGGAACTGCTTTAAGTTTACAAATTGGACATAGAGAATCCATCGATATTGATTTATTTAGTGATGCAACATATGGAACTATTAATTTTGAAGAAATTGAAACTTTATTAAGAGCTACTTTTAATTATGTAGATTCTTCAACAGTTCCTCCTGCAATTGGAAAATCGTATTTTATTGGAGAAAATGAAACGAATTCAATAAAATTAGATATTTTTTATACTGATTCATTTATTCAACCCTTTACAGAAGTAGATGGAATAAGAATGGCAACTGTTGAGGAGATTATTGCCATGAAAGTAGATGTTATTCAAAGAGGCGGAAGAAAAAAGGATTTTTGGGATTTACATGAATTGCTTGAATCGTATTCTATAAGTCAAATGATTGAACTACACGAAAAAAGATATCCTTATAGCCATGATAAAGAAATAATTATTCAAAACTTTACACTTTTTGATCAAGCAGATGATGATTTTGACCCAATTTGCTATAAAGGAAAATATTGGGAATTTATAAAAGAAGATTTTGAAGAAAGAATCTTGAAAAAGTAAAGGTGATTTAATACTTAAAAAAAACCTGCTCTCAGAATATCTCTGACTTCGGAGCTTGAAAAAATCATGTTTACTAAAACAACTTTACGTCACCATCGTCCCCAAAGTCTCCTTTGTCCCCATGCTCAGCCAAGCAAAGTCGGGATAGGTTTGCGGAGCTCTGCACCCTTTTCTACACTATTCATCCCACGCTGTTTCCTGAAATTTGATGGCGTACACCCAACTTTGCTTAAAAAAACCCGATTAAAATAACTAAGGGTTTCAAAACCACAAGCAAACGAAATTTGACTAATTGACTTTTCAGATTGCACCATCAAACGACACGCTTCGTCAATTCGTAACTCATTTAAATAGTCAGAATAGGTTTTTCCGGTTGCCTTTTTAAAAAATTTACAAAAATTGCTTTCCGTTAAATAAAGTAAATCGGCTACTTCTTTTAAGGTTATTTTTTCATAAAAATGATGCTGAATGTACAAACAAACTTTATTGATTCGCATTTCATTTTTTTTAGAAACAACATTATGAAACGTGTTGGGAGCAATAAGGCTAACTTGTTTTTTGGATAGAACATCCAATAGGGAAATTAACTTTATAATTCTATCAATGCCTGTGGCGTGGGGCAAGTCAATGAGTTTTGACACCAGCTCCCCGTCTGCCTCAAAACATATTCCTCTTGCCGAATCTTCCAACATCTGCTTGATGGATACACTCTCATGAAGTGCTAAAAAAGGGTCAATAAAAGCTTTTGAAAACTGAATTACAATGGCCTCAGAAACACCCTCTTCTTCAGGCTTGCCCGACCATGTATGGGGCAAATTACTCCCTAACAAAACCAAATCACCATCACTAAACGAAGCATATTTGTTGCCCACTATTCGATAACCATTCCCTTTGAGGATATAGGTTAACTCATATTCCGGATGATAATGCCATTTAAACTCAAAAAAAGGAACTTGAAAACGATAGGCATAAAAACTTGATGTTCCCTTTGCTGATGGAATGTCTTCTAATGTCGCTTTCATAGCTCTTTATAAACTTATTGATTTAATTTGAACCAAAAATAATTCAATATAGTGTTAGAATTGAACAAATTAATGTTAAATCATTCCAAAAGGAATAAATAGTTTTGAAGAACTCACAACGCACGATCAATTTTAACCTGTTTAACGTAAATAAAAACAATAGTGTAAACCATGCTAGCATTACCAACATCCATCGCAGAAGTTCTTGACGAACCCTATTCAATTACGCAAAAGCAAATTGATTTCTATCAAAAAAATCGATACATTAAATTAAAAAATGTAATAAGTCCGGAAGCCATTGCTTATTTTAATGAAGCAATCACACAACAGGTGAATGCAATGAACCGGGAGCAAACGGCACTGGAAGACCGCACAACTTATGGCAAGGCTTTTTTACAATTATTTAATTTATGGTTAGAAAGCCCAATAATTAAAGAACTAATATTCAGCAAACGAGTGGCAAAAATTGCTGCTGATTTAATGCAAGTAGATGGAGTTCGTTTATATCACGATCAAGCATTGTTTAAAGAAGGTGGTGGTGGTATAACTCCCTGGCATGCAGACCAATATTACTGGCCATTAGAAACCGATAAAACAGTTACAGCTTGGATTCCTTTGCAAGAAACACCAATTGAAATGGGACCATTAGAATTTAGTGCAGGAAGTCACACGATTGTTGAAGGAAGAGAACTGGAAATTGGAGATGAAAGCGAAGAACTCATCCAAAAGAAACTACGTGTAACCGATTTTAAACACGTAATTGAGCCTTTTGACTTAGGCGAAATTAGCTTTCATTCCGGTTGGGTGTTCCATCGGGCCGGTGCAAACGTAACCAACCAAATGCGAAAAGTGATGACCATCATTTATATGGACAAAGACATGATTCTAAAAAATCCTGAAAACAAGAACCAAATCCACGATTGGAATACATGGTGCCCCGGTGCTACAGTGGGCGAAATCATAAATTCTCCGCTCAATCCTATTCTTTTTTCTAAATAAAATGCACATAAAATACATTTGTACGTTTTGGGGCTGCGAACATCTATCAGCCAAAGAATTTCTATCCAATGTGGTAGCCAATGGTTATGAGGGTGTGGAAATCAATTTTCCTGACGATACAGCGTTTGTAGCAGAATTTATAAAAGAACTGCAAACAATAAGAGCTACGGTTAACCGCGATTTCATTTTTATCGCACAACAAGTCTTGTCCAATAAAAAAGAAACGGTAACCGAATATAGTAAAAGAATGGAAGAGCGATTACAATTTTTAATTTCCTTACAACCCAACGCTATCAATTCACACACCGGAAAAGACTTTTATGATTTTTATGAAAATGTAAAAATAATTGAGAAGGCTGAACAAATGGCGAGAAATGCAGGAATTCCGATTTGGCATGAAACACATCGAGGCAGGTTTTCGTTTCATTTAAAAACACTTTTAAACTATTTGGAAATCTATCCAAAATTAAAATTGATTGGCGATTTCTCACACTTTTGCGTTGTTTCGGAAAGCATTTTAGAAGACCAGCATGATTTGTTGGAAAAAATTTATCCTACTATAAAACACATTCACGCTCGCATTGGATTTGAACAAAGTCCACAACTAAATAATCCTTTTGCACCGGAATGGAAAAATCATTTGGATCGCTACCTAATCTGGTGGAAACAAATTATTGCAACACAAATAAAAAACAATACAGCGTTCATCACCATAACACCGGAATTTGGTCCGTTTCCCTACATGCCACAAGAACCCTTTACCCAAAAACCCCTTTCTGACCAGTGGGAAATCAACCTCCGATTGCGGAATTATTTACAAGAAAACCTTTTATAAATGGAGAAACAAAATAAAAATTACATTCTTTACATCGCGTTGAGTGCCGCTATGGGTGGATTATTATTTGGATATGACACCGCCGTAATTTCAGGAGCCATTGGAAACTTAACCGAATATTTTAATTTAACTCCTATTGAAACCGGTTGGGCAATTTCAAGTGCTATAATAGGCTGCCTGCTTGGTGCATCTGTATCCAATTATATAAGTGACCGATTGGGAAGAAAAGTAGCCATGTTAATTACTGCTGTTCTTTTTATTAGTAGTGCTGTTGGCACAGCCTATCCAAATTCATTCACCATGTTTGTACTCTTTAGAATGATTGGAGGTGTTGGAATTGGCATCGCATCTATGGTAGTACCAATGTATATTGCAGAAATTGCACCACCCAAAAGACGGGGAGCATTAGTTGGAAACTATCAATTGGCAATCGTTATAGGCATTGTTTTGGTGTATTTTGTAAATTATTTTATTGCGTTACAAGGCGATGCCGAATGGAATTTGACAACCGGTTGGCGATGGATGTTTTTTTCAGAAATTTTTCCTTCCCTCCTATTTTTGGTGTTTTTATTCCAAATTCCGGAAAGTCCGAGGTGGCTTATTCAAAAAGAAAAATCGGAAGAAGCACTTGCTGTTTTAGAAAAATTAAACACACCCGAGGAGGCCATTGTAATTCAAAATGAAATTCAAAATTCAATACCCATAACAACCGAAAACCAATGGATTTATTTCGCTTTTCCGCACTATAAAAAAGCCCTTTTGATTGGAATCGGACTCTCTGTTTTACAACAATTAACAGGTATAAATGCCATCTTATATTATGCTCCGGAAATTTTTAAACGTTTGGGAAGTTCTGCTGATGTTTCTTTATTGGAAACAAGTGTTTTAGGAGTGGTCAATTTAATCTTCACCTTGTTAGCCATTCGTTTTGTGGACAAAATGGGTCGAAAACCATTGTTGTACGTGGGTTCTATTGGAATGTCTGTTGCTTTAGCTGCAGTTGGACTTTTTATTTATTATGAGGGAACCGGCAACTGGATTCTGCCTTTTTTATTGTTGTTCATGGCTTCGTTTAGCATTTCATGGGGACCAATTGTTTGGGTTTTATTATCTGAAATTTTCCCTGTAAAAATTAGAAGCTTGGCATTGGCAATCAGTGTGTTTATTCAATGGTTAGCCAATTTTGCCGTAACACAAACCTTTCCGAGTTTAGTGGAAAATGAGTGGTTAAAAATGTATTTCAACGGAGCGTTTCCCTTTTATCTATTTTCAATAGTTTGTCTTTTTTCTCTGTTTTTTGTATGGAAAAAAATACCGGAAACCAAAAATAAAAGTCTTGAACAAATGGATTCATTATGGCAATAAAAAAAACACTATTTAGTTTCTTGTTATTGGCTTACTTGTCACAGATAAATGCACAGAACAATGCTAACTATGTCAATACATTTATCGGTACAGAGGGCACCGGTCATACTTTTCCCGGACCATCGTTACCGTTTGGTATGGTGCAACCCGGTCCGGATAATAAAGTAGAAGGTTGGGACCATACAAGTGGTTATCAATTCAAAGACACTTTGCTTTTGGGTTTTTCTCAAATGCGTTTCAGTGGAACAGGAATTGGCGAAATGGGCAATATTCTCCTGCTTCCTTTCAATGAAAAAAAGACCAATTTGAAAAATAGTTATTTTAAAAACACAGAAAAGGCAAGTGTTGGCTATTATACTTTAACCAAAAAAGATGATGTTAAAGTAGAGCTTACCTGTTCCAATAGAGTGGCATTTCATAAATATACCTATCCGGATAAAAAGGCAAAATTGATAGTGGATTTTCAACACGGTTTGCAATTTTTAAACGATAGCTTAGTGCTGGAAAGTGACATCAAAATAGAAAACAATACAACCATTTCAGGGTATTGTAAAACCAAAGGCTGGGTAACTAAAAAGTATTTTTTTACCATTGATTTTGAAACGCCATTCGCTGATGCTAAAGAACTTCCTAAAGAAAAAAAGCAAAATGCACCAAAATATAGTTTAGATTTTGTATTGACTAAAAATCAAATTTTACAAATAAAAATTGCTTTATCGACCGTAAGTGTTGACGGAGCAAAATTAAACTTGAAATCAGAAATACCACATTGGAACTTTGAAAAAGTAAAGCAAGATGCGGAGCATAGTTGGAATGACTATCTAAACAGAATTGACATCGAAGCACCTCAAAAACAAAAAGAAATTTTTTATACCTCGTTATATCATTTGCTTTTGCAACCTTCTAATATTGCCGACGTTGATGGCCAATATCGGGGTGCAAATGATAAAATAGCCATAGCTCCCAATAATGAGTATTATTCAACGCTATCAATTTGGGATATTTACAGAGGTGCCTTTCCGTTACTTCAAATTATTGCTCCGGAAAAAATAAACGGTATTGTCAATTCAATGCTGGCACATCACAAAGCAGCTGGTTTTTTACCCATTTGGACCGCTTGGGGACAAGACAATTACTGCATGATTGGCAACCATGCCATTGCAATGATTTTATCAGCTTTTAATAATGGCTTCAACGGTTTTGATAAAAAAGAAGCACTTAATGCTATGATTGAAACGTCAACCAAAAGCCATATCAATTCCGATTGGGAATTGTATAATCAATTCGGCTATTATCCATTTGATAAGTTGGATAATGAAGCCGTTTCAAGAACATTAGAAAGTGGTTTTGATGATTGGTGTGTGGCTCAAATGGCTTCGCATTTAGGGGATAAAAAAACGGAAACAATTTTCAATAAAAGAGCCAATTATTACAAAAATCTTTTTGACTCCGAAACCAAATTATTTCGTGGTAAAGATAGTAATGGCAATTGGAGAACTCCCTTTGATCCGCTTACGGCAACATCACCAATGAACAATCCGGGCGATTATACCGAAGCCAATGCATGGCAATACTTTTGGACACCAACTCAATATGATATAAATGGCATAAATAATCTGTTAGGAGGTACAGCTGAGTTCACAAAAAAACTTGATGATTTCTTCACGATTGAAAGTCTAAACCCAAACAAATTTTTGGGACAGGAAGCAATGATTGGTCAGTATGCCCATGGCAACGAACCCAGTCATCATATTGTTTATTTATATGCCTTTTCAAACACTCCTAAAGTTGGACAGAAATACATTTATAAAATTATCAATGAATTTCATAACAACACACCCGACGGTATGATTGGTAATGACGATTGTGGACAAATGTCAGCTTGGTATATTTTGTCTACATTAGGTTTTTATCCGGTTAATCCGGCTAGCGGAGAATTTGTACTTGGCTCACCGCAAGTAAAAAAGGCAAGGTTATATATTAAAAACAACAAAACATTTACGATTGAAGCAACTCATTTTTCATCGGAAAATAATTGCCAAGAAAACCCCAAATTAAACAATACTGTACTGTCAAGACCATATCTTACCTATGCTGAGATAATGGCCGGAGGTACACTCAATTTTCAAATGACCAAATAAAATGTAAATACTATGAGAGAGATACTATTTTTAACGTTATTCATACTAGCTTCTAATACCATGAATGCACAAGTAAAAAATTCAAATAAAGTTGATGAAAAATATCAAATTCTGCCATTCGGAAGTATTACGCCAAATGGTTGGATGAAAACACAAATGCAAAAAGATGTGGATGGTTTTGTTGGCAACCTGGATAAGTTAGTACCAGATTTAATTCACGACCCTATTTACAGCACAGGAAGATTACACAAAAACAGTCAAGTGAAAGAGTTAGGAAACAATAAAGAAGGTGATGCAGAAGGCAGTGAACAATACAAATGGTGGAACAGTGAAACCCAATCCAATTGGTGGGATGGTTACATTAGAAACGTATTATTGTTGAAGGATAAAGCAGGACTCAAAAAAGTAGAAAAGTACATTCAAGAAGTTTTAAAATCGCAAGATGAAGACGGCTACATTGGTATTTATGATAAAGAATTGCGTTATCAATTTGACTCTGAAAATGGGGAATTATGGGCAAAAGCAACCATGTTTAGAGGTTTATTGGCCTATTATGAATACACAAAAGACGAAAAAGTAGGGCAAGCTATCATAAAAGCCGTAGACAACGTAATGCTAAATTATCCAATACATAAATCCTCTCCTTTTTCTTCTGGCACAGCATTCAATGGTGGTGTATCACACGGGTTAACCTTTACGGATGTATTGGATAAAATGTATCAAATAACCGGCGATACAAAATACACTGACTATGCTCTATTTTTATATGATGATTTTAGTAAAACATATCAATCTGAAAAAGATGTTCAATTGAATAATATTTTAAACCCAAACTACAAATTACAATCTCATGGCGTGCATACCTATGAACATTTGCGACCGCTAATTGTGGCAGCATATGCACACAACAACAGTGAATTACAAAAGGCATTAGAAATTTACGTTAAAAGAATTGAAAATACCACAACACTAACAGGCGGAGCGATTGGAGATGAATGGATTGCAGAAAGAAATGCTGATGCTACACATACCGGTTATGAATATTGCTCTTTACATGAATTACTCGACAGCTACACGGTCTTATTTCAAAAACAAGGAAATGTAAAAACGGCCGAAACCGTGGAGACTATTTTTTATAATGCTGCACAAGGTTCAAGACATCCAAATCATTCCTGTATTGCGTATCTAAAAACAGATAATTCTTTTGAAATGGATGGTACAAAAAATGGTGAAGTTGAACACGACAGAAAGCAAACCCGTTATAAATATTCATCCGCTCATCAAGATGTTGCAGTGTGTTGTAATCCTAATGCCGGTAGAATTACACCCTACTTTCTGGAAAAAGCATGGTTAAAAGAAAATGAAAACACGTTAGTGAATGCCTTTTTAATGCCAAACATTGTTTCAACTGAAATTCAAAATAAGCCAATTACGGTAGAAACGATAACAAACTATCCTTTTGAAAACAAATTTATTTTCAAAATTTCAAATCCAAAGCAAGCTTCCCTTACAATTAAAATTAGAAAACCTTCGTGGGCAATCGAAGTAGTTACCAAAGAAAAATATACGATTGAAAATGACTTCTTAATTTTTAATATACCGATTGCAAAACAAGACAGTTTTGAAATAGAATTCAAAGCAAAAATTCAAATAAAAGAAGATGTAAACAATGAAAAATACTTTAGCTATGGACCTTTATTCTATGCCAAACCTATTGAAGCCATTGAACTACGAGGAAGAACTTACTTCACTAATTTTCACGATTTAACTTATAAGCCAAAAGATAAGTATCACTATCAATTTATAGAAGACAATCAAGCTACCTTTAAAAATGGTCAAATTTTAATGAAAGCAAAAAATAAAACAACCCAAAACATAGAAAACATCACGCTTATTCCTCTTGGTAAAACAATATTAAGACAAGTGAGTTTTTAAAAATAAAAAAGTAAAACGATTAATTTGCTAAGTATTTTATCTTACTCCGCTCTCCGAATGTCTCTGACTTCGGAGCTTGAAAAATCATGTTTACTAAAACCGCTCTCCGAATGTCTCTGACTTCGGAGCTTGAAAAAATCATGTTTACTAAAACACCTTTACGTCACCATCGTCCCCAAAGTCTCCTTTGTCACCCTGCCCTGCCCAGCAAAGTCGGGATAGGTTTACGGAGCTATACCGTTAAAAGCTCTCGTTAGGTTTACCATAAAAAAATACCATAAAACCACTACCTCTCCATAATATGCTCCATGCCCCATTTTTCCATTTCAGCTAAAACGGGAGCTAGACTTTTTCCAAGCTCAGTCAATTCATATTCTACGCGTGGCGGAATTTCATTGTACTGCTTTCGTAAGACCAAACCATCTTCTTCCAACTCCTTTAATTGTTGGGTTAATACTTTTCGAGACAAGTCCGGAATGCGAGAAGAGAGTTCACCAAAACGCCTTTTCTCTGACTTGAGACAATACAAGATAACCGGCTTCCATTTTCCGCCAATAAGCTGAAGCATGGCCGTAACCGGACACTTAATCGTTCTCCTTTTTTCTGCAATAGTTACCATTTTGTTACTACTTTTTGATAGGTTACCTGTGGGTAACAAGTTACTTTTTAAAACTATTATTAGTTACTTTGTGTAACAAATGTAATTCATTAATTTTTAAAAAACAAAAAAATGATTTTAGTAACAGGAGCAACAGGGCAATTTGGTACATCAGCCATTGATTTTCTTTTAAAAAAAGACATTTCTGCCAACACTATTGTAGCTTTAGTAAGAGAAGAAGAAAAAGCAGCCGCGTTAAAAAACAAAGGTGTTAAGGTACGCATGGGCGATTATGACGATTATGCATCGCTTATAAACGCATTTACCGGAGTAGAAAAAGTACTTTTCATATCCGGAAGCGACATCGCGAATCGGCTTTCACAACATCAAAATACGATTGATGCGGCCAAAGAAGCAGGTGTACAACACTTGATTTATACCAGTTTTCAACGCAACAACGAAACCGAAACATCACCGCTTTGGATGGTAGCACAATCCCACATTCAAACGGAAAAATGGCTCAAAGAAAGTGGAATGAAGTATACCCTTTTACGCAACAACTTATATATGGACTTTCTACCGGCTTTCATTGGGGAAAATGTTTTAGAAACCGGCGGAATGTATCTACCGGCCGGACAGGGTAAAGTAAGTGCTGTTCTGCGTTCAGAAATGGCCGAAGCGGCAGCAAATATTTTAACCACCAATGGTCATGAAGGAAAAGAATACAATTTTTCAAATACAGTAGCCGTTTCTTACCCTGAAATGGCCCAATGGATCTCAGAAGTTTCAGGTAAACAGATTAATTATACTTCACCTTCGGCAGAAGACTATGCAAAAACACTTCAAAATTTTGGGGTTCCGGCAGAAATCATCGGCTTATTCTCAAGTTTTGCGGTAGCTCAAGCAGAAGGAGAATTAGCATTAGTGAGCACTGATTTAGAAAATTTACTGGGAAGAAAACTCACCTCAGTAAAAGATTTTTTAAACTCAATCTATGCTGCAAAAGAGTAACACAATGGAATATTGGCATAGGTAAAAAAAGTCAAGTCTACATTGGCAAAAAAAAAGCTGAAGTAAAAACTTCAGCTTTTTTGATTTTAACCTTTCAAAAGATAAAATTACACTTTTAGTCTGCTGATAAAAAAATAAATTAAAATATATTTGAGCAAATCACTACTGCTGTTCGTTATCAACCATGCTTGAACTTGGTTAAAAATATATCCCAATAATTAGTAAAAAGGCTCAAAAAAACGCAAAATTATCTTAAATAATGTAGCAAAAAAGGGGGTGAAAATATCCTTTTTTGCAATTTATCGACTAATCAAGTCGTTTGGCATTAAAAAATAGTTTTATCAGAAACATATTCTAATTTTGACCGTTTCTTTACAATTTCTTAATATTGTAGTCTGAAAAGTTCATAAGAAAACTTCTCTTAATTTAGAAAGGTAAAGCAAGTACAAAAACGTAAAATTAAGTATCAATAATCGTCCATAAGTAATCGTATATTCATGTTTGTAAACATCACAACCGACCATATTTTTCATGTCATTGCTACGTTCATAGCGAGTTTTATTTTATCCCTTTTTTTAGTAGGAACCTATTACAATACCTCTAACAAGTCATCCAATAGTGAAAACATCAATTATCTACAGTCGCTTATTTTAATGCCTTCGGTAGCGGCAATGATTATGCAGTCCATTGGTAACAGTATTGCCTTAGGTTTCGGGATTTTTGGGGCGTTAGCCATCATTCGTTTCAGAACAAATATTGCGGACCTAAAAGATATTGCATTCATTTTTTGTGCAATGGCTATCGGAATTGCATGTGGGGTAAATTCATTTATTGTTGCCATCGTTGGAACAATATTGTTTTGTGTAATTGCCCTAATCATCCACCATAATTTTGTAAAATACTTTGTAAAGTCATCGGAAGAAACCGTCAAGCAAGATGATGTCATCAGAATGAAAATCATCGGTTTAAATACGGTAGAAAAAAAGCAAGTAGTGGATGCCATTTTTAAAACCTATAGCCTGAATTATCAAATTCTGCGGTATCGCTTTTTCAAGCAAAAAAACGAATCCAATGAAACGATTGAAACCGTTGAACATGAATACAAGTTTACAATAAGTGATTTTGAAGCGATTGATACGATCAAAAGTAAAATTAATGACGTAAAGGATGTAAGTGTGGATAGAATTATGTATGAAAACAAATTAAATTTTATAATCAACAATGAGCAAGAAAATAAAGTCTAATTATCTCATTTTATTAGGTGTATTGTTCCTTTTGATTTTTTTGATCATCAAAGGAATATATGTTGGTTTTGATGACTATGTTGGACAAACAATAACGTCTAAAATCGACATCAACACCGAGCATGATATTTATATTGAAGACATTCTGGTAACCGTTGGAAAAAAAGTAAAACAAGGAGATGTATTGATGGTATTAAAGAGTGTTGCCATAGAAAATGAAAATGCCGAAATTGAGGTAGGTTTGAAAAACATGGACAAAGTCGAAAATTTAGAAGCCTCTACCATTCAAGCCAATATCATTAAAATTAAAACTGAAAAAAATCAAAAACTGGCAGAACTGCAAGCTGAACTCAAAAATGCACAACAGGAAGCAGAATTTCAACAGAAAATATTTCTTTCAGAAAACAGAAAAGTAAACGACCAGAGTAAAAATGTACTCATCGAAACAATTAAAGAACAAATCAAAACAACCACCAAAGAATACGATGATTTATTGGCTGCCAATTATAAAATTTTAAATTTACCACAACAAGGTTCCATTGATGCGGAAGTGTACAAACAAAAAAAATCAAACAATATTGGCAACCTAAATTATCTAAAAATAACTGCTCCTTATGATGGTATAATCAGTACCATTTATGTGAGCAAAGGTCAGTTTGTAAGCCGCCATGGTGCCCTACTCAACTTTTCTGAATTAGCTCCTTCAAAGTCAATTGCTTTTGTATATGAACGAAAAACATTATCGATTAAAGAAGGCGATTCAGTAAACATTACCTCTCGGTACAATACCAAAAAAAACATGAAAGGAAAGGTATTAGCAATTGGCAATAAGTTTGTGTTAATGCCACAAAAAATCTCTGAAATTCCGAATTTAGAATTTTTTGGACGGGAAATTTACATCTCCAACTTTCCCAATAATTCTTTTCTGGATAACGAAAGTATCATTGTAAATAAAATTGAAGAGTAATGAGAATTCTTTTTAGTTTACTTGTTTTTATAGTGGCTTTCCAAAACACCTTTTCACAAACGGAAAGCACAACTTCAAGTGTTGTAGAAACCTATAAAAACGAAGCCAACAACTACAAAAACAAGCTGGGTGTTATTGATAATGTAATCATTCGATCTGACATCAATCGTCTTGAAAACATCAGAACATCATTTCAACTCCGTTTATTGTTGAATAGTTTTGGCGTAATCAAAACGAATAAAGAGAAAATTGAAATTACCAAACAACTCAAATTAAATGACTATTTGATCGAACGCAACAAATTTTTAAAGTCGCATTATGAGCACATTATCAATTACTATGAAAGCTCAATTGAATATGAAGACCTCAAAAAAAGTTTGAAAAATGGCAAAAAAGCAGATAGTTTATACAATGTTTATATCAAATCCTACCAAGAAATTAACTTCAAAGATTACATTGCAAATAAACAAGCACTGCTTAGTTTAGAAACAAAAGCAAACAACTATTCATATTTATTGGATTCAATTAAAAAGCATATAAGTACCGACTTTTATTTTAAAAACATTGATGAAATAGAAGTGAAGGACATCAAAAAAGCTTTAGACAGTTTAAAGAAAGCAAATGCAATTTCTATAGTAAAGGAGAACCAAAAACTCAAAATAGACCTTTTAGAATCCACTATCAATCATCAAAAAGCAAAAAGGAATCAATTCATTGAAGGGATTATTATGTCCTATAATGTTAGAGATGATTTAATCTTAAATGATCGTTTTTTGATTGGGCTGAGTTTAAAATTGCCTTGGTTTGATTCTACCAACAAAAACAAAATTAATGAATTGCAATTCGAAAAAAACACACAAGAATTAAATAGTGAAATTGTTAATGAAAACAGTGATTTTGAAATCAATAGAATATGCAAAGAATTCGAAATCAATTACAAAAACTATCAAACTATTGTACAGCATACTAATGAGTTATCTTCCAATGAGGCCTATAATTTAATTCTAAATTCCGGTAAAGTATCCATCTTCGAAATCCTTGAATTGGAAAAACATAACCAAAGTTTGCAAAAAGAATTAAAAGATTACAAAGTAGCATTACTAAAGTTATACCTTGAGTTTTTACTGTTAAACGGGCAGTTAGAAGAATTTGATAGGGTTTTAAAAGGGTAATTGTTTTGTGCAAGACCACTCACGCTCACCGAATGTCACTGACTTCGGAGTATAAAATAATCAAGGTTACTAAAACATCTTCTAGTCTACATTGTCCCTAAGATTTCAAATCAGTTTGCTCTCCGAATGTTTCTAACTTCGGAGCGTAAATAATCATGCTTACCAAAATACAACTTCCCTTTTCAAATTAAACATGCTTCAATCAACCGGTAAACACCCCAATCACCTCCAAATACATCCCTTCTTTTGAGGCCACCGGACGATATGCACCACCAATAAGTTCATAATGTTGAAGTGAAACAATCGCTAAACTACCTTGCTCAATTGGAGAAGTCACAGGAACAACAAGGGTTTTCGGTAAATGAGCAATATCAGTCATCAAGATAGAATCACAAAGAGTCAACACAATCTCCCGCTCTTCATCACCCCATTGCAAAACACCCACTTGAATAGAAAAAGCATTTACACCTTTTGGAAGCAATAAAGGATGACCGCTTTTAGTTTGTAAATGCAAGGTGGAAGTAGCCCAATCAAACGTTGTTTGAGCATACAAATGCTTCCAATGCTTTGAATAGGTAGGAATAGAAAAACCGGTCATCAACTGCCTTCCGGTATTCGTTGCCAAACCTTTGACAAAATCCCGCATACCACGTTCAGAAGTGGTATCCGCATTTTTTATTTTCATAAACAAACTCACCAACCGGCTGTGCAAGTCACTAAACCGATTAGAAAACAACAAAGGGGCTATAGCTACTTTAAACCGCTTCACCCACCCGGAAGCCCGCCCAAACTCTGTCCCGTTTTGGCGTACCTTTTCCATGCTCGCTTTTGTCTTTATCGCCTCACCGTTAAATCCACCACCTGACTTACGAACAACAGGCTTTCCATTTAACGTATAAAAATTAAATCCGTCAAATGTGCCTTTAATTTCAAAAATTCTTTTAACTTTGGCCATACGTAGTACTTTGAATAAGAATACATTACCACCTCATTCATTCAAGTGTAAAAATACACAAAGAAATTAACTTTCACCCAAAAAAATACATGATTTATACCGACTTTATAGCGAGGTTATAAGGAGGTTATAGCGTGTTTATAGCGTATCATCCTCTGGTATGCTTCATATTTACTCCTGATTTACCTTAACGTTAAACCTGTTCATATTGCTGTTAGGGTAAAAAATAAAGATTACCTCAACATGACCAAAATTCCCAAAAACTAAAACTGAAAATAAATAAACGGTTGCGGACCGGCAGAAGCCGTGGCATAGACAATCCAATAGACAAAAGCTAACACAATTGCTTTTCCTACCAAAGGCGTGGCATCAAACCCTTTTTGGAGTAGTTTGATGAAGTTATGAGGTAGAAAATGCCATACAAAACCAATTGCAATTAATAAAAACACATTTTGATAACCTTGAGCAATAATCAACCATTGTTGAGGATTAAACGTAATGTTGCCAATGTTTTGTATGATTTCAAATGCCGTTTGAAAGTCTTTGGCTCTAAAAAACAACCAACAAAACGCCACAAAATGAAACGTCAAGAAAATTTGAATCGTTCGGACGAAATAGTTTTTAGGCAACTTGATGAAACTACCAAAAAATCGCTCTACAGCTAAGGCCAATCCGTGGAGAACGCCCCAAAAGACAAACTTCCAAGAAGCTCCGTGCCACAAACCTCCTAAGAGCATCGTGAGAAATAAATTGATATACGTGCTGATTTTTCCTTTTCGATTTCCACCTAACGAAATGTATAAATAATCCCGCAACCATGTAGAGAGCGAAATATGCCAACGTCGCCAAAACTCCGTCACCGAAGCCGATTGATAAGGTGTACGGAAATTGGGTGGCAACCAAAAGCCCATCAGCAATGCCAACCCTATCGCCATATCCGAATACCCTGAAAAATCGCAATAAATCTGAATTGCATAACCATACGAAGCCATTAAATTCTCAAAAGCAGAATAGGTATTGGGGGCATCAAATACCCGATCCACAAAGTTGATGGAAATGTAATCAGAAATGACCGCTTTCTTTAATAATCCACCAATTATCAAAAACAAAGCAGCATTGAATTCCTCTTTGGTTAATTTGAGTCGCTTGTATATCTGCGGAATAAAATCACTTGCCCGTACAATCGGTCCTGCCACCAACTGCGGGAAGAACGAAACGAAAAACAAAAAGTCAATAAAGCTTTTGGTCGGTTCGAGTTCCTTTCGATACACATCTATCGTATAACTGAGTGTTTGAAACGTATAAAATGAAATCCCAACCGGTAGAATAATGTCTTGAAACTCAAAATTTCTATCGAAAAGTAAATTGGTATTGTCAATGAAAAAGTTGGTATATTTAAAGTAGCCCAACAATCCTAGATTGACCACCAAACTGACCACTAAATAGAATTTTCGGTAAAACGTATCTTTCTCGTCATAAATCAATTTCGCTATAACATAATCCAACACGGAGGAAAAGATAATCAACAAAAAGAAAACACCACTTGATTTATAGTAGAAAAAAAGTGAAAAAGCCACTACATACGCAATGCGTAGACGATGTGTTTTTTGGGTTAAAATATAGAAAAAGTAAAACACCAAAAACATGCCCAAAAACAACGCACTGTTGAACAACAACGGCTTTTGAGGGTCAAAAACAAACCAGCTTTGCACTTGCTCCCAAGTGACAGAATAGAGATTATCTTCTATCCAACGTTGAATGGTAAACAAAGGAATCACTTGCCGGTTTCGGAATTAAATTGATAATACGCTTCAAAAAATGCATCGGTCAACAATTGTCCTTGTTTTTCATAACCGGCTTTAGTATAATGTACTTTATCTCCTCCTAACAAACCTTCTTTGGCGTTTTGATGGATACTGAAAAGTCCACCTACATTCGAAAACAAATCCCAAACGGCATAGTTTTTTACTTCCGCTTGAGCCAAAATTTCTTTAGCATAATCGGCTACAAAGGTATTTGGAAATTTACGTTTAAATTGTGAAGGCGGCGGTGTTGTAATTAAAAAAGTTACTGAAGGATTTTGGTTTACAATCGCTTCCATCATTGCATTTAATTGAGAAAAATAATCAACTGTTACCAATTTGTCAAAACTTTCATTGGTGCCTAAAGAAATAATGACTAAATCCGGATGTAAAGATTTTAACTGTTCAAAAAACATTGGAAACTTATTGTAATCTGAACATTTAGCACCGTTTACACCAATGGTGTGATACACAATTCCGGGAACATTATTTTCCAATACCAAACCATTTAAGGCAAAATCATTTTGCTCATTAACCGGAATAAAATAGATTTTATGCAAAAGAGAATCGGATGCAAACGAATGAAAACCTTCTTCACGCGTGGTCTCCAACGGAATAAATTCAGAACGCTCAACAACCCTTTTTTCCATTTGATTGGAAGGAATTTTAAGCGTTTTACCGGCTCTGATGTTATTGTTTTTTAAACCATTGGCAACTTTAATGGATTTAATCGAAACATTGTATTTATCTGCAATCACCGACAAACTCTCACCATTTCTAATCTTATGCACAATATTTTTAGGAATATCCGATTCTAATTTGATGATTTTAGAAGCTAGAGCAACATCAAACATTTTTTGATTGTTTGGCGTAAAGATTTTAAGTTTAGAGAATCCGCTTTCTTTGGTTTTTAGATTCATCTCAATGGCAAAACCCTTGTTTTTAGTCCACAATGCTATCCCGCTTAACCCAACAGGATTACCATTGTCCGCATAAATATTTCGTTGACTTTCCCAGGCCTCATTCGACGAAAATCGAACATCACTTGGTCCGTTTGTTTTGGCTAAACTATACGGAAAAACAAATCCACGTCCGCCATCACCAAATTGTTGTTGAACATTTTGACGAAACTTACCGGAGAAAAAATCCGCCTGGATATGTGAATCCCCTATATGAACAATATTGATTTTCGTTTTTTGTTGTTGAACACTTTTCAACTTTTGAAATAAAGGTTCCAATGCCTTTTTATGGATGATTTCATTTTTGGCCACGGTTACAATGGTCGTATCAATCGCTACAAAAAGGGAATCATTTTGCCCTTTAACAAGGGTACAAAAAAAGAAAAACAGCAATACTATATTGATTTTACTGAACATTTACATTATTTGATTTAGATGAAACAGTATCCACCAACATTTTTTGAGGTTCTTTCTTTCTTTTCAAACGCATTTCTTTGTATTGCAAATAACCATTCTGCAACTGTTGGTAAAGCATTTCTGCCACTTTTTGAGCACCTTTATAACTAAAATGGGTATAATCTTTAGCAGCCATTGCCGGTACTTCTTCCTCTACCCATTTGGTCATTGACCCTTCGCCACCCATGGCTTCAAATAAATTGAAATAACCTGATTTAGATAAAAGAGCGTATTTTTTTTGTGCATTAGTCAACGGAATTACGGCAGAATCTGTTTTCATTTCCATTTCATATTTAGTGGCTTTATCAGCTGTTGAAACCACCAAAACAGTCACGCCGGGAAAACAAACCTTTAAATGTTCTACCACTTTGGCCATTTTTCGTTCGTACCAATCATAATTGTAGGAACCATAATTCAAAACATTTGTTCCATAATGCAAGATTATCAAATCATAATCTAATCGTTCCTGAAAAGCATTCATCACATTAACATTGAAAGTGGAAATAGGTAATCCCGAATTTCCTCTGTTAGAAAAGTTGTCCACATGCACACCTTTTCCATCATCAAAATTGAAACCGTAAATGGGTATGGAATCTGCTTTGTTAAAAGATGCCTTTATACTTTTGATAGTTGTACTTGTTATAGCTAAAGTATTTACCAGCTTTGTAGGCGTAAGTTTTTTTATGAGTGTATCTTTTCCCGTTTTGAGTATCACTTCACCTTCCATATTATCTGAATTACCATAAAATAAGGTAGGTTGATAAAGTAAATCCGTATGGGCTCGTTTACCGGCTTTAAAAGAAACCCAAGGATTAGAAATCGTATCATTGGCAAAAAAAACGTGACCGTTTACACCAAAAGGTTTCATTGGACGCTTTACATTCAAATACGACTGTGTTTTCCAATTACCGGAAAATTGATGTGTTACGGAACTTCGTGAAGCCGCTGATTCTGAAGTTATAGGAACAAATCCAACACCATTCCCACCGTACTGCGATTGAAAAAAACTTCTAAAATCTTGAACAATCATATCACCATCGGTCATGGAATCTCCAAAATAAGCAATTCTGACATCGCCTTTTTGTTCATTTTCCAAAAGATATAATTTTTCAAAAAAAGGAATCAAATATTGAAATCCTTTGTATTGCTCAAACTGTTCATCAGGAAAAGCGATTCCGTCCACTTTTTCATATACAATTCTTTTCCTTTTAAATGAATCTACACCATAGGTGGCTTTACTTATTTCTTTTTCATCCAATGTTATGGATTCCAATAAAATACTATCTATTACGATGTTTTTGGCAGCGGGTTTTGCTTGAGAAAAAATACGTTTAGGAAGTATTTCCTTGAAAAAAAGAAAAGCAATGCCTGATAATACAATCACTGCGAAGGTTTGAAAAAAATATGAAAAACTTCTGTTCACTGCTTCCTTAAAAATTGAGTGCAAATGTATTCATTTCCTCTAAATAAAAACGTATGATAACAATTGGCATTTTTTGTACTATTAAATGTTTTTGAATTGCATCAACTTACATTCGTTCCGGTACTTCAATTCCAAGTAATGCAAATCCGGATTGAATAATTTCACCTACTTTTTTAGATAATTGTACACGAAATATTCGCAATTTTTCGTCTTTTTCAGGTAAAATAGGAATGGCTTGATAAAACGAATTGTACTCTTTTACCAAATCATAAACATAATTCGCCACAATTGCGGGACTATACGCTTGAGCTGCATTTTGAATAACCGTTGGATAGGTTTCCATTAATTTAATGAGTTCTTTTTCTTTGGGTTGAAGAATAATGTTCGCACAATCATCGGTTAAATCAACTTCAGCTTTTCGCAAAATAGATTGAATTCGAGCATACGTATATTGAATAAACGGACCGGTATTCCCATTAAAATCAACCGATTCTTCCGGATTAAAAAGCATGGTTTTTTTTGGATCTACTTTCAACATAAAATATTTCAACGCCCCTAAACCAATGATTTTATACAATCGCTGTTTTTCTTCTTCTGAATAGCCTTCTAATTTACCCAATTCTTGAGCAATTTTTCCGGCGGTTTGTGTCATTTCCACCATTAAATCATCGGCATCTACGACCGTACCTTCACGAGATTTCATTTTCCCTGAGGGTAACTCTACCATTCCATACGACAAATGATATAAATGTTCAGCCCACTCAAAACCAAGTTTTTTCAAAATAAGAAACAATACTTTGAAGTGGTAATCTTGTTCGTTACCTACGGTATATACCATTCCGCCCACATCAGGAAAATCTTTCACCCGTTGAATAGCGGTTCCAATGTCTTGCGTCATATACACGGCAGTACCGTCTGAACGCAACACAATTTTTCGGTCTAAACCGTCTTCGGTTAAGTCTATCCAAACGGAACCATCCGGATCTTTTTCAAAAATACCTTTCTCTAAACCAAATTGAACCACTTCTTTTCCTAACAAATACGTATTGGATTCGTAGTAATAACTATCAAAATCAACCCCTAAATTTTTATAGGTTTGGTTAAATCCATCATACACCCATTGGTTCATGGTTTTCCAAAGTTCGATGACTTCGGGTTTACCGGCTTCCCAATCGAGGAGCATTTGTTGGGCTTCTTGAATAATGGGAGCATTTTTCTTTGCTTCCTCTTCTGATTGACCTTTACTAATTAACTCACTTATTTCGGATTTATATTGTTTATCAAAAGCTACGTAATAGTTCCCAACCAATTTATCACCTTTTAAACCGGTTGATTCAGGCGTTTTACCATTTCCAAACTTTTGCCAAGCCAACATTGATTTACAGATGTGGATTCCGCGGTCATTGACAATTTGGGTTTTATACACTTTTTTACCCGAGGCTTTTATGATTTCTGCCACCGAATAACCCAATAAATTATTGCGGATATGTCCTAAATGCAAAGGTTTGTTGGTATTGGGCGATGAATATTCAACCATAACCGCTTTATCAGAGGTAGACTCAGAAACATGACCAAAATGTGAAGTTTTGCATATGGAATTAAAATAATGAAGGTAAAATGTATCCGAGATCACGATGTTCAAAAAGCCTGAAACTACATTGAATTTTTCCACTTGTTCAACGTTTTCAACCAAATGTTGCCCGATTTTTTGACCAATTTCAATAGGATTTCCTTTGATTAATTTCAACAAAGGAAAGATAACCATGGTGATATCCCCTTCAAACTCTTTACGAGTAACTTGAAATTCAATTTTTTCAAGTGAAACAGAAAAAAGTTCTTGTATGGCATTTTGAATCGGAATTACTAAACTATCGGATACTCGCATGATTTCATTTTAAGGTTGCAAAGATAATTAATATGTAAAAACATGCAATTTTATCTTTACCAATATTAGACAGTTTGTATATCTCTTTTATGCCAAATAAAAATATACAAAACTGAAATAAAATTCAATATTATTTGTAAGTATTTATCTCAATTAATTTATTATTTTATGCATTTCATCGATTTTATTTGCTTTTTATCGATATATATTCATTTATTTGTGATGTCAAAATTCAATAAATACTGTCAAACCCAAATTAATAGGTATGAAAACGAAATTACTTTACCTGCTACTGTTGATTCCTTTTATAGGAATTTCACAATCAATAACCGTAAATACGAATACTTACACTGTTCCGGAATTGGTAACTAACGTGTTAGTTAATTCGCCGTGTTTGAATGTAAACAATGTAAATTGGCGAACCGGAACCAATTATGGTTCCTCCAATGGAATTGGGTATTTTCAAAACACCAACCCAAACTTTCCAATGCAAAGTGGAGTAATCCTAAGTACCGGTAACGTGATGAATGCAGTTGGACCAAATACGTCAATGTTGAATGATGGTTTAAATACATGGCCGGGTGATGCTGACTTAGAAAGCACGTTAGCCAATGCCGGAATTGCCATGACTTCATCAAATGCAACCGTTTTGGAATTTAACTTTACAGCCTTGTCACCTTTCTTTGATTTTGACTTTTTGTTTGCGTCAGAAGAGTACGGAAACTTTCAATGTCAATTTTCTGATGCATTTGCGTTTTTATTAACTAACTTAAATACCGGTGTAACTACAAACTTAGCTGTAGTACCTGGTACAAATACTCCAATTTCAGTTGTTACCATTAGAGATTTTTTATATAATTCTGCTTGTCCATCTGTAAACGCTCAATATTTTGGTTCATTTAATGGTGGTGCAAATGCTCCTTTCTCACCAACCAATTTTAATGGTCAAACAGTTGTGATGAATGCATCTGCGGTATTAACACCCAACACACCTTATAAAATAAAATTGGTTATTGCCGATAGAATTGACCCACAATCTGACTCCGCAATATTTCTTTCTGCTAATAGCTTCAATATTGGTCAAAACGTACTAGGAAACGACTTAACAGTTGCGAATAATTCCGCTATTTGTAGTGGACAATCTCATCTATTAAATAGTGGTTTGAATCCTACAGAATATTCCTTTGTTTGGAAAAGAAATGGAATAACAATAGTTGGAGCAAATTCCAGTACATTAAATATATCCGAACCAGGCACATACGAATTAACCTATACAAACATAGCTTTTCCATGTCAAGAAGTATCAGATACAATTTTAGTAGAATTTAATCAAGTTTTATCTATTCCTGATCCAATTGATTTGATGCGTTGTAACAATGGATCAGCAACATATACTTTTAATTTAACTCAAAATAATTCTTTTGTAACTGCAGGAGTAACAGGACCTACGACCGTAACCTATCACGCATCAGAAGCAAATGCAATGAATGGAGTAAATCCGTTACCCAATAACTACACAAGTGCAGGAAATCAAACTATTTATGTAAGAGTACAAAAAAACAATACAAGTTGTTTTGCGGTGAAACCATTTCAGTTGTTAGTAGTACCACCACCAACAGCACATCAACCCTCAACTTTGTTTGGTTGTGCAATTGTAGATTCTCCAACAAGAAGTCGCTTTAGATTATCACTACAAGATGAACAAATTTTGAATGGTCAATCAACAGATATTTATCAAGTCACATATCATACATCATTAGAAAATGCTACTGCCGGATTAAGCCCTTTAAATACAACAATCTACAACACTATTAGTAGAATTGTATATGCAAGAGTTCAAAGCATTACTGATCCAACTTGTTTTAGTATTGTAGCATTCAACATTGAAGTAGTACCACTTCCTTTAGTAGATACAAAAGAAGACGTAATTGTTTGTGACTACTATATTTTACCGGAACTTGTTCATGGAAATTATTTTACTGGGCCAAACGGAACAGGTGAAGCTAAATTTGCTGGTGACATCATTGATGAAACACAACGTATATATATTTATAATTTAGGACAAGTAGAGCCATTTTGTCCTAATCAAACGAGTTTCATGGTCACAATCATTAAACCAGAAGATATTACGCCTGTTAACAATGAATTTTGTAATTCTTATACTGTACCGAATTCTACTTTTGGTGCTTATTTTACAGGTCCAAATGGTTCAGGAACACCGTTAAACGGAGGTTCACAATTAACTAGCTCACAAACTATTTATTTTTATTTTGTATCACCAGAGCCACCCTATTGTGTTTTGGATTTACCAATTAACTTAACTATTTCACCAACTCCGTCAGTGGATAGTTTTCAAAATGTTTTTGATTGTACCTCTTACACATTACCTAATTTGAATAACGGAATGTATTTTGATGGTCCTAATGGAACAGGAAATCAATTGACTCCTGGAACAATAATTACTCAAACAACTACAATATATGTATATGCCGCAAATAGCTTTTGTGAAAGTCAAACAAGTTTCGTAGTATTTATAGGATTAGATGCACCAACTTCTACAACTGAATGTGTAAGTTATACTTTACCAAACTTACCTATTGGTGGATATTTTACAGGGCCAAATGGAACGGGTCAAACTATTCCGGCTGGAACAATAATCACATCAACTCAAACCATATATGTATATGCCCCAAGCCAATCTCAACCCAACTGTACAGATAACTTAAATTTCACAATTTCCATCACATTACCGGTAGTTGAAACACCATCAGTTACCACTGGTTGTGAAACATATATTTTACCACAATTGACACAGGGAAATTATTTTACCGGTCCAAATGGAACTGGAACTCCTTTGTTTGCAGGAAATGAAATTACTTCATCTCAAACTTTACATGTTTATCTAAATAATGGATCAGGATGTCAAAATTCAGTAAGCTTTTATGTCACCGTTTTAACTCCACCAGTAATCGATTCACGTTCAGATATTGACGGCTGTAATAATTATATTTTAACTAACTTAGACAATGGTAACTATTTCACTGGTCCTAATGGAACAGGAACACAACTAAGTGGAGGTCATGTCATTACATCATCACAAGTAATTTATATTTACCGAGAAGAAAACGGTTGTTCAAACGAAACCAGTTTTCAAGTAAACGTATTTGAAATTCAAGCGGACTCGTTACCAAATGTTGTAGTGTGTGACAGTTATATACTACCTGAATTGACTAATGGCAATTTATATTATACTGAACCAGATGGTCCAAATGGTTTCGGAACTTTACTTCCAGAGGGTACTGTGATTACAACCTCTCAAACCATTTACATTTATAAAGAAAATCAAATAAGACCGGCTTTTTCTTGTATTGATCAGACTTCTTTTACGGTAACAATCAATTCTACACCTATTATCCCGGCATTATTGAATGTTAATGTATGTAATTCATATACCTTACCGGCATTAACAGTTGGAAACTACTTTACCGAACCTAATGGGGGTGGAACACAATTATCAGAAGGTACCGTTATTACAACTTCACAAACCCTTTATGTGTATGCTGAAACCGGTACAACTCCAAATTGTTTTGATGAAAAAAGCTTTGATATAGTAATCTTTAATGTAGATGAAGTTGAAGATGTTACCACTTGTTCAAGTTATGTTTTACCGGTCTTAACTTTAGGAAGATATTATAGAGGACCAAACGGAAGCGGAGGTCAACTACTAGCAGGAAGTGTTATTAACACTACTCAAACGATATATATATTTGCTAATTCCGGTTTTACACCAAATTGTTCAGATGAAACGTCTTTTGAAGTTACAATTATCCCTACACCCGTTGCAAATAATGTACCAGCACCTATGACAAGAATTTGTGATGAAGACGGAAACAATGATGGTATTTTCAATTTTGATTTCAACAACTTTAATAGTGTTGTATTAGGTTCACAAACCGGACCTGAATTTACCATAGATTATTACGCTACTATGGAGGATGCTGTTAATCAAACGAATTCATTCACTAGTTCATCCTTAGTTATGGTTTATGCTCGCGTAAATAATACTTTAGCAACAAATTGTTATGCCATAGTTCCGATTCAAATGACAATTTTTAAATTACCTGAGCCGACTCCTGAAGATGGAATTGTTTGTGTAGAAAGTGAAACAGGTGTTTTATTAAATCCTTATACCATTTTCAGTGGTTTATCCGCTTCTACTCATACGTTTGAATGGTATCTAGAAACTTCTTTAATTGAAGGTGCTTTTGGAAGTTCTCTACAAGTAACTGTTCCCGGAATATATAGTGTCATTGCAACGAATATTCAAACAGGTTGTTCATCTGAACCAACTATGGTTGAAGTGTTAGCCTCTGAACCGGCAGCAATTACATTTACGGTAAGTATGGCTTTCAGTAGTACAAATTCGATTACAATTAATGCAGATGGTGTTGGAGGAAATTATGAATATTCATTAGATGGCGGTCCGTTTCAAGATAGTCCAACCTTTGATAATGTAACATCCGGTATTCACACTGTTACGGTTAGAGATAAAAATGGGTGTGGAAGCGTAACCGATACTGTACTGGTAGTTAATTATCCTAAATTCTTTACACCAAATGGAGATGGATTTAACGATACATGGAACATCACCGATTTGAATAATCAAGAGAATGCAGCAATTTATATATATGACCGTTACGGTAAGTTAATTACTCAATTATTCCCAAATCAAAGCGGATGGGACGGAACATATCATGGCACTTTAATGCCATCCACAGATTATTGGTTTACAGTGACATATGAAGAAAATGCACAAACTAAGGAATTCAAATCTCACTTTTCATTAAAGAGATAGTTTATATTGTTTTGTTGTTTAGAAATGAAAGTCTTTCGGAAACGGAAGACTTTTTTTTCTAAACAATATAACCTAAAATTTTAATTTTTACCATCGAATAATGGCACTTCCCCAAGTAAAGCCACTACCAAATGCAGCTAGTATAACCAAATCACCCGATTTAATTTTACCCTTTTCCCAAGCTTCCGTTAATGCTATTGGAATAGAAGCTGCAGTAGTGTTCCCATATTTTTGAATGTTGTTGTACACTTGATCATCTGCTAATTTGAATTTTTGCTGAATAAATTGTGAGATTCTCAAATTTGCTTGATGAGGAATTAACATGTTTATATCGGACACATTCAAATTATTGGCCATCAATCCTTCATGAATTACTTCGCTAAATCGGACAACTGCATTTTTGAACACAAATTGGCCATTCATGTAAGGATAATAACTTTCATCATTAGGATCATTATCTTTAATAATATCAGTTACCCAACGTTTTCCCATTCCTGGTGCAATTAAAGACAATTCTTCTGCATGTTGCCCCTCAGAATGTAAATGAGTGGATAAAATTCCTTTGCTTAAATCGGTTTCTCGAGAAACAATGGCTGCACCGGCTCCATCACCAAAAATAACTGAAACACCTCTTCCACGTGTAGTCATGTCTAAACCATAAGAATGTAGTTCAGACCCAATGATGAGTATATTTTTATACATTCCGGTTTTGATGTATTGGTCGGCAATTGATAGTGCATAAACAAATCCGGAACATTGATTTCTGACATCCAATGCTCCTACCGTTCTTAGTCCAAGTTCTTTTTGTACTAAAACACCAGGACCCGGAAAATAATAATCGGGACTCAAGGTCGCAAATATGATAAAATCAACATCATCTTTACTTATACCGGAACGTTCAATGGCAATTTTAGCCGCTTTTACACCCATTCTAGTGGTTGTATCGCCATCGCCTCTAACTACATGACGGCGTTCTTTAATACCGGTTCGCTCTTGAATCCATTCGTCATTGGTTTCCATTATTTTAGATAAATCATCGTTGGTTACCACATTTTCGGGAACATAAAATCCTAACCCGGCTATTTTTGAATGATACATACTATGCTATATTAATAAAATTAGAATAACAAATTTAGCAATCTTTTAAAAACCGATATCATTTTTGGCGTTCTTTTTTATACTTTTCAACATTTAACTTTTTTTGTTTGGCATTGTTATTGTAGAACTATTTTTAAATATTGGCAATTTATTAATAGGCAAATAAGCATAAAATTGTATTTTTGGAGAATGAAAACTTATCTTTCCATTTTAGTCTTACTTTGTTTTTCCCTTTCGGTAAAAGCACAATTCGACTCCGGCAAAAAATCAATTACGCCGAGTGGAAATTTTGGTATTTCACCAAGTACTTCTAATTCTTCTATTTTTTCTCCAAAACCTAAAGAAGAAAAAAAATCAGATAACTATTATGCTCCGCTTCGAAAAGAAAAAGAAATAGATTTATCTAAAAATACCGGTTTTATTAAACCTGAATACAAAATTCAACCTAACCTGAATGGTGAAAATGAAATGATGGAAGAATACAAAAGAGGAAAATTTTATGGAAGTTTCATAAGTAAATCCAAATTTGTAAAAGTATTGTGTAGAGATCACCAAGCGATTGACGGTGATAGGGTTAGTGTTGTACTCAATGATAAAGTTGTGGAAGCAAACATTTCCTTAGACACGGAATTTTCAGTTTATTATATAGAATTAGCTTCTGGTTTTAACAATTTAGAATTTTTAGCTTTAAACCAAGGCCTTTCAGGTCCTAATACTGCACAATTTATTGTTTTAGATGAATTTGATTCAGTTATCATGTCTAATATATGGAATCTTGCAACGGGTGCTAAAGCCTCCATGAGTATTTTTAAAGAATAAACTACTTTAGAGCTCCTACCCTATTTTAACACATTTTTTAGAAGTTTGCGTTATATTAGTCTTACTTTAGAGGCACTAATAAATCAATCTAAACTTTATGAAAATTAAGTTCCTTTTTATTTTATTTTTGAGTTATGTTACTACTGCTCAAGAAAATTTATCCTATCAAAAACCACCAAAAGAAATTTTAGAATTAGCTGATTATGAAAGAGCTCCATCCGTTAATATGGATAGCAAAAAAGAGTACATGCTCTTGTCCTATCGAAGCACTTTCAAAACACTTGATGACTTGAACCAAGAAGAAATGCGTTTGGGAGGTCTTCGCATCAATCCCGTAACAAATATTTCCAGTACTGTAACGTATATTACGAACTTAAAAGTTAGAAAAGTAGCCGATAAAGTTGAAATGCAAGTAAAAGGTTTACCGGAAAATCCACGAATCAGTAATATAGGAATGTCTCCTGATGAGAAAAAAATATCTTTTTCGAATACAACTGCAAAAGGTGTTGAGCTTTGGGTGTTGGATTTAGCTTCTGCACAGGCCACTAAACTAACGGATGCAACTGTTAATGCAAATATGGGTAATCCTTTTAGTTGGTTTGCCGATAACCAGACGATATTGGTTAGAATGTTAGTGAAAAATCGTCCTCCATTGATTGACCAGAAAAAAGATTTGCCAACCGGACCAATCATTTCAACCGGTGATGGAAATGTTTCACAAAACAGAACCTATCAAGATTTATTGAAAAATCCAATTGACGAACAAAATTTTGAAACCTTAATCACATCAGAATTATACAAAGTTACATTAGACGGTAAGGCTGAATTATTTAAAAAAGCCGATATGTATGCAGGTGAGAGCATTTCACCGGATGGAAATTTTGTGATGGTTACAACAATACAAAAACCTTTTTCATACATCGTTCCCTTGAGCAGATTTCCACAAAAATCAGTTGTTTATGATAAATCAGGTAAAGAAGTAACGGTGGTAAATGAAGTTCCACTTACGGAAATTATGCCAAAAGGGTTTTCTTCGGTTAGAAAAGGAAAAAGAAGTATGGGTTGGAGAAATGATAAACCTGCCACTCTTTCCTTTGTAGAAGCCTTAGATGAAGGGAATCAAGCCAATAAAGCTGACTTTAGAGATGAAGTTTTCTTGTGGGATGCACCCTTTAAAAGCAATCCAACATCTTTAGTTAAAACACAACAACGCTTTGCCGGTATTACTTGGGGCAACGAAAGTGTAGCTATCGTGATGGATCAATGGTATGATACCCGTAACATGAAAACCTATTTGATTAATCCATCCAATCCAAATCAGCAACCAAAAATTATTTCTGATAGAAACTATCAAGATATATACAGCGACCCCGGAAGTATGGAAATGAAGAAAAATCAATGGGGAAAAATGGTTTTGAATATTGAAAACAATACAGTTTATTTGGTTGGTGATGGTTTTACAAAAGAAGGACAATTTCCATTTATTGACGAATTGAATTTGACTACACTAAAAACCAAACGTTTGTATCAATCAACGTATAAAGATAAAAAAGAAGACATTTTATCGGTTGAAGATGTAAAAAAAGGCGAAGCATTAGTGATGATTCAATCTAAAAATGAATATCCAAACTATTATTTAAGAAATTTCAAATCGAAGGGGAAGTTAACACAATTGACCTTCTTTAAAAATCCTTTTGAAAGCATCAAAAATGTGCATAAAGAAGTGATTAAATACCAACGAAAAGACGGAGTGGAATTATCCGGAACACTTTATTTACCTGTTGGATATGATAAAATCAAAAAAGAGAAAAAACCACTTTTAATTTGGGCATATCCGGCAGAATTTAAAGATAAAAACTCGGCAGGACAAAGTGATAAAAACCCAAATGAATTTACTTTTCCAAATTATGGATCATTTGTTTATTGGGTAACCAGAGGATATGTAGTATTAGACGATGCATCTTTCCCAATAATTGGAGAAGGAACAACAGAACCTAACGATACCTTTATTGAACAATTGATTGCAAATGCAGAAGCAGCAATTGATGCTGTGGATAAATTAGGCTATGTAAACCGTTCAAAAGTAGCAGTAGGAGGTCATTCTTATGGAGCATTTATGACCGCTAATTTATTAACTCATTCTAATTTATTTGCTTGTGGAATTGCGAGAAGTGGTGCTTACAATAGAACTTTAACACCTTTTGGTTTTCAAAGCGAGCAACGTAATTATTGGGATGTTCCAGAAGTATATAACACGATGTCACCATTTATGAATTCCCATAAAATGAAAACTCCTCTGTTGTTAACACATGGTGAAGCTGATAATAATCCGGGAACATTTACTTTACAGACAGAACGTTATTTTCAAGCGTTGAAAAATTTGGGAGCACCGGTAAGAATGGTCATTTTACCAAAAGAAAGTCATGGGTATGTTGCGAAAGAAAATATACTTCACTTACTTTGGGAGCAAGACCAATTTTTAGAGAAGTATTTGAAATAAGTATTGAATATAGGTAATGTGAAATAAAAACGCCTCGAAGTCAAAAGATTTCGGGGCTTATTTTTTGTTTAAATACAAAATTATTCCCTTCTCAATAGAATCATGATGTTCAAAGAAAATTGTATTCTCTGAATGTTTTGTTTCAATTAAATAATGAGCACCTCTAAAATAAGAGTGAACAACCGTAACTTTCAAAAGAGAATATTCAACAATTTTTAATTGGTGAGGATAAAGAATACTATTTTCTATTTCATAAAAATACTCTCCGGAAATTTCATTTACTTCGCCAAATAAAGAAGCGGTATAGATTGAATTTGGATGTCGATAAAGTTCAGAAGGTTTTTCCTGAACAACTTTTTTACCATGTCGTAAAACAACTACATCATCGGCAAAAGACAGCACATCTGTGCAATCATGAGTAGCAATAATAGTAGTAATATTTTTCTGTTTTAGATAGGAAAAAAGTTTACGTCTTAAACTGTTTTTTCTAAAATTATCAATATGACTGAACGGCTCATCCAACAATAAAACTTCAGGTTCTAGGGCTAAAACTCTTGCCAAAGCTACGCGTTGCATTTGTCCGCCGCTTAAATTTTTTGCTTTTATGTTGGCAAATTCAGTCATTTCAACAATTTCGAGTAATTCAGAAACTCTTTCTTTTTTTTCTTCAGGATAAAAATTGGAGAGGTATTTACCAACATTTTCGGCAACGGTTATGAATGGCATCAAATCAAAATCTTGAGCCAAATATTTCATAAATGACATTCCCGGTATCAAGTTAAACTTTGGTCCAAGTACTTCTTGTTCTTTCCAAAAAATTTGACCTATTTCTATATCATACAAACCATAAATCAATTTTAGAAGTGTACTTTTACCACAACCACTTTCTCCAATAATGGCAAAAATATTTCCTTCACCAATAGTAAAAGATATTTCATTTAATACATTTTTATTATCATATTGGAATGAAATATTATTTATTTTTAACATAAGATAGGAAAATTTGGAAATCGATAAATCTATAGAAAAAGATAGGACAAATTTTTATCCATAAAATGAATCACAAAAATACAATTTTTAAATAGTATTTCTACAGCATAATTTCAACAAAACAATTATTTCATTATCAATACTACAATTATTTATAATGAAAAGAATAAGTCTTATATCCAAACTTTTACTTTATTATAAATTATATATTTTTTTAAAGCTTTTTTTTAATAATGTGAAATTTTAGATTAAAAAAATTACTAAATAAGTAAATACTTACGTAGAAACTTTACATTTTAATCTGAATTACCGCAACATTAACTCAACATCATTAAAAATAGAAAAAAATTTAGAAGGTAAAATCTGTAAATTATATTTCGCTAAAAAAACGGTAAACCCCTTTATAATTGGACTTTAATACATCAAATATAACTAAATATATGTTGTATAGTTTTTATACACTAGTCCGAAAACGTTTGAGTGAAATATAAATTTAAATTTGAATACCTACTACAAACAAATATTAACAACTATAACATTGAATGTTTATGAAGAAAATTTTATTATTATTTTTCCTAATGACTATTTCATTAGGATATTCTCAGGCTCTTTTATTGGGGTTTGAAACTACCGAAACAGGTGGGGTCAGTGGTGGTCCTTTCGGAGGTATGCCTGTTCCTGTACTTGAGACAGGCACGGGGACAAACACTAGCCGTGTTCTCAGAATTGACGGTAACACCGCAGGTGAACCATGGCAAGGGATAAACTTAAATTTGACAAATTCTGTAAATTTAACTGTAAACAAAACTCTTACTATGGATGTGCTTTCTAGTACACCTGTTACATTTTTGGTTAAAGTTACCACAGGTGGAGCTATAGCTGCAGCACCTGTTACTCATAACGGTGATGGTACTTGGCAGACGCTTTCTTTTACCTTCAACACGTCACTAGATAATCAAGTAGCAAATCCATCAGGTACATATTCAGGTTTTGTTATTCATGCCTATTGGGAAGTAGGTAGAACACAATTTTTTACACCAACGGTTACTCCAAGACCAGTTAGAACCTTTTTTGTAGATAATATAAGAGATCCTAGTTCACTTCCGTTTCCAAATTTAGGGCCATTGACCGTTGCAAGTCCTCAAGTTATTGGTAGTGCTCCTTTCACCATTACAAATCCAACATCTGATAGTTCAGGAGCTTGGACTTACACTAGTAATCCTTCCGGAGTAGTTACATTTAGTGGTAACACTGCAACTATTGTTGGTGTTGGTACTACTACAATAACAGCAACTCAAGCAGCAGTTCCCGGACAATTTGCTGCCGGAACTAGAACAGCTACGCTAACAGTAACCCCTACAGCAGCACCAAATCCTCCTGCAAGAAATCCATGGGATGTTATTTCTTTCTATAGTGGAGCTTATACTACTTTTTCTTCACCAACATGGGGTGGAACATCAAACAATGATGTTTTAATTGAAGGTAATACTACAAGAATTTTTAATAGTGGTTATACCAATGGTCAAATTGCTTTTGCAGCTACTAATTTGTCGCAAATGACACATGTTCATGTAGATGTGTATTCTGTAAATTTAACACCTATATGGTTGTTTCTTGGTTCAAAAAGAATTACAGTAAACACACCTGTTGGTGGCTGGACTAGTTTAGATATTCCTTTAACTGATTTTACTTCAAGCCCAACTGGAGCAGCAATAAATCTAAGTAGCATTAATTTGTTTAGAACAGAAAACCCTGTTGGGGCAGCAGCACCTCCAAGAATTATTTACCTAGACAACATTTATTTTTACAGATCTGCAACTGACACACCTCCAACAATTGGTTCGTTAACATTGCCTAGTCCACAAGTATTAGGCAATAGTCCATTTACAATTACTAATCCTACATCAAATAGTGGAGGAGCATGGTCATATAGTGCCAGTCCCTCTGGAATAGTAAATATTAGTGGAAATACTGTTACTATTGTTGGTGTAGGTACTGCAACTATTACTGCAACTCAAGCAGCTGTTCCAGGTTCTTTCGGTCCGGCAATTACTTCAGCACAATTGGTTGTAAATTTTCCTGCACCAACAGTTGCGGCTCCAACACCAACTGTTCCTGCCGGTAATGTGATTTCAATATATAGTAATGCATATACACCAGTAACTGGGGTAACTTTAAATCCAAATTGGGGTCAACAAGGCTTTGGAACTGCTAATGTTTCCTCTTTTACAGTAGCAGGAAATAATACCTTATTTTATCCAAATTTTAATTATCAAGGAAATCAATTTAGTGTACAAAATTTAAGTACTTTCAACAGTATGCACCTTGATATTTGGACACCAAACATGAATTTTTTAAGAATTTCTCTAATTAGAAGTGCTGGAGGTGGAGAAAGACCAGTAACCATTCCGGTTACACCAAATACATGGAATAGTGTTGATATTCTTTTATCTCAGTGGTCTTCGCAATCCGGTTTCAGTTTAGCAAATATTGCCGAAATTAAGTATGAATTTGTGTCGTCTTTAACTGCACCTTCATGGTCACCGGGTGGTGTACTTTATTTGGATAATATTTACTTTAGTAACGTAGTTGAACCTATAAATCCTATAGTTTCTAATTTTTCAATTCCAACAAAAGCACCCGGTGATGCAACATTTACAATAACTCCACCAACATCAAATAGTCCTGGTGCTTGGAGCTATTCAAGTAGCAATGATGCCGTTGGAACTATTGTAAATGGTAATCAAATCCAAGTAGGTGTTGGTGGTTCAGCTACAATAACAGCTACACAAGCGGCTACAGCTAATTTTAATAGTATCACGATTACAGCAACATTTAATGTTCTAGTAACTCCCACTTTAGGAACTTTTACAGTTGACCCAAAAGTAACAGGTGATGCTCCATTTGCTTTGACTGCTCCAACCTCTAATAGTGCAGGTGCATTTACTTACACTATTTTACCTGCAGGTATTGCATCGATTAGCGGAAATACTGTTACTATTTTAGCACCAGGTACCGCTACAATAACCGCTACACAGGCTGCTAATGGTTTATTTGCTTCAGCTACAACTACTGCATCTTTAGTAGTAAGTTTAGGAACTGCAGCACCTCAACCACCAGTAAGAAATCCATGGGATGTTATCTCTTTTTACAGTGAAGCATATACCAATACTTCACCACCAAACTGGGCACAAGGATCTGATGTTTCCATAGGAGGAAATACAACACGCTTGTTGAGTAACTATACACTTGGTTCCTTGAATTTCGCATCTGTCAATGTATCAACAATGACAACTCTTCATATTGATATTTACTCTGTCAACCAAAATCCAACTTGGATTAGAATTAATGGTATTCAGCAGTTTGTTGCTACTACACCAGTTAATGGTTGGACAAGTTTAGATATTCCATTATCAAGTTTTGCGGGTGCTAATTTAAATTCAGTAAGTAGTATTGTAGTATTTAACCCAAGTGGAGCTGAGCTTCCATTGAAAACGGCATATGTAGATAATGTATATTTTTATAGACCGGCAACAGATCAACCACCAACAATTGGTTCACTAATTGTACCAAGTCCACAGGTAGTTGGCAATGCACCTTTTACACTTACCAATCCAACTTCAAATAGTACAGGTGCTTGGACTTACAGTGCAAGTCCTGCAGGTATCGTAACTTTTGTAGGTAACACTGCAACAATAGTTGGAGCAGGTACAGCAACAATTACTGCCTCACAAGCAGCAGTTCCCGGAGTTTTTGGTCCTGGTATTGCAACAGCTTCATTAGTGGTTAATTTCCCTGAACCAGGACCTTCACCTATACCTCCGGCCAGGGATGCAAATAGAGTTATTTCACTTTATACAGGTGATCAATCTATTTACACAAATGTACCAAACTATAATTTTGGACAAGCATTTTGGTCTACAGGAGGTGGTAGAATTTTAACAGAAGTTCCAAACGGCACTAATACTGCTTTACGTATAGATGGTTTAGGTTTCATGGGATTAATTGATATAGGTAATCCTCCACCAACAAATAGAGAAAGACGTATAAACCTTGTTGGAACCGGTATGTCACATTTAAATATTGATATTTATTTAGATGCACCTAGACCCAATTTGTTCCTAGTTCTATTAGCTCCTGGTGATAGACTTCACAACACAGGTCCTTTAGCAGCTGGTTGGAACACCGTTAGAGTTCCTTTAACAGCATATCCGGGAGCATTAAATGATATTTACGGATTAAAAATAGAGCAAAATTATGCAGCACCTTTCCGTATATTTATTGATAATGTGTATTTCAGTAATGACTTATTTACTTTCTATGCAGATTCAGATGGCGATGGATTTGGTGATTTAGCTAATTCAGTATTAGCAGAAACTGCTCCAACCGGATTTGTTTCAAATAGTACTGATTGTGATGATAACAATAATTCCGTATGGAGAATTGGTGATTTTTATATTGATGTTGATGGTGATGGATATGGTTTAGATGCACCATTAACTACTTTATGTTATGGAGCTAGTTTTGATCCATTCTTAAGTTTAACTTCTTTAGGAATAGACTGTGATGACAGCAATGCTTCGATTAATCCAGGAGCAACAGAAATCTGCTTTGACGGAATCGACCAAAACTGTAACGGAAGTTCTACAGATGGTTGTTCAGTGATATTAGCGAGTTTGCGTTCCAACAATTGTGGTTCAACCTTAACTACATTGAATCAAACCTTACGAGGAGATTCTTTTTCTTCAAGTATTCCAAATGGAGTTACAGTAAACGGATACCGATTCAGATTAACGAATCTTACTACAAATGAATTCAGAGTTGTAGACCGTCCGAATTATGTATTCCAAATTTCATCAACGGATATTGCACAATATGCTACTGCCTACAGTGTAGAGGTTGCGGTATTGTTAAATACAGAATGGATGCCTTATGGAGCAGTTTGTAATGTAGTGACACCGGATGTACCAAATACGGTATTAGCGGCAAGCTCATGTGGAAGTACATTGGCACAGATGAATAACATCATCAGAGCCGTAGTAGTTCCTGCAGCAACAAACTACGAATATGAAGTATCGTTGATAGAAGGAGGAATTCCGGTAGCAACAACTACATTGATTAGACCTGGAGCAAGTTTCAACTTGTTACAATTGACTAATATTCCAATTAAATTTGGAGCAGAGTACCGAGTAAGAATGAAGGTAGAAGTACCAACAGACTTGGGCTTACAGTGGTCATCAGAATACGGAGCACCATGTTCAGTATTTAGTCCTGTAGCACCTG
>QLAH01000223.1_pt1 | contig 41836 bp, 37 predicted proteins | sample 4693081 | NCBI WGS metagenome assembly QLAH01 (sample SAMN09425401, study PRJNA476045) | Lake water metagenome, whole genome shotgun sequencing project. | reverse complement strand
ACCTAGTACAAATGGATGAAAAATCTAAGAAACTGTTGCGTCAACAGATTGGTATGTTATTTCAAGGAAATGCATTGTTTGATTCTATGACTGTTCAGGAGAATGTAAAATTCCCATTGGATATGTTTACCAAATTAACCCTTGGCGAAAAAATCAAAAAAGTTGATGAAGTATTAGATAGGGTTAATCTAAAAGATGCACATAAAAGATTTCCTGCGGAAATTAGTGGAGGTATGAAAAAACGAGTGGGTATTGCTCGCTCTATTGTATTGAATCCAAAGTATCTTTTTTGCGATGAGCCCAATTCTGGGCTAGACCCACAAACTTCTATGGTGATTGATAAACTCATCAAAGAAATTACGATTGATTATAAAATGACTACAGTGGTTGTAACCCACGATATGAACAGTGTAATGGAGATTGGAGACCATATCATGTACCTGTACAACGGTAAGAAGCAATGGGAAGGCTCTAATAAAGACATTATTTTTAGTAAAGATCAATTACTCAATGATTTTATTTTTGCTTCGGAGTTTTTACAGGATGCCAAAGAAATGCGGATGCAAGAAGCAGGTCACTAAAAAGCAATCAAATAGAAACTATGAATTGGAAATATTACTGCACTTGTTTAATAATCTTTATCAGCTGTTTAAAGCTGCAAGCACAAAGCCCTATTGACAATCGACCAAACTATATAAAAAATCCAGCGCTACCTGCATTCAAATTAATTTTAACCGATAGCAGCCTGTTTACAGAGAAGTTAATTCCTAAGGCTGAATATACCTGTATTGTTTATTTTAGCCCCGATTGTGGCCATTGTCAATATGAAGCCGACCAAATGATTCGTAAAATGGATAGTTTAAAACAAGTGCAATTTGTTTGGGTAAGCTATCGAGATTTCAATGATATCAAGGCATTTGGACGTAAATACCAATTTGATTTATATCCCAATATCATTTTAGGTCGTGATCCTGAATATATTGTACCTGCTTTTTTTCAGGTCAAATTCACTCCATTTGTAGCTTTATACGATAAAAACAAGCAGTTTTTAAAAGCCTGGGAGTCGGGTGTAGAAATGCCTGAATTATTACAATTTATTCACAAAAAATAAGGCTGCTGCACGTACCTTTGCACCACTTAAATTAATCACTTTAAATAATGCCAATTATGAAAGTTACTGTAGTAGGTGCTGGTGCTGTAGGAGCAACCTGTGCTGACAATATTGCCCGTAAGGAATTATGTACTGAGCTGGTATTACTAGACATCAAAGAAGGATTTGCAGAAGGCAAGGCCCAAGACATGATGCAAACAGCTACTTTACTAGGTTTTGACACTAAAATTACCGGAAGCACCAACGACTACAGTAAAACTGCAGGAAGTGATGTGGTGGTTATTACTTCAGGCTTACCTCGTAAACCAGGCATGACTCGTGAAGAATTAATTGGCACCAATGCTGGTATTGTAAAAGGTGTTTGTGAAAATATTTTGAAGTATTCGCCCAATGCAATCATCATTGTGATCAGTAACCCAATGGATACAATGACTTACTTGGCGTTAACTGCTACAGGATTGCCAAAAAATAGAATCATTGGAATGGGTGGCACATTAGACAGCAGCCGTTTCAAGTATCAATTGAGTCAACACTTAAAGTGTAGTCCAGCCGATTTAAATGCATTGGTTGTAGGTGGACATGGTGATACTACGATGATTCCTTTAATTCGTTACGCAACTTGGAACAGCGCACCTGTAACAGATTTCCTATCTGCAGAACAACAACAACAAATTGTAAATGATACCATGGTAGGTGGAGCAACATTGACTAAACTAATAGGCACTTCAGCTTGGTATGCACCAGGTGCAGCAGGAGCTGCTTTAGTGGAGAGCATTGTACGCGACGAGAAAAAATTATTTACTTGCTGCGTTAGCTTAGAAGGTGAATATGGTCAGAACGATATTTGCTTAGGCGTTCCTGTAACTATTGGAAAAAATGGTTGGGAAAAAATCATCGACCTTAAATTAAATGAAGAAGAACAAGCTGCATTTAATAAGAGCGCAGATGCTGTAAGAAGCATGAACGATGTTTTAAAAACTTTATAGTTAGGCAATCCACTGCATTGCCATTGCAGCAATGTTAGCGGTATCTTGTAACTGCATACAGTTGAAATGCCCTTTGGGGCATTTTTTTTTGCCGTAATTACTACAGGGTTGGCAGGATAAGTTAGGTACAATAAAATTATGGTAAGCAACTTGATTTTTATGTAAAGTAAATTGCTGTGCCCCGTAATAAGGTTCAACCGCCAACTTAGGAGACGTGCCTCCCCAGATGGCCAATACTTTTTTATTAAATGCACAAGCTATGTATTGTAAACCTGTATCGTGTGAAATAACCAGTTTTGCTTGTTTTACTAAATCAGCAGATTCGTGCAATGAGAATTTACCACAGGCATTATAAATACGAATGGGATCTATGCTAGCAATGGCATCACCCTCTTGTTGGTCTTCTTTACCGCCAATTAAAATAATGGGATATTGAATTTGAGTACATAATTGCTGCAACTTAGGTATTGGTAATTTTTTAGTTGCATAAGAAGCACCAATTACAATAGCGATGTATCCAAATTGATGCGATGCAGGTATATCGCTTAATTGAATTCCCTTCCCGTTAGGAATAAAATAATCAAGTCCCTGCTCATCATTAACAATTCCCAACGGAGCAAGTGTATCTAAGCTTCTCAAAGTAATATGCCTATCAGGCATTTGGTTGATTCCAAAACGAGTAAGCAACCATTTCTGCCGACTTAATTTATGATAAGCGTAAACAGGTACTTTCAATTGGAACTGAATCATCCAAGATCTAAAGTTTTTATGCAAATCAATAATATAATCAAATTGTTGGCTCATTAGTTTAGGAACAAGCTCATTCAGATTATTATTGAAGTAATGAAACTGATCTATATAAGGATTGGCTTCCGTAACTGCTTTCATAGAAAGCTTGGTTAAAAAATGTACTTCAACGCCTGGCAATTGTTGCTTTAAACACCTAAATACAGGGGAAGCCAACACAATATCACCAATAGAAGAAAAGCGAATGACCAGTATTTTTTTTGTTGAAACCTCCATGGTCGAATAGGTTAATTTAGGAATGCTTTTCTACAAAATCTAAATCCTTATGAAATGTTTCTTCCGTAAAATAAAAAGCAATTAAGGTAATACTCATGATGATGATTCCCGTGATAATTCCGCTTTGAATTAAAGACCAACCCAAGTTTTGCTGAAATAAATTCAGGAACATTAGATTTATCAGCGGCAATGCTCCCCTTACCATATTAGGAATTGTAGTAGCAGCTGTAGCCCTTAAATTAGTACCAAACTGCTCTGCTCCCATCGTAACAAAAATAGCCCAGAACCCAGTGCTAAAGCCTAACATACCGCAAATAAAATACATAGATGTATCATTATTATTAAAGCTACTGTAGAAAAACAGGAGGCATGCTATGCAGAGTAAGTAAAAAGAAAGCAATGCTTTTTTCCTGCTCTTAAAATATTGACTAATCAATCCAATTAAAATATCTCCAATGGCAATACCCACATACGCAAACATGATGGCTCTTCCACTTTCAATTTTATTATCACCATATAACGCACCTGCAAAACGATTGCTGAGGTTTACTAAAATACCTATCACATACCAAGTAGGCAACCCAATTAAAATGGCAAGAATATATTTTTTAAACCTTTTCCCATTATTAAAGAACATGAAGAAATTTCCTTTCTGAATACCCACTTGTTCTTTTAAACTATTAAACATACCGCTCTCTGTAACAGAAATACGCAATAACAATAATCCAATCCCCAATCCACCTCCAATCATATAACAAAGTCTCCAGTCATTGGTGAGCTTGTAAACAAAATAGGCAAACACAGCTCCAAATAAACCAATACCTGCAACCAACGAAGTACCCACCCCTCTTTTTTCTTTTGGCAACAACTCACTTACTAAAGTAATGCCTGCACCCAATTCGCCAGCCAAGCCAATACCTGCAATGAATCTTGCCCAAGCATATTGATCTACTGTTTGTACAAATCCTGTTGCAAAATTGGCAACAGAGTAAAGTGCAATTGATCCAAATAATACACTTAGTCTTCCTTTTTTATCTCCAATGGTACCCCATAATACACCGCCAATTAACAAGCCAACCATTTGCCAATTGATGATTTTAGTACTTGCAGCAATCACTTGTACACTATCATTTAATTGAACGCCAATGCCCGCCAAACTAGGTTCACGAACAATTGTAAAAAGCAATAAATCGTAGATATCTACAAAATAACCCAGTGCTGCAACAACAACCGGTAAAGAGAGTATGCCATATTTTTTTGAAGTCATGCTAATTATTTCTTTTTATTAAAGACTAATTTCATGATCACTGGAGCGGTAGTTACAGCAACAATACCCAATACAATCACTTCTAAGTGATCTTTTAAATCGAATCCGAATTGAGCTAGAATCCATTTTTGTAAAAAATGTCCAGCAAATAGCATACTTCCTACCCATGCTACACAGCCCACCACATTATAAAAAGCAAATTTCTTTTTATCCATTTGCACAATACCAGCTACAATAGGAGCAAAGGTTCGCACGATTGGAATAAATCGTGCTACAATGATAGCGCCGCCTCCATGCTTTTCATAAAACTCATGCGCTTGTTGCAAATACCGTTGCTTAAAAAACATATTCTCTTTCCACTGATACATTGCAGGACCAACTTTTCGGCCAAACCAATAACCAGTGGTATTCCCAATAATTCCCGCAGCTGAAATCAGCATCATAATTAATAATAAATCAAAGATTTCATTTCCGGTAGGAATAAATTCATTGGCTAAATTGGTGCTGTAAATACCAGCAACAAATAATAAACTATCCCCAGGTAAAAAGAACCCAGCGAATAATCCTGTTTCTGCAAAAACAACAAATAAAATCAACCATAAACCTCCGTGCTCAATATAAAACTGAGGTTGCAATAAATTAGTCCAATGAAACTCTAGTAATATTTGCATTAACATAACGCTGCTTTAATTTTATTTACGACTCCATTTCAAAACTACCTTCCTCTTGTAATTCACCTTCCCATTTGCTTACAACACTTGTAGCCAAAGCATTTCCTAATACATTGGTACCAGTTCTAAACATATCACAAAAGTGATCAATAGGCAAAATCAAAGCTACCCCTTCTGGTGGAATTTTAAACATAGCACAAGTGGCTAAAACAATAATTAAGGAAGCCCTTGGCACACCAGCGATTCCCTTACTAGTCAACATCAATACCAATAACATGGTAATCTGTTCCCCTATTGGCATATGGATACCATAAGCTTGTGCAATGGCTAAGCTAGCAAAAGTCATGTACATCATGCTTCCATCTAAATTAAAAGAATAACCCAATGGTAAAATGAATGACACAATACTTTTCTTACAACCAAAACGTTCTAATTCTTCTGTTAACTTAGGGAATACCGCTTCACTACTAGTAGTACTAAAAGCTACCAATAAAGGATTAGCAATTATTTTTAATAAACGAAACATTCTTTTCCCAAGAATTAAAAAGCCAACTGTACATAACAGTGCCCATAAAACGGCTATTCCTAAAACAAAATATCCAAAGTAAATAAAGTAAAAACTAAAAATCCCTAATCCCTTATCTGCAACTACTGCAGCCAATGTTCCAAACACACCAAAGGGAGCAAAATTCATTACATAACCTACAATCTTTAAAATGATATGTGCAACAATGTCTAGGGCATTTATTACAGGTTTAGAATAAGGCCCTAGGTTAGCAGCTGCTACACCAAAGAAAATGGAGAAGACTACAATTTGTAAAATTTCATTTGTAGCCATTGCTTCAAAAATACTGGCAGGCACAACATGCTCAATAAACTTTTGTAAGGAAAACTCAGAAGTTTTTCCCATTAAATCTTGTAACCCTGCATTATCCGCTTGTGATAAATTGATGTAAGAGCCAGGCTGAAAATAATTCACCAAAATCATTCCCACTAATAAACTCACCAAAGAGGCAGACACAAACCATAACATGGCTTTACCACCTACCCTACCAACTGTTTTTAAATCGCCTAATTTTGCAATACCAACCACCAACGTACTGAAAACCAGTGGAGCTATGATTGTTTTTACCAATCTGATAAAAATAGTTCCCAATAATTTAATGTTCTTCGAAAACGCACTAATTGTTTCAGGAGCAGCAGATTCATGTATAATATATCCTGTTACTATACCCAATACCATGGCAATCAGGATATAAATAGTCAATTTATTCTTCATCCAGCAAAATTTGAGTTGGCAATATAGCCGTAAATTGAATATAATACCTATTTTGCCAGATAATTTAAAACCAGAACCCAATTAATAAAACTATGAGTTTATTCAGAAAGAAATCGCTTTCAGCGATGCTGGCCAATGCAGAGGATTCTACCAATGGTTTACAAAGAACACTTGGAGCAGGAAATTTAATTGCATTAGGTATCGGAGCCATTATTGGTGCCGGTTTATTTGTTAGAACAGCTGCAGCAGCAGGACAATCTGCAGGACCAGCTGTTACCATTTCATTTATTATTGCCGCAATTGGTTGTGCGTTTGCTGGTCTTTGTTATGCAGAGTTTGCAGCAATGATTCCTATTGCAGGTAGTGCTTACGCTTACTCTTATGTTACATTAGGAGAATTGGTTGCATGGATTATTGGATGGGCTTTAATTATGGAATATGCTTTAGGTGCAGCCACTGTATCCATTGCATGGAGCGAGTACCTCAATAAATTATTTGGAGGGTCCATTCCTTATGAATGGTGTCACTCCCCCTTTGAAAGTTTTACCGACTCAGCAGGTGTATTACATCAGGGAATGATTAATGCACCAGCATTATTGATATTGGGCCTAATCACATTATTGTTGATTAAGGGAACCCAAGAATCTGCTATTGTAAATGCTGTAATCGTTTTCATTAAAGTGGGTATTGTATTGTTATTTATTGGTATTGGTTGGCAGTTTATAAAGCCTGAAAACCATACTCCATACATGATTCCAGAAGGAACCGCAGCGGTGGTTGATAGTGCAGGAAAAGTTATTGCAGATTACTCCCCCTTCAATAAACATGGATGGGGTGGCGTACTTGGCGGAGCAGCTGTAGTATTTTTTGCCTTCATTGGTTTTGATGCGGTATCTACTGCAGCGCAGGAAGCAAAGAATCCAAAAAGAGATATGCCAATTGGTATTTTAGGTTCTTTAGTAGTATGTACCATTCTGTATATTTTATTTGGTCACGTATTAACAGGGGTTGCTAACTGGAAGGAATTTGTAGACCCAGAAAAAGGACGTGAAGCTTCTGTTGCTTATGCTATTTCTGCTTATATGACTGGCTATGGTTGGTTAGCACAAGCAGTAACTATTGCCATTTTAGCTGGCTTCTCTTCTGTAATTTTAGTAATGTTAATGGGCCAGAGCCGTATTTTCTACTCAATGAGTAACGATGGCTTGATTCCAAAAGCATTTGGAGAATTACATCCTAAATTCCGCACTCCTTATAAAGCCAATATCATCCTCTTCGTATTTGTAGGATTATTCGCAGCTTTTGTTCCAGGACATGTGGCAGGAGATTTAACTTCTTTTGGAACCCTATTTGCTTTTGTGTTAGTAAGTGTTGGCGTTTGGGTATTAAGGGTAAAATCACCTGAATTAGAGCGTCCATTTAAAACACCAATGGTTCCATTGGTATCTTCATTAGGAGTAATTGTATGTACATCAATGATTTTTGTTCTTGATGCAACAACTTTAAAAGTTGCTTTTGGATGGATGGCATTGGGCTTGGTAGTGTACTTTGTTTACAGTAAAAAAAGAAGTAAGCTGAACTAATCAATAAAATTGCATATTCTAAAAGCCCCAACGAGTGTTGGGGCTTTTTTTTTCACTAATTTTGCCATCCGAAAACAACAACTATGGGAAGGATTTTTGAAGTACGTAAAGCAAGCATGTTTGCCCGTTGGGATAAAATGGCAAAAAACTTTACCCGCATTGGTAAAGAAATTGTAATTGCAGTAAAAGCATCAGGACCTGATGTTGCTACGAATCCAGCATTAAGAAGGTGTTTCCAAAATGCCAAAAGTGTGGGTATGCCCAAAGACCGTGTTGAAGCTGCAATTAAGCGAGCTATGGGTAAAGACACTAGTAACTATGAAGAAATACTATACGAAGGATATGCGCCACATGGCGTTGCATTGTTGGTAGAAACAGCAACCGATAACCATGTTAGAACGGTAGCCAACGTTAAGAGCCATTTTAATAAAGGAAACGGTGCCATGGGTACCAATGGAAGTGTAAGTTTCCAGTTCAAGAAAATGGGGGTATTTAAACTAAAAGCTGAAGGCCAAGATTTAGAGGAAATGGAATTGGAGTTGATAGATCATGGCTTAGATGAATTAGGAGAAAGTGAGGACGACAATGGCAATCCAATTATTGTGTTGCGTTGTGCATTTACCGACTTTGGTAGGTTACAAAAAGAGCTGGAAGACAGAAATATCACCCCTATTAGTGCAGAATTGGAATGGATTCCAACCAATACAGTTCCAGTAACAGACGAGCAGGCCGAAGACGTATCTAAACTAATTGAAAGACTAGAACAAGACGAAGACGTGAATAAAGTATTCCATAATATGGGATAATAAGTTGAACTTTATTATATGGAAATCTCATCCGATACAAACCCCGTTATCCTATTTGACGGGGTTTGTAATTTATGCAATAGCACCGTATTATTTGTGATTAAGCATGATCCAAAAAAGCAATTTCGTTTTGCTTCTATTCAGGGGGATTATGGCCAACAAGTACTAAAGCAGTTTCATTTACCACCTGACTCACTAAATTCATTTATTCTTTTAAAAGACAATCAAATTTATACGCATTCTACAGGCGCATTAAAAGTTGCAAGGCAATTATCTGGTGCATGGCCACTGCTTTATGCATGTATCATAATACCACCTTTCATTCGCAATGCAGTATATCAATTCATTGCAAATAATCGATACAAATGGTTTGGTAAAAAAGAAAGCTGCGAGGTTCCAAGCCCAGCACTCAAAGCATTATTTTATAACTAACCTAATTAGTTCGCTAAGTATTCAACCTTTAAAGTAATAGAAGCGGTTTTTTCTTTTGAAGTAGTATTAAAAGACCCGCCATAACTGTAATCTTCATTGTCATTTTTGCCCGTAATTTGGAAAACCCCCATATTGGCTTTTTTAAGTGAACCAAGATTTACAGCAGAACTTTTAGCAATGGTTTCTGCACGCAACTTAGCGTCTTCAGCAGCTTTAGCCAATAAGTCGATCTTCAACTCATTTAATCTGCTGTAATAATAGCTGGGCTTATTTGAATTAAATTCAATTCCTTTTTGCAAAAGCTCTGTCACTTCTCTAGAAACTTTTTCTACCAATTTAATTTCTCGAGAATCAACTTTAACTCCTCCCGTTAAAGTGTAGCCACTAAATACTGATTTAGAAGTTCCGTTTGGACCATTTTCATAGTTAAAGTTTTTCACTACATCTACTGCTAAAAAAACCATACTAGAATCTGGAATCCCTTTCTCTCTTAAATAAGCTTTAATGACCGCTTCATCAGACTTAATTTGAGTATAGGCTTCTTTTAAATCATATCCCGATCTACTGTATTGGCCTTTCCAAACAATTTGATCACTGATAAAATCCTTTTCAGCCAATCCTGTCACTACAATTGTTTCTGTACTAATAAATTTGTACTTATAGGAATTACCTAAAATAAACGCACTAATTAAAATAGTTAATGCAATAACGATTGTACTGACAGATGCTTTCATATTGGTTAATTGTTTATTCGTTCATCATATCTCGAACTACACTAATAACGTCTTCGGCATTGGGCTTACTAAAATAATCTCCATCACTACCATAGCTAGGCCTATGCGCTTGAGCTGTAAGGGTTCGAGGTCTTACATCCAACCATTGAAAAGCATTCTGGCCTTCAATCACTTGGTTATACATATACGCAGCCGCACCACCAGGTACGTCTTCATCTACAAACAGGATTCGATTGGTTTTCTTTAAGGAATCTAATATCATATGATTGATATCAAATGGCAACAAAGTTTGTACATCAATCACTTCGCAACTAATACCTTCATTGGCTAAACGCTCTACTGCATCCTGAATAATTCTTAAAGTTGAACCATAAGATACAATGGTTACATCATCCCCTGTTGTTATCACTTCTGGAATACCTAAAGGAACAGTATACTCAAGTAAGTTAGCGGGCATTTTTTCTTTTAATCTGTACCCATTTAAGCATTCAATTACCAAGGCAGGATCATTAGAAGACAATAGCGTATTATACATACCTACTGCTTGTACCATATTTCTTGGCACACAAACGTACATACCTCTCAATGAATTAATAATCATTCCCATGGGCGATCCACTATGCCATATTCCCTCTAATCTATGCCCTCTTGTTCGGATAATTACCGGACAGCATTGTTGTCCCTTTGTTCTAAAATGAGTAGTAGCAACATCATCACTTAAAACTTGTAAACCATACAACAAGTAGTCTAAGTATTGAATTTCAGCAATAGGTCTTAATCCTCTCAAAGCCATACCCACAGCTTGTCCCATAATGGTAAGCTCACGGATTCCAGTATCAAAAATTCGATCTCTACCATGTTTTTCTTGTAAACCAGCAAAGCCCTGATTCACATCCCCAATATATCCTACATCTTCTCCAAAAGCATACACTTTATGATTCTGTGTAAAGAGTGCATCAAAATATTTATTTAATACTTCAAATCCATTTACCAAAGGCGCATCAAAAGAAACCAAGGGTTTAATTTCTTGAATTTTTAAAGCACTTTTTGTGGTTTGATTGTATAAGTGAGAATTATACAATGCCTTATTTAAGGCAAGCAATTCTTGGTAAAATAATTGAACATCTTGAACTGATGGAGAATTGGGCGCTAGTTCAATTGCCAGAGACAAAGATCTCAAGATATCTCTACGCAACGGCTCTTTGTTTTGTTGTAACTCGTTAGCCATTTGCTGTAAACGATTGTATTTATCCATATCGCTTACAACCATTTCCTTCAGCAAAGTGGCTGCATTACCAGCTTGCTCCTTAATAGGGTTAATATATTTTTCCCAGGCACGCAATCTGCTTTCTCTAACATGATCTTTTGCAGCAGACTCTATATCGGCCAATTCTTCTTCGGAGCTCAATTGATTATCAAGCATCCACTCTCTCATTTTTTTAATGCAATCCCACTCTTTTTCCCAAGCCAACCGCTCTGGAGTTTTGTATCGCTCATGACTACCACTAGTAGAATGTCCTTGAGGTTGGGTTACTTCTTCCACATGAAATAAAACAGGAACATGTGAATCTCTTATTCTTTGAATACCCTCTTCAAAAGCCTGACAAAGCCCTGCATAATCCCATGCTTTTAATTTATAAATTCTGATTCCATTTGTATCTTCCATCTTCTCTAAGCCTTTTAACGCATCAGAGATAGATCCTTTGGTAGTTTGAAAATTTTTAGGAACTGAAATGCCATACCCATCATCCCAAACAAATACTGCAAGCGGCACTTGTAATACCCCCGCTGCGTTCATGGTTTCCCAAAAATGACCTTCACTGGTACTAGCATCACCAATAGTACAAAAGCAAACTTCATTACCGTTATGACTTAATTGGTCTAACTCTCTTAAATGCACACTTTGCCTGAAACATTTAGAAGCATAAGCCAAACCCAAAGCCCTAGGCATTTGAGATGCAGTGGGAGCCATATCTGCAGAAACATTTTTCCGATTGGCAAGGTCTAGCCAGTTGCCATTATCATCTACCAATTTAGTTGCAAAATGGGCATTCATTTGTCTACCCGCACTAAATGGATCGTTCTTAATATCTGGGTCGGCATATAACTGAGCAAAATATTGCTCAACACTAGAAAGGCCGGCAGCAAACATAAATGTTTGGTCTCTGTAATAACCACTCCTGAAGTCTCCTGGCTGGAAAAACTTAGCCATTGCCAATTGGGCAATTTCTTTTCCATCCCCAAAAATGCCGAATTTGGCCTTTCCGGTGAGCACTTCTCTTCGGCCTAATAAACTAACTTCCCGGCTGATTACAGCGGTTTTGTAGTCTTCTAGAATGGTGTTTCTAAAACCTTCAAAAGACAACATATCGTCTTTGTATTGTAATGAAGCTGTTGATTCCATAAAACAAAAATAACATTAGGAACGGAATAGACTAACAATAATTAGTTTAATTAGAAATTAACGGGTTAATTACTGACAAGATAAACTTTAAGCAATCAATTTCAGTACTTTTACGGTCTAAATTTATTTGAATGAAATTCTGGAGATTACTGATAGCATTTTTGGGTATTTCATTAAGTACAATGGCACAAGATAATGCAGCCAAAGTATCTATAAAAAATGAAACCTATGATATGGGTAAAGTTACTTATGGAAAGCCCGTAGAATATTGGGTTGAAGTAACTAATACGAGTAAAGAAACCTTAAAATTAGAAGGGGTTAGAGCTGGATGCGGATGCACCACACCAGATTTTACCCCTAATCAAGAATTTAAACCAGGGGAAACAATCAAAATCAGAATTAATTTTAATAGTTCTGTATTAGGAAAATTTACCCGATTCACAGACATTTTTATCTCAGGAGGAATTGTAAAGCAAACTAGCTTTACAGGCGAGGGAGTCAAATAATGAATTTTTCAAAAAAAGAAAACAAACCCATATGAAATCATTGTTTTTATCTGTTTTTTTATTAGCAGGAATCAGCGTTTTTGCTCAAAAAGACATCAAGTTTAATAAAACCACCCATCAGTTCGGCAAAATCAAGAAAGGAGTACCTGCAACTTTTGTTTTTACTTATACAAATGAGTCGGCAAAACCAGTGGTCATTGAATTTGCTAATGCAGAATGCGGATGTACGAAACCGGTTTACAACCAAGCTCCAACAGTAAAGGGCAAAACAAGCACGATCAAAGTAACTTATAATGCAGAATCTGTAGGTGTATTTAAAAAGCGGGTAGACGTAAAGTTTGCACACTCTAATCAACCTTATATTTTAACCATCGAAGGCGAAGTTGTAGAAACCAAAAAATAAGTTTTTCAATTTAGTCCATTTTTCAATTTTATTTATGTTAAGCATCAGCAACAGAGGCATTGCCATGCCATCGTCGCCCATCAGAAAATTGGTTCCTTTTGCAGAAGCAGCCAAAAAAAGGGGCATTAAAGTGTATCACTTAAATATTGGACAACCAGATATTGAAACCCCTAAAATGGTGCTAGATGCAGTCAGAAATAGCGATTTCAAAGTATTAGAGTATAGTCATAGTGCTGGCAATGAGAGTTATAGAAGAAAGTTGGTAGACTATTATGCGTCTGTTGGAATAAATGTAAATCATCAACAAATTATTATTACTACCGGTGGAAGTGAAGCCATTCAGTTTGGATTTATGGCTTGTTTAGATGCGGGGGATGAAGTAATCATTCCAGAACCATTTTATGCAAATTACAACGGGTTTGCTGTTGCAGCCGGTGTAAAAGTAGTTCCAGTAACTTCTTCTATTGCAAATGGTTTTGCCTTACCCCCTATTACAGATTTGGCGGCTAAAATCACTTCTAAAACCAAAGCAATTGTGATCTGTAATCCCAATAATCCAACAGGTTATTTGTATAGCAGAGCTGAGATGGAACAATTGAAAGAATTGATCTTAAAATACAATCTTTATCTTTTTTCTGACGAAGCATATCGTGAGTTTTGTTATGAGGGAGAACAAGTAAGTGCAATGCACTTAACTGGAGTAGACGAGCACGTGATCATTATGGATACCATTAGTAAAAGGTACAGTGCTTGCGGAGGAAGAATTGGCGCGCTTGTCACTAAAAATCAACAAGTATTAGATGCTGTAATGAAATTTGCACAAGCCAGGTTGAGCCCACCCAGTTTTGCTCAAATAGCAGGGGAAGCTGCCATTGATTTACCTGCGAATTATTTTGACACTACTAAAGCAGAATATAAAAAACGGAGAGACCTCATCGTAAGTAGGTTAAATGCTATGGAAGGTGTTTTCTGCCCCAATCCGGGAGGAGCATTTTATGCTATGGCCGAATTACCGATTGATGATGCTGATATTTTTTGTCAATGGCTATTAGAACATTTTAGTCATGAAGGACAAACAGTGATGTTAGCCCCTGCAACTGGGTTTTATGGTACTCCAGGACTAGGTAAAAAAGAAGTCAGATTAGCTTATGTGTTAAATATCAATGATATAGATAAAGCTATGGACTGTTTAGCAGCAGCATTAAAAGTTTATCCAGGCAAGAAATAAAAATATATATTTTTATTTTAATATTAATAAATTGTAAAGTTTTTGTCATTTTTTATACAATTAATGAAAAAAATCACATATTAACATTTTTTTTGTTTTGTAAATTAGAACGAATACCTTACCTTAGCACTATCAAATTATTACAAAGAATCTCTATAATGGCAAGCAATCGAAAAAACCCTTCGTTTCTACGAGGGGTTTGTTTTTTGGGGTAACTTGTGCACCGAATTAAGATAACCCATGCTTATATCCCATTTCACTCGACTTTTTCTAGTCATTCTAATTAAACTAATGGTGCTTCTTCCTATAGCAGCACAACAATACCATGCCATTCACGGATCTTCCTATGCTGGTGTTAGTAGTGCGTTTAATAATCCTGCATCAATAGGAAATAGCTTGCACCGCTGGGATATTCAGTTATTCTCAGGACAAACAGCCATCTATACCAACACTATATATGCACAATCGTTAAAAAACGCTGTACTGGGCAGAAGAGGGACTTATTTAACCAATGGATTTCAAGCTAGAGAATTAAATAACAATTTAGACATGAGTCTATTTTCGGCCATGTATCGTATCAATAAAAAACACGCTGTTTCATTTGCATTCAGGGGCAAAATGTACAACCATGTTTATGCAAATGAATTTAATCACCAAGACAGCAGTTCAAGCATTTATGGTTTTTTCAAATCAAATAGAACAACACCGTTCCTTGAATCGAAATCAGTTAATGCCGGTTGGGGTGAATTCAATTTAACTTATGCAGGAGCAATAGCCGAAACCAATAATAGCCGATTAACGATTGGTGGAAGCTTACAAATTTCTAAAAGCTTTTTTGGGGGATACACGAATATGAGTAAACTAAGATTTCGCGAATCCATTAATGGAAGAGACACCAATTATATTGCATACAGTGGAGTAGCTGAATATGGTTATTCGTCCAATATTGACGTAATCCAAGATGATGGGGTAAGTTTATCAACCGTCAAAAGTTTTATGAAACAAGCAAGAACATCAGTAGGTTTGAGTATTGGATTAGAATACTTACAATATGATGATGAGAATGATTTAGATAAAAGGAATGATGGAGGACGTTTGTACAATTATAAAATTGGATTTAGCATTGTAGATATCGGCTCCCAAAAATTTAATAATAGTCCATATACCGGAAGATTTATAGCAACCAACAGAGCAATATCACCAAGTAATATTGCAAGAGCATTTAGAGGTTTAGATAATGCGCAAGAATTAAGGGACTCATTAACAATGCTTTTTGACTCTGCTCAAGTGCTACCTGCGCAATTTAATATCGGGAATCCAACCAGGGCAATATTCAATTTTGACAAGCAGATCAAACCGAATTTTTTTGTAAATGCACAAATGGTCGTACACTTAAGCAACACTAAAAACTCTGCTAATAAACGAACAAACGACTATAGCTTTATTACTATCACTCCAAGATGGGAAAACTTAAATTGGGGTATTTACTTACCTGTGCAGTACACTAGAGATGGCCAAGCATGGGTGGGCTTCGCAGTAAAAGCTGGACCCTTTATTGGAGGTATCCATAGTATTGGAATAATAAAACAACGCAGTTTATTAAACGGCGGAGGCTATATCCTATTGAATATACATCCTTTCAGAAAAAAGGAAATGAAAAGCAGAATTGATTGTTTTGAATAAACTATTCTGCGCTTTGAATATTTGCAGCTTGTTTACCCTTTTTTCCATCTGTAATTTCAAAACTAACCTTTTGGCCTTCTTTCAAAGACTTAAAGCCGCCCATATTTATGGCGGAAAAATGTGCAAATAAATCTTCACCACCATCATCAGGTTTTATAAAACCAAACCCTTTTGCATCATTGAACCATTTTACTGTACCGGTAGGCATATTATTGTATTTAGATTTAAATATACTAAATATTATTTAAGCGTGAATAATACAATATAAACTACTAATAGTGTAATGATATAAAATAGGATAAGCTTGTTCTTTGCGTAAATAACAACATGAAACAAATCCTACTCATTTTCCTATTGAGCCTTGTTTGGCCATCAGAAAATAAATCACAAATAAAAGTAAACGTAAACATTGGCAGTCAACCCGTTTGGGGGCCAATCGGGTATGACTACGCTAGATATTATTACTTACCCGATTTAGACATGTATTACGATGTTAATCGTCGTGAATACGTCTATAACGAAAACAACCAATGGCTATATATTAATCATTTACCCGACAGATACAGAAATTATGATTTATTCAAAGGATATAAAGTTGTTTTTAAAGAAGATAGACCTTTTGAAAATCATGCAGTACACTTTGTTAAGTACAAAAAGTTTAAAAACAATCACCAACAAGAAGCAATCATATATAGTAAGGATAAAAAGTACCACCAAATAAAGGACCATCCATCCAACAAGCATAATAACGGAACCAAAAAAAATAAAAAGAATTAAAATGATGAAAACACAAATGTTGAAATGCTTGCCAATCGTAGCTATGATACTTGGCAGTATGCAAACCGCTCAAGCACAAGAAAACCAACAAACAATTAGCACAGAAGTAAATCCGACATTATTTTCAGGAACTTCAGGTTTTAGAAAATGGTCGTTTGGATTAAATGTAGGAGCACTTGCTCCATTTGCAGCCATTGGGGGAAAGAATGATTTTTCTAAATGGGTTCCTAAATTAGGATATGGAGCTTCAATAAAATACCAAGCGTCTCATGGTTTTGGTATTCAATTAGATGGTGTTATGGGAGAATTAGCCGCAAATAATGACAAATTGGTAAACGGAGCTGCACCCGTAAGTCCATATCGTTCATTTTTGACTAAAATGAATTGGTCTGCCAGCTTAAGTGGCGTGATTACGTTAGCCAATATTAATTGGTCTCAAATGAATACAACCATTCAACCTTATTTGACTGTTGGTGCAGGTGGAGTGAGTTATACACCAAGAACAATTAATAATGCGGGTATTTCAGAAGGCATGTCACCAAAAGCAACTGCTATTTCATTTTTTGTACCAGTAGGACTGGGAGTAAAAATGAATTTAACCAAATCAGTTAATCTTGATTTTGGTTATACAATGGCATATGTAGACAATGATAACATTGACGGCTATTATAAGGCGCCCTTTATTGGAGATAAATATTCCTATGGACATATTGGTTTAGAATTTGCATTAGGAAAAAAATCAAAGCCTCAGATAGCAACACATAATCCTCCTGCGCAATTAAGCAGAGAAATGAATGCTGCTGATGCAAAAATGCAAGCATCTATTAAAACAGCTGAAGAAAATTTAAGCAGAAAGATTGCTGAAATGAATGCCTTACAAACAGAAATGGCGAAAATGAAAATGGATAGTGATGGAGATGGTGTTTCAGATTATTTTGATAAATGCCCTGGTACCAATCGTTCAGTTAAAGTAGATGGTGCAGGTTGCGCATTGCCTGTAGTTGTCCCAAATAAAGACACTATTATCCGAATCACAAATAATTATGTTATTACAGAAGAAGACAGAAAAATTGTGAATGAAGCAATCAGAAACCTTGAGTTTGAATTTTCAAAAGCATCAATTAGAGATCGGTCATTTCCATACTTAAATAGGGTTGCAGAAATGTTGGTTTTAAAAGGATTTAGCTTAAAGTTAGGCGGACATACAGATGCAGTTGGATCAAATGCTGCCAATTTAATTTTGTCTAAAAACAGAGCTGAATCAGTGAAAAGCTATTTGGTTTCAAGAGGAGTAAATTATGGAAGGATTGAAGCTGTTGGATATGGAGAGTCACAACCTTTATCGAGCAACAAAACTGCTGAAGGAAGACAGAAAAATAGAAGAGTAGAATTTACACTGTATTAAAAAGGCTGTAATTAGAGGAGTGCATAATCAAAATCCCGGCTATCATATTTGGTAGTCGGGATTCTTATTTATTTTATTGAGGCAAGGTAATTGTAAATTGAGCGCCATTACCTTTTTCAGATACAATTGATAACTGACCATTTAGTTCATCCACTAATCTTTTTACCAATGACAACCCAAATCCATATCCCTGCTCTCCTGTTGTGCCATTTGAAGATGCTTTAATTCCTTTTAAAATATCTTCTGTTTCCTGAGGGGTTAAACCCACGCCATTATCGGCTATTACAATCTCCAATATTGGAGTTGAATTAGAAGCAGTGAGTATATTTAAATCAACCTTGATTTTACCCTTATTCGGTGTAAACTTGATTGCGTTGGTAATTAAATTTCCTGCTATTTGGAGTAATTTATTTTTTGGAATTGGCTGTTGTTCTTGCCCTACTTTAATGTTGAATGCTAAATCAATCTGTTTGTTTGCAGCCTGAGGAGTATATAATTTTTCTAGCTTTTCTTTAAAATGAGTTAAAGTAAATTGATTTGTCTGAACCGTTTTTTTGACCTGCTGATCTTCTGCATTTAAAATTTCGGTGGCAAGATCTAAAAGTGAATTACCAGCGCGATGAATTAGCTTCATGATTTCTAAAATATCATCAAGCTTTTGCTCTTGCCCTTGTTCAGTAACCATTTGAGCCAATCCTATAATTCCAGAAAGAGGGCCACGAATATCGTGAGCCATTTTTTTATTGTTTTCATTCACCTCAGTTACTTTAGACTTGAGGTTCTGGATATATTTTATGGTAGTCAGTCTATTCACCACTTCCTTGGCAACAATTTTTAATAGCTCTACTTTTTCAGGTGAAATATCTTTTGCAGCAGTATCTAAAACACAGAGTGCTCCTAAATTGTATCCCTCAGGGGTTGCCAAAGGAATGCCAAAATAATATTCTAAATTGGGATTGTCTACTACATAAAACTTGTCTTTGAAGCGATCATCAGAAGATAGACTCTTTACTTCAAACCCATCATTATTGATAATAGTATATTGACAAACAGAATCCTCTCTACTCATTTGTTCAATAGGTAAACCAAAGTTGGCAACCGTCCATTGAGTATACGTATCAATTAAATTAATTAGCGAAATTTTAGTTCCAGCAATTTTAGCAGCCAGTTCCACCAGATCTTTTAATATTACAGAACTATCCGAATAATCAATATCAAATTCAGTTAAAGCCCAAATTCTTTCATCTTCATTAACAGGAATAGGTCGTTGCATGGATTTCAATATTTCCACAAAAATACCATAAGAATCTGACGAATCTGTAGTGATTATTCTTATTTAGGCAGTTATCACAATTCTTATGAAAACCTTAGTATTTTGCCTCAAATGCTAATTGTCTTCCTTCTGCTAGGGCCTTCTTATCTTGGCTGATACCAACGAAGACGCCAATAGCCATTCCAATAGGAAAGCCCAAACCTAATAAACCCAAATTACCTATAGAAATACCAAAAGCAACACCCAATGGCATTCCAAAAGCAGACATCCCTAAAACCATCCATAATTTTTTGTAATGTTTAATGGGTACTACCTTGAGCTCTTTATCCAACATTTTCAATAAACTCGATTGAGTATTTTTAATTGCTTTTTGCAAAGATGGGTTGCTATCATCAATAGCATTTAATGTATCAATTGTATGATTCAATTTTTCAATAACTGTTTCTGGCAGCTCTTTTTGGGCAATCGCAATTAATAATTGCTGCAACTGATCATAGCTATTTTTTAACTTGATGTTGTTACTATCGAGGCTGTTTCGCTGATTGAGGGGATTGATATTCATTTTTTGAATATATGAAATAATCGTAATTAAACAATCATTTAATAAGTTCATTAATTTTCTGCCACAAGACATTATCAAATCCAGATACAGCAAAACTAGGGTTGGAGGGATCAGACGCATCTCCCATTCTAATGACCACCATATTTTTGCTAGGAATCACATAAATACGCTGATCTTCAGCCCCCATGGCTGCAAACATATCGACTGGTGCATTGGGCACTAAACTACCCATGAATTTCACTTGACCACCAGGAACCATATAACTGGATTTACCATTTAACCACCACAGATAACCATATGAAGGATTGATCGCTTGAGAACTTGTAATGCTTTCATTAAAAAATAATTCATTCACTATTTGCTCCGAATTCCATTTCCCTTTATTTAAAGCAAGGAGCCCAAATCTTGCCATACTTCTAGTATTACTATGATAAATTTTGAAGATCAACCCGTTGTTCCAAAAACCTTCCATACCAATTTTGGATTTTAATTTAGTATTAAAGTATGTTTCGAAATTTTGATTACTTGCTTTGGCAACCACATCCATTAATTTTTGAAATACATTATGATAAGACCATCTAGTTCCAGCATCAGCCAAGTAGGTTAAATTAGCAGGTATCACTAAATTATTAGCATCACTTAAGCCAGAAGTCATGGTAAGCAAATGCTTGGAAGAAATTAAATGCTCTTTAATCAAAGGAGCATTCGTCCACCCAGCCCCTAAATAATCGGATACCTTATTATTTATATTTAATATTCCTTCGTTTTGCGCTATACCTGTAGTTGCAGTCACCAATGTTTTACCTGCACTATTCCAAGGCCATGTTGTTGTTGAAGTATGTCCATTAAAGTATTCTTCCATTACAATTCTTCCATTCACTAATATCATGAAAGACTTACTATTATTCTTTACTAAAAAATCTTTTAATGGTTGAACCGCAGACTGATTCCAACTTAAACTACTGATGGTTTTGGTTTCCCAATTATTGCCAGCAATAGCTGGAAAAAACATTTGATCGGAAATATTAGTGGTCCCAGGATCAACTTTTTTTGCACAGCTGGCAATAAAGATCAAGCATAAAGTAAGAGAAAAGAAGTTTTTCAAAATAATCAGTTTGACTTTAGACTAGAGACCTGTCTTTGGGTTTAATGCTATTTAAGAATGATTAACTATTTAAAAAAAATGTAAATTCAAGTACAAATTCTTCTCATGCAATATCTACTTATCGTAAGCTTGTTATGGACTTGGTTAATTGAACCATCCCCTACCCCAAAGTTTAAACTATTACCAGCTTCAAAAATAACATTCAACTCATTTGTAGATTGTAATATGGCAGAAGTTTGGGTGGGTGATACGTTTAGAATTTTCCCAGGAAAATATGGGGAAGATCCTCTCTGGGGCAATGCCAAAGACCTAAAGTATTCAGATGGGCCCAATGCACCTGCGGTTTTTCAAAATTCATCCGACCAATTCATTAACCCTAAAATGCCGCCCAATGTTCCCATCGGCAAAAAGGGATTACATGGGGCCGTATGGTTTGAAACCGTTTATCAAGACAATAAAGATGCGAGTGGTAAAACTTTATATGCGTTATATCATAACGAAAACTATCCGATTACACTTCCTTACGATCCGAAAACAAAAGAAGGATACACGAATAGTAAATTATGGCCTCAAGGTTTAACAGGACCTGAAAGCCCTGCTGCGGTTTGCAGAATAGGGATCATGAAATCTACCGATGGCGGAAAATCTTGGAATAATCGTGGAATCATTTTAGAAGACTTAGACCCAAGAATGATTTTAAAACCTCATAATACATCAAATACATTTGCTGGTGGCGTAGGGGATCCTTCCGCTGTTGCTAGTGGGGATTACCTCTATATATTTTATGGAGAATATGGATATCCCGGCGTGTATAATCCCACCACCTATAACCCAGCTACTGAAGCAGGAGGACAATGTATTAGTATCGCTAGAATTGCATTAAAAGATTTAGACAATCCTGTTGGAAAAGCAAAAAGGTGGGACGGACAACAATTTAGTATTGCTCACAATAGTTTTGGCAAGCCAGTTGCCAGTTTACAAATTCCTTTGGCTGAAAATGGGGGTCCTGCTTCATCTCCTACAGGAGGCTTTCATTGGGGACCTTCTGTTAGTTGGAATGCTTATTTGAATTGCTGGGTGATGATGATGGGCAAAGTAGAAGGCAAGTCTTGGATTGGCGATAAAATTTTTATTTCATTTAATAAACATAAAGATTTAGGCGAAGGAAACAATAGTCAAGATTGGTCTAAACCACAATTATTATTTCAGAAACCAGGATATATTTTATGGTATCCTTCGCTACAGCCTTTAGATACAGCAGAAGATATTCGAGAAAAATATACATCAACTAAACTGGGTAAGCGTGCTCGATTCTTTGTAAAGAGAATTAAGCCAGGTGATGATTCTTATGCTTCAGAACATATTATTGAGTTTGAGAAATAACAAATTAGTTTGAAATATTGATGACACTTAGAAGCTTATTATTAGGATCAACCACTATTTTTTCAGGAGCTAAATTTGAAGGAAAAATAAACGATTGTTGTTTTTTATTGAGCTGTACTTTAATTGTTTTAGGAGTAGGATTGTCCTTTATGTAATAATTAATTTCAACTGGTAAATCAAAAAGCATATCACCTGTTTGTGTTTGTTCAAGTTGTACTACCAGCTTTTTTTGTTTAGAATCAAAACTCCAGTTAGCATTGATGCTAGGATTAATTGGTTGATATAACCATTGCTTAAAGAACTGCTTTAAGTCTTTGCCAGAAGCCCTTTCCATTTCTTCCCGCAATTTATTGGTACTGGCATTGGCATTAAAATATTTTGCATAATACAACTGAATGCCCTTTTGAAAATTCGCATCGCCCACTAAATTGCGCAACATATGCAATATCCAAGCACCTTTTTGGTAAGTAAGCCCTGTTGTAACCACTTCTTTTTCTGCAGTTCTATCACTGATAATGCTAAAATTGGGCATTTTAACAGACATATCAAATACTGCTTTTTTTGCTTTCGCAATGCCTTTATCAAATTCAGCCTTTCCGTATTCGTTTTCAATAAACAGTAAAGTAAAGTAAGTGGCAAAACCTTCACTTAACCAAGCATCATCCCAGGTAGTTTCAGTTACCGCATTGCCAAACCATTGATGGGCTATTTCGTGAATAACAATATTTCTTATCCGTTCATCTCTTTTACCATTCACTAAATCTTCTCCATAAAAAATAGCAGAAGAAGTTTCCATTCCACCATTCACACTAGGTGTTTGAATATTTGCCAGTTTTTCATAAGCAAACGGGCCTACATACTTCGTATAAAATTCCAATACTTTTTTAGTGGGCTCTTTAAAATCATAAAAACCAGCTTCTCTGTTTTTAGCATATACCCATGTTTCTATGGATTTGCCATTAAATTGGTCTACATATTGAACAGCAAATTCTGCTACGCCCAATACAAATAACCAAGAAGAAACAGGTACCGATTGTTTCCAATGGGTAAGTTTCATATTATTTCCTAAATAAGATTCCTCTAATAATAATCCGTTCGAAACCACTTTGTATTTTGCAGGTGCTTTTACTATAAATTCTGAAGTGGCTTTATCATAGGGATGATCAATGGTTGGCAACCAATGCCTCGTTCTGTTGGGCCAGTTCTCGTTAAAGAAACTACGATCCCCAAATTTAGTAGCACCAATTCTTAGCCCATCAAAGGGTACACCATGGTATTGAATAGTGAATTGTAATTCTTCATTTACAGCTGATGGCGCTGGTAATTGTATAATTAGTTCATCATTAAGATGGGTATAAACTAAGTTTTGTTTCCCAATCATTATCGCATCAACCAACATCCCTTTGCCCTGCCTTTTGTTTGTCTGATTCACTAAATCTAGCCTGAATTGTTGCATGCCTGCTTGTTTGAACTGCACTTTTATAATTGTAGTTCCAACAATCAAATCATTACTGTCCGACAAACTGAGTTCAAAAGAATAATGCTTTACATCAATCTGCTTATTGATGGGATAAAGATCAGCCCATGAAAACAACGGAGCTAGAAGTAATATGACCGCATAAAAGTATTTCATTAGATTGTGTTTTTGATAAATAGTAATTTACGAAAAGAACAGTCGTTTATAGAATAAGAATTGGAATTCTTTTTTGAATGATACCTGCCCTGTTTATGATGGCATAATAAACACCTCTAGGCAAAATAGGTAATTGTAAAGTTTCATATCGTCCATTTAATGCTAATGATATTACTGCATTGAATTTCTTGTATTAATTAGAATAAATAACTAAGCATAAACGCCCTCAATTCAACTATTGGGGGCGTTTTTTTTATTGCACAAGGTCTCTCTCAGTCATCATTTTATGATGAAGTACATGATAAATGGTGAAATACATCATTTCTCTAATTGTTAACTTTCCGAGTAATGGGTGGGGCAAAATATATCTATCCAGCTCTTCTTCAGTAAACTTATCTAGCTTTTGGGTAAGCCATTTTATTTCATCACTAATTGATTTAGCAATTTTTATTTTTTGATCATTGCTAACTTGCCTAGGAACAAATCTTGCAGTTGCTCTACCACCTAGTTCCAATTTACTGTGGTATTTGGCAATTAATTCTTCATATGTTTTGCTCTCTCTATTTGCTTTACCCCAAACAAGAGATAAGACAAACTTTGGTGCATTTAAAATTTGTCTTACGGGTTTAACGCTAAGCAAAATATGCTCCATCTGTTGCCCTGGGGTCCATTTTTCATTTTTGCTTTGTTCGAATTCTTCATTTGATAAGGAATGGATGTATTCAATAAAAGATTGATGATTGTCCATCAACGTATCCTTGAGTGCTTGTTTTTGCATAAAGGGTATTTTTAATCTGACTTAATGAGTGTAAGGTTTACAAGATGCTTGGTTACGAATAAAGATCATTCTTTTTAGGAAAAAATCCAATGAGGTTATTTGAACTTTGCGTTGTATATTGAAAAAGCTGCAATATGATAATTTACATGTTTTTACAAAGGCTTTTAAACGATAAGATTAAGTACAATATACTATTGATGGTAATTGGAATCATGTGTATTTCCAAAGCCAATGCATGGGTTTATCCAGAACATAGGCGCATCAGTATATTAGCTATCCAACAGTTAAGTCAAACACAGCAACAATTGCTCCATCAAATTTGGCAAGAAATTCGAAAAGGCAATGAATCAAGATTAAGCGAACAAGTATTTAATCTTGTTCAAACTAAACCGGTAAAACAAATCGATTTTGCAGCTTGGTCTGCCATAGCCGGGGACCACAGTTGTTCGCCAGCAACAATGCTTGAAACTATTTTAAAAACTGATTGGATATTAAAAGTAGCAACTATTGGAGATGAATTAGAGCAAGGGTTTTCTACTGTAAAGAATAATTCGCAGCTCATCAATACCCTCAGAAAATCTGATATGCAATTAATGCGAGCTGATAATGCATATGTTACCCGAGCAGGTGCTAACAGTGTCCATTTTTTATTGCCTCGCCAATCAGTAAATATGACAAGCCAAGCATATTTAAAGGATTGTATTGCACCTGGCGCACCATTAAATGCAATGGGGGCATACGCCTACTACCATCAACAAGCATTAGCAAAAGCTAGGCTATACGCTTCACAACCAAAAGACTATCCTAATAAAAATCAATTAATAATGGGAGCTTTGGCAGACGAAGCTTTCGCTATCCATTTTTTACAAGATGCCTTTGCCGCAGGACATATAGCTGGTTCTTGGGGAAATGCATCTCAGCAAAAAGGAACACACGATTATTACAATGAACATGGATTGGCGGTTGACAGTTGGGATGGGAAAAAACAAGTCGTTTTTGGAGACGCATATTTAAATAAAGAAGACGCTGCGTTGACTGCAAAAACGGTAGCCAGTAGTTTAGGACAATTACTAGAATCATTGACTTTAAGCGATTTTACGCAACCTATTCAAGCAAGTACCTTGGCAGACACTTTTAATATTTGCAACAATGCATTCATGCCAACTCAACAGTATGATATAACAAGCATTAATGAAATTTTTCAAACAACACTAATTCCTGGACTAGTAAACGGATACGGTGCACTTCCTCGATTTAGAGCAGAAATTGGCGGTTTCATTGGTGTTTCCACAGCACTAATTGGCAACAGTTTAAGTGGTGGATTTGCACAAGACCAAAAAACAATTGGTGCAATGGGTGGCATAGAAGGCAATATTCGATTTGGGATTGGCTTAAATGGCGTTTTAAATCAATCAGGAGACGGTTTAGCATTTATTCAATTTGGATGGAGGCAAGATGGTGCATCGAGCAATAATATCATTAATAGCAACCCATCTGTATTAGCTTCAAATTCCATTACCTCGGCAATCCCTGCAAGAGCAGGTTTTAATTTTCGCATCCGCATGCCATTTTATTTAATACCAGGTGATTTATTATTGGCTATCCCAGCACTGCTATTTACTTCTCCTAAAACATTAAGTAAAATGGGGGTTGCTGCTGTAAATGGTGGATTAGTACCATGGCAGTCGGTGATTAGTACTAAAATAGGCAGATTCCAAATGGTATTAGGTAGAGAAGTGGGGGTTACATTGTATGGATTAAGAACACCGCGAGATTATATACTTGTGCCAACTGCGAATAGCTCTGTTGCAGTAGAGTATCGATCTACTAAATTAGAATTCCCATTCTTAGAATATAGGCCTTCGAGAAAATTTTCACAAGACCAATCATCCAGTATACTCATTCAATTAAGTGCGGGTGTAGATATGCCTCATAAAGCCAAATCAATATTCCCAATAGGCGAACCAACGCCTGAACTAAAACCAATTTGGTTTACTAGTATAAGACTGATGTTTAATTGGAGACACTATTTATAAAATCGAATCAAAGCTTAGCAAGCCAGCTAAATTGATATTCATTATTTTTGTAGACTATGAAAAAGCTGACTTCGGTAATTGTGCTAGTGTATTTTGCAATGCTTTGTATTAATTGCAAGGCTTCATCAGATAGTTTATTGATAAAACAATTGTTGGAGAGTATTTCAAAAGATCAAGCAAAAGAAAACGATAAAGATTTTTTTGAAGGAATGTTCCCCACCTTTAGAGAATGGGGCGCATCTCCCGTTAATAGACAACCCGACAATAATGTTTACTTTACCGCCATCACCAATTTTACCCTTAAGCAATTGCTTCCAAAAATGGCTCCCCATCAACAGGTATTGATAGATGGTATGATTAAAAAGGGAGTAAAATGTTATCCAAACTTTTTAAATAAAAAACCAGGCGGGTTATACGAATTTTTTCCGGCGGATAATACGTTTATGCCTAATAGCCTTTTTCTTAAATACTTTAAAAAACAATTAAGTTCAGGAGAAGATGCAGATGATTGTGTAATGGTATTCATGACACAGAATCATCCAGACAGCACTTTAAATCGTTTCCATCAAAAACTAATTAACGCAGCAAATTTATCTAGAAAAAGAGTTGTTAATACTTTTAAAAGATATAGAGATATACCAGCATATTCAACATTCTTAGGCCCGAAAATGAAAATAGATTTTGATTTTTGTGTTCAAACCAATGTGATGTATTATTTACTTGGGCAGAAAAAGAAATTTGAAAAACAAGACGAAGCAACGCTAACACTTTTACTCGAAAATGTACGTAATAGAGATTATATTTTTCATCCAGCCTATATTTCTCCATGGTATGCTAGTTCTTCTTTATTGATTTATCATATTGCACGATTACTAGACGCATATGAGATTCCAGCATTTAATCCTTATAAAGGCCAACTAATTGATGATGCTAAACACTTATTAAATCAGCCTTCGAATATTATGGAGAAAATTATACTCTCCACTTCCATTTTAAGGCTTGGAGGAAAATTAGATGTACCACTTATTGTAAAAGATCTGGAAACCTTTGAAAAAAGCAACCATCAATCATTCCCATTTTTTCAGGCAAGAGGATCAGGACTTATGCCAAATACCTTAAAACGATTATATTCAATTCAAGGTCCTGCATTTTACTTTAATTTTTTGTGCCCTTCCTATAACAAAACGTTGTTACTAGAATATCTGGTTGAGCAGAAAAGAGGGTGATTCAAAAATTAAAATGCATCCCAACCAAGTAAATTAATTTCAAGCACTATGCCCATATCTTTAGGGGTAGAAGGATTCGGAATTTGCCAACCTGCACAAATTTGAATTCGTTTTGTTAAATTATACATTCCTCCTATCACTGCTACTGAAGCATCATTATTTCCACTAACCCAATCGCCCATCAAATACCACTTTTTTGAGAGTTTAAACTCATAGCCTAACATGGCTCCAAATGTATTTCCTTGACCAACAAACATTTGATTAGTTTGATATAGTCCTGCAACAATTCTGCTTTTATGATTCATTAAATGAAATACACCTAAACCATAGGTGAAATAGTTCAATTCTTTATTCTGAATTCTACCACTTACATTATAGCCAATTTGTGTTCCAATATTGAAGTCAATATGTTTAGTGATCGCAAATTGCTTTTGAAGCGTTCCCATAATAATAGGGTAAACAGCTCCTTTAGTGGGATTATCATTGTGTAAGACACGCCAGTTAGGTGAAAAATAAAGGCCTTTACCAACCACATTAACTCCTGCATCCCAACCTTTACCTAATCCGTAAACAAAATGCGCCTTTGATTCAAACTTGTTGTTATATACATTTAGCTGGTGCTGATAAAAAGCTTTCTTTGCATTGGTAATATCTCCAGAAGGTATATTAAAAAGATTTTGCTGTGCGTTACTACTTATGGATATTAATAAAAAAACAATAACGAATAATTTAAGATTCATGCTAACTGCTATTAAATTTTCGCAAATGTATAAGATTATATAAATAATAATTGTTAATTGTAAATCAATAATCGCAATACTGTTTAATAATAATTTTATGAAACACCCGTTTTCAACCCTATTTTTATTTTGTATGTTAGGCTCGCAAGGTCAACACAATTCCCCCCTTGTTTTTTATTTCATTTAAAAGACGACAAAATTTTTCCATTCGAAAACAGCCTTAAAATGAAATCCGCATTAGACAACCAAATTGTTCCAGCAGAATTAGTATTGATGGAAAAAGGTGGCCATAGCTTTGGACTTACTAAGAAACAAGAACCCACCGACTGGTTCAAAGCTTTACAAATCTGAATGAGAGCACAAGGATTTTTATAATATTTCTTTTGCCCTATATCGAACCATTTCTATGATCAATGGCAAGGGCAGGGGTTGATCTAGTGGAAATTGAACTGCACCTTTAGAAGTTTTATAAGCTGTGAGCTGTTTAGCAAATTGGAGAATTGGCGAAGGTGTTGGATAAAATCCAATATGATGCTTATTTACTGCATAATATGCCAAGGGCTTCTTCATTTTAAAGGCTGGCATTCCGTAGCTAATACCCTCTATTGCTTTAGGTGCTGCTTCTTGAATTGCCATTCTTAGTTGTTTTAATTTTTGCTGAATGTCAGCATCAAAGCAATGATGATACTCATCAATTGAAGTGTATTTGAGATGACTTTTATTCATAATAAAAGTATAAATGATTAGATGAATTTCATTAATACTAGTTAGCCCAATAATCTACCACGGTTACTTTATCTAAAATATTGGGTAGTAGTTTGGTGAAAGCCACATGAATAGGATGAACTAAATAATCGTCACGGTCTTTCTCGCTAGAAAAGGTTAAAACAAAACAATGCGTTAACCCCTGATTCAACTTTTCAGGACTATTATTTACACCCCATTCATAACTTTTGATGGTCCTGATTTGATTGGGTAACTCGCCAAAAGCTTTGATGGCGAGTTCGATAGAATCTTTATTGGCATTAGCTTTCCAACCAAATAAAACTACGTGACGGAGTTCTTGTTCAGCTCTTAGTTGCTTTGCCATTCTGATAGAGTTTTTTAAAGAATTAATATTTTTCCAATCACTATGTGTAGTAATGATAAATCGGGGATTCAGAAATTTACGCTGAACCTTCAAAAGTGTATTGGCGTATTCTATTTTATTGCCATCACCCAAATAACCTAGGTTCTCATCTTTAGCTCCCTTTATTAAACAGCCACCCAGTAATATCTTCTCTTTAGGAAACCAAATGACGATATTATCCTTCGTATGCCCCTCCCCTGGATAGTAGGTTTCAAATTGATATTCATCTACTACAAATGAAGTGTCTTTAGACATTAAGAATTGGGCTCTTTTCGCATTGTTCTTTTTACTCAATTCATCTGTCAATTGGGTGGTATAGGTTTTAATTCCTTGTTTTCGATAATATTCCAACCCAGCTGTTTTATCGCTATGCCAATGGGTAGCAAATGCCATGATGACTTTTTTATTATGTCTGTTCTGTATACTATCTAATAGCGGCTGAAATTGAGTGGTATCCCAAGGCGTATCAAATAAGACCACACCTTTTTTAGTAACTAAATAAACGCCATTGGCGCGAACTTTAGAATCCTGATAGGTATTGTAAGTAGTATAGACGTAGAAGTTGCCAGACAAGTGTTCAATCAATAATTTTTTGTCTGCTTGTGCTGAAGCTTTTCCAAAAAAGAAACTTAGTGAGTAGAAAAATATTAGTTTGTATTTCATCTGAACAACGTGAATATTTATTTTGATTTAACCGCCCTAATTAATTTTTCATTCCGCTTATCCGCTCTTGCATTTTGAAGGGAAATTACCGCCCATATAGCTGCTGGAATCCATCCAATTAACGTAATCTGTAAAATGAAACAGATAATTGCAGTAAAAATCCTACCCCTTAAAAAGAAGGAAAGCGCAGGAAAGAAAATGGCTATAAGCGTCATTAAAATATAATTCTATAATAAATATAGAATTATTTGGGGGGATTATAACCACCGATTATCACACTCGTCATACTTAAACTACCTGCAAGTAATTTATCATTAAATAGCGTTAAACTTTCTGAAGACTGGTGTAAACCTAAGGTATAAATTAGGGGCAAATAATGCTCAGGGGTAGGTATAGCAAGTTGCAAGGCTTTAGATTGCTTTTCGTACTGTATTAATGGCTGATAATTACCACTTAATAAAAAGCCATTGATTGTTTCCCTAGCTTCTATTGCCCAATCATACCCGTAGTCATCTTTATTAAAATTCGGAAAATCCACTAACCCTAAATTGTGAATGATATTTCCACTGCCAATTATAAGAATTCCTTTGTTCCGCAAAGCAGACAATTGTCTGGCCAAATCAAAATGAAATTGAGCAGGTTTTGAATAATCAATACTCATTTGAATAACTGGAATATTAGCTGCTGGATATAAATGCTTTATCACACTCCATGCACCATGATCTAGCCCCCAGTTTTCATCGAGTTCTACTAAGTTGGGTAACAAAAGGTCTTTGGTTTCCTTTGCCAATTTTGGACTGCCTTTTGCAGGATATTGCACTTCAAAAAGTGCTTTAGGAAATCCGCCAAAGTCGTGAATAGTCCTGGGCATTTCCATGGCAGTCACTTTGGTACCATGGGTATACCAGTGTGCTGAAATACATAAAATAGCAGCTGGCCTTGGTAATGACAGGGCAATCTTTCTAAATCCATCAACAAATTGATTTTCTTCAATGGCATTCATAGGACTGCCATGCCCTAAAAATAGTATTGGCATAGTAGGACTATTGGGTAAGTCTTTTGAAGTTTGGTACAATTTGTTGATGGTATTCATACTCACTTACTTTGGTCCATACACTTGGGTTAAATATTGTTTTAAAGAAACAGGAGCTCTTCCTAACAACATTTCTAAATCTGACACTGTTGAAAAGAATTCCCCTTGTTGAATGGCTTGTGCAAAACTCGCCATGAATCCAACATATTCAGCTGGTACGCCAGCATTTGTCATGGTTTCAATGTACGCTTCTGCTGTAGGACTATTATAGCTAACTGGTTTACCTGTAATTTCCGATAAAAATTGAGCCGCTTCTACCATTGAAACATTTGATGAATTACTGATCTGATAAACACAATTTTCATAATGACTCTGAAGTAAAACATTGGCAGCTGCTTCCGCCATATCTTCTCTTAAAGTGAATGCTGCTTTTGTTTCGCCAGCAGGCAAATAAATACCGTTTTCTAACACTTGCTCTCCAAAAAACATGGGTAAAATGTCTATATAAAGATTGTTCTTAAAGATAGTGTAAGAAAGACCACTAGCAATAATAAGCTTTTCTGTATCCAACTGAGAAGATGTAACAAATGCGATGGGTGAGGTTTCGGATGGGTTATTGCTGAAAAAGCTCGTATAGAGTATATGTTCTACTCCAGCTTCAACTGCTGCATTTACCACATTCTCTTGCTGTTTACTACGATTCACCACATCAGAACTTGAAATAAATAGTAATTGATTCACATTTTTAAATGCGTTTACCAATGAGGCGTAATCTTCGTAATCCCCAAATTTTATTTGTATCCCCTTTTCTGTTAAATCTGCTGCGTTTGACCCCTGTCTCACAAAAGCAGAAATATTACTGGGTCGAACCCCTTTTTTAAGCAAACTATTTATAGCTGCTTTACCAAAATTTCCTGTTGCACCAGTTACTAAAATTGATTTTTCCATTGTATTCTTTTTTTATTATGCAAACCTAGCTATCTTTACTATACAAAAAGAAGTGCTATACTAAAGTATATTGATATACTTTAGTATAGCAACTAAAATAAATACCATGTCAAAAGAAAAAATAAGTTTAAAAGAAGCCAAAGCTTGTCCAATCCAATTTGTATTGGCAGTAAATGATACTTTGAACGTAATCAATGGAAAATGGAAATTACCCATACTCGGGTCTTTGCTATTTCAAAAAAGGAAGTTTACCGAAATTCAAAGGAATATACCCAAAATCACTCCAAGAATGCTATCCAAAGAATTAAAGGATTTAGAAATGAACGGAATGGTAAAACGAACAGTCTACAACACAATACCCGTATCGGTTGAATACGAACTAACGAATTCTGGCAAGTCAATTGGTGAAGTCTTAGACAAGATGGTAGAATGGGGTGTAAAGCATAGAAATGCCACCATTCATAAATAATTTACATCAATTATTCATTCTTTACAAACACAAAGCGACTATTATCAGCCTTTCTTACAAAATCAAAAAATTTCTGGGCTTCAACATACTTTTCTTTTGGCCACTCTGCTTTGCTACGTGTATACTTTCGAATCATTTCTATTCTACCTCCATTAAACAAAAAAGAGATATTATAATCCCCAAATTCGGACTTTAAACTAACAGACTTGGGTAAACTTTCAATTATATACCCACTAGGAATTGTTATTCGAACAGTGTCAACATCAAAATAATTTGACCGAAATACAATAGGGTATTTTCGATTGTCTAAATCAGGCAACTTAAATCCAGCTTTATTAAACAAATTTGGTGTTATAAAAAGTCGTTTACCAGAAATTGTTGCATATCCGGGAGCCTCAATTTGCAACTCCTCAGTAATGATTGGAATAGGACTTCTAAGTTCATTATATAAAGATTTGGTTACCTTATAGGTAGGCAAACTGATCATACTATTTAAATAATTATCTCTCGTTTTTTCAGATGCTTCGTGAATTAAACTATGTTGAAGCTCTTGTTGTTCCCCAGTAAATTTTGTATTTAATGACGCAACTAAGTCTCCTTGAACATTTATACTAGCATAAACAATTCGAATTTGCTGGTTATCATTAGGCAAATAAAATGGAGTATTCACCAAATGACCGCCGTCATCTGCAATCAATAACGCTTTTCTATTCCCTGTAAAAGTGCCCATATAACCGGGCGATGCGGTTTGGCTTGTACATTCAAGCCAAATTGTGTCATTGCCGTTTGGAACACATGCAATGGCATGGTTAAACATTGGCGCAGGAAATTCATCACTTATTCGCTGTGGCTGATTACCAGCATCAATTAAAACATAAAAGGCTTTAATACCCGCTTCATTTAAAATACTAACCATAAAATTAGAAAGAGCCTTACAATCACCATATTTATTTTTAGCAACATATTTAGCATCAAATGGTTGCCAACTTCCTACACCAAGCTGAATACTAATATAACGGGTATTGTGTTGCAAAAAACTGTAAAGAGCTTCAGTTTTTTCCCTAATTGTTGATAGTCCAGCAATAATCGACTGAACACGCTGTTTTACATCATCTGGTAATTCACTCTTACCTTTATTTAGTTCAGACACAAAAAGACCAAGGGACTTCCAAGTAGACATATTTCCTTTATACTCACCAAATTCAAAATCAGTAGCTGCAATAACAACCGAAGGAGTAATTGATCGCCATGAAGGACTTAATTCTTCAAATACAATTGCCTTATGATTATTTATTGTCCAACTCAAAGTTCTACTTTTATCCTCTTTAATAAGGGGTTCTTTCAAATAGTTATATTGTTTATACCTTATAGTATAATCTAAAGGCATTTCAACAGAGAATTGACTATGAACAACAGACATTTTTTCATCATCAAAAGGCATCCAGTTAGGTAAGAAAAACATTCCGTCGTAAACTTGTTCGTCTTCAAATTCTACAGTATATGGATATGTTTTATGATAAAATGAAAAACTTTTAGACCTAGTATCTGTTAATAAACTTGCATCATCAGCCATACTCAAATCTGCAATATCTTTCTTTTTAATACTTCTGATTAATTTGCTATTTGCATCATAGAGCTTTCCGGAAATATCACTCAACGTAATAAGTTTAGCATATACATTAAAATATTTAGCGTGATTATCCCCATTTGAATTTAATACAGTTACAATATATTTACGATGCACTATAGCTTTTGAAGAAGACTTAATCGTCACTTTTACTGATTCAAATTGTTTAATTACATCTGCATTTTCTTTTAGGGAATCAGGCAGCTTATCTATTGAAAAATCTTGGGCAGCTAAAGTGAAACTAATTAATCCCAAAAATAAAAAGCATACATATTTCATACGCATTAATTTACTTTTTTAAATACTATTTGTTCCGCATGTTTTTTCACAACAAATGAAAAGAAATCTCTAAGTAATTCGTAATCATCAGAGGGAAAAGTTGCTTTATTGAAATATAGTCTACTGCGAAGCATAATCTGTTTTTCATTACGATTAATGATGTATTCAAAACCGCCTTCTGTTTCAAAAAACTTTACTCTTGCACTTTTGGGTAGTTCATCCACAGTATACCCTTTAGGAATATCCATAGAAAAGACATAGGTTTCATTTATACAAAAAGGCATTTCGACTGGGTATTTTCGTTCTGTAGACATAAACGGATTTTTCTTAATCGCTTCACTTAGCATTGGGTTAAAATAAATTATGCTCTGATCTAAATCTTCTTCCTTAGCTTTAAAATCATAAGTCATTGTAATTGGTTCTTCATAAGATTTTAAAAAATCAATTTTAAAATTAGAACTTAGAAATGAAGAAGGAAGACCACTACTTAATTCCTTTCTCATTTCTTCTTCTTTTAAATTAACCAAACTGTTCCGCAATTTCAAACTACTGTATTGACCTAACTTTTTATATAAACTTCCCGACATAAAACTTGAAGAATCATTTGCCAAAATGATAGATACTATATTTGCATCCATAATTGAGTCAGGTACTAGATTAACTAAAATAGGTGATTTTGCAATCAGTCTGGCGGAACCATTATAACAATCTGGAGTAAGTGATGCAAAACCCAATCGAGGCCTTGAAGCGTCTATATAAAAAATAGATTCTGCAATGTTTAACTTTAAAATCACGTAATTATATTGTGTTAACAAAGCAATCCCTTCCTCAACCTTTCCATTATCAGTGGTGCTTAAAATTACTGGAGAAACATTAAATCCAGCTTTAATTAACATGGCACAAAGCAATAAATTAATGTCTGCAACATTACCAACTTTCAATTGATATGTTTTTTTCAGCGTCTGAGACAACCACTTACTATCATAATCATTACAAGTAAAATTATCTCGTACAAATGCATAAATTTTTTTAGCTTTTGTTATTGAGTCTTTATCATCTAATTTATTCAACTCTTCTTTAAGAAAATCATTTGTCTCGGACAATGGCTTTCCAAAAGACTCATCTTGCATTAAGTCATTGACTGTACTATACCAATCTTTTACTACAGCTGTAATATTACTTTCAGAATATTTAATACTTCTTAATTGAAACTGTATCCTACTTAGATGGTTGCGAGCAGTTGACACATAACTTTCAGGCTTAAATGCTGGAATATTTTCAATTGCCCAAATAGCAGTTATCGCATCTCCTGACAAACTAATATATTCTGGGGGACCATAAGCATTTTTTGAAGGAGCTTGCAGGTTGTATGTGCGAAATTTTTTTGAAGTACTTTTAACGGTATATGGTATATATCCATAATTAGTAATGAAATAATCAAATATAGGCGGAATAGTTACTGTGTATTCACTCCACAAAACAGGGTGTTCTCCCTGGAAAGTCCAAGATTTTAATCGAGCATAAAAGGGAGAACGAATTGAGTATTCATAATCTATGATACAGCCCTCAGCAATAGAAGGGAATGTAAATTTTTTGTTCGTAAAATAATTATTTTCCTTCTCGGTCAACAAATCCTTTGGATTAAGTTTTGTTTCAACCACACTACCGTTAACGACTGTATATGTTGCTGCATGCAAATCAGAAATCTGTTCTGAATTTGAATTATTACTCCCATTATAAAGAGATATATTAATTGTTGCCTCATCAAATACAGTACGTTTTTTAATAAATATTCTCTTGCGATGTTTAAAAATTAAACTAAAATCGCCACTCGAATTTCCTACAAAGTCTGAGGATGCTACATCAAATAAAACAATGGCTTCTGCAGAAGAATCATTTAAAGCTGACTGAATGTTAAAATCTTCAATAGCTACATTACCAAACTTAGGGAGACTCTTTGATTGAGAAAATGAAATGAAAGACATGATTAGCAACGTTATTAAAAAGCTGCCTTTCAAAAATGATTTTTTTGAGAAATTAAAACTTATCATCACTTTTTAGAATTTGAATAGTAATTATTAGTCATGGACATAAAAGTCCATAACAGTTACTAAACACTGTAATGATTAATAGTACAAGTTGGGATAATAAATATATTGATAAAAAATAAATCATGAAATTATTTTTTCAATGTTCAATAAATTATCTATCACGATACTTTATCGAAAATATTGGGTAGTAGTTTAGTGAAAGCCTGATGCATTGGATACACTAAATAAGCATTCCGATTTTTCTCACTGATAAATGTCAAGAGAAAATAGTGCGTTAGTCCTTGGTTTGAATTTCAATACTTTTAATCCTGTAATATCTCCTACGTAAATATTTCCCGTTTTATCGATAACAATATCGTGGAACCAGCTACTCTCTCTTACTTTTTTACCTGAAATCCCAAAATGTTGATTTACGCTAGTAGTAATTCCACAGGAAAAAAAGGTTGACCCTTTAGCACTACTGTCTTTATTAAGTGTCGGATCATAATCAATAGCAAACACATTATTCTTAGCATCTATGGCAACAGAAGGCAATTGCTGAACCATTGCATCATTTTGAATAGCCCCTTTAAAATTTCCATTAGTGTCAAATAATTGAATACGATTATTTTGCCGATCGGCCACATAAATGGTTTCTTGAGAATCAATAGCCAGTCCGTGGGGAATATTAAACTGACCATCTCCTTTACCAAAGCTCCCCCACTCTTTTACATATTTACCAGTAGGAGAAAACTTAACCACTCTGCTATTTCTGTACCCATCACTAACATAAAAAAAGCCTTCTTTATCTACTGTTACATCGGTTGGCCTATTGAAGTGTAAAGAATCATTTCCATCTTCTCTGGCTACCCCGAACTTCATCAACAATTTACCATCATGTGAAAATTTAAATACCTGGTGCAATGCTACATCTGTTACCCAGATATTATTGTTTCGATCAACCATTAATCCATGAGGCATTACAAAATGATTGGCTCCCCATGCATTGATTTGCTTACCTGATACGGCATCAATTTCAAAAATAGTTGGAACAGAAATTAGTGAATCAGGAAAAGGCTCTACCCATTTTCTTCCTGTACGTTGAAATACGAAAATATGATTACCCGTATCAATACCAATACCGGTTGGTTGGCTTATAATCAATTGGTTGGCTTGTTGGTTCCATGCAGAATCTAGCAAGTATATGTTATTATCGCTATCAATTTTATAGCCCTTGATCTCGATACAAGAGTAGAAACTTATTGCCACAACACAAATTAACCAGCCTACGTGACGATACTGAACTGAAACCATAAACTATCCATGTTAAGTTTGAACTATTTCAATGTGTTTAATCTAATTCGTACTCTTTCACAATCATTTCTTTTAATTTAAGCCCATCTTTTTCCATTTGCGTTAATGCCCATAAATAAATCCTCGCACTCTGAGAAACGCTGATTCGACAATTACTATACTGTTTAATTATATTTATATCATTTGACAATAATGTTAAATTATTCGGATAAACTTGATTGGGTATATTCAAAAAAGGAGATTCTGCAAAATCATTTGATTGAATGGCAGTAGAATCAGTGGCCCATCTATCAAATATTTTTGAGCTAAACTCAAGTCCTGATTGTATTCTCTGTTCGGTTCTTTCTGAAACCTTATTAACTACATCTCTCCATGCCCAATACTGATTAATTTGTTTAACAATTGAATCATTTCTTATTAAGCGCAAATTCCCTGAACTTCGCAACTGGGTAATTGTTTGGTCTCGCAAAAAAGGTGTCAACAGTGCGCTATAATTATTCAACTGCCTATACAGTGTGGGGATTTTCGAAGTAAAGTTAGGTGCGTTCAAATTAGCCGTTAAAGAATCATAACCCCTAAGTTGTATTTTCATGCGTGATAATTCCCAATGAATAAAGCTGGTATCACTTTTGATATCTTCCATCAGGTCAGCCATGTATTTCTTTTCTTTCTGGTGTTCCACATAATGCTCAACTTGTATCTCTGCCAAAAACCCGCAGAACACAGCTAGGAACAACATAAAGAATTCCCAGAAATAAGACTTCCAGTTCTTTTTTCCATGATCGTGATGTGCATGATGATGTACTTCCATATTTTCGGTTGATTCAATTTGTTCGTTAGATGTTGTTTGATTTTCTTCAAAAGGAAAAAAGCGATCAATTAATTGATTGACGTGCAATTCCTTAAGGGCTGCATAGGATTTCTGATCTTGGCCTGCTTTTTCAGCAAGATCATACTTTAATTGCTGGTATTCTGCCTTAGCCCATTCATTATTACGTAAATAATCCCTAGTGATTAGGTGGCGCTTTAGAGCAGGACTATCTGCGGAGCAAACATATAAATGGTGTCGGAGGGAATCCAATACCTCATGTTGCTCCCCTTCTTCCCTTTTGAAGACTTCACGATCTTCAATTCCTTGGTTACCCTTATGGGAATAGCCGATTACTTCCAATGCTGTTTTGATAGACTGAAAATCAACAGGATCTTTATAAACGATATCAATATCAATAATTGGTTTGGCTGCTAAGCCAGGAACGGCGGTACTACCGATATGTTCAATCGTAATTTCAAGACCATCTAAAGCTTGGTCAAGAACCTGCTTGATACGTTGAAAGTGATCTATCCAAGAAGTTGTGTAATTGCTGAGGAGCATTGTTGTTAACTAAAACAGAAAGATAATTCATATCAACTATAAATAGCATTAACTAACTTGATTTCTTTGTCAAAATAAGCTTTTACCTTGGCTTTTAAAATAATGGCTGCTTGTTCCATTGCTCTTTTGGTAGATGTTTTTTTATCCTTAATGGTTATACAAGGAATATTCTTTAAATCAGACTTAAGATTGATTTCAGCAGTACCTGCCACTAATAATATAGGCAGATTTAATGTCTTAGCTATATTAACCAAAGTTCCTACTACTTTACCTGCGGTGGATTGAGCATCAATCTTTCCCTCACCGGTTATTAATAAATTAGCCTTTTTTAATACTTTAAGGATATCACTATTCTTAATGACCAAATCAATCCCTTTAACCATGGTAGCATTAAAATAAGCAGAAAGCATGGCAGACACTCCACCAGCTGCCCCAAGTCCTTGCAAGGTTGAAATATCATTTCCAGTCTCTTTCAATATCACTTTAGCTAACGCCTTTAATCCTTTGTCTAGTTGAATTACTTGCGATGGAGTTGCCCCCTTTTGCGGTCCATAAACAAAAGCAGCCCCATTTTTACCATATAATGGATTAATTACATCGCAGGCAATTTCAATTTTAATTTTTGGAATAGTGCTAGGCTTTTTAATATGCCGTACATGTATCATAGATGCTCCTACCGGAGCCAATTCATTTTGGTATTTATCAAAAAATGTAAAACCGAGAGCAGCAGCAATACCTAAACCTCCATCATTGGTAGCACTTCCCCCCAATCCTAGTACTATTTTTTTAGCCCCTTTTTTAATGGCATGATTCATTAATATCCCTGTGCCATAAGTAGATGTAATGCATGGATTACGTTCTTGGGTTTTCAATAATACCAAACCTGAGGCGACTGCTAACTCTATATATGCAGTTTTTTTATTCTCATCCCATTGATAATTTCCTTTTATTTTTCGATTAAGAGGATCAACTGTATTAACACGAATAGTCTGAGTACGTTGATAATACTTTATCACTTCTACAAATCCATCACCACCATCAGCCATTGGAAATATTGCTACGTTATGGCGTGGATAAATTGATTTTATAGCTGTTTTAATTTGAGTGCATGCATCAAATGAAGTTAAACTCCCTTTAAACTTATCAACTGCAACTACAATATTCATATTATACTAAGCTGGTTAAATAAAAACATATAGCCATTATCAAGAAAAAATAACTTAATAAAATTGCAGATTCTCTAGTAAACAGAGCTTTAATAATCGTAGGATTCTCTACAACATAAGTATTCTGACCTACCGATCTATTGGAATAAATAAAATAATGACAAATCAGCGCAACTACGAAAGTAGTAACCGCACCAATCACATTCCACCAAAACCAAAAAATATTTTTAAAGAAAATCCACAAAATTAAATTCAATAGCACTCCTACAACCACTCCTGTATTTGCACTTTTTGCTTGTATTTTTTTGGTGAATATGGCAAGTAAAAACATACACACTACTGGGCCATAAAACACAGAACCAATTTTATTAATTGCCTCAATAACTGTTTTAGCAATATTGCCCATAAAAAATGCCAAAACTAAAGTTACAAGGCCCCATACTAATGCAGCTACTTTAGAATAGGTAACGTATTTTGTTGATGGAATTGACCATTTTTTTGCAATAAAGTCTTCCATAGATACCGCAGCCAATGAGTTAATATTAGAACTATATGCAGACATTGCTGCTGCAATAATGGCTACAATAATCACCCCAATAATTCCATGTGGCAAATACGTAGTAATAAAAACAGGTATCATTAAATCTGGTTTTTCCAGCGGAATTTTTGCAGCAAAATCTGCATTAAGACTCACTAACGTGCCCAATATAAGTCCACCAATACAATAACTTAATGTAATTGGAAATCTAAATAGACCATTAAAAAGCAATAA
>QLAH01000222.1_pt1 | contig 41925 bp, 29 predicted proteins | sample 4693081 | NCBI WGS metagenome assembly QLAH01 (sample SAMN09425401, study PRJNA476045) | Lake water metagenome, whole genome shotgun sequencing project. | reverse complement strand
CCAGCCCCACGCGGAGAAGAACCGCGAGAACGAGTACGACGCGACCTGCCGCCGGTCCTCGGGGGCAAACCGCGTTCCCAGCACGCTCATGATGCGGTCGTCGTCGGCATGACGCTCAAGGAGCTCGGCGCAGAAGGGCAGGAAGGTCGGGTCGGGCACGCAGTCGTCCTCGAGCACGACGCCCGCGGGCTCATGTTCGAAGAACCAGGAGATCGCGGCGGTGACGCCATGGGCGCATCCGGCGTTGGTATCGCTGAACCTGCTGCGGACCTCGCATCGCCACGGAAGATCCGTCAGCATGCGGCGCACCGCGGCGCACCGCTCGGCCTCTCCCGCCCGATCCTCGCGCGGGCCGTCGGCCGCGACGTACATGCGCGGCGGCGACAGCGGCGCGAGCGCCTCGATCACGCGGGCGAGCGTGTCGGTCCGGTTGAAGGCAATGATGAGGACTGGAGGCAGAGCCATGCTCCGCCACCATATCGGCAGCACGGAACCCACGCGGACACGCTCCGCCCCATTTGTGCCTGAATCGACGCGACCAGCCGTTTGCCGCAACTGCGCATCCCCGATGCGCACGCTGGGACGATGCGACTCCTGAACCTCCACGAGCCGGGGTACCGCCAGTGCACGGCGTGCGGATTCGTCCAGACCGACGGGCCATGATGGCTTGCCGACGCGTACTCCGCCGCGATCACGGCGACCGATCTCGGGCTGCCCGCGCGCTGCCGCGCACTGTCGGTTCGGATTCCCGGCGTCCTGGGTTCTGTCTGACGGATCCCCGGACGTCGAATCGCGCGGCATCCCGGCTGGCCATGATCCAACTTTGTCGGCTTCAACTCGCTGTATCGCTGCGGATACAGCTTCGTTTCGCCTCCTTGCCATCCGGGCGCCGCGCGCTTCTTTGGTCTTCGGGGATCCGTCAGACCGAACCTAGTGGTCTGAGTCGGAAGAACGCTGACAATCAGCGAGGCAGCGTCGTCGATGGCAAGGCGCCGTGCCGATGGGGTATCCCCAGAGATGCCCCGAGGCGCGGCAACGCTGCCAGCGGCGACGAGGACCGCCGAGTGTCGGCGGAATTCCGACTCAGACCACTAGCATGCACGGGCGCGCCGCACGGCCCCGTCCTCGACTGGGGCGGCGGTCCTCGCCGTCGAGGTGCTCCAGCATCTCGCCGACCCGATGCAGTTCTTCCGAAAGGCCGCCATGCGCACCGACCTGACCGTCGCCACGACCGAGGTCGTCGGCGTTCCCGCGCCTCCGCTCGGCGCGTGGTGGTACCGGGCTCCCGAGCACGGGCAGCACGTCGCGTTCTTCTCGCGCGAGTCGCTGCTCCGGATCGGCGACGCGATCGGCATGCGCTGCATGCCCCCGGGCCGCGTGCAGGCATGGACGCGCGACGCCAACCTCGCGCAGCGCCTCGCGATGCTGCGCTCGCCCGTGCGGCGCGCCTTCTGCCCCTTCGCAGGCGGAAGTCGCTGCCGGGCGCCGATTAGGCCGCGGCCGCGAAGCGGCTCACGTCGTGACGCCGGCGAGTGCACGCGTCATCCGCGCGTAGCCGATTGCCGCGCGTTCCCAGGAGAGTTCGGCGGCGCGCGCGCGGCCCCGCGCGACGCAGCGCGCGCGGACCTCGGTGTCGCCGACGAGTTTCGCGAGATTCGCGGCAAGCTCGACGTCGTCGCCCGCCTCGGCAAGCAGCGCCGCATCGCCCGCGACCTCGGCGCAACCGATCACTCGCATGCAGGCCACCGGACAGCCGAGCGACATCGCCTCGAGGATCGGGATGCCAAAGCCCTCGCCGCGCGACGGCACGACGAGCCCTTGCGCGTGGGCGTACAGCGTCGCGAGCGCGCGATCGTCGGCCGCGACCGTGCGCACCGAGCCGTCGCGGAGCCCGAGGTCCCGCTGGAGCGCACGCTCCTGCGCATCGAAGCCGCTGCGGGTGACGGTCAACAGGTCTCCTGCGAAGCCGCCCTTCTGGAGCCGTGCGAAGGCGCGCACGGCGGTCGCAAAGTCCTTGTAGCGCTTGCGCGCGCCGACATGGAGGAGATACGGCCGGTCCACGTTCGGATGCACGGGCGAAGGTTCGGGCATGCGCGCGCCGTGGTGGATCACCTCGATGCGCGCGGGATCAACGCCCTCGAGCCTCACGAGCTCGTCGCGAGTGCCCGCGCTCGGCACGACGATGCGCGTCGCGTTCGCGATGGCGCGACGCTTCTGGGAAATCGCACGCGCCTTCGCGCGCGCGAACTCCGGGTCCGCCTCCTGCAGCATGTCGTGCACGGTGACGAGCACGGGAAACCGTTGGACGCGCGACGCCGCGAAGGCGTAGCCGGTGTCGTGCACGATGCGCGGCCGACGGACCCGCGTCCGCAGCGCGAAGGCCAGTCGCGGCAGATGGATCGCGAGCTTGCGCAGGTCGCCCTTGATCGGCAGCGATACGCCGCGCACGAGGCCGGCCTGCAGCTCGCGCAGATGCGCGTTGCCGTGGACGAGGGCATGGATGCAGGGGCGCACCTCGCCGCATTCGGCCAAGGCCCGCGCGAGTTCCGCGAAGCAGCGCGACACGCCCCCGTACTCCTGGACGAGAAACGCCTCCGAGGTGAAGTCGACCGTGAGGGTGCTGTTCATCGGCTTGGTGGCCGGTCGCCGCCGTCGCCGCTCAATCCCAGCGGAAGACGCCCTTCTTCCACGCGTAGATGTACGCGATGACGCTCGTCGCGAGGAAGAAGAGGATGCGGCCGAGGTAGAGCTGCGCCTCGGGGCTGCCCGGGTCGAGCTGCGAGTAGCTCACCGCCCACGGGTAGAGGAAGATGATCTCGACGTCGAAGAGCAGGAAGGTGACCGCCATCATGTAGAAGCGCACGTTGAAGCGCTTCCGCGTGGTGCCGATCGGGTCCATGCCCGCTTCGTAGGTCGTGCCCTTGATGGCGCCTTCCGCGCGCGGGCCGAGCACCGTGCTGAGCACGATGTTCGCGACGACGAAGATGATCGCCATCGAGGTGATGACGACCACGGGGAAGTAGCTGAGAAGGTCGGCGGCGGCCAGCATCGGACGGCGGAGGATACCACAGGGCTACGGCCGCGTGCAGGCGGCGCAAGTCAGCGGAGCCACGGCATGTGCGGTTGCCGTGCAGCGACCGCGAGTCGTGCCTCGAGCGCCGCGCCCGCGCGGAGAATCGCCGCCTCGTCGAAGGGCCGGCCGATGAGCGTGATCGACCTCGGCTCGACGCGGCCCCCCTCCTCCGTGAGTCCGCTGCGCAGGCAGAGCGATGGATGGCCGGTCGCGTTGCCGACGACGAGCATGCCGCCCGCGAAAGGCGGCAGGATGAGCGCGTCGACTTCTTCGAGCGCGCTGCGCATCCACTGCATGAACACGCGGCGCAGGCGCTCCGCCTGCACCAGCTCGATCGCTGGCAGGAACCACATTCGTCGGAACGAGTTCGGCCACGCTTCGTCGGCCTGCCACGAGAGCGCGTCGTCCGCGCCTGAGCGCGTCAAATCCTCGAACGCTGCTGCTGCCTCCGCCATCAGGCTCGTGATGAGAAGCGACGGATCGGCGGGCGGCGTGACCACGCGCTCGACGAGTTGCATGCCTTCGGCCTTCGCGGCCTCGAGCGCCTCCGCAAGCGGCGCCATCGGCCCCGCGAACCAGCGTGGGTCGTAGGCGAGGCGCAAACCGGCGGCACGCATGCCGCGCGGCGCGGGAACGGGCGCAGCGAACGGAACGCTCACGCTCGATGCATCGGCGGCGCTTGCCCCGTTGATCGCGGCGAGGACGAGCCCCGTGTCGACCACGGAGCGCGCGATCGGGCCGACCTTGTCCCACGACCAGCAGAGCGCCATGCAGCCGTCGCGCGGCACGCGGCCGAAGGTCGGCCGCAGACCCGTCGTACCGCAGCGGACGCTCGGGCTCACGATCGAGCCGAGGGTCTCCGAACCGATCGCAAACGGCACGCACCCTGCCGCGACCGCCGATGCGCTGCCAGCGCTCGAGCCAGACGAGCCCTGCTCGGGATTCCACGGGTTGCGGCAGGTGCCGCCGAACCAGATGTCGCCGTAGGCAAGCGCACCGACCGCCGTCTTGGCCACGCACACGGCGCCCGCCTCGCGAAGACGCGTGACGACGGTGGCGTCGCTCGCTGGAACGCGTTCACGCCATGGCTCCGCGCCCCAGGTCGTGGCGATGCCCGCGGTGTCGAAGAGGTCCTTCAGGCCGTAGGGAATCCCGTGCAGCGGGCCACGCCACGCGCCCGCCCGCGCCTCCCTGTCGCGCGCGTCCGCCTCCGCGAGCGCGGGGCCCTCGATGAGCGTGATCACGCAGCGCAGCGTGGCATCCGCCTTCTTCAACCGAAGGAGCGAGCGCTCGACAAGCCGTCGCGAGGTGACGGAACCCGCACGCAGCCAGCGCCCGAGCGTCGCGACGGTCGCGAAGTCGAGGTCCGCGTCGGATGCGGGCGCAGCGGGCTCCCCCGTCGCGTCGGCGGGCGTCTCGTCCGTGTCCTCGCCTCGCTCGACGCGCGCGTCGATCGATTCGCCCGGAAGAAGCACGCGGAAGACCTGCGCAGGCGCAAGCTGGTTGTCGAGCGCGCCGAACGGGAGACGGGCGCGGAAGGTCTCGATCTGGCCCGCGATCGACCGCGCGATCTGCGCGCGTTCGCGTTCCGTGAAGGCGATTCCCGCGAGTTTCTCCGCCTCCGCGATCGTGTCTGCGGAGATCGAGGTCGACGCGGGCGTAGGCGAAGATGAGGAAGAGGACGGCGATGGCGCGGAGGCCGGTGTTTCCGCTGCCTCCCCCGCCACGCGGAGCGTCGCAGGCGCACCGACGGCGACGCTCGCCGCTCCAAGCGCGGCAAGGGAGACAAGCGCATCGCGTCTGGTGGAAAGCATGGGGACTTCGCGCGGCTCGGGCATTCGGAAAGCGTATCGAATCTGTAGACTTCTCCGTATGTCAACTTCCCGTGACTCCCTCGGCGGCGCCTCTAAGTCAGCCGCGATCGACGCACGCACGCTGGAGATCGTCGCGATCTTCTGCAGCGTGGTCGGCCTCGTGTTCGCGCCTGCGCTTCTCGCGGGGCTCATTTGCGGCGTGTTCGCGCTGGCCAAGGGGGCCCGCACGCTTGCCGTGGTCGCCATGGTCGTGTCGATCCTGGGCGTCGCGCTCTGGGTGCTGATCACGGCGCTCATGATCGTGCCGGCGATCAGGGACTCGATGGACGGTTCGATGGGTGGGGCTGGAGGTGGGTCTGGCTCGCCCGCGTCTGCGGGCTTCGGAACCCCGCTGGCGCTTGAGGTCCGCATGACGTCCGTGGCGGCCGGCGAGGTCGCGGTCAGCGTGCAGAACTTCGAGTTCGAGCGCGGACGGCTGCCGAACGACTTTGACGAGGTCCTTGGCTTTGTCGATCCTCGGATCGCACGCGGCTACCGCGACGCATGGAGCCGCCCGTTCCGCCTGCGCCGCGAAGCGCTGCGCGACGCGAACGGGACGCCGACCAAGGCCGAGGTCACCTTCGTCTGGAGCGCAGGGCCCGATCGCATCTGGGACACCGCGGACGACTTCGTCGCGGGCAGCCACCCCAATGTGATCGTGTCCGAGTACGGGCTCCCTGATTCGCCCGGCGCCCCGCGCATGGAGCAGGATGGATCTGAGAACTGACAGGCTTCCACAGGCACGCGACGACCGCTGGGAAATCGCACGGAGCGCGCGGTACACTGCCCACCTCGCGGGGCGTAGCTCAGCTTGGTAGAGCGCCTGCTTTGGGAGCAGGAAGTCGTCGGTTCAAATCCGGCCGCCCCGATTTGCGCGATGGCTCGTCTGACGGCTCGTCCGGCGGTTCGCGCCAAATGGACGCCCTCACCGCCGCCTGAACACCATCAGGTGCTGCTGCGGCAGCGCGGAGATGTTCTCGACGAACTCGAAGCCGCCGCGCGCGTCGTCGCCGACGGCGGCCATCTCGAGCTTCGCCTGCGCCTCGCTCATCTTGTGGCGTTCCTTGATCGGGACGGTCGGGTCCTCGAGGCGGTACTCGACGAGGATCACGCGCCCGCCGGGCTTCAGGGCGTCGAGCAGCGACTCCATCATCTCGCGTGGATGCGAGAACTCGTGGTACGCGTCGACGAAGAGCGCCACGTCGATCGAGCCGGGCTCGAGGCCGCAGTGGTCGATCTCGCCGAGGATGGGCATGACGTTCCACGCCTCCTCCTCGAGCGCGCGCTCGACGACGATGTCGAGCATCTCCTGCTGGATGTCGGTCGCGTACACGACACCCTCGGGCACCATTGGCGCCATGCGCATCGTGAAATAGCCGCTGCCTGCGCCAATGTCGGCGACGGCATCGGTCGGCTTCAGCTTCAGCGCGTTCACGAGGAGATCGGTGCGCTCCTCACGCTCGCGCTCGGGGCGCTCGAGCCAGCCGACGCCGAAGTGGCCCATCACCTCTGAGATCTCGCGGCCCATGTAGGTGCGGCCGCTGCCGCCTTCGCCCGGCTCGCAGGTTCCGTAGAGATGCGCGAAGTCGTACCTCGCGCGCGCGGGGTTCGCGTCTGCGGGCGCGGGAGCAGGCGTCTCTCGCGGCTGCGGGACCACGCCGCGTCGGGTCTCGGCGTCAGGTGCAGATGCAGGTGCTGGAGCCGACGCGACTGCGGGCAACTCGGGCGCAGGCGGCGACTTCTCCGCGCGGTCGCAGGCGACGAGGAAGGGGAAGAGAAAGAGGGTGCAGGAAAACGCCGCGCCCCCAAGGAGCGCGGCGGTCGTGGTGCTTCGGGTGTGCTGCATGGCGTCAGTCGTCCTGGGGCCTGCGCGGCGCGGTCGAGGCCTTGAGCTCGACATCGAGCACGCTCTCCTTGCCGTCGCGGAAGATGGTGATCTTCGCCACGTCGCCCGGCCTCGATGCGCGCAGCTTCGCCATCATGTCCTGAATCGATCCGAGCGAGTCGCCGTTCCACTTGAGGAGGATGTCGCCTGGCTTGATGCCGCCATCCGCGGCGCTCGTTCCGGGGCTCACGCTCTCGACGAGGATTCCCGATTCGCCGTCCTCGGCCATCGCGGGCTGGATGCCGAGTCGGACGGGCGCGTATCCGCGGTCGCTGCCGCCCGGCGCCGTGTCGACGACGACTGGGGCGGGCGCCGGCGCCGCTGCGCGCGGCCGCGCGTTCGGCCCCGAGAACTGCAGCATCTCCGCGCTCGTCGCGCGCCACCATGCGATGCGCTCGACGAGATCGAGCAGCGCGGGAATCCCGCGCGGGTCGACCGTGTAGCCCTGGTCGCCCGGCTGGTGGTAGATGTCGTGCACTCCGCCGAAGAAGAAGAGCACGGGAATGCCCGCGCCGAAGAACGGCGCGTGGTCGCTCGGCGCGCGGCCGCTCGGATCTGCGAAGACCTTGAGCCCGCTCTCGATGAACATCGGCTCGAGCGCGTCGCGGAATCCGACCGCGCTCTCGACGCCGCCGACGACGAGCGTGTTGTCTCGGATGCGGCCGACCATGTCCATGTTGAGCATGACATCGACCTTGTCGGCGGGAATCGACGCGTTTCGCACGAAGTGACGCGCACCGTTCAGGCCGAGTTCCTCCGCGTCGAAGGCGAGGAAGAGCACGCTGCGCAGGTCCTGCTCGGCGGGCGCGGCGGCGTAGGCCTCCTTCAGCCGCTTCGCGGCCATGAGGAGCGCAGCGGTGCCGCTCGCGTTGTCGTCTGCGCCTGGGTGCAGCTTGCCGCGATTCTTCGGATCCGCGCCATATGCGCCGAGGCCGACATGGTCGTAGTGCGCGCCGATCACGATCCACTCGTCCGCGCGTGCGCCGCGGCCGCGCAGCACGCCGCCGACGTTGTGTGCGACGACGCCGTCCATGCCGACGCTCGCCTTGAGGTGAACCGCTGTCTCCTCGCGCCCGAAGATCGCGCCCGACTGCGTGGGACGATCCGCGATCGCGCGCAGCGCAGCGAGGTCGCGCCCCTCTGGGTCGGCCGCCCGCACGATGCGGTCGACGACGGAGTTGTCCGCGTAGAAGACGGGAACACCGATCCATCCGCCGAGGCTCTGCTCGCTCATCGCGGGAAGATCCACGCGCCTTCCCGTGAAGCCGGGCGCCTCGGTGACGATGATTCCGTTTGCGCCACGGCGCTTGATGGCGTCGAACTTCGCGGCCAGGCTCGAGGCGCTCGTCATGCGCGAGCCGCCCCATGCCGACTTCCCGTCCGCATCGAGCGGCTCGCCGCGCATCACGATCGCGATGCGCCCGTCGAAGCGCTGGTCCGCGGCGAAGCTCGAGTATCCGTCCTTGCCCGACTCGATGCCGTAGCCGACGAACGCGATCGGGCCTTCCATCTCGCCGCCGCCCGTGTTCTGCATGGGCCGCGCGAGGCTTCCGTCGACGGCCTCGCCGCCGATCCCGAGCGTTCCGCCGCGGACGCGGCGCTCTCGGCCCGGAAGATCGAACGGCTGGCGCCACGGGTTCGTGGGCGACGCCTCCGCGAACGCAGGCTCGAGGCCGATGCGCGTCATCCAGAACTGAAGGTAGTTCGCGGCGTGCTCGATTCCTTGCGAGCCGGGAACGCGGCCCTCGAACCACGGATTCGAGAGCGTCATCACATGCTGGTACCACTCGATCGATTCCTCGCCCATGTCGGCGAGGACCTGCGCGAGAGATGTCGTGGCGGGGTCGACTGGCGTGAACGACTCCGATGGATTGAAGGTGTAGACATTGACGCTTCCGACGACGACGGAGCCAGCGCCACGCGAGATCGGAGACTTCTCGGCGGGAGTCGGCGTGCCGAGCCCGGGCTGCGTGCGATCGCCAAAGATGCCGCCGCGCGCCGTGCGGACCGGCTCCGCGGACACCGCGGATGCCGAGGTGCCTGGCCGCCGCGAGACGGAAGGTCGCGCCGGCCCCGTCGATTCAGGTGCGGTCGCAGTCGCGGCTTGAGGTGCGGTCGCAGCAGTGCCCCCCTCCTGCGGCTCCGCGGTCGGGGCAGGCGCCGTGCTGCAGGCCGAGAAGACGGCGATCGACGCTGCTGCAAGCGTGGCCGCGAGGGTGGATGGAAGGAATGGGAACTCCCAGAACCGCCGCGTGGGCGACTGGCGCCGCGCGGGACAGGAGGTCAGGTTGTTCGGGCGCGTGTCGGGCGGTGCAAGGCTCGATTCGAGGTGCATGGCGCGAAGCGTAGCAGCGCCGCCACAGGCGCAGTTCGGGCGGCGTCAGCTTCCTCCTATACTCGCCGCTTCGCCCGCCAGGTGGCGCTTCGAGCGCCCGCCCGCGACCTCTTCCTCGACCATGCCTTCGACCATGCCTTCGACCATGCCCTCGACCATGCCCTCGACCATGCCTTCGACCATGCCTTCGACCTCGAACTCGGCCGCCTCGGCCACCACGCTCGGCCCCGCGGACACCTTCTACCGTCGCCATGTCCCGCACACGGCGGCGGAGACGGCAGAGATGCTCGGCGCGTGCGGCTACGGCTCGATGGCCGACTTCATCGCGGCGGCCGTGCCATCGACGATTCGTCTCGGGCGCGAGATGGTGATCGACGACCCGACCCGCACCGGCGCCCACGAGGAGCGCGGCGAGGCGGAAACCCTCGGTGCGCTGAAGGCGCTCGCCCGCCGCAACAAGGTCTTCCGCTCCTACATCGGCATGGGCTATGTCGACACGATCGTCCCGGGAGTGATCCTGCGCAACATCCTCGAGAACCCGCAGTGGTACACGGCCTACACGCCGTACCAGGCCGAGGTCGCGCAGGGCCGCCTCGAGGCGCTCCTCAACTTCCAGACGATGATCTCGGAGCTCACGGGTCTGCCGCTTGCAGGCGCGTCGCTTCTCGATGAAGGCACAGCCGCCGCAGAGGCGATGAACATGTGCCACTCGATCACGGGCGAAAACCGCCAGAAGTTCTTCGTGGCCGAGGACTGCCACCCGCAGACGATCGCGGTCGTCGAGACGCGCGCGAAGTGGCTGGGGATCGAGATCGTCGTCGGCAACCCCGCGAAGTTCGAGCCAAGCGAGGCGTTCTGCGGCGCGCTCGTCCAGTATCCGACCACAGACGGCCGCGTCGAGTGCTACAAGGCGCTCGCCGAGAAGGCGCACGCGAACGGCGCGCTCGTCGTCGCTGCGTGCGACCCGCTCGCGCTCGTCGCGCTCGCGTCGCCCGCGTCGTGGGGCGCGGACATCGCTGTCGGCAGCGCGCAGCGCTTCGGTGTCCCGATGGGTTTCGGCGGCCCGCACGCAGCGTTCATCGCGACAAGCGAGGCGTATGTGCGCAAGCTTCCAGGCCGCATCATCGGCGTCTCGCGCGATTCGCACGGCAACCGCGCGCTCCGCATGGCGATCCAGACGCGCGAACAACACATCCGCCGCGACAAGGCGACCTCGAACATCTGCACCGCGCAGGTGCTTCTCGCGGTGATGGCGGGCATGTACGGCGTCTATCACGGCCCCGACGGCCTCGCGAAGATCGCAGACCGCGTGCATCGCCTCACGCTCACGCTTGCGCGCGGGCTCGCGAAGCTTGGCCACGACTTCGGGAACGGCGCGTTCTTCGACACGCTGCGGGTGAAGCTCGGCGGCGGCATCTCGACGGAAAGCGTGCTCGCGGCCGCCGCCGCGCGCTCGATCAACCTGCGCGCGTACGGCGACGGCACGCTCGGCGTCACGCTCGACGAGGCGACCACGCTCGCGGAAGTCGACACGCTGCTCGAGGTGTTCGCCGGCGGCAAGAAGACGGTCGCCGCAGCGGGCGTCGAGGCCGCGACGGGCGCGATTCCCGCAGCGTTCGCGCGCGCCGCGCCCATCATGCAGCACGAGGTGTTCAACCGCTACCACGGCGAGCACGAGATGCTGCGCTACATCAACAGGCTCGTGTCGAAGGACCTGAGCCTCGTCCACTCGATGATCACGCTCGGCTCGTGCACGATGAAGCTCAACTCGACGAGCGAGATGATCCCCGTCACCTGGCCAGAGTTCGGCCAGATCCATCCGTTCGCGCCGCGCGAACAGTGGCTCGGATACGCGGAGATGTTCCGCACGCTCGAGGCCTGGCTCTGCGAGGCGACGGGCTTCGCGGCGATGAGCCTGCAGCCGAACGCGGGCTCGCAGGGCGAGTACGCAGGCATGCTCGTGATCCGCGCGTACCACGAGCATCGTGGCGAGGCGCACCGCGACATCTGCCTCATCCCGACCTCTGCGCACGGCACGAACCCCGCCACTGCCGTGATTGCGGGCATGAAGGTCGTGCCGATCGAGTGCGACTGCGACGGCAACATCGATCTCGCCGACCTCCGCAGGAAGGCCGAGGAGCATTCGAAGAACCTCGGCGCCCTGATGATCACCTATCCATCCACGCACGGCGTCTTCGAGGAAGGCATCAAGGAGGCCTGCGCGATCGTGCACCAGCACGGCGGACAGGTCTACATGGACGGCGCGAACATGAACGCGCAGGTCGGCCTCACGAGCCCGGGCTACATCGGCGCCGATGTCTGTCACCTCAACCTGCACAAGACCTTCTGCATCCCCCACGGCGGTGGCGGACCCGGCATGGGCCCGATCGGCGTCGCTGCGCACCTGAAGGACTTCCTCCCGGGCCACCCTGTGCTGCGGCCCGACTCCGCCGGCCGCCACGCGATCGGCCCGATCTCGGCGGCGCCCTACGGCAGCGCGTCGATCCTCCTCATCTCGTGGATGTACATCGCGATGATGGGCGCGAAGGGGCTGCGCGCGTCGACCGAGGTCGCGATCCTCAACGCGAACTACATGGCGAAGCGTCTGAAGCCGCACTTCAGCGTGCTCTACACGAACAAGCACGGGCTGTGCGCACACGAGTTCATCCTCGACATGCGGCCATTCGACAAGTCGGCGGGCATCAAGATCGACGACATCGCGAAGCGCATGATGGACTACGGCTTCCACGCGCCGACGATGTCGTGGCCCGTCGCGGGCACGCTCATGATCGAGCCGACCGAGAGCGAGTCGAAGGCGGAGCTCGACCGCTTCTGCGATGCGCTTATCGCGATCCGCGCCGAGATCCGCGCGATCGAGGAAGGCCGCGCCGACAAGCTCGACAATGTGCTGAAGAACGCGCCGCACACAGCGGCGGCGGTGACCGCCAGCGAGTGGACGCACAAGTACACCCGCGAGGAGGCCGCGTATCCCGCACCGTGGCTCAAGGACTTCAAGTTCTGGCCCGCGGTCGGCCGCGTCGACAACCCCTACGGCGACCGCAACCTCGTGTGCGCATGCGAGCCGATGAGTTCGTATAAGTAGCGGTCGCCGCTGCGGCGGCTCCCTCTGGTGCGGATCACGCTTGTCGGAGGCGGCAGGCGGACATCACCCGTTCCTTGGACTTCGTCCAAGGGCACCCGTGCGTGTCGTGTCGGACGGTTCAGACCGTCGGAGTCGACAACCAAGGGTGCCCGTGGACGAAGTCCACGGAACGCCAATCGTCGGAGTCGGCAGGCGGACATCACCCGTTCCTTGGACTTCGTCCAAGGGCACCCGTGCGTGTCGTGTCGGATGTTTCCGACCGTGGGAGTCGACAACCAAGGGTGCCCGTGGACGAAGTCCGCGGAACGCCAACCGTCGGAGTCGGCGGCTGACACCTCCCGTTCCTTGGACTTCGTCCAAGGGCACCCGTGCGTGTCGTGTCGGATGGTTCAGATCGCCGGAGTCGACAACCAAGGGTGCCCGTGGACGAAGTCCACGGAACGCCAATCGTCGGAGTCGGCGGCTGACACCTCCCGTTCCTTGGACTTCGTCCAAGGGCACCCGTGCGTGTCGTGTCGGACGGTTTGGATCGCCGGAGTCGACAACCAAGGGTGCCCGTGGACGAAGTCCACGGAACGCCAATCGTCGGAGTCGACGGCTGACACCTCCCGTTCCTTGGACTTCGTCCAAGGGCACCCGTGCGTGTCGTGTCGGAAGGTTCTGATCGTCGGAGTCGATCACCGACGGGTGCCCGTGGACGAAGTCCACGGAACGCCAATCGTCGAAGTCGACGGCTGACACCATCCGTTCCTTGGACTTCGTCCAAGGGCACCCGTGTGGGTCGTGTCGGATGGTTCCGACCGTGGGAGTCGACAACCAAGGGTGCCCGTGGACGAAGTCCACGGAACGCCAATCGTCGGAGTCGACGGCTGACACCTCCCGTTCCGCATGCTGAAGCATGCGGGCACCCCTGATTTCGGTCTCACCACAGGGAGCGGCCGCGGCCGCGACCGCTCGATTCTCGCCACCGCGTGAGCGCACGCCGCCACCACGACGCACCGCCTACCCCTCCACAAGCTGCGCCAGTGCGCGGGCCTTCGCGTGCGTCTCCGCGACCTCCGCGAACGGCTCGCTGTCGGCGACGATTCCGCAGCCTGCGTGGTAGAGCACGCCGCGCACGCCGTCCTCCGCGGGCGCAGTGACCTGCGCGGTGCGGATCGCCACGCTCAGCCCAGCGTGGCCCGAGCGCGACACGAAGCCGAGCGCGCCGCAGTAGAAGCCGCGCGGCTCGATCTCGAGTTCGTCGATGATCTGCATCGCGCGCACCTTGGGGGCGCCCGTCACCGAGCCCGGCGGGAAGGTCGCCGCAAGAAGATCCGTCCAGGTCGTGCCCGCCGCAAGCCGCGCACGTACCTCCGCGACGCCGTGGTGGACGGTCGTGTGCGTCTCGAGCATGCGCCCCGTCTTCACCTCGACCGAACCGTACTCCGCCACGCGGCCGAGGTCATTGCGCATCAGGTCGACGATCATCGCGAGTTCCGCGGCGTCCTTCTCGCTTTCGTCAAGCTCCGCCGCGGGCGTCGACGCGGGGCGCGTCCCCTTGATCGGCCGCGTCGTCACGCTCCCGTCGGGCTTCACGCGCAGGAAGAGCTCGGGGCTCATCGAGACGAGCACGCCGCCGTCGGGAAGGTCGATCGACGCGCCGAACCATGCCCCGTTGCGCACGATCGCGTCGCGCGCGAAGCCGCGCGCGCAGCCCGCGAGCGTCGAGCGGTATCGCCGAGCGAGGTTCGCCTGGAACGCGTCGCCCGCGCGGATGTACTCGACCGTGCGCGCGACCTGCGCCGCGTAGTGCGAGTCGGGTTCGTCCTCCGAGAGCCTTCCGAGGTGCCAGCCGCGCGCGGGCGTGTCGTCCGAAAGCGCGGGCGGGTTGCCCACGCGGTGGAGAAGGCCCGTCGCGTGCTCGAGGCACCACGCGTCGTCCGCGCGGAAGAGCACGGCCTGCGGGAAATCGCCCGTGTGGGCGCGGTGTCGTCGGGTGTGCCCGCGCGGTTCGAACGATGCCCCGAGCCCGTAGCCGAGCGCCACGATCCAGCCGCCCGTGAAGGGCGGCGTGGCGTGGTCGGAGCCCGTGTCCGCGGGTTCGCGCTCGAAGAGCGCCGTGCCCGTTCCCCGCGCAGTGGGCGAGTCTGGGCCGTCGAGCAGCTCGCGCAGCGCAGCGACGGCGCGGGCGGGCTCGATGTGGCTCGGGATGATCACCGCCTCGCTCGGTCGGGCGAGGATCGTCCACGCGTTGTGCGCGGCCTCGCCGCCGCCAGAGACGAGCGCCGCCAGCGGCTCGTTCGCGGGCCAGCGCAACAGAAGGTCCGCTGCCTCGCCGAGGCGCTCTGGTCGGACGGTCTCGCGGGCGTGCGGCATGGGCGGGGATGGTAGGGGAGCGGGGAGTCGCGCGGGAAGCGGGCGGGAGACGGCGGCGGCGCGCGCGCAAACGCGGAATCACAGCAGTTTCGCGCTTCCGCCGCGCTTGTACACTCCTCGATTCACCGCGGCGGGAAGACGCCGCGCACGCACACATTCCGAAAGAGCCTCTCTCCCATGGCGAGCAAGAAGAAGAACGCGAGCAAGTCCAAGTCGAAGCCTGCGTCGAAGCCTGCAGCGAAGTCGGGCAAGTCGAAGTCGATCAAGGGCAAGTCGGGCAAGAAGTCGGGCAAGGTCAAGGCTGGCAAGATCAAGGCTGGCAAGATCAAGGCCGGCAAGATGGTCTTCTACTTCGGCGAGACGAAGTGCGAAGGCAACGCCGAGCAGAAGATGCTCCTCGGCGGCAAGGGCGCGAACCTCGCCGACATGGTCTCGATCGGCCTGCCCGTTCCGCCCGGCTTCACGATCACCACCGACACCTGCGCGGCCTACTACCTCTCGGGCGAGAAGCTCCCGAAGGGCCTGATGGACGATGTCCGCGCGAACATCAAGATGCTCGAGAAGGAGCTCGGCAAGAAGTTCGGTTCGGACACGAACCCGCTCCTCGTCAGCGTGCGCTCGGGCGCGGCCGTCTCGATGCCCGGCATGATGGACACCGTCCTCAACCTCGGCCTCACCGACAAGGCCGTCGAAGGCCTCGCGAAGGGCACCAACAACCCGCGCTTCGCCTACGACGCGTACCGCCGCCTCATCAACATGTTCGGCGATGTCGTGATGGGCGTCGACCACCACCGCTTCGAGCACGCGTTCAGCGCGATCAAGACGCGCCACGGCGTGAAGGAAGACACCGAGCTCTCGACCGAGGGCCTCAAGGAGCTCGTCGCCGAGTACAAGAAGATCTACGCGGCGCAGGTCGGCGAGGAATTCCCGCAGGATCCGCTGCGCCAGCTCGAGCTCTCGATCAAGGCCGTGTTCAGCTCGTGGAACGGCGCGCGCGCGATCGAGTACCGCCGCATCCAGGAGATCCGCGGCCTGAACGGCACCGCTGTGAATGTCCAGGCGATGGCCTACGGCAACATGGGCGACACCTCGGGAACGGGCGTCGCGTTCACGCGCGACAACACCACCGGCGAGAATGTCTTCTACGGCGAGTTCCTCGTGAACGCGCAGGGCGAGGATGTCGTCGCGGGCATCCGCACGCCCGAGCCGATCGCCATGATGGAGAAGCGCTTCCCGAAGGCGTACGCGCATCTCATGAAGGTGCGTGCGAAGCTCGAGAAGCACTACAAGGACATGCAGGACATCGAGTTCACCGTCGAGAACGGCAAGCTCTTCATGCTGCAGACCCGCACGGGCAAGCGCACCGCGCAGGCCGCCGTCCGCATCGCGGTCGAGATGGTGAAGGAGAAGCTGATCGACGAGAAGACCGCGATCAAGCGCATTCCCGCGGGCGATCTCACGCAGCTCCTGCTTCCCTACTTCGCGCCCGCCGACAAGAAGGCGGCCGAGGTCGTGACGAAGGGGATCGGCGCGTCGCCGGGCGCCGCCACGGGCAAGCTCGCGTTCACAGCGGCAGAGGCCGTCGAGCGCGCGCAGAAGGGCGAGAAGGTCCTTCTCGTCCGCAAGGAGACGAGCCCAGAGGATGTCGCTGGCATGCACAGCGCCGTCGGCATCCTCACCTCCACGGGCGGCAAGACGAGCCACGCGGCCGTCGTCGCGGTGGGTTGGGGCAAGTGCTGCGTCGTCGGCGCGGGCGAGCTCTCGATCGACGAGCACGCAGGCAAGCTCCATGTGAAGGGCCGCGTCTTCGGCCGCGACGATGTGCTCTCGATCGACGGCGCGTCGGGCGAGGTGATGGTCGGCGTCGTGCGTCCGACGATTCCAGACAAGCCGTCGGGCGAGTTCGCGAAGGTGATGGACTGGTCGAAGAAGTACGCAGAGATGAAGGTGCGCACGAACGCAGACAGCCCGTCGGACGCGCGCCGCGCGCGCGACTTCGGCGCTGTCGGCATCGGCCTCTGCCGCACAGAGCACATGTTCTTCGGCGGCGAGCGCATCGCCGCGATCCGCGAGATGATCCTCAGCGAGTCGACCGAGCGCCGCGAGAAGGCGCTCGCGAAGCTGCTGCCGTTCCAGCGCGAGGACTTCGTGGGCATCTTCACGGCGATGGACGGGCTGCCCGTCACGGTGCGCCTGCTCGACCCGCCGCTCCACGAGTTCGTGCCGCACGACGAGAAGCAGCAGCTCGAGCTCGCGAAGGAGATGGGTCTCAGCCTCGAGCAGGTCCAGCGCCGCGTGAAGCAGCTGCACGAGGCGAACCCGATGCTCGGCCACCGCGGTTGCCGTCTGGCGATCACCTACCCCGAGATCCTCAAGATGCAGGTGCGCGCGATCGTCGAGGCGGCGATCGAGTGCAAGGCGAAGAAGATCGACGCGCGCCCCGAGATCATGCACCCGCTCGTCGGCACCAGGAAGGAGCTCGCGCAGCTCAGGAAGTGGACCGAGGAGACGATCCAGCAGGTCGCGAAGGAGAAGGGCGTCAAGATCGGCGGCAAGAATGGCCTCGAGATTCCGATCGGAACGATGATCGAGATCCCGCGCGCGGCCGTCGATGCCGACCAGATCGCGGAAGTCGCCGACTTCTTCAGCTACGGCACGAACGACCTCACGCAGATGACCTTCGGCTTCAGCCGCGACGACATCGGCAGCTTCCTGCCCGCGTACCTCGAGACGGGCATGCTCGAGAAGGACCCGTTCCAGTCGATCGACACCGTCGGCGTCGGCGGCCTCGTCAAGATGGCCTGCGAGAAGGGCAGGGCGGTCGCCAAGGCCACCAAGAAGCCCTTCAAGCTCGGCGTCTGCGGCGAGCACGGCGGCGACCCCGCGTCGATCAAGTTCTTCCAGAAGTGCGGCCTCGACTATGTCAGCTGCAGCCCGTTCCGCGTGCCGGTCGCAAGGCTGGCGGCGGCGCAGGCGGCGCTGGCGTGATTTGAGCGGTCGCGGCTGCGGCCGCGAACTTTGGTGCCAGGAAAGCGACCAGCGCCCGCGGCGATCGCCGCGGGCGCTGTCGTTCACCATCGGAGTCGTCCCGCACGGGTGCCCTTGGACGAAGTCCAAGGAACGACCGACGCGGGAGTCGAAGTCCCAAGTCCCCCGTACCGCAGCCCTCTGGTGCTGGTCACGCCGAAGGCGGCTGCCGCAGCAGCCGCCGCTCAAACCACGGGTGCCAGCAGACTTCAGTCTGCTGAACGGATGACGCCCGAGTCCACCCGCCCCCAGGCCGGAGCCCGAACGCCAGGCCTCCCAAGCCCCCGCATCTCTCCAGACCCCCCGTCCCGACCCTCCATCTACAATTTACTCAGTCGTCTGATTGATTTTACTCACACGACTGAGTAATTTGTAGGCATGCCCGATCTCGTCCGCGCCGATGCCGAACTCCTCCGCGACCGACTGGTCGAGCCGCGTCGCCACATGCAGGTGATCGTCGGACCGCGTCAGGTCGGCAAGACCACGCTCGTCCGATGGGCGCTCGAGGAGAGCGGCCTGCCTGCGCACTACGCGACGGCAGATGATCCGGGCAGCCTCAGCGAGGGCTGGCTGCGGCAGCAGTGGGAGATCGGCCGCAGCAAGGCCGCCGGCGGGCGCCGCAAGGCCGGCGGCGCGCAGAAGGGTGGCGCCGTGCTCGCGATCGACGAACTCCAGAAGATCCCGAACTGGTCCGAGCAGGCGAAGCGCCTGTGGGATGAAGACACCGCCGCGCGTCGGCCGCTTCGCGTCGTCGTCCTCGGTTCGTCCGCGCTGCTTCTGCAGAAGGGCATGACCGAGAGCCTCGCGGGGCGCTTCGAGGCCATCCGCGTGCCGCACTGGTCGTTCGACGAGATGCGCCGCGCGTTCAGGTTCAGCCTCGACAAGTACCTCGTGTTCGGCGGCTACCCGGGCGCTGCGGCGCTCGTGCGCCACGAGACGCGATGGGCGTCCTATGTGCGCGAGTCGCTCGTCGACACGACGATCAACCTCGATGTGCTGCAGATGTCGCGGGTCGAGAAGCCAGCGCTGCTGCGCAGGCTCTTCGAGTTCGCGTGCACGCACTCGGGGCAGCAGCTCTCCTACCAGAAGATGCTCGGTCAGCTTCAGGACGCAGGCAACACCGTCACGCTGTCGCACTACCTCAGGCTTCTCGAACTTGCGGGCATGGTGCGCGGCATCGAGAAGTTCGCGGGCGACATGATCAGGCAGCGCGCATCGAGCCCCAAGTTCCAGGTGCTTAACAACGCGCTCATGACGGCGCTGTCGGGCGAACGGCCGCGAAAGTTCCTCGAGTCGCCTGATCTTCGCGGCCGACTGGTCGAGAGCGCGGTCGGCGCGCATCTCGCAAACGCCGCCGCCACCGGCCATTGCAGGCTCTTCTACTGGCGCGAGCGGAACCTCGAGGTCGACTTCGTCATCGAGCGCGCCGGCAAGCTCGTGGCGATCGAAGTCAAGAGCGGCCGCCGTCGAGACGGCCTCCCCGGCATCGGCGCGTTCCTCAGGTCCTATCCGAAGGCGCGACCGCTGCTCGTCGGAGCCGACGGCATCGGTGTCGAGGAGTTCCTGCTGAAGCCCGTTCAGGAGTGGCTCGACTGACCGCGCGCCGGCCTGGCGCCCGAGCAACTTGCCAACGCCCGCCATTCACGCCAAAGGAAGCCGCCGCAGCGGCGACCGCTCAAACTCGCGTGGCATCACCTCCGGTGATGGCGGCCGCGAACGCGCCGTTACCCTTCCGACCGCACCTCCACCCCGCGCGCCCCCAAACCACCATGACCCTCGCCCAAGCCCGCCAACTCATCGCCGCCCGCGACTACGCCCAGGCGCGCGAGGTGCTCCTTCCACTCGCCGCGGCGGCGCCGCACGACGGCGAGATCCAGTACGAGACCGCGTGCGTCCACGACAGCCTCGGCTTCGAGGCGGAGGCGGTCCCGTTCTACCGCGCGGCGCTCGCCGGCAAGCTCGCGCCCGACGCGAGGCGCGGCGCCTTCACGGGGCTCGGAAGCACCTACCGCACGCTCGGCCGCTTCGCCGAGGCGCGCGACACCCTCGAGCAGGGGCTCGCGGAGTTCCCCGACGCAAACGAGATGCGCGTCTTCCTCGCGATGGCCGACCACAACCTCGGCCAGTCGCGCAAGGCCGTCGAGACGCTGCTCTCGCTGCTCGCCAAGACCACGAACGACCCCGCGATCGCCGCCTACCGCCGCGCGATCGAGTTCTACGCGCAGGATGTGGACCGGACCTGGCCAAGCGGGGCGGGGGAGTAGTGACGGCTGTGGCGACGCGCCGCGCACCCGTCGAGCGACGACGGCTCGTTCGGAGTGGCCTCTGCGGATTCGCCAGCCGCCGCGAGGGGCTCGAGTTTGCTCAGTGACCGCTGTAAGCTCTCCGCATGGGAATCGACCGCGGTTCGTACCGACGCATCAAGGTCAGGCAAGACGGCTTGCCCATCGAGGGCCTGTACGACAGCGTCGTCGACGCACGGCTGCAGTCGATTCTCGATGCCGCACGAAATGCGGGAATCGATGTCGGCACGCGCGAACTGAAAGGCCGTGATGGGCGGCTTCTCGCACGGGAGCTTGCGGATGCGGTCATCGAAGCGCTTGATGCCAAGCTGAACGCGGACGCGCCTGCGACCGCTGAGGACATCGATGTCGTCAACCGGCTGCTCCGCGTCATTCGCGAGGCTGATCCCGATCATTCGCGAGCCGTGGCCGAAGTGCTTCCGCTCGTGCTGGAGCGTGTTGGCGCGGGAAAGGACGTCGGCCCCGCGAATCTCTCCGACCACGGCTTGCTCACGGGGCGCGAGGGCACGGAGAGCCTGCTCGTCCAGCTGAAGCGCGACCTCGCCACCTGCGACCGCGCGGATTGGCTTGTTTCGTTCATCAAGCACACCGCAGTGAAGATGATGCAGGCCGACTTTGAGGACTTTCTCAAGCGCGGCGGCCGGCTTCGCATCGTGACGACCGCGTATATGGGGGCGACCGATCCGAGTGCGCTCGAAGAGCTTGCAAGTATCTCCCGCGCGCATGATTCGCGGCTCAGCATCCGGTTCTCGCGTGATGTCGAGTCGACGCGTCTCCATGCGAAGGCGTACATCCATCATCGCGACAGCGGATTCGGCAGCGCGTACATCGGCTCCGCGAACCTGTCGCGGCCGGCGCTGACCGAGGGGCTCGAGTGGACGGTTCGCCTTTCGCAAGCGGCTTCCCCGGGGCTCTGGTCGAAGATCGAAGAGACCTTCGAGCAGTGGTGGGGCGATCCGGAGTTCATCGAATATGGGCTTGCGGAGAACCATGAGACACATGCGCAGTTCCGGGCGCTTGTGGCGCAGCAGAAGAGTTCCGACGCGCGTCGCAGCAGCGAACAACTCTCCGCGCTCACGATCTTCGACCTCCAGCCGAAGCCGTTCCAGCAGGCGATTCTCGATCGCATCGCGGTCGAGCGCACTGAGCTTGGGCGCACGCGCCATCTCGTCGTCGCCGCGACAGGCACCGGCAAGACCATGATCGCCGCCTTCGACTATCGCGGGTTCGACAGGGAGTTTCGTGCGTCAGCGGGCCGTGCGCCGCGCATGCTCTATGTCGCGCACTCTGAGCGCATACTGAGGCAGGCGCGTGGCAGCTTCGCGCAAGTCGTACGCGATCTGAACTTTGGAGGCCTGCTTGTTGGCGGGCACGACGATCGTCCGTGCGATGCGCTCTTCGCGTCGATCCAGTCGTGGAACTCGAAGCTGAGCGCCGGAGCGTTTTCCGCGAATCACTTCGACTATGTCGTGGTCGACGAAGTGCATCACGGCGAAGCGCCGACTTGGCGCAAGTTGCTCGAGTGGATCAGGCCACGATCGCTGCTCGGGCTCACTGCAACACCCGAGCGCGCCGACGGCCTTGACATCACAAGGCACTTTGAAGACCGCATCACGGCTGAGATCCGGCTCCCCGACGCGATCGCGCGACGGCTTCTGGTCCCGTTCCGCTACTTCGGCGTCACCGACACGATCGATCTCCGCAACGTCGATTGGACGCCACGCGGATACAAAATGGAAGATGTCCAGCTTCGCTACCTCGAAGCAGGCCCGCAGTGGATTGAGAACGTGCGTCGGGCGATCGTCGGATATGTCGCGGATCCGCTCAGCATGCGGGCGATTGGTTTCTGCAGCGGCGTGAAGCACGCGCGGGCGATGGCTGAAGAGTTCGAGCGTGTGCGCATCGAAGCGGAGGCGCGGGGGCAGCGTGGGCTGCGCGCCGAAGCGCTTGACGGGTCGGACTCGCTTGAGCGTCGAGACGAGGTGATCGCGCGGCTTCGCCGCGGCGAAGTGCACATCATCTTTGTCGCAGACCTCTTCAACGAGGGCGTCGACATTCCCGAGGTCGACACCGTTCTCTTCATGCGTCCGACCGACAGCCTCACGGTGTTCGTACAGCAGTTCGGTCGTGGCCTGCGGCTTTGCCAGGCGACGGGCAAGGATTGCCTGACAGTGCTCGACTTTGTCGGTCAGTATCGCAAGGAGTTCCGGTTCGCGGATCGGCTTGGCGCGATGCTTGCGGACCCGTTGGTTTCAATCGAAGGCCAGGTCGAGGGCGGGTTCACGGCGCTGCCGCCTGGGTGCTCGATCACGCTTGAGCGGATTGCGCGCGAGCAAGTTCTTTCGAACATCCGCGCGCAGATCCAGTCGCAGCGGGCTCGGATGATCGAGTCGTTGAAACGGCTCCGCGAGCGGCTCGAGCGCACACCGTCGATGCGCGAGTTCATCGATACTCAGCGCGTAGATCCTCGGTCGTTCTATGCGAAGCGGGACGCTCGACTCACTTGGAGCGGCATTCTCGAGGGCGCGAAGCTCGGTGGGGCCCCCGAGGACCTTGACGCGATCGAGCCGTTCATCGCCGCGCTCCGGGCCGTGGCCTCGCTCACGGACCGCAGGCTTGCAAAGTTCGGGCTCGACCTTCTCGATATGCTCGAGCGAGAGGACGGCGGCGGGTCTGTTGATCTGGAGGACCGTCGCCTTCAGGTGCTTCTGGTCGAGTTTGCTGATGCCGTCGGCAGAACGCGCGAGGTTGCAGAGGCCACTTCTGCTGACCACGTTCTCGTCGAGCTTCGCGCGAACGCGCCGCTTCGCCGCGAGCTTCGGGCACTCTTCGACGCGCTCGTCACGCGCGTCGTATCGCTTGCGCCCACTCCGAATACTGCGATTCCCGCTGGCGTTCCCATTGCGCTTCACCGCGTCTATACAAGGCGTCAGCTGTTCGCCGCGTTCGGCTCCGAATCGATCTGGCGCAGCACCCCGCAGTCTGGCGTCGCGTGGATTCCCGAGCACGGCGCATACATCATGCTCGTGACGCTCGAGAAACACGCCGACACGTTCACCGAGCGAACGCGGTACCGCGACTACGCGATCAGTCCGACCGTCTTCCACTGGCAAAGCCAGGCCACCGCGCGACCCGACCGTGGAGACGGTCAGCGGATCGTGCAGGCGAAGGACGGCGTGGGAACGATGTGGCTCTTCGTCCGCCGCGCGACCAAGGACGAGTTCGGCACGGAGCCCTATGTCTTCATGGGCGCGTTCCAGCCAACGTCGATCGAGGGAATGCGCCCGATGAGCGTGACAGGGGAGCTCGCGAACGCGATGCCGGCCGAATGGTTCGAGATCGCGTCTCGTGCGAGGTAGCCGCCCGCCCCACACCCCATCATCCACCTGAATGACCCCCCGCACGCCACTCTGCGCGCCCCGTCGCGCCCTTGCGACACCTCTTCCGTCGCGCTGATACAACCCTCCTCGTGACCAAGCGCGCGCGATCAAAGCCACAATCGTCGGCTCACTCCGCAGGCTCGCCTTCCGCGAGTGCTGGCGCGGGCGCGGGCGCGTCCGCCGCGTCCTCGGCCGCGGCGTCATCCGCGCACGCGCACCCGCACCCGCACCCGCACGCGCACGCGCACGCGCCCACGCCCGACATCGAGCCGATCCCCATCGACCGCCCCGGGCTTGTCGAGACGCTCGGCGATTTCATGCACTCCTCCGCGTGGGAGGCGCTCAGCCACTTCGGCGCGCCTGCGTCGGCGGCCGAGCTTGCCGCTGCGCTCGGGCGCACGGCCTCGGCGGTGCAGGCGAGCCTCGACGCGCTCGAGCGGCTCGGGATCGTCCGCCGCCTCGCGGCCACCGCGCGTGCGCGGCGCATTCGCTACGAGGTCACCACGCAGAAGGTCGTCATCCCCATCGTTTGAAGTGGATGGGACCCCGCGAACCAGCGGCATCGCGCGATCCACGGGCAGCTCGGCCACGCGTTCGAGCGGCGCAGCGCGGCGCACATCTCCGACGCGCTTCCCTACGACCAGCGCGAGGCGACGCGCGGATACATCGACCGCCGGCTCTTCTGGGGGCACTTCGAGCCCGAGGACCCAGATTGAGATTTGGGAGCAGATCAAGGCGATCGTCGGCATGCTCGACCTCCTCATGGCGCGCGTCAACGCACGGCACGCGCGCGCCGAGCAGCCCGAGCGCGAGAAGCGCGCCGCGCAGGCGAAGCCGCCGAAGAGCGCGGTCAAGCCCTGCAACTACCATGTCTCCTTCGCGATCGTGCCGATTCCCGCGGAATTCCCGCCGCCTGCGCTCATCCAGGTCGACGGCCGCCAGAACACGCCGTACGCGAAGCGCCACCGCGCGGCCGTCGCCTTCGCGTCGCTTACCGCGCGCGAGCGCCAGGTGTTCGACCTCCTCATGACCGGCCGCTCGCTTGCCGAGATCGGCCGCGAGCTCGGCATCGCGCGACCAACCGTCGCCACGCTCGCGCAGCACTGCTACGCGAAGTTCGGGGCGGCGAGACGGCAGGAGCTGGTGGCGATGGCGCTGGGAGCGAGGTAATGCGGCTGCGTGGCGCGGCGACGCGACGGCCTGCGAAGTCGGAACGCATCGACCGCACCGAACGCCGCGCCAGCGCGCGGCGGAAGTCATCCGACTGAATGAGGCCGAGCGCGAAGTTGGGGCAAACGCCCCGAGGTTGACTTGTGGCGCGCGAGGCCTGGGTCAGAATCGAGGATCGGGCTGTCCCTCGCAGCCTCGAATCCCTCGTTTCGCGTTTCCCCCCGTCCCATCCACATGTCTTTCGTTGGAGTTCCCATGCGTCCCTACGCAGTGCTTGGTTCGTTCGTCGTCGCCTCCGCCGTCCTCGCCACCAGCTCCGAGGCGGCCGTCATCGTCAACCCCGTCGCCGCGTCGGTCACCTTCGGCGGCGCCGGCGGTTCGCTGAACTACTCGGGCAACATCAACATCCAGAGCGGCATCGGCGACACCGGCGCGCTGCTCGGTCAGTTCGGCACGAACGCCCAGATCCGCGGCCGCTGGTCGGCCCAGATGGTCGGCGGCGCCGGCGCCGGCGCAAACGGCGGCAATGTCTACGCCGTCGCCGTGCAGATCGGCAGCATCATCAAGATCGGTCCGTTCGCGCAGACCTACACGCAGCCGATCCTCCAGCCGGCCGACCAGATCGGCGGCTCTGCGATCACCAGCGCGTCGATCGGCTTCGGCGTCGGCGGCGGCGGTCTGAAGTTCGACGACTTCGGCGGCCTGAACCAGATCATCATCGACAACACGGGCGCCTTCGGCGACGCTGCGTACTCGATGCGCACCGACCCGAACTTCGCAGGCTTCGGCGTGACGGGCGTGCCCTCGCTCATGTCGACCTACGCCTCGATCGCAGCCGACGGCTCGGTCGGCTTCGCCACCAGCTTCGATGTGTCGTCGTTGTGGATCAACCCCGACAATGTGAGCTCGTTCTTCAACGGCAACCTCACCGAGTACCAGGTGCGCGGCTTCAACAGCTCGTTCTTCGTCGAGGTCGTGGCCGTTCCCGCCCCGGGCGCCATGGCGCTGTTCGGACTCGCGGGCCTCGCCGGCCGTCGTCGCCGCTGAACGCGGCGTGACAACCTGATCGCTGAACACGCCCCCCGTGCGGTGGCGAGTCCGGGCACTGACTCCTTGGTGCCCACTCGTCGCCCGCGGGGGGGCGGTGTCATTTGCGGGCGTACACCCAGTCCGCGATTGCACGCACGGTCTCGCGGTCCTCCGCCAGCGCCGCGAAGCCATCGGGCGCCGGGGCGATGAGGCGGGAGCGATGGGTGTCGTTCCGTGCGAGCCAGCTCGCGCGCCACTCAGGCTTCTTCAGCTCGTCTCGCAGCTGGTTGTTCACCTTCTTGCTCGCAAGCACGAGATTGAACGGCGAGTCGAACGGGTAGCGCGCCCACGGGATGAAATGATCGACTTCACCGGCCTGCGGACTGGGGAGCTTGTCGCCTGAGTAGAAGCAGCGCCCGTCCTGCAGGTCGTAGAAGCGCTCGGCGTAGACCGCGACATTGGTGCGGCTCGCCCCGAAGAGGAACTGCTCCAGTTCGCGGTCGGCGGCGAGCGATTCGTTCTTCTCGCGAATCCAGAGCGCCCAGCGTGCCTCGACCATCGAGAGGATGACGCCGCGCAGCCTGCGAAGGCACGCCGCGACGCCCGGCTTGAGCGTGATGCTCTCGAGCTTTGCGCACTCCGCCGAGGTCGGCGGGTGGTCGTACAGGAAGCGGTCGGCCTGCGACTCCTTGTTCCTGCCGATGGTTTGGAGCCGGTAGAGGACATCCTTCGCGAGCGTGCGACGCGTGTCGGTGATAAGGCCGTCGCGTGCGGCGCGGTACGCCCGCAGCCGCTGGTAGCTCGACTGCGACTGCCGCGCTTCGCTCGCGAGCAGCGTGATCATCTTCGCGGGCTTCGCATCGTTCGTCGACTGCTTGAGAACCGCTCCGACCCTCGGATACGGCCGCGCCATGCTCCAGTAGAGCTCGAGGTACTGCCGCGCGACGTCGTCGAGATCGATCTCGAGCGCGTCGCCCGAGTCGTCGCCTTGCTCGACCGCGATGTTCGTGAGCGCGATCAGGAGCGCGAACTTGTAGGTCGTGGTGAACTGCCCCTGCGACAGGATGCGCTCGACCTTCGCGAGGAAGTCGAGCTGGAACTCGGCGGTGGGTGCTGGGCGAGGCATGGAACTCTGGTTTCCCATCCGCAATTCTCGCCTACGCGAAGCGGCAAGCCGAATGGCTCAGGCGCCGCCGAAATCCTGCATGACCGTCGACACGTCCTCGACAAGCTGTTCGAGTCTGGTTTCGTAGACCTGCCAGACGATCTCGTGGTCGACGGACGAGTAGCCGTGGATGATCACATTCCGAAAGTCGACGGCGTCCTGTGCGTGGCGAATGCGCGCAAAGAGGCGCCCATGCCGCTTGCCGAGCTGGTTGAGTGCTTCGCCGATGATCTCAAACTTCCGTTCGAAGATGACCTGCAGATCGGCGTTCCCGAGATAGGCCTCGCGGCTGCAACCCGCAGCGCGACTCCGCATGAACGCGGCCGCCTCGATCACATCGCGCAGCAACCCCAGCGCATCACGCGGCGGCATACACCGGCACCCTCGTCTGCTCGAGTTCCTCGAGGAAGTAGGGGTTCTTCACGCCGCCGATGCTCACGAGGTCGATCTCGCGTCCGAAGATCGCCTTGAGCTCGCGGTAGAGGCCGAAGAACTGATCGGGAAGCGGTCGTTTGGGATCGAGCTCGACGAGGAAGTCGATGTCGCTCGAGCTCTCATGCCATTCGCCGCGCACTGCCGAGCCGAACACCCACAGGCGCCGAATCCCGGCGCGCTCGCAGGCTGCCGAGATCTCCGGGAGTTTGGTGAGGATGGGCGCCGCGATCGCCATGGTCGGAGTGTATCGGGGGCGGCGGCTCGGTTCCATCAATCGGGTTGGGCACGGGGCGGGCGTTTCGCTGAGAACGCACAGCGCGCGACCACGAAAAACGGAAGGTGTGCCTTCCGTTTTTCATGGTGCTCTGCCGCCGTCGATGGCCTGGCAGTGCAACGCCAGCAGCGCCCGTGCTGCGCGAAAGCGCGCGGTTTCGCGCCCTCGTCGCGGTTTGGGCCCGCCCGCGCCCGCGCCGCCGCCGCTGGGCACGCTCGTTAGGATGCCGCCCCTCGTCAGGATCGAAACGACGGACTGAACCATGGCCAGCAATCGACTTCTCCTTCTCGTCTCCCTCGTCGCGCGCGGCATGCAGCGCGCGCTTCTCGCCTTGCTCGTGGCCGTGTGTGTCGTCGCGTTGCCGCTGGCCGTGCCCGCTGCGCGCGCTGAGGCATCTGGCGCCGCCATCGCCACAGGCCCGACTGCCGTCACCGCCGCCGACGCGCAAGCCGCTCCTGCGGCGGAGGCCGCCGCGAAGCCGCCCGAACGGAATCGGCTGACGCCGCGCAACGCGGCGTACAGCTTCATCGTGCTTGGCCGCGAGGGGAACTGGGTCGACGCCTCCGCGCTTCTTCTCGAGCCCGAGGCGGGCTGGCCTGAGGGCGCGTCGCCCGAGCGCCTCGCGCGCGCGCTGAAGAGCCTGCTCGACGAGCACCTCTGGCTCGACTTCGACGCGATTCCCAGCCTTCCGGCTGTACGAACCCCGAATGCTCCGACGCCGAGAGTCGAGATCGGGAGTATCGCGTTCGACACGGGGACCATTCCCGTGTCGCTCGTACCCCACAGCGGCCAGTGGTTCATCTCCGCCGAGACCGTCGCGCTTGTTCCTGCGGCCGCGCGCGACCTCGGCGTGTGGTGGGTGTCGGGGATGCCCTCCTTCCTCGTCGATGTGCGCCTCTTCGAGATCGCGCTGTGGCAGTGGATCGGGCTGCTTGCGATCGGCCTCGTAGGCGTCCTCATCGGCGTGTCGGTTGCGCGCGCCCTGAAGCGCGGCGCAGACCTCGGCGCAGGCAGGGGCCTTGGCGCGATCACGGCATCGGTCGCGGCCATCGCGCCGCCGATCAGCGTGCTGCTGTCGCTTGTCGCCATGCAGATCGCCGAACAGTTCCTCGCCTTGAGCGCGCCCGCGCGCGAGAACCTCGCGCTCGGCTCCCGCGCAGCGACGGCGCTTGTGATCGCGTGGGCCGCGGTCCGCTGGATTCGCGCCATGAGCGCGATCCTCGAGCAGCAGCTCGTCGAGCGCGGCGTCGCGGAGGCCGTCGGCATCGTGCGCATCGCGCGCATGGTTGCCGCGATCCTCATCTACCTCCTCGGCGTCTCCGCTGCGCTCCAGATCTTCGGGCTCGACCTCTCCGCGGTGATCGCGGGCCTCGGCATCGGCACCGCCGCCCTCGCCCTCGCCTCGCAGCAGACGCTCGGCAACCTCTTCGGCGGCGCGTCCGTGCTCGCAGACCGCGCGCTCACCCCTGGCGACACCGTGAACCTCGGCGGCACCATCGCCACGGTCGAGCGCATCGGCATCCGCTCGACGCAGCTGCGCACGCTCGACCGCACGCTGCTGATCGTCGCCAACGGCGACCTCGCGCAGTCGCGCATCGAGAAGCTGAGCGCGCGCGACGGCTTCCGCCTGAACGCGACGCTCGGCCTGCGCTACGAGACGACCGCGGCGCAGATGCGCGCGATCGTGGCCGACATCCGCAGCCTGCTCGAGAACGACGCGATGGTCGACCGCGAATCCGTGCGCGTCCACTTCCTGCTCTTCAACAACTCGTCGCTCGATATCGACATCAAGGGGCTGATCAAGACCGAGGAACCCGCGCAGTACCGCGCGACGCTCGAGCGCTTCAACCTGTCCTTCATGGAGATCGTGGCCCGCCACGGCAGCGGCTTCGCCTTCCCGTCGCAGACGGTCTACCTCGCCCGCGACTCCGCGCCGCGGGGGTGATGGCGGGGGTGGTTCCACCAGAACAGATCGATCAGGGTGTCGGGCCGCGCCGCGAGGTGCGGCGTGTCCGGGCGCTGCCCGCACATGAGGTCAATCGCGGAACTCCAGTGCCACTGAGACATGCGGGCGCAGAGTCTCGATCAAACGGGATTCTCGTGGATGTAGCGGAGTTTCTCGGTGTACTTGTGGTGAGACCAGACTCGGAATGGATATCCACCGCCGGGGAGCCAGAAGTTGCCGCGAACAGCTTCAGGTGGGAGATGTCTGTGGATGACGGGTCGAGATCGCTGTGCGAACCGCTTCTTGAGTGAGCCCGCCCATGGGAGCGCTGGCTGCCGATCATCCGTGACCAGGAGGTGTACATGATTCGTCATGATGACCCACGCATGCAGTGCGATGAGTCGTCGATCGGAGTCGTCGCGCATCAGGTGCAGGAGTGCATCTCTGGCGACGGGATCGGAGAGCCAGTGGCGGCGTCCGTCGCAGGAGAAGGTGAGGAAGTAGGTCGAGGGAAAGGTGGACTGTTGGAGGGTTGATTGGCTTTGGGGCATGCCGCGAGGCTACGGTCGTCTGGCGCTGGATCTTGATTTCCTGCAGTTTTGCAGGAGGTTTGGTGCCGATTCGACGGCTGACATCGGTCGTTCCTTGGACTTTGTCCAAGGGCACCCGTGCGCGTGGTGTCGGACGGTTCGAATCGTCGGAGTCGAACACCGGTGCGTGTCGTATCGGACGGTTTGAATCGTCGGAGTCGATCGCCCGTCGGTGTCGAGTCGGACGATTCCGACCGTCGGAGTCGACCACCAAGGGTGCCCGTGGACGGAGTCCACGGAACGGATGACGTCGGGGTCGACGGCTGACATCGGTCGTTCCTTGGACTTTGTCCAAGGGCACCCGTGCGTGTGGTGTCGGACGGTTTGAATCGTCGGAGTCGACGACCAAGGGTGCCCGTGGACGGAGTCCACGGAACGGATGACGTCGGGGTCGACGGCTGACATCGGTCGTTCCTTGGACTTTGTCCAAGGGCACCCGTGCGCGTGGTGTCGGACGGTTTGAATCGTCGGAGTCGACCACCGGTGCGTGTCTCGTCGGACGGTTTGAATCGTCGGAGTCGACCCCCCGTGCTTGTCGCGCCCCTCAGCAGCCGCCCCAGGCCGCGAGGAGGATCGAGAGGTCGCTTGCGTTCACAGCGCCGTTGTCGTCGAGGTCGGCTGCCGCGTTGCCAGTTCCCCACGCTGCCAGAAGCTGCGAGAGATCCGACGCGTTCACCATGCCGTCTCCGTTGAGGTCTGCAGGACAGCAGTCGTTGCCGCTACCCGCCGCGGCAGTGATCGCACAGGCGTCGACCGTGACAAACTCGACGGCTTCGAGCGTGCCGTTTCCGTTCGCGCTCGCTGGCGCCTGTCCGAGCGGCTTGAGCGACCCACCGTTGCCCGTGGCGAAGGGGCCGACCGCGAACGACAGCTGCTCGGGCACCACGCCGAAGAGCCCCGCGAGGTCGACCGTACCCTCGACGACGCCGCCGTTCGGCCCTGTTGCCGCAGCGGCCGCCGCGCCGACGAGCGAACTTCCCTGCTGGTTGAACCAACCTTCGTAGTCGTTGTCGTTCTCATCGGCGAGGAACGCGCTCCATCCTGCGACCTGCCCCGCCTTCGCCCACGGCGCCGCACGCAGCGCGCCGACTGGCGACGCGATGAAGATGAACACATCGTCGCCTTCGCCCGCATCGTCGCTTGCGACATAGAGCGTCGTGCCCTTGATCCCCGCCCACAGCCTGCGTGTGCCCGCAGCGTTCGCCGCAATCTCCACCGCGTCCGCGTCGCGCACGCCGTCGAGCGTCCATTCGCCCGAGCCCTGCGTGCCCGTGACGGGGTAGTGCCAGTCGTTGCCCGCGTTGTTGTCCCACACGCCCGCGCCGTTCGTGAACGCGAAGTCGAACTGGCTTGCGCTTGCGATGAGCGGAACGGTCGCCGTCCAGCGCTGCGTCTTCGCGTTCCAGGTCATGTTCGCGTCGGGGCTCGCGACCTGCGACCAGTCGTTGTAGCCGTAGTGGAGCCGCACGGCCGTCGCGCCCGCGAGCGGCCGACCCGCGGGGTTGTAGACGACGGTCGCGCTCGCGCCCGCGACGAGCGGATCGGGCGTCACCGCCACGGCCTGCCCGCCGCCACCGCCGCCGCCGCCCGAACCGTTGCCGTCGCCGACCCACACATGCTGGATCGGGCTCTTGCGCACATTGCCGCGCGCGTCGGTCGCCTCGATGTAGTAGTCGACGAGCTTCGACCGAACGCCGACGATCTGCGCGTGCCACTGGTCCGCGATCGCGGCGGGCATCTCGCTGAAGTTGATGCCGGGGTCGTTGAAGACATTGCCCGCAGGAAACGCGCGCCGCGTCATCGCGACCGTCTGCCATGCGCCCACGCCCGCGCCGCCCGCGTACAGCTCGTTCTCGTTCGACGAGAGCGGATTGACGCCGTCGCCGTCGAGCCGGTACTTGAGCACGACGCTCTCGGTGCCCGACACATCGTGCACGAAGGTCCACACCGAGAAGTCGCCGTTCGAGATGAACTGCTGGTAGCCGTACATCGGGCCGAAGTTCACCGAGCCCGGATTCCACGGGAAACGCTGCGGAATCCACACGGTCGGCGCCACGGTGTCGGCCGTCGGCGCCGCGGCGCCGATCACGCCCTGCGCCTCGAGGATCGCCTCGTTGCACGCGATCGTCGGCTTCACCTCCATGTCGAGCGCGGTGCCGTAGTACATGTAGCCCGAATTCAGCGCGCCGAGGTAGAAGTGCCACGCGCGCTCGCTGGCGCGGCTCGCGGCGGTGGGCGACAGGATCTGCGCGTTGCGCACGGGCAGGCCTTGCGCCGTGTGGATCGCCTCCGCGGTCGACACGAAGTTCTGCGCGGCGGTGATGACGGCCCAGTTGCGGATGTCCTCGGCCCAGCCGTTCGCGATGTCGATCTGGCCGTTCTGCAGCGTCGGCGGCCAGTTCCAGTTGAGGAACTGCGGGCTGCCGAAGCAGCCGTCCGCGTTCACCCACGCGCCGTCCTCGACATGCACGACATCCGCGGCAGGCACGGGATGATCGGCAAGGTACTTCTCGACGACCGTCGCGCGATAGCCCTGCGACTGCGCGGTCGACACGAAGTTCGGCACCGCCTCCATGTAGTACGAGAATCCGCCGCCCCAGGCGTTGTCGCCGTCGTGCGCGAGCACCACGAGCATCGGACGCTGCGGATTCGCAAACGGCTCGAGCGCGCCGAGCTCGCCCACGCTCATCGGGTTGTAGCCGTCGAGCCAGCCGAGGTGCTGCGAGCAGGGGACGACGGTGATGAAGCTCTCTACGCCTGTCTCGGGGTTCACATACTTCGCGCGGTGCGGCGTGAACGCGAACGGCACGGCTTCCGCGGGCGCGCAGCCGCGCGAGATCGAGATGCGGCGGTAGTTCGTCTGCGGCGGGTTGATCTGGTCGGCCTTGTTCGGCGGATCGCAGTTGATGCCGCCCGAACCGAACACCACGGGGAAATCGGCGCACGCGCGCGAGATCTTCTCGCCCGAGACGAAGGTCCAGTCGATGCCCGCCTCGGCGAGATACGGGATCAGCCGCGTCGAGAACGCCATCTCGCTCGGGAAGAATCCGCGCGACTGCGGCTGCCCCGCGCCCCACGCCTGCGGATAGATCTCCTTGTAGAGCGCGAGTTCCTTGCGGATCGCATCTCCGTCGATCAACGGCAGGAGCGCGTGGTGGAACGAGAACTGCACGATGTCCATGCGCGGCTTGTTCGCGCCCGCGGCGCTCGTCTGCCAGCCGCGCGCCTCGCGCCACGGCGCGAACCACGACGGCGAGTAGCCGAGCTGGCCGCCCGCGTCGGCGAAGCTCTGGATGTTCGCGATGAGGCCGCCCGAGTACGACACCTGCGCGCCCGCCTCGGGCGCCCACGAGATCGCAGACACCGTGTCGCGCGGCCGCGACTGGTACGCCGCGACGCGGTCGGGAAGGCCGAAGATGCCGCGCAGGTCGTTCTCCGGGTTCGTCGCGCCCGCGTCCCTGCGCAGGATCGACTGCCACGCGCGCTCGTAGCGCTGCGTGCCCGCCTGGCGGTCGGGCCAGTAGATCGGCTGCTCCATGTGCCAGAGGTAGGTGAAGTGCGTCTTCTCGTTCTGCGCGGGAGCCGCGGGGCTTCCCGCGGCGAGGGCGAGGGCGAGGACGGAGGCGGTCGCGGCGAGGGAGGCGCAGGAGGCGGCGCGAGGCATTGCGCAAGTCTGACGAATCGCCGCCGCGCGATCAAGGGACGATTGGGGAGGGTTCGGCCGAAAAACAAGCCACCCCGCGGGAATCCGCGGGGTGGCTGCATGTTGTCGACTTCCTTCGGCGGATGCGATGCGCCGAAGGGTGCCGTGGAGCGATCAGCTCCAGTTCCCCAAGAGGATCGTGAGATCGGAGCCGTTGGTGCTTCCGTCGCCGTTGAGGTCGCTCGGTCCTGCGCTGCCCCATCCTGCGAGGAGGATGGTGAGATCCGAGCCGTTCACTACTCCGTCGCCGTTGAGGTCGCCGACGATCGGGCTCGTGCAGAGCGTGTTCGCGCCGTTGACACAGAGGGTGTCCCACTGGTTGTTGCAGCAGAAGGGATCGACCGCGCACACGGTGACGCAGCAGGTCTCGTCGGAGCAGCCCGGGGTGTTGTGCGGGACATCGCAGTCCTCGCCCACGCCGCAGACCGCATCGCACGAAGCGCTGATACCGCCCGCCGCAGCGAGCCCGTTCACCGCCGACACGCGGACGAGGTAGGTCTCGCCTGCGAGCGTTGCGAAGCGGACCTCGACACCGTGCGGGAAGCCGACGCAGTCGGTGCCGCTTGCGGAGCACGCGAGTTGCGAGCCACCGCACTCCGAGAACACCGCGAGGGTCATCTGCGACTCCGCGAACTCGGTGCAGCTCGAGAGCTCCGTCATGCCGCTGCACTGGGCGACATAGCGGAACCAGATGGCGCGGGTATCACCCGTGCCGCAGGCGCTGTCGTCCGACGAGGCGGCCACGGGACCCGTGTTGAACTGGTCGCCGCCTGGGATCGTGGTGTTCCAGAGACGCGCATCAGAGCAGGTGAGGCCGCTGCGGCACGAGGTCTCTGCGCGAAGGACGCAGAGGTTGTCCCAGCTGGTCGCGCAGCAGAACGGATCGACCGCGCAGACCGTGGCGCAGCACGACACGGTGTCGCAGCCCGGGCTCGCATGCGAGCTGTAGCACGACTCCTTGCCGCTGCCGCAGCTCTGGCAGAGATCCCACGCACGGTTCACGCAGATCTCGTCCCAAACCGTGTTGCAGCAGAACGGATCGACCGTGCAGACGGTCGCACAGCACTCGGCGTCGTTGCAGCCAGGGGTGCTGTGCGCGGTGTAGCACGACTCGCCCGTGCCGCAGACGGCGTTGCAGGTGACCGACACGCTGCCAGCGACGAGGCCATTGTTGATGGCCGACACTCGGATCAGGTAGGTCGTGCCGGTCGTCCCGAAGAACTGGACACGGACGCTTCCACCGAGCGCGCAGCCGCTTGCGGCCGCGGCCGAGCAGGAGAGCTGCGTTCCGCCGCACGCCGTGAAGACGCTCAGCGTGGGCTGCGACTCCGCGAACTCGGTGCAGATCTCGGCGGTGATGCCGCCCGTGCACGACGCGGTGTACTGGAGCCACACGGCGCGGGTGTCGTTGGCGCCGCAGCTCGACTCGTCGGACGGCGTCGGGTCATCGGCCGTGTTGAAGTTGAAGCTGCCCGGATACGCGGTGTTCAGGACGCGCGGCTCGCTGCAGTTCGCACCCGTGCGGCAGAGCGAGCGGGCGCGCGATGCGCAGAAGCTGTCCCACTGCGTCTCGCAGCAGAAGGGGTCCTGCGTGCAGATGAGCTGGCAGCAGGCGGAGCTGGCGCAGCCCGTGCCCGCGTGCGAGGCGTCGCAGGGCGCGGTGTTGCTTCCGCCACAGCCGGCGCAGGTCTCCCATGCACGGTTCACGCACAGCTGGTCCCATGAGGTGTTGCAGCAGAACGGGTCGGCCGCGCACACGGTGGTGCAGCATTCCGCATCGTTGCAGTGCGGGGTGGCGTGCGCCACGAAGCACGACTCGGTGCCGGGAAGACCGCACGCCGTGGTCGCGGCGGCGACGCCCTGCGGGTTGTTGATCGCCGCGATGAGCGCAGCGTTGTCGAAGGTCGTTCCTTGATTCCCGCCGCCGTTGCTGCCGCCGTTGTTGAAGCAGCCCGCGTTGGTGTGGATGCCCATCGCGCCGCCCGACGACTCGCGGATGATCGGCGAGCCCGAGTTGCCGCCCGTGGTGTCGGCCTGATAGCGGATGATCGTGCCCGACAGGCTCTCGAACGGACCAGCGTGGGTCTGGTTGGTCTGGTTCGCGGTGCCGTCATCGATGCCGAAGCCGGTGATGCGGATGGTGCCGCCCGAGACGGGGGCGATGCGCGACACGCTTGAACCCTGCGCGACGAGCGGTGCGAGGCCTGTGGTCGAGTTCGAGAAGACGCCGAAGTGCGCCCAGTCGTTGCCGATCACAGTCTCCTGCCAGACGACCGACGCGGGATCGACCGCGTACTGGTCCTGCGGGGGCGGATTCTGCGGCGCGCCGTTCGCGGCCGAGAGCGGCACATTGAACTGGACGACGGTGGCCGTGGTCCCGTTGAAGCAGTGGCCCGCGGAGAGCATGGCGTTCGGCTTGCCGTCGAAGAGCCAGCTGGTGCAGCCGACGGGCATCAGGCGCGCCACGCGCGGATCGGTCGAGGCGATGCGGTCATCGGTCGGACCGCAGATCGAGGCGACTTCGCCTTCGGGCACGAGACCCGCCTGGATCTCCTCGACGGAGATGCGGGCCGAGCTGCCTTCAGCCGCGAAGACCTCGACGACGACCGTGTCGCCGTTGAAGTACGCGCTGCTGTAGCCCCACTGGTCAAGCGTGTCTGCGTTCAGGATCTGGTGGTAGCCGTCGTGGAGCGAGGTGATGCGCAGGTAGGTCGCGCCGTCGCCGCGGGTCGGCCCGTCGAGACGGGAGAGCGAGCGGTCGAACATCACGCGGATCCACGGTGCCCCCGGAGCCTGCACCGTGGCCGAATAGATCGCCTTGCGTCCGCTGCCCTCGCCGACGAGGTCGCCCGAGTCGGAAGCGAAGGGCATGGTCCAGAAGGGAATGGGATCCGTCGGGCTCTGCGCGAGGGCCGGGGAAGCCGTGAGCGCGAGCGGGGCGACGGTACAGGCCGCGGCGAGGATCGCCGCCGCCACGAATCGATGTGGGGACAGGAGTTGTGCGTAGGACTTCTTCATGGTCGGTTGACAAAGCTGCAGTCGTGGATGCGGTCGGGCGCCTCTGCTGGCGGAGCACGGACAGGGCGGCATGCGCCGCCGCTGCGCCCCTCGTTCCGTAGAAACAGGGTTTCCCCGCGAGACCCTCGGGTGCGCTTGCTGTTTCGCGTGAGATTCCCCGCGGGAATCTTGCCGAGCGACCGCGGGCGATGCGCCGCAACGTACGGCAGGGACCGCGCTACGCTCCCATCATGGACCCACTTTCAGGCTTCCTGGCTGCGCTTGTCCTCTTCCACGCACCTCTACCCGCGCCACCTGCGGGCGCGGACCCGGTGATTCCCGCTCCGCCGACGCTGCCCGCGCAACCCGCGACGCCCGCAGGGGATCCGCCCGTCCCCCCGGTCGACGGTGTCCGCCCGAAGCGCGAGTTCCCGCCGCCAGGTGACCCGACGCCGAGAAAGCCTGCCTACCCGCCGAAGTCCTACGACTGCCGCTTCACCTCCACGCCGCCTGTCCTCGATGGACGGCTCGACGACGCTGCGTGGCTGCATGCGCCGTGGACCGATGACTTCGTCGACATCCAGGGCCCCGAGCTGCCGTCGCCGCGCTATCGCACGCGACTCAAGATGCTGTGGGACCAGGAGTTTCTCTACATCGGGGTCTCGATGGAGGAGCCGCACCTCTGGGCCACGCTCAGGAACCACGACGACATCGTCTTCCGCGACAACGACATCGAGATCTTCATCGACCCTGACGGCGACGCGCGCGAGTACTACGAGATCGAGGCGAACGCCTTCGGAACGATCTTCGATCTCTACCTTCACCGCCGCTACAAGGAGGAGGGCCCCGCCGAGCACGGCTGGCACTGCGAGGGGCTGCGCACGGCGATCCACCTCGACGGCACGCTCAACGACCCGACCGACCGCGACAAGGGCTGGTCGCTCGAGTGGGCGATTCCGTGGAGCTCGCTGAAGCCGCCCGCGTGGGACAAGCCGAGCTTCGGCGAGAAGGAGCGGGGCGCCGCGCCGCCGAAGCCGCTCGACGAGTGGCGCATCAACTTCTCGCGTGTCCAGTGGATGCACAACTGGGAGGGGCGCATCGCGCCGAAGCCCGTCGAGAAGCCGATCGACAACCGCTACAACCAGCCGCCGCCGTCGCCCGACGACGGACCGAAGAGGCCCACCTACGAGAAGGTGGCGGGGCGGCCCGAGGACAACTGGGTGTGGAGCCCGCAGTGGCAGATCGACATGCATGACCCGCGCTGGTGGGGAGTCGTGCGCTTCGTGCAGGACGCCGCGCACCAGCCTGTCCAGAAGCCCGTGGGCGATCCTGCGGCACCGCGCCCCGCCCAGCCGCTCCGATAAGGCCTACGACAGAGGCCAGGCGTGGGTACCGCAGGGCGCCGCACGCCGTTCACGGCCGTTCCAATCGGATTCTTCGCAGCGCTTTGTTGTTCCCGCTGCGCGGATTCGCCATCGATGTCCGCTTTCGGGCGTATGTTCGGCCTGAGGAAATCTCCAGCGCCATGGAACGAGCGAGCGTCACCAGTTCACCGCGGCCTGCCGCAGCGCGAATCTTCGAGGAGATCGGCATCTCCCCGACCGCGGGGAACCTCTTCCACGAGACCGCGGCGCGGCTTCTGGCGGCGGCCGAGCTGGTCGGCATGCGGCATCACCAGCAGCTGATCCTGGCGCAGCCGAAGACGGAGGTCATGGTGCAGTTTCCCGTCCAGATGGACGACGGGCACCACAGGCTCTTCAAGGGCTACCGCGTCCAGCATTCGAACGCGCTCGGGCCCTATCTCGGCGGCGTGCGCGTGGCGCCGCGGCTGTCGCTCGACGCCGTCAAGGCGCACGCGATGCTCGCTTCGCTGCGCGCGTCGCTTGTGCGCGTTCCCTTCGGCGGCGCGTTCGGCGGCGTGAAGGCGAGCGGCTGGGAGCTCTCGTCGGGAGAGCTCATGCGCATGACGCGGCGCTATTGCAGCGCGATCGCGCATCAGGTCGGCCCTGCGTACGACATCGTTGCGCCCGACGCGGGCACCGACAGCCAGGTGATGGCCTGGATGTTCGACACGCTGGCGCAGACGACGCCCGAGCCGACGCGTCAGGACCAGGGCCGCGCCGTGGTCGGGAAGCCCGTCGAGCTCGGCGGGCTCGGTGCGCGCGGCCGGGTGCTCGCGACGGGCGTGACCACGGTGCTCGGCGAGATGCTGGGCGACTCGATGATCGAGTTCGAGACGGCGCGGGTGGCCATGGTCGGCTTCGGCCATGCAGGCAGCGCCGTGGCGCGTGCGCTTGCAGCGCGCGGTGCCCGTGTGACGGCCGCGCTCTGCTCGGGTGCCGCGCTTGCCGAGCACGGCGGGATCGACGTGATCGCGCTCTCGCAGCATCGCGAGAAGCACGGCGGAATCGAGGGATTCGAAGGCGCGACGGCGGTGGTCGAGCGCGACTTCTGGTCTGCGCCCGCCGATCTCGTGGTGGTCTGCGCCGATGACGGCGCGCTCGACGCGGCGCGGGCGGAGCAGTGCCGCGCGCGCGTCGTCGTCGAGGTCGGCTCGGCGAACATCACGGCCGACGCGGAGGAAGTGCTCGTGCGCCAGGGCATCGAGATCGTGCCCGATGTGGTCGCGGGCGCGGCGGTCGAGGTGGCGAGCGCGCTTGAGTGGCGCCTCGGCAGCCGCGACACGGTGATGCGCCGCGAGGAGATCGACGCGCACATCCGAAAGCAGGTGGCGCTCGCCACGCGCCGCGTGCGGGTGGCGCGCGCGCGCTACGAGTGCGACCTGCGCACAGCGGCTCACTGCGCGGCGCTCGAGCGGATCGGAAGGATCTACGAGCTGCGCGGCGTGTTTCCCTGAACCTTCGCTCAGAGGCTGCGCTCGAACATGGCCGCCGCGCGCAGGAGCGTCTCCTCCGCGAAGGCGGGCGCCTGCAGCTGGATGCCGATCGGCAGCTTCTTGCCGCCTTCCTCGGCGAATCCGCCGTTGATCGAGATCCCGGGGATTCCCGCGATGTTCGTGTTCACGGTGTACACGTCGCAGAGATACATCGAGAGCGGATCGGACTTGCCGCCGAAGGGGAACGCAGGCACGGGCGAGGTCGGGCCGAGCACCACGTCGCACTTCGCGAACGCTCGGTCGAACTCGTCCTTGATGAGCCGGCGCGCCTCTAGCGCGCGCTTGTAGTAGGCGTCGTAGTAGCCCGAGCTCAGTACGTAGGTGCCGAGCATGATGCGGCGCCTGACCTCGGGGCCGAAGCCCTCCGCGCGCGACTTCGAGTAGAGGTCCTCGAGATCCTCGCCTGGCTCGAGCTTCGCGCGGTGGCCGTAGCGGATGCCGTCGTAGCGCGCCAGATTGCTCGACGCCTCCGCGGGCGCGATCACGTAGTAGGTCGAGATGCCGATGTCGGTGAGCGGGAGATCGACGTCGACGATCTCGGCGCCGAACGCGCGCGCGGCCTCGATCGACTTCTCGAGCACCATGGCGACGGCAGGCGAGTTCGCGCCGCTGCGGTACTCGCGCGGCACGCCCACGCGCAGCCTCGCGATCGGCTCGCGTACCTTCGCGGCGAGCGGCTCGCACGGCGCATCCGCACTCGTCGAGTCGAGTTCGTCGCGGCCCGCGATCGCGTCGTAGACGAGCGCCGCATCCTCGACCGAGTGCGCGAACGGCCCGATCTGGTCGAGGCTCGAGCCGAACGCGACGAGCCCGTGGCGCGACACGCGGCCGTAGGTCGGCTTGAAGCCGACGCAGCCGCAGAGCGCCGCAGGCTGGCGGATCGATCCGCCCGTGTCGGAGCCGAGCGCCGCGTCGCAGAAGCCCGCTGCGACGGCCGCAGCGCTGCCGCCCGAGCTTCCGCCGGGCACGCGCGCCGTGTCCCACGGATTGCGCGTGGGGCCGAAGGCGCTGTTCTCGGTCGACGAGCCCATGGCGAACTCATCGAGGTTCGTCTTCCCGATGAAGACCGCGCCCGCGCGCTCGAGCCGCTCGATCACCGTCGCGTCGAAAGGCGAGCGGTAGTTCGCGAGCATCTTCGACGAGCAGGTCGTCTTCCCCTCGCGCATCACGATGTTGTCCTTGACGGCGATCACGGCGCCGGCGAGGGGGCCCGGGTTCTCGCCGCGCCTCACCATCGCGTCGATCGCTGCTGCGCGCGCGCGCGCCGCATCGGCGTGCACCTCGTTGAAGGCGTGGATCTCGCCGTCCTTGGCCGCGATCGCGGCAAGGAATGCGTCTACGCGACTCGCGGCGCTCGTGCGGCCCGCGCGCACTGCGGCGCAGGTCGTCGTCAGCGGCTCGGGCCGATGCGCGTCGTGGCTCATGCGCCACCTCCGTCGCCGAGCACCTTCGGGACGGCGAGATAACGGTCCTCGACCGCGGGCGCGTTCTTCAAGAGCTCCTCAACGGGCATGCAGGCCTTCGGCTCGTCCGCGCCGAGGCGGTTCACGATCTTCATCGGGTGCGCCAGCGGCTCGACGCCCTCCGTGGGCAGCGCCTGCAGCTTCGCGATGTGGCCGAGAATGGAGGCGAGCTGCGTCCGAACCGCAGCGACCTGCGAATCGGGCAGGCTCAGGCGGGAGAGCCTCGCGACCTTGCGGATGTCGTCGTCTGTCAGCGCGTCGGACATGCGCCAAAGGTAGCAGACGCAGACGCGGGCGGCCGCGCGTGCCGGATCGGCACCTTCGGTCCGAGTCCGGCGTCGGGGAGCCTTCAATCCGCGACCTATACTTGCCGCTTCGCCTTCTCCGCCGAGGTGCGATGCGCGGCGGAGGCGACCGGCGGCGCACGAACCAGAACAGAACATGACAATCGACAGACTCCCCGCCTCAGCGATCATTGTCCGCGTGCTCGTCATCGTCGCGCTCCTCGCGCTCGGCGCGGGCGCGGTGGGCGCGCTGGTGGCGACGCGGCCATCCGCGGGGCGCAACGCCGAGGCCGCTCCGCCGCCGCGCATCACCGTCCTCGAGGTGGCACCTGTCGAGGTCGCGCGGTTCGTGCGTGCCTATGGAACGGCCCGGGCGACCGCGAGGGCCGATGTCCCTGCGCGGGTCGCGGCCGTCGTCCGCGGGCTCGGCGAGAACTTCGCGGTTGGGCGCGCGGTCGAGGCGGGCGAGGTGCTCGTCGAGCTCGACTCGAGCGACTCCGAGCGCGCCGCGGAGGCCGCGCGGGCGGCGATCGCGGCGATCGACGCGCAGACCGCGCTTCTCTCCGTGCAGGAGCAGGCGCTTGCAGAGACGGCGGCGCTGGCTGCGCGCGAGCGCGAACTTGCCGAACGCGACCTCGCGCGCTCCGAGCGCGCGGC
>QLAH01000221.1_pt1 | contig 41945 bp, 38 predicted proteins | sample 4693081 | NCBI WGS metagenome assembly QLAH01 (sample SAMN09425401, study PRJNA476045) | Lake water metagenome, whole genome shotgun sequencing project. | reverse complement strand
ACCCTAAATCCCTCTCCCAAGCTGGGAGAGGGACTTTGAAGGACTTCCGGCTCCCCTCTCCCTCCTGGGAGAGGGGCTGGGGGTGAGGGCCAAGCCCATACGAAGAGACATCTTTGTGATCTACTGAGGATCAGTTTTCGCCCTTCCAGTACCAGGCCTTGGCCCTGCCGCCCAGCAATGTAAAATCTCTGTTGCTGTTGCCCCTCCTCATCCAAGGGCAGTTGCAGGGTGTCATCGGCTTTAGCCACTGCGTCACGGCGCAAACCTGGGGGCAGGCGGAGGTGGATTTGCTTCAGGTGGTGACCACCGATATGGCCCTAGCCCTAGAGCGGCAACGGGTAGAACAGGCGCTACGGAGCGCAGAAGCCCAATACCGCAGTATGTTCGAGAACGCGGTAGAAGGGATTTTTCAGAGCACCCCAGACGGCCACTACCTGGCGGCCAACCCCATGCTAGCCAAGATCTACGGCTACGACTCGGTGGAGGAGTTGATCGCCCACATCACCGACATCGACCATCAGCTCTATGTCAATCCCCAGCATCGCCAAGATTTTGTTGCGGCCATGGCCGCTAACGGAGCAGTGATTGGTTTTGAATCGGAGGTCTACCGCAAGGACGGTAGCGTGATTTGGATTTCCGAGTCGGCCCGCACCATCTATGACCCCCAGGGGCAGGTTGTGGGTTATGAAGGCACCGTGGAGGACATCACCGAACGCAAGCGGGGAGAAGCCGAACTGCTGCGTCAAGATCGCCTATTACAGGGAGTGGCCCAGGCCAGCCATCGGCTGCTCGCCACCACCCAGCTCGATGCCGTCATCCCTGAGGTCCTTGCTATTCTAGGCGAAGCCGCCAATACTGATCGGGCCTACCTCTACGAGCATCATCCCCAGTCTGAAACCGGGGCCGTGGCCATGAGTATGCGCTACGAATGGACGCGCCCGGGCGTTGCCCCCACCATTACCCAGCCCCACTGGCAAGATCAGGCCTACGAAGACTTGGGGGTGCAGCGATGGTATGAGGCCTTCCAAGCGAATCAGCCCATTCGAGGGCTGACGCGCCACTTTCCTCCCCACGAGCAGGAACTGCTGAGGCGCGATGACATCCTCTCTGTCCTCATGGTGCCGATTTTTATTGACCAATCCCTGTGGGGCTACATTGGGTTTGATGCCTGCCGCAGCGAGTGGGAATGGAACACCAGCGATGAATCGATCTTGGTGGCGGTGGCGGCGAGCCTAGGGGGCCTACTGAGGCGGCAGCAAACCGAACAGAAAATGTATTACCAGGCCTACCACGATACCCTCACGGGCCTGCCCAACCGCACCTTCTTTAACCAACACCTGCCCGCTGCCCTTGACCAGGCCCGTAGCCATGACCAAATGCTGGCCGTCGTCTTCTTAGATTTAGATCGGTTCAAAACCATCAACGATACCCTCAGCCATGCCGTGGGCGATTTGCTGTTGCAGCAGGTAACCCAGCGCATTGCCAAAAGCCTGCGGGCGGGCGACGTGGTCTCTCGGTGGGGGGGCGATGAGTTTACCCTGATTTTGCCCAATATTTCCAGCCCCGAAGACTGCGCCAAGGTAGCCCAGCGCATTGCCCAGCAGCTCACAGAACCCTTCCTGCTGAACGGTCACGAACTCTACGTCACCACCAGCATCGGCATTGCCCTCTACCCCCACGATGGCGACGATATGAGCGTGCTGCTGCAAAATGCCGACGCCGCCATGTATCGCGCCAAGGAACAGGGACGCAACACCTATCAGTTCTATACCCAGTCCCTCAGCACCGAGGTCAGCCAGCGGCTTCAGCTCGAAAGCTACCTCCACCACGCCCTCGACCGCCAGGAACTTGACCTGTACTATCAACCCCAGGTAGACCTTGCCACCGGAAAGGTCATTCAGATGGAGGCCCTGCTGCGCTGGCGGCATCCCAAATTGGGCCTCGTCAGTCCGCCCGCCTTCATTCCCCTGGCCGAAGAAACCGGACTGATCATCCCCATTGGGGAATGGGTGCTGCGAACGGCCTGCACCCAAGCCAGAGACTGGCAACGGCAGGTGGGCTGCCCCGTCCGCATGGCCGTCAATCTATCGGCCAGACAGCTTCAGCACCCTGGGCTAGTGTCCTACGTGGCCTCGGTGCTAAAGGAAACGGGTTTGCCCCCCCAAGACCTAGAGCTGGAAATTACCGAAACCGTGGCCATGACCGATGTGGATGCTTCCATTCGCCGTCTGCTGGCCCTGCGGCGGCTGGGGGTACGCATTTCCATGGATGACTTTGGCACAGGCTACTCCTGCCTCAGCTACCTCAAGCAAATTCCCCTCAACGGCCTCAAAATCGACCGTGCCTTTATCAAGGATCTGCCCACCAACGCCGCCGATCAGGCCATGGTGCAAGCCATTATCGCCATGGCCCAGGGGCTGGGGCTGGGGGTTGTGGCCGAAGGGGTAGAAACGCTCGATCAAATGACTTATCTACACCGCTACCATTGCCCCGCCATGCAAGGCTATCTGCTGGGTTGCCCCCTGCCCGCCCCCGAAGCCAGCCATTACTTAACTCACCGTTACGATTATCTGCGCGTAAAATTGCCCCTCTCCTGAGCCCAATCAACGACTTACCCTGGGTTATGGCCCTTTGTCCCCCACCGCAGCGGGAGAGCGTCACCCTCATCTCAGTGAAGAATTATTGAGGTATCACAAGTTACACGGCATCCCTTGGGAAGATTAAAGAGTGTAGAGGCCAGGGTTGCGAACGCACCCTATAACATTCCATGAACAACGCACTCCTTGAGGCTATTCAAAAATCCGATGGTCGCTACCTAAACGACCAGGAACTTCGCCCCTTCGATGAGATTGCTGAAGCTTTCCAGTCTCGGATTGCGACCTATTTATACATCAAGGATCACAGTAAAGAACTGGTGATCAACGCCCTGCGGCGGCTCATTCAGACCCCCCATCGGCAGGTGGTGCAAGATCACGGTGCTCAGTGCCAGCGGGATATGATGTACACCCTGGAATACATTGCCAAGGGGCTGTTGCTGCGCGATGAAGATGGCTTCATGGAAGAGTACCTGGTGTGGATGCAGAATATCCTGCGTGCCTTCCATCGTCAGGATGCCTGCGTGGTCGCCTACAAACTGCTAAAGGAAGAAGTTCGTAACGCCATGCCCTCCGACCAAGGCAATATGGTAGTTATCTACCTCGAAAAGCTGATCGAAGCTCTGGATACGGGAATCTAGTCCAGTAGCCAATGCAACTTAGGTTTCAGTAGCGCCTCGCTTTAGCCTATCGATGCCCCTAGAGCCTTCTATACCTGTAGAAGGCTTTTGTGTGGATAGATTTTCCACACCAGAGCGTTAGGATTACCGCCGCCAGTGCAAATTTATGTGGGGAAAGCCGCCGAAACTCAGATTGACGCCTACAGTGAACCTATGGCCCTAGGGCTAGACTCGGCCCGTCGCCCCTCCACCGGTAGACTTCACCATGAGAAAATCTCGCATGAGTTCGCGCCAGCAATCCTATGAAGCTGATTTGATTAATCGCCTGTCGGATAATCACCAAATTAACCAGGCCCAAAAACGCATGGATGGCTGGGCTGATCGGGATCGCGATATCATCGATCAGCAACTGAGTTCTCGCACCAAAAATCGCCTGCGGAACAACTACTAGTGCTAGCGATGGCGCTTCCGGCCTCCCAGCACCCTGGTTGACTGACAAAACTGGCTAGAACCCAAGTCCGTCACAGGGTCAGGAGACCTAATCCCTACATTATCCAAATCCTGTAGGGGCGCGGTCGCCGTGCCCGACGCAGAATCTTGGGTCAGCCAGCCCAGCACCAGAACTAGACGGGATTTTAGCCGAAGCAGCGCTGTTTTCAAGAGACGTTTCTGAGGCCTCGGGGCGCTAGTTCTAGGAGCCTCTAAAACATCCCAATATAACGGCAGCCCATGGGTGCCCCAGACTAGGCCAACCCTCAAAAGATTGCGCTCTTTACCAAAATTAGTAGGTGGCGTAGTGGGCCTGCACCCAGGGCTGAATTTCGCGAGGGTAGAGCAGCCAAATGCTCTCGGCAGGAGGGCTGAGGGCGTTTACCAGGGGCGAAAGGTCTTTGATATCTACAAAGGCATTGTCCACATGCATGGAGATGCCCTGCTGGTAGGTGGTATAGCCTCGGCTCCAGGTGTGTTCTAGGGTGGCGTAGGTGTCGCCTGGTAGACCCTGATTGTTCAGATGGGCTTGCACTTGGGTCAGAAATTCCCGTTGCTGATCGTCCGACAACCGTGTGATTTCCAGGGTTTTCAGCAAATCCCGATCCACATACCGACGACAGAGATCCGCTAGCAGGGCATCCTTTCCCCGCTGCCAGCGCTGGAGGTGGTAGTTCAGCACGGTATCATCGGCGGCTAGGTAGGTCTCTAGGGCGAGGGGGTGCTGGGCCGATTGTAGCCAGGCCGCCATGATCCCATCTACCTCCAGTTTTCCGGATTGGTGAAGGCCACGGGCACGGTTGAAGGCACATTTTAGTAGCCAAGTGGCCGCAATATTTTTGGGATGGTTGTACACCTGGGCATACATAAAATGGCGCACTACCAGGTAATGCTCAATGGCCGAAAGTCCTTTGTGGGCGACGACTAGGCGGTTGCTGTCCGGTTCCATATCCAGGGCCATGAGAATGCGGTCGAGATCGAGTCGCCCGTAGCTAGCCCCGGTGGAGTAGCTGTCGCGTAGCAGGTAATCCAAACGGTCGCAGTCTAACTGACTAGATACCAACTGCCACACCAGCGGCACCGGATGGGTGTGGGCATAGACCTGCTCTAGGGCAAGGATGAGGTCGGTGGAATACTGCGCTAGGGGGTCACGGATGGCGGGCATTTCTTGGATGATGCGCTGCGTCCAATACTCGTGGTGCAGGCCGAAGATTTCCTCCGCTGTGTGACTAAAGGGGCCGTGGCCAATGTCGTGCAGCAGGGCGGCACAGAGCACAGTGGCCCGGTGGGGACGCAGGCTAGGGTAGCGTCCCAAAAGCTGGTCAAAGGCACGACGAGCCAGGGCCATCACTCCTAGGGAGTGGGTAAAGCGCGAACTCTCGGCCCCATGGAAGGTGAGGTAGGCTGGCCCCAGTTGACGAATCCGCCGCAACCGCTGAAAGGTCGGAGTATCAATCAGCCGAATCAGCAGTGCCTCTTCGGGATCGCTGGTGTGCAGGGTAATGGCTCCATGCAGCGGGTCGTGGTAGGTGCGGGAGGGTTTGGACATGGGGGCCGTCATCCTATATGGCTTCATTCTAGCTAGCGGCAGGTTATGCCAAATCCGAATAGAAAACCCCCTAAACGAATTGAGGCTTCGACCCGCTCAGGCTGAGCGGGATCAGCGTTTGAATCGGGGGTAAGGAACCGGGATTTGCTCTAAAAATAGATTTTTATCCTTGGGGGTGCTGCGCTAGCGGCATGGACGATTGGTATTAGCACCGTAGGAAGCATTCGCAGCACTACGATCCTTTCTTGATCGGTGTAACGAGTCCTTGCCGCAAGGCACCGCCTAGGACGTCTTCAACCAGCCTACCCAACCTGAGTGCGGGATAAGCCAGTCGCTGCAATCTTGAGAAACCTGCTTCCAGCTTGCGCTTTAGACCTCACCCTAAATCCCTCTCCCACAGGGAGAGGGACTTTGAGCCGTTCTAGCTCCCCTCTCCTCGTGGGAGAGGGGCTGGGGGTGAGGTCTACCAGGGGATCTGGTCACTATGTCTAACCCGAACTGAGCCTACCCAGGCTGTGCGTTTATAGTGAGACATGGACGAGGCAGAGGAAGTCACACCATGGGCGCAGGAATTCAAGCCATTCTAGACCGGGCCTTAGACGGGGCGGATCTGACCCCAGAGGAGGGGTTAGCCCTGCTGCAAGCGGAAGAACCCGCCGATCTTGAGGCGTTACGCTCCGTAGCGGATGCCCTGCGTCAGCGTCAGGTGGGCGATCCCGTCACCTACGTCATCAACCGCAACATCAACTACACCAACATTTGCGAGCAGCACTGTAGTTTCTGCGCCTTTCGGCGGGATCAGGGCGAATCGGGTTCCTACTGGCTCGCGTTTGAAACGATCTTGTCCAAAGCCGCCGATGCCGTGGCCCAGGGCGCAACGGAAATCTGTATGCAGGGTGGCCTCAATCCCTACGCCAAGGAGAAGGGCACCTCCCTAGGGTATTACCTCAAACTGGTGGACACGATTAAGGCCCAGTTTCCCCAGCTTCATCTCCACGCTTTTTCTCCCCAAGAGGTGCAGTTCATCGCCCGTGAGGATGGCCTGAGCTATGTCGAAGTCCTCACCGCTCTGCAAGCAGCGGGGGTGGGATCGCTACCGGGAACAGCCGCGGAGGTGCTGGATGACGAGGTGCGGCGAGTGCTGTGCCCTGAAAAAATCAACAGCGCCACTTGGTTAGAGATTGTCGGACTAGCCCACCAAATCGGCCTGCCCACCACCAGCACCCTGCTATCAGGCCATATGGAAACCCCGGCCCAGCAAATTCACCACCTAGACCAGTTGCGACAGTTGCAACAAACCGCCCTAGAACGGAACACCGGGGCCGCCATCACCGAATTTATTCTGCTGCCCTTTGTGGGCCAAGAAGCCCCCAAGCCCCTGCGCCGTCGGGTGGGGCGCGATCAGCCCGTGCTCGCCGATGCCCTAAAACTTACGGCTGTAGCCCGCATTTACCTCGGTAACTGGATCCTCAACCATCAGCCCAGCTGGGTGAAATTGGGCCTTTCTGGTGCCACCGAAGCCCTGCGTTGGGGCTGCAACGACCTCGGCGGCACCCTGATGGAAGAGCACATCACCTCCATGGCCGGAGCCCAGGGTGGCACCTGCATGACCGTGGCCGAACTGCGGGGTGCCATCGCGTCCCTCGGTCGTCCTGCCCAGCAGCGGGATACCCTGTATAACCTGATTCAAGACTCACACGTCACCAAAGAAAACCTAAAATCCAACGCGGCAGTCCACAGCCTTCTAACGCCGCAAGTTTTCTAACCTGGTCTTTTCGATATGAGCTTTTCGCGATAAAACTTGCAGGTTGTCTAATACAGTTAGGCCACCATCTGCCATAGGTAAAATGTGATCAATTTGAAAGTCTCTTCGCATGTGGCTCTTAAATCCGCTAGCTGCACAGGTAATGAACCCCTGCGTATCGGTATATTTAGCAAAGACTTGATCTTTAATATCTCGATATAAGGCCGGATCTCGCTCTCGCATCTCGAAAAGTGAAAGCTTTTCGATGGGAACCTCATCGGGGATGACAACTGGTGGAGTTAATACCAGATCGGGATAAGCTCCTTCCAGCTTATTGATTTCAATATCAAACTGCTTTTTAAAATACAAGTAGTTATATCCAAATAGAACTTGCCAAAATGTAGTGTTATCATTCCACAGAGATTGAAGATGCTCGGTCACTTGTCTCAAAGTGAGATCCTTCTCATAGACACGCCTCGCCTCTAGTGGCAAGTCACATTCGATGCGCTTACTAAAAACAATAAATTCTGGCTCCATTTCTTTTTGGGCATAGAAGCGAAGGATATTTTTAGCATCTTCATCCCTATAACCTAGAAGGAAGGGAGCGTCAGGAAAATAAAGGTCTTTGGTTAATTGCAGAAGGTATTCTAGCTCTTCATTCGTCAAAAATTCTCTATCATCAATATCTACACCTTTAAAGACAGCTTCTAAGTCATTTACAAAATTATCGTATGCCTCCTCAGTATCGTTATACAGCAGCACATCGTAGTTTCTGTTAACAGGCTCACCAGATTCAGAAGGTTCGAGAATAGAAAAACGATAAATTCCAACCGGAACTCGCCTCAGAAAATGTATTTTTTCTAAATCAGTTGTATCGATAGAATCATCCATCATCCGCGCAAATTCTTCAATCTTCTCAATTGAGATGAGGCGAGCAATTCGTTTCATCGTCTCGGTTTTCTCTTCATCAGGATCAGGATCTACCCCCTCAAGATGAAGCTTTTCAGGATTAACCCAATTGATCTTATCTTCCCAATTGTCAATAAAACTGACGACGTATGCCTTCTCGGTTCCGCCCGCAGACTGACCACGTAAAGCTCTACCAATCATCTGAGTCATCAAAATTGTAGAGGTGGTTGGTCGTGTAAGAAAAACCGTCTGCACATTGGGTAGATCGGTTCCTTCCGTCAGCATTTCTACATTAATAAGAACTTCAAGTTCTCCTCCTCTGAAACGCTTGATCTTTTCTGAATTCTCCCTTGGAGAAGCTGTACTTCCAGTGTTCTCATCTACTATTCTTGCTGCTACAAAGTCAGAGTTGATGCCTCTTTTTTTAAATAATCCATTTAATTCAATCGCGTGCTGTACATCAATCGCAAAAACTAAAAGAGGATTATACTTTTCTCGATTTTCAACATAATGGTCTACGATTCGCTTGTTGCGAATGCTTGACATGGCAATCCTTGCAGCAATTTTTTCAGGCAATTTGTCAAAGTTCTCAATTGCCCTGATGTCTTTTTCTGTTAGTTCTCGGTAGAAGTCTAATTCTGTTTCGAGGTTCTCAAAAATTGGCTCCGCAAGAATACCGCGTGTAATCAGAGTTCGTAAGTGCTCTGAAAAAATAATGTCACTAGGAAATACTTTTTTGAGTAAGCCTTGTTCCCCCTCATCTGTCCTGAAGGGGGTTGCCGTTAACCCTAACATTCTAAAGTTGCTAACTTTTCCCCTGCTGCTGAAGTTTTCCTTAATGCTGGAAATAAGCTTACGATATGTTTTCGCTGTAGCATGATGCGCCTCATCAACGACAAGGAGAATGGAGTCAGCATGATTGACCCAGTTTTCAATAAGATACTTTAGTCCACTATTCAAACTATCTTTGCTGGCAATAATAATATCGTCAGTTAGTTCAATATTTACAGGCCTATCATGTTTTGGATGTCCAGATATTACCCGATATCGAAATTCATCAACGTTATTGAGCAATGACTTATAAGCACTAAATTTTACGGTTTCAGCAGCTTGATCTAGCAATTCATGTCGATGGGCAATCCAGAGTACTTTTTTACGCTTGTCGATAAAATTCCGAAGTAGCCAGTGAACAGCCGTTAGAGTTTTACCACCGCCTGTGGGCAGAACTAGCAAGCCTTCAAAGGGAGACGGATTAATTCTATCGAGTGCCTGGATTGCCTCATTTTGATGAGCATATAGCTCTCTAGGATTCTCACCTGTGTTAGCTCGAATCTGACCTGAATACTCAACTTGGATGGTCTGCATGATGTTAGAACCAGAAAACTGGATAGTCTGAAGCTCGCATTGGCCTGGATACGCCTGTGAGCCTGTTCTGAGTATTCCCACGATCTCGGTTATCTGCACAAAAATTTAGATCAATTCTAGATTTACAAAATTGAGTCTCACGGGACTTAATCTGAAACAACTTTAATCCCGGCGATATATCTACATGTGGGCCACAGGGCAAACGCCTGAGTAGCTGGAGATTTTACTCTCCAAACACTGTTCTACTCAGCTTCCGTCGTTGACGCCGGAGGAAACACCGTCCCGGCCCGACAGTCCCGCAGCCACAGCCGCACCGCCTGTCCCACAATGCCCTGGCTGCTTTCCTGGGGTGGCGTCAACCGCTGATCGGCCCGGGGGCTAGCAGGATCACCGCCTAGGCTGGAATACAGCAGCACCGAACGCCAGCCATCCTCGGCCTGCACCAAAAACAACCAGTGAAACTGCTGCAACGACACCACCTGACTACTGAGGTACTGCCGCTCTAGCGTGGTGAAAAAGACCTGGCGAATGTCAGATTCTGAATCCAAACCCGCCCCAAAGGCTCGATCTGTCAAATCAAGTGGTTCAAAGTCGGGCTGGCTGGCAACCAACATTGTTCCCACAGGGGCCGGAGTTGGTGGTGTAGCGGCTGCGGGTAGACCGGGTGCTGGCGTATTCAGAGACGGGCGAAAACTACGGCCTGCCACCAAGTTGGCATACTGGGGCAAATCTCGCAGCAGGGTCGCCACCAGGGTTTCATACTCCGCTGGGCAAGCCTCCGATGGGCGCAAGTACACCGGATCATGCGGTTCAGCCCCAGGGGAAAAATCGGGATCAAGGTCGGAATTAGGTGTTTCCAAAGTCGGGATTTCAGAATCCGGAGCGACGGGATTAGGCGGCAGGGGCTCACCCCATTCCAGATCAGCGGGAGCCTCTGAATCGAGGGGCTGCGTCTGTCCAGTCATGGTCAATCCAAAGCCCATACCCCCGCCGCCCAACCCACCAATCCGTAGGGGTGAGGTCTCCTCACCCGCCACCACCAGGGATAAGGCCGCAGAATTTTGCATCCATTGCCCCATGACGACCTGGGGATAAAGAATCACCGTAGACAGGGTCATCAGCATTACAGCACCCCAGCGTCGAGACCAGGGGTGTTGGGGATCACGCTGACGTGGACCGTGGCGGTGATGGTGGGCAGTACCAACCCTACGGTTTGGGCCTTGGGGCATGGGGCAGTTTTGGGGATGACACCCTACAGGTTAGCCCCTAGCCGAGGGCGGTGGTGCATTCGTCACAGATGCGTTGAAAGGCGTCTGCGGGATCGGGACTAGCGGTGATGGGCCGACCGATGACCAGATAGGTGGCTCCGGCCTGGAAGGCTTGGGCGGGGGTGAGGGTGCGCTGTTGGTCGTTGGCGCTGGCCCAGGTGGGGCGCACACCGGGGCAAACCAGGGCAAAGTCGGGCGACAAAAAGCGGCGCATCTGCGTCACTTCCTGGGGAGAGCAGACCACGCCCCCTAGGCCCACTTCCTGGGTCATCTGCGCCATTTGTAGGGCATAGTTCCCAACATTCAGGGGCACGCGCAATTCCGTGGCAAGGGCTTCGGCGGAAATGCTGGTGAGCAGAGTAACGGCCACAATCAGCGGCAGGGGGATTTTCTGAGCTTCGGCTTCGGACTGGGCGGCGGCGAGGGCCGCAGCGAGGCCAGCTTTTCCGGCAGAGGCGTGGAGGGTGAGGATATCGACCCTGTACCGAGCAGCGGCGGCACAGGCTCCGGCCATGGTGTTGGGGATGTCGTGGAGCTTCAGATCCAGAAAAATCCGCTTGTCTCTGGCCTTCAGTTCCTCAAGGATCCCCGGCCCCGCGCTGATAAACAGCTCGAGGCCAACCTTCCAAAAGCTCACCTGGGGCAGGCTGTCTACCAAAGCCAAAGCCGCCTCAGCCGTGGATACATCTAAGGGCACGATGATTCGTTGATCCACCGTTAATTGATCCACGAGTTGATCCCCTTGATCCACCATGAAATTCTCTGTGCCTTTGATGCATTACGGTAGAGCCTAGGCATCCTACCTGAGATCTAGTGCATCCTACCTGACAGGCCAGCGTTGGGTTACACTCCGTTCCACCCAACCTACTCTAATGCATCACGTTAGTGATGCCGTACTACGACTTGAGTATGTAATGCTGTGCGGCCTAGTTGGGGCGCACCAGCATCAGAGCTTGGCCAAATTCTACGGGTTCGGCGTTGTTTGCCAGAATTTCGACGATTTCCCCAGAAACTTCGGACTCTAGCTCGTTCATCAGCTTCATGGCCTCGATGATGCAGACGGCTTGGCCCGTGCTGACTCGGTCGCCCACGTTGACAAAGGGCGGCTCGTCGGGGGCGGGGGAGCGGTAGAAGGTGCCCACCATGGGCGAACTGATGGTCAGCAGGTCAGAGTGCTTACCGGGGGGAGTCGCTGGGGGAGTTGCCGGAGCCGCTGCCTCTACTGCCGGGGGCACAACTTCCACAGGCTTTGTGGGAGATGAGGCTATGGTTTCTGGAGCCACAACCACCGTGGGCAGACTCGCCGCCGTAACAACCCCCTGCTTGCGAAGGGTTAGCTCAAAGGTGGAGCTTTTTAAGGTTAATTCGGCCACATCGCTTTGGCTCAGGGCGGCGACCAATTCTCTTAGTTCGTTTATGTTTAGTTCCACTGAGCAACCCTCACTACCATCGTGTGTGTATCCCGGTAATTCCCGATTTTAGGAGCAACTCGGCTTTCGTCCTCCCAGCGCCTTGGCCCCAGCAAACCCTAGGGCCAAGGCTAAGGCTGTTTATTCCCGTCCCAGATAGGCATCGGTGCGGGTATCTACTTTAATGCGCTCACCGATGGAAATGAATAGCGGCACCATCACCTGGGCTCCGGTTTCGAGAATGGCGGGCTTGGTGCCTCCGGTGGCGGTGTCGCCCTTCACGCCGGGATCGGTCTGGGTCACTTCCAGCACGATGGAGTTGGGCAGTTCCACTTCCAGCACCTTATCGTTCCAGGTGATGACGTTGACGTTCATGCCTTCCTTCAGGTACTTCACCCGATCCCCAATTTCGTCGGCGGTGAGGCGTCCCTCTTCATAGGACTCCATATCCATGAAGACGAGATCTTCGCCATCGCGGTAGGTGTGCTGCATTTCTTTCTTTTCAATCACTGCCTGGGGCACAGTTTCCCCAGCCCGGAAGGTGCGCTCTACGGTGTTGCCGGACTGCACGTTCTTCAGTTTGGTGCGCACGAAAGCCGACCCTTTACCAGGCTTAACATGCAGAAATTCCACAACACGCCAAACAGAGCCGTCAAGCTCAATGGTCGTACCGGGGCGGAAATCATTGCTGGAAATCATAACGCTGGCTCTAGTGGTCGGATAGATAAATGTTTTGGCATCTCATTTTACCCCTCAGTGGCCCTTTCCCCGTGGTGATTTCTGTCAGAATTCTGACCGACCTCTCCGGTCTGCCCTGGGGCCGTGCCCCTGCCCGAATGAATGCCCTGCCCGAACACTTTTTATGGTGAGGGCTGGGCTGAGGCATCGCTTTGGGGCCGGCCTAGCGTGAGGATCCGACCTGGAGGGGGTGATCGATGGAAGTGACGTTAGAGAACCTTGTCGAAGCATCCCCCCACCAAAATTCAAAGAAGGCTGAACTTATTAGGGCAAGCCTAGGAATTGGCACTATCCTGATAAGGACTTCCTTACCGATGCAATCTTCCAGTCCAGCCGTAGTTATGCAAAACTTTCTACCCATTGCCTACTTTGAAGGCCAGTTTCGGGATTTCAATGACGCAAAACTCTCCATTGCCACCCACGCCCTGCACTACGGCACCGGAGCCTTTGGTGGATTGCGGGGCATTCCTGATCCTCAAAACGAAGGGCAGGTTTTGCTGTTTCGGCTAGATCGCCACTGCCAACGGCTCAGCACCAGTGCACGGTTACTTAACTACGACCTCCCGGCGGAAACCATTCAGGCGGTGCTGATGGATTTTGTCAAAAAGAATCAGCCCCAGGTGTCGTTCTACATTCGGCCCTTTGTTTACACCTCGGATTTGGGCATTTCACCGCGTCTGCACAAGGTGGAGAAAAACTTTTTTGTCTACGGCCTAGAACTGGGAGACTACCTTTCGCCGGAGGGTGTCACCTGCCGCATTAGCTCTTGGTATCGGCAGGAGGATCGCAGTCTGCCCCTGCGCGGCAAAATTAGCGGTGCCTATATCACCTCCTCCCTAGCCAAAACGGAGGCCGTTGAGTCGGGCTTTGACGAAGCCATTTTGATGAATTCCCAGGGCAAGGTGAGCGAAGCCTCCGGCATGAATGTGTTCATCGTGCGCAACGGCAAGCTCATTACCCCTGGCTTCGAGCAAGATATTCTGGAGGGCATCACCCGCGATAGCATCCTCACCGTTGCCCGCGATTTGGGCATTGAAGTGGTGGAACGCCCCGTCGATAAAACTGAACTGTTCATTGCCGACGAGGTCTTTCTCAGCGGCACGGCGGCCAAAATTACCCCGGTGCGGCAAGTGGAAACCTACATTACCCCGACCCATCGTCCGATTACCACCCAACTGCGCGAAAAGCTGACGGCTATCACCGAAGGCCGTGACCCCGCCTATGAGCACTGGGTTTTCCGAGTGTCCCTCTAATCCTTAACCTCCATCCCTAACCCCACCCCGTCAGATCTGGGCCCTTGGGGCTGGTACTCCCACAGGCGCAGCGTGCCATCCCAACCGGCACTGACCCAGCGGGGAAGGCCATCGGCCCTCGTGGCCGAAGCCACCGACCACACCCGGCCCTCGTGGCCCTTGAGGATGGCGATCAGTTTGCCTTGGTCGATATGCCAGAGGCGGACGGTGCCGTCGTTGCTGGCGGTGGCCAATAGGCGACCATCGGAGTTGAAGGCGAGGCCGTTAACCGGGGCACTGTGGGCCTTAAACACAGTCATATTTCGACCGCTGTTGAGCTTCCAAAATCGCACGGTGCAGTCGGCCCCGGCACTGGCCAGCATCCAGTTATTAGGGCTCACCGCCACCGCCAGCACCTCCCCCTGATGCCCTTGTAGCACGTGGTCGCGGCCCTTGCCCTTGAGGCGATGAATACGAACGGTATGGTCGTGGCTACCGCTGACTAGGGTCGTCCCATCGAGGCTTACCGCTAGGGAGCGCACCCAGTGGGTATGGCCGTAGAAGCAGTGAATGAGGGATCGATCCGCTACGCGCCAAATGCAAATACCGTTGTCTTCGCCACCCCCGAAGAGATAGCGTCCGTCTTGGCTAAAGGTAATGGTGCGAACCCAGCCGCCATGGCCCAAGCATTGGCCCAGATATTGGCCATCGTGCAAGCGCCAGAAATAGACGGCGCTGTCGTTGCTAACGGTGGCGAAGGTTTGACCGTCGGGGCTGAGGGCCACCGACCGGCCCCAAGCCCGCTGGGGGCTGAGGGTGTATAACAATGCTCCCGTTGCCACGCGCCACACCCGCACCGTTTTGTCGCCGCCGCCGCTTACCATCACAGTGCCATCAGCGCTGATCGCCAGGGATTGTACCCAACTACTGTGGGCATCAATGACGCGGGTGCAGATCCAGCGCTGGGCGGGGTGGGGTAACAGCGTGGGTTCCTCAGTGTGAGGAACCGGGCTGGCGGACAGGTCGTCACCGTGCCAGGGGGCTGAATCAGCCGGCGAATTGGGGCGCGAAGCAGGCATCGCAGGAAGACTTTTAAGCCGCATGAATCGAACAGTTCTGCTACAACAACGGTTTAGATGGGCCTGACGGCCTATGCCAGGGGCTGGTCTCCCAACACAACGCTCCCCCAGGTTTGCGGCCCCAACGTATCCCTATTGCTACCGTTAACGATTACACCCTGCCAGTATCCTATTTCTGAAGCTGCCCCACGTCAAAGGGAGTGGGTCGCAACGCGGGTTAGGTGGCTTACCAACGGTGCCGCCTAGGCCACGACAGACTAGGGGCCACACTGGGGGTGAATTCCCCCCTGCTGGCAAATGTAGGTGAGTTGATCGGCATCCAGGTTGACGGCTTTGGAGAAATCTACCGAGGCTAGAGCGCTGCCCCTTTCAACTTCGGGTAGCGCAGCAATAAACCCGTCCACCGGGGGGGCTGTTGCCGTAAATAGGATCGCCCCTTGCAAATTGGCTCCGGCCAGGTTGGCCCCGGTGAGTACGGTGTCTTGCAGGTTGGCGTTTTGTAGGTTGGCGTTTTGTAGGTTGGCGTTTTGTAGGTTGGCCTGGGCGAGGTCGCTATGGCTCAAGTCAGCCTCGATCAGGGTTGCCCCCGTTAGATCGCTATCCCGCAGGTTGGCGGCATTGAGGTCGGCCCTGGTCAAGGTGGCCTGGTTCAGGCTGGATCCAGTCAGGGTCGCCTCCCGCAGTCGGGCCTCGGTGAAATCGGCCTGATTCAGTTGCGCTTCGGTCAGGTCGGCCCCAACCAGGCTAGTCCCCCGAAACTGACCCTGGCTGGCCTCGGCGGCAATCAACAGGGCACTGCTGGCATTGGCCCCCGAAAAATCGGCATACTGAGCCTGGACATTGCTTAGGTTCGCCCGTAGCAAACTGGTATTACGCAAGATCCCATGGCGCAGTTCAGCCGCCACCAAGCTCGCCTCCGTCAAATCGGCACCACTGAAGTCGGTTATCCAGTCATCGAAGGTGTCGCGCCGACCATCGGGGCCTGGATCAAACAAGATAGCCTTACGTAATCTCGCGCCCGACAACACGGCGTGGGGCCAATGGATGCCGGCTAGGTTTTGCTGCTCTAGCACTAGGGTGAAGGTATCTGGCCCCTCCAGCACCTGCGCTAGGTTGACTCCACTGAGATCCGCCCTTTGAAGTTGGCCGCTGTGGAGAACAAGGATCTTGGCCAGGGTGCGCTTGACGGTGCGCTGACGCAGTTGGGCAATGATCCGCTGTTCGGGGGCTAGGGCCACGATGTCGTTGGCGAGGGTGAGATTGAGCCGCTGGAGGTGAGGCAGCACTGGTGGCCCCAACGTCACCAAGGCCTGCTGAATGGTGTCGAGCAAGGCTGGATCCCCTGTTTGGGCCAGCAAATCTACCAGCAGGGTAACGGCCCTTGGGTCTCGACTGCTAGCTAGGGCCAACGCCGCCGCCTGCCGATCCTGGAAGCTATCGGCGTTCAGACTGAGGTTTTCCACCAGGGCGAGAAAGAGGTCATCGCTGGGGCGTCCTCCCCCCGCAAAGGGCAGGGCGGGGGCCAGCGGGTTGTCTGTCCCCATCTGCCGCAGGGATGGAACAACCGCCAAGGTCAGGGCCAGTCCTGCCACCCCCAGCCCCACCCAAGGCCACCGTCGCCCCCCGCCCCAGGATCGGCCCTCGTCGAGGGGTGACAGCACAATGGCCCGCAGCCCGCCCTCCTCCTGGGTCACGGTGAGCAGTTGGGCCTGGGCCAAGGGAAAAAGCCGATGGGCCGCCGTAGCCACCGAGGGCTTCACGAGGGCCGTTTCCGCCTGCCGAGGGGTGTTCCAATCCGGTGAAGCCACCCCCGATGACGAGGGGGCGGGGGCGAGATCGATAGTGGCCATTTGGGCATGGGTGTGTTTGGTGGGCAGTTGCCCACCCCGCAAGAGCAGAACCTTGGTGCCCGCCAAATAGTCGTGGAGGGCGCGCCGAGCAGGATTTTTGGCTCCCGTTGCCCCCAAGGCCAGGGCACTGATTGCTATCAAGGCACCTCCGGTCGATCCCGTCAACAGGGTACCGCTGCCCAGCCAGATTAGATAGGCCACCCCTAGGGGGCAGCCCACACGGCCCACGCCTTCCCGCAGCAGGGCCGTTCGATACCCTGGCATCTGGTTATCTAACGTCACCACTTGCAGCCCTAGCCAAGCCTTGGGCCAGCTTTTGCCCGTTTTTGCCAGTTGGTGGATGTGCCCCCCCGCGAGGGCCAGGGGCAGCAGAATTCCGCTAAACCAGAGCAAGTTGGTGGCCACGGGCACCTCTTGGATGAGGCGCTGTCGAGGCCAGCCAAGGGTACGCGCCAGCCCCTCCTGCACCAGGCTGGCCGCCGGATTCAGGGGCACAGTCTCCGCCTCAGGTCGTTGACGCACAACTTCCCCCACCGCCCAGGGAACCGCGACAGCCCCCACCAAAAGGCTCACTTCAAGGCCCCAGGCCACCAACCGCCTCAGCACCAAACTATGGCGGTTAGACAACCGCCCCTCCTGCACCCGCTTTGCTGCGACGGAGGTTGCCATGGATGGGGGATGGGAAGTCTGTGCCATGATCCACCGCTGCCAATACAGCACTACAAACAAGCCTTAGTCCAGTCATCCCCTGACGATGGCCCCGTACGATAACCCCAGGGGATGACAATCGTGCTTTATGTTGTAGCACCCAATAGCAATTCTGAGCACAGAACTTCGCAGAACTTGGGGCTTGGTAGAATTCCCCCTTTTCCCATGGCTCCCCCAGCCATGCGTGGTCTTGCCGATGACCTGACACGCTTCCCAGGGTATGGCGAGGCCGAAGCACTACGGTTAACCCTGGTCGTTTCCGTTAGCTGACCGTAGTGCGTGAGCAGTCGAAGGCTCAGCCTGCCCCCACCCTGGGCATTTGATAAACTGGCATACGCTAGCCATCGTCCAACTAGAGACTGCCTACCATAGAGATAAGCGATCCGGCGTTTCTCACCATTACCAACGCTAGAGGATCAGCGGGTTAGTTCTGGGCCAAGGAGGCCGTATGGTTATGAAAGCGATGCGCCAAACCCTTGCTCTGTCTGCGGCTGCGCTTAGTTTAGCCCTCACAGGCAGTGCGGCTATGGCCCAGGCGGTGGCCCAAACTCCCCTAGCCCAGCCGCTACAAACTAGCGGTTCCGCCGTGCCTAACCAGCCCTCGGCCTGTGGCTACTTAACCGCTGAGGCCACCCAAGTGCTACAGGTACAAGAAGATTTTGTAGCAGTTAATATCACCACCAGCGGCAGCACCGGGCTCACCCTCTTCATTACAGGCCCCAACGGCTTCAGTGAGTGTCATACCACCAGCGATGCAGCGGGCACCATCAATGCACCGGGCCTGCTCAACCAAGGCCGCTACAGTTTTTATATTGGCAATGCCAACCCAGGGGCCACCACCTACCAACTCACGATCAGTCAGGATTAGGGCGAGCAGTCACAGTCGCGAAGGCGCGGGCCAATCCTCGAATTGAGATCCAGGGAGCGACTGGTTCGCCCTAGGTCTCCTTCTTGACTTCCTGAGATGCCTTACCCTCAACGTTGACGGACGACTCAATTTTGGTACGCCTAGTCAGACTCATTAGGGGTAGACGGGTTGGCCTCTGGCAAAGTAGGTGGAGCTTCTAGGGTAACGGCATCTACCGTCACATCTACGGCGGTGATATCGATGGTACCTTCGTCGGCCTGCCGCCGAAATCCGGTGGCTGAGGCCATGAGTACAGTGCCGCAATTGGAGCACTGGGTGACCGCACCTTGAATTCCGGTGAGCGGGGTGGCGCAGACGGGGCAGGCGGCCTGAACCAGATTACGCCTGAGCCAAAACCGCAGCCCCACAAAGACGAAGACGGGAATCAGCAAAATCAACACCACGATTACCGCGAGGGACTTAATGAGCCATCCCAGCCCCACCGCTCCCAACAGCCAAAGCAACGCCAGCGCCGTGAGCCAACAGCCCAGCCCCGACAGATTGAACTGTATTTGGCGAAATCCGGGTTGCTTCACGGCACCATGTCTCCATAACAAACGGGTAACAGCCCAGGCTGGGTAGCCCAAGCATACTAGGACAACGCTACCCTCAGTCGCTCGGCCAGCACGGGAAACGTAAACTGGGCAAGGGTTTCGGCTCGTAGCCAGTCTCCCCGGCAGCGGGGATCGGTGCCTTGCAGCATCTCAATACAGGCCGCCGCCACGGCATCCACATCTCGATGGGGCACCCGCCAGCCTAGACGGCCATCCTGCAAGGGATCAGCGGAGCCATCGCGATCCCCAGACAGCACAGGAACCCCACAGGCCAAAGCTTCTAAGTACACAATGCCAAACCCTTCCTGGGAGGGCATCACGTAGGCGTCAGCGAGGCGGTAATGATCCGCCAGCTTTTCCGTTGGAACAAACCCCGCAAACACCACCCGATCGGCTACTCCCAACTCCTCGGCTAGGGCCGCTAAGCGGGGCTGATCATCCCCTCGGCCAATCACCAAATACTTCACCTGGGGGAAAGCTTGGGCTATGGTGGGCAGTGCCCGAATCGTCACGTCCACCCCCTTGTAAATATCCCCTGACCACAGGCGCGCTACGGTCATCAGTACAAGGTGGTTTTCTAACCCGTAAGCTGCGACCAAAGCTGGATCGGCAGGGCCAGGGCAAAAGTTATCGCTATCCACGACACAGGTCAGCATTCGCACCCGATCAGGGTTGATCGGGTTGGCAGCGCAGGCTCGATCCCGACTATAGCGGCTATTGGCCCAGATCTGATCGGCCTGCTGCAAGGCCCGCTGAATTCTCGGCGGCTGGGGATCCCAGACCTCTTTGCCGTAAATCATGACGACGTAGGGCACCCGCCACCAGCGGCACAGGGGAGCCACCAAGGGCAACAGCAGCCCATGGCCACAAATGACTTGCTGAGGACGGTGGTAGCTGAGGGCCAAAACCAGGGCCAGACCCAAGCGTAACCGCCCCACCAACGCCCAAGGACTGGCAAACGAATGAAACCGCAGCGGCCCAGCGCTCTCCTGGGGAAGGGTCTGAGACCCATCGCGCAGCAAAAAAACGTCGGCCCTTGGGGCCTGGGGCCACTGTTCGTAGGCGGCTAGGACATCCTTCACGTAGGACTGAATGCCACCTTCGCAGGAAAAAATTTCGAGAAAAATAAATAAATTACGCTGCGGGGCTGATGGGTTCACGGTGAAGAAGGCCAAAGGAGACAAGGTTAACAGGTGGAACAAGCCTCGTATTTCACGATGGAGAGGCAGTTGCGGCCATCCTGCAAGCGCTGGTAGGTTACACGATCCGCCAGCCGACGCAGCAGGAACCAGCCATAGCCCCCATTATCCAGCAGTTCTCCTGGCTGTGGTTCAGGCAGTAAATCGGGGTTGAAGGGGTTTCCCTGATCCCAGATGCGAATTTCAACGCAGTCGTTCGCGAGGTCAAAATCAATATTGATGGCGGTATCGGGGGGCAGATGGGCGTGGGCATGACGAACAGCGTTGGTGAAGCCCTCAGTGAGCGCCAGCGCTAGTCGATCTCGATAGTGGCTAACCCAAGGCAGATCGTCCTCCAGGGAACGACAGACCTCATTAAACCAGCGCTGTACCTGACAAACTAAATCGAGCTGGCTAGTGACCTTAAGCCGTTCTTTCCGTACTGTTTTGACCATTGTCTCACTCATCCTAACGACATGCGTTCGGGAAGCTAACAGCGCTTGCACCCAGTCTTTATATTTTGTAGTTTTCTATACTCTATTACGATAAGTTTATCTAAAAAATATTTACCCACAAAAAACTTGCGTAAAACTAAACAGTTTTACGCAAGCAAACTAAGTGTCAAGCCACCCTGGCACAAACTATGAGGCCGATGGCCTAGAACAGACCCAGGGTCAGGGATTCTTGGATAGGGAAGGTAGCGCCAATGCCCAGCCACAGGGTTACCAGGGTGCCAAACAGGAACACCGTGGTCGCCACAGGACGGCGGAAGGGGTTTTGGAACTTGTTGATGCTCTCGATGAAGGGCACCAGCATCAGCCCTAGGGGGATAGCGGTCATAGCGCCGATACCCAGCAGTTTGTTGGGCACAATCCGCAGAATTTGGAAGGTGGGGTACAGGTACCACTCCGGCAGAATTTCCAGGGGAGTGGCGAAGGGATCAGCAGGTTCGCCGACCAGAGCGGGATCCAGAACCGCTAGGGCCACGCAGCAGGCGATGGAACCTAGGATTACCACGGGGAAGATGTAGAGCAGGTCGTTAGGCCAAGCAGGTTCGCCGTAGTAGTTGTGGCCCATGCCCTGCTTGAGCATTTCTCTGAGCTTAGGATCGCTGAGATCCGGCTTCTTAAGGGTTGCCATTCAAATGTTCTCCTCTTAAACAAATTCGGTGAGGCGAAGCCCCAGCAAACACAGCGGGGAGTTCCCGTAAAACTAAGCGGAAGGGGATGAGTTTACCGATAATAAGGTGCCTCATCCCGACTCCCAAAATTCGTTAGACCTTGTTTACAAAGGCCCGGAGATGCCTTGCTTGCGGATCATCAGGAAGTGCATCAGCATGAACACGGCAATCGCCCAGGGCAGAACGAAGGTGTGCAGGCTGTAGAAACGGGTGAGGGTTGCTTGGCCCACCGCTTCGCCGCCGCGCATCAGTTCCACCACGGTGCTGCCCACCACGGGGATAGCGCCAGGAACGCCGGACACGATTTTCACGGCCCAGTATCCCACTTGGTCCCAAGGCAGGGAGTAGCCGGTTACACCGAAGGTCACGGTGATCACAGCCAGGATCACGCCCGTCACCCAGGTGAGTTCGCGGGGCTTTTTGAAGCCGCCCGTGAGGTACACGCGGAAGACGTGGAGGATCATCATCAGCACCATCATGCTGGCAGACCAGCGGTGAACCGACCGAATCAGCCAACCGAAGTTGACGTCGGTCATCAGGTACTGAACCGAGTTAAACGCTTCCGTTACCGTGGGTTTGTAGTAAAACGTCATGGCGAACCCAGTGGCGAACTGGATGAGGAAGCAGGTGAGGGTAATGCCGCCTAGACAGTAGAAGATGTTGACGTGGGGAGGCACGTACTTGCTGGAGATGTCGTCGGCTAGGGCCTGAATTTCCAGCCGCTCATTGAACCACTGATAGGCCTTAGAGTCGGTAACTTGCTTGGTAAACATGAAGCGGGAAACTCTATATATCAATAATTGCCATCAATGAAAAATGTAACATAGCCGTAACGGCAGAACGACCCTTGCCCCGGTTGTTTCACCCGTTTTTTCCGGGCAGAACACCCCCCAGATCGCCCCCAAGCGCCTAGAAATGGCACTTTTGCCCAGTTCTGGATGAGAGATGGGCTGCACTTTTTTAACATTTTGTTACATTCTCTCTCAGGGGCTTAATCCCAAAGCCCTAGGCGGGTTGCCGTGGAATCGGTCAATATGAACAATAGGGATTGTCTAGGTGCGGTACAACCAACCTGGGGCGGGTCCCTGTCCCTCGGTCGCGATAGCGATAGCGATCACTATAAATAGAGATAGGCCATGATCTGCGGTTCGTTGGGGGTAAGGCTCATGAGGGATGGTTCAGGTGCCATTTAGATTCGGTCGTTCACAATGTCCCCGTTGGCCCTCACCCCCAGCCCCTCTCCCAGGGGGGAGAGGGGGGCCGGAAGGAATTCAAAGTCCCTCTCCCATGTTGGGAGAGGGATCTAGGGTGAGGGCCAAACTCAGACGGAGGGAAGCCTTCTCTGTTAAATGAATGGGACATAAATAAGACGACCCTGTGACGATTCTGTTCGTGGTTTGCGAGGACTATGAGATCTCTGCTTCGGCTGTTGGTGTTGGGACTGTGTATCGCTGGGCTGGTGTTTGGGGCCGTGGGCGCGAATCCCGCCTTCGCCCTGACCTCGGATCAGGACTTGGTGGCGGAGGTGTGGCGCATTGTTAACCGCGCCTACGTGGATGAGACCTTTAATCATCAAAACTGGTGGTTTATTCGCCAGCGGGCACTCAAGCGCAACTTTGCCACCCATGAAGACGCCTACGACGCCATCCGCGAGATGCTAGCCAACCTGGACGACCCCTACACCCGCCTGCTGCCGCCGGATCAGTACCACAGCCTGCAAACCAACACGACAGGAGAACTCACTGGCGTGGGCCTACAAATTACCAAGGATGATGATCCGGGCTGGCTACGGGTCATTGCGCCCATCGAAGGCTCCCCTGCGGAACAGGTGGGGCTACAGCCAAAAGATTTGATTCTCTCCATCGACGGCATCGCCACGACGGACTTGTCCCTCGATGAGGCAGCAGCCAAGATGCGAGGGCTGCGCGGCACCACCGTGACCTTGGAGGTAAGAAGCGACGCCGAAACCACCCCTCGCCAGGTGATGCTGACCCGCGATGTGATTACCCTCAACCCCGTCTATGCCCAGATGGACATCACCCCCGGCGGGCAGGCGGTAGGCTATATGCGGCTGAGCCAGTTTAACGGCAATGCGGCGGGCAGCGTAGCCGAGGCCATCCGTACCCTGAGCGACCAAGGGGCCGAGGGCTTCATTTTAGATTTACGCAACAACCCCGGTGGGCTGCTCCAGGCCGGGATTGAAATTGCGCGGCTGTGGCTACCGGAGGGCACCATTGTCTACACCGTCAACCGCCAGGGCATTTTGGATAGCTTTGAAGCCTTTGGTCACGCCCTCACCGATGCGCCCTTGATCGTCCTTGTTAACGAAGGCACCGCCAGCGCCAGCGAAATTTTGGCCGGAGCCTTGCAGGACAATGGCCGCGCCAAACTGGTGGGCAGCACCACCTTCGGCAAGGGGCTAATTCAATCGCTGTTTGATTTGCCCGATGGGGCGGGCCTTGCGGTAACGGTGGCCAAGTACGAAACCCCCGACCACCACGACATCAACCGCCTCGGCATTACCCCCGACCGCACGGTGAAAGGCGTTCCCCTCACCCGCGATACCATCGCCACCGAGGCCGACCCCCAATACCAGGCAGCCCTGGAGATGCTGAGCCAGTCGCCCGTAGTGGTGGCGGAAGTGCCCTAGGCAGTGGTTCTATGGCCCCCAAGATTTCCCCCTCCTCGGCTTCATCGATGCCCAATACGATGCCTTACGGCACAAGTCCGGTATCAACTCGATCCCACCGACGACCACCAACGAGAATTAGCCTTGGCCTTAGCCCAGCTTGAGGAGTATCAGCAGGTGTTGGATCGGGATTCAGCGCAGGGATAAATCTAATTGGTTAGAAAGAGAAGACATCCTTAATTTTCGTAACTCTACTTAGCTGCCACCAGAGAGTTTGTTAGAACAGTAGAGGCTTTGGCCTTGTAACCGCCGTAGCTCCGTGCGGCCATCTCTCAACTCTCTAGGAGTACACCAATGGGATACATATCGCTCAATTTAGACGAGTTGAGAGAACAACGAGCTAACTACCCCCTCAGGCACCCTTTTCAACACCAGATTGAATCCTTTGCAGCATTAGATAAAACCTTCAAAGCAAAAACAGGCAAGACAGGTAGCGGAATCTTAGCCTTGCCCACCGGAGCAGGAAAGACCTTTACTTCTGTGAAGTGGTTGATAGATCACGTTATTCCAGACAACATCAGAATTCTCTGGCTTGCTCCTTCCTTTTATCTACTAGATCAAGCCTTCGCAGAGTTATATAATAACGCACATGAAATTAGCTCATCCAGACAATATCTAAATATTAGGCGTGTTTCTAGCAATTCCCACCACGCCCCAGCGTCATCTATTCAGTTAACTGATGACGTTATCATTATGACCATCCCAACTGCTATTAGTAATTTGAACACTAATGCTCTAGATGGCCATGGAAAGATTGTTAAAACTGCCCTCAGAAAACATGTAGAGCATTATCAAGACTCAGAGTTCTTTGTGGTGATTGATGAGGCTCACCACTCTCCTGCCTATGGTTGTCGCAATTTATTGATTGGCAATTCAGAATCCAACAAGCCAGGGTTACGTACACTCCTGCCAAAGTCACAATTTTTAGGCCTAACTGCTACCCCTACTCATAATGATAAGACTATTCGAGGTTGGCTATGGGAGATTTTCAAAGATGAGGTCATTTATAAGGCTGAAAAAGCTACTTTAATTGCTCAGGGTATTCTAGCAAGACCTAACTATATAGAAGTCCCTACTGGGAAGAAAGTAGAAGTCGATGATGCTCTATTCTCTCGTCTAACTAGGCAGCATAAGGATCTGCCAGAGTCAATCATTGAAATTCTGGCTAGGGACAAGGATCGGAATAACCTAATTGTTAATGCCTATGTGAAGAACAAAGAGAAGTATGGCAAAACCATCATTTTTGCTGACCGATGGTTTCAGTGTGTGTATTTGAAGGAAAAGCTGCTAGAGCAAGGCGTTCAAGCAGATGCTATTTATTCACACATTGACGCTGATCCTGATGCTATTAGCGGTTCTCAGCAACGCGATACCAATAAGAACCAGAAAATTCTACAACGCTTCAAGACTGGAAAGGATGAGTACGGCAATGACGCTCCATTAGATGTGCTGATCAACGTCAGAATGCTTACGGAGGGGGCAGATGTTCCCTCCGTGCGGACGGTCTTCTTAACGCGACAAACCACAAGTTCGATCTTGATGACTCAAATGATAGGCCGAGCCTTACGAGGTGAAAAGGCTGGTGGCGGAAGTGAAGCCAATATTGTACTGTTCTTCGATGAATGGGAACGCTTAATCGATTGGGCGGTTCCAGATGGTGATACTGTCGATAAAAAGCCTTCGGTCAAGGGCTATTTTCCCCTCGAATATATTTCTATCTGTTTGCTAGAAGAGCTTTCAAAGCATATCAAAAACCCTGATATTCCTCTTCCTCCATTTTCGACCATCTTCCCTGTGGGTTGGTATCAGACGGACGTAGTCTATGCCAATACAGATGGACAAACTGAGTCAATGGAGAGCTTCGTTGAGTTTGTCATGGCTTATGAGCATAATAAGGAAAAATTTGATGCTTTTATTGAATTTATTAGCAACGATGTGAGTCTTGACGATGAGTGGGCAAGAGAAGATCTAGATGAAAATTGGGGCCAACCGCAAATAGTGCGATGGGCTGAACAGTATTTTGATTTAAACTCAGACAACTTTGGCAACAGACTTTATGCAGACCTAACCCGTCTTGTACGCCACATTGCCCAAACTGAAGAAAAACCTCCCTATTACTCCTTTTCGGATCGATGGCGGTATAATCTAGACAATCTAGCGGCAGCCTGGACTGACTTAAGTTTTAAGACTTTAAAGGAAGAACTGAAAAAGGAATTCTCTAGTCCTGGATTGCTATGGAAGACGTTCTATAAAACCTTTAGTCGATTTGAAACAGCAGCCAGTGCGGCGATCATGAGAATCCTAGATGAAGAGCCAGGTTCACCGCCGCCGCCACCGCCACTGCCGCCGCCACCGTCAATAAGTTTTACTCCGGAACAGAGAGATCAGATTATCCGAAGGGATGGCTATCAATGTCTTTGCTGTGGCATTGATAGTCAAAGAGTTAAACTACAAGTTGATCACATCATGCCTTACAAGTTTGGTGGGCAGACCGTCATTGAAAATGGGCAAATGCTATGCCAACCCTGTAATAGTACAAAATATGTGGGAACGCATGAAATAAACTTTAGGCAATCTCGATCTCCTCTGGAAAAATCTAAGGATAGAACTGAGTTGCAAAATTTACTTAGCAAGCCCAATAGCGACAACAATCCTATTCGTAGCCTAACCAGGGTTATCAACATCTTCTATCACTGTCGAGCAGTGAAAACTCTTGATTGTGATTTCACCAATCGGAGAAGCCCTCACTATTACGTGTGGACAATTCGCCTCCATGAAGGTAATGATCCCAACTGGCTCCTATCTTACAAAAAGGACTTGATGGCTGGCATCCACCAAAAACTTGGCTCTGCTTATCTTCGGGATATTCAGATTTGTGTTTCCGAATGATTGAGAACTTGCATGACCCAACAAGATAAGCTCCTAGCCAAGATTCTTCGGGGAACGTCGGATGCTAACATCTCTTTTGATTCGCTATGCCAACTTCTGCTAGCTTTAGGATTTGAAGAGCGTATACGAGGGAGTCATCACATTTTCTCAAAGAATGACATTGAGGAAATTCTCAACCTTCAGCCAAAGCGGGGAAAGGCAAAAGCTTATCAGGTTAAGCAAGTGAGAAACCTCATTTTGAAATATAAGCTAGGTAATTAGCATGATCATTAAGTACGAGCTCATTATCTACTGGAGCGAAGAGGATCAGTCTTTCATTGTGGAGGTGCCTGAACTACCAGGTTGCGCGGCGGATGGGGAAACCTATCAAGCGGCGGTGGCCAATGCTGAAGTTGTCATTCAGGAATGGATTGAAACTGCCCAAGAGTTAGGTCGTCCCATTCCTACTCCCAAAGGTCGTCTTTTGTTTGCCTAGACGTAGGATGCATTCGCGGCTTAAACACTTTTTTCGCTACTTGGATTATTCCCTTAGCCGCAATGCATCACTTACCCATCGCGAATGTCTCGGTATATGGCCTTGGTGCATTGCTCCGCATTGCTCCGCATTGCTCCGCGAATGCACTCTACGGTTTTGGATGGCATACAGCAAAAACTCGCGGCACTCATCACGCATTAACCAAAACTCGCGGTTATTGCACCGCACCGTAACGTGGTAACAAAATCCAGTCTTGAAGCTGCGTTTGGGTCTAGTCATACGATGCGGAATCAGACCCCCAGTTTCTTGAAGAAAGCGGGTTTCTATATCTCGCCCTAGCCGCCAATAATCAGATTGAGCGTTGCCACCACCTGATCCACCACCGCAGCGGGCAAACATGCCTCGGTGCTGCGCCACCAGCGCTGACTGAGATCAATGGTGCGTACCTGTTCCGCAATTACCGACCCACTCACCCGAAACCCCGCCGCAGAGGTAGAGTGCATTCGCGGCATCAGTCCTTTGGGAAGGGGATAATTCACATTCATGGCCACCATGCACCTTGCGGTTCTAATCCGCTCAGATCCAGCCCAGGAACCATGATCTTCCGTTCTAAGACAACGTATTTTCAAGACTTGTGGGCCTTGTGTCCGGCAACCAGGGTTTTCCCATGCCTTCCCCATTTCCGGCTGAGGCTATTAGCCTACTTAGGTAGTTCGTGATTGGTAACACACACATACCGGGAGAGCCTTTTTCTTGAGACTATCAACAAATGTTTGGCACACTACCATCAGAAACCTGGAAGCAGCACCAGTAGAATGGGCATGAGTAAGCGTGAAACCATACCCGCCGAGGGCACCCCAAAAGGTGCTACTATCCTGAGCCTATCTACATTTCTAGCGATTTCCTAGCGATTGGAGGCTATCGCGTGGCTACCCCTATCACCGTTACCGTACCGGGCACAACCGCCAACCTTGGCCCAGGGTTTGATTGCCTTGGGGCAGCGCTGACGATCTATAACCGCTTTACCTTTACCGCCTTGGATCAATCCCCTGGCACGGTGCAGATCACCGTTAAGGGGCAAGAGGCCGACCGGGTTAGCACCGATGCCTCCAACCTGGCCTACCAAGCCTTCGCCTACTACTTTCAGCAACGGGAAATGACGGTACCCGCTGTGGCCCTTGAGATTGACCTCGACGTGCCCCTGGCCCGTGGATTAGGCAGTTCCTCCACCGCCATTGTGGGGGGGCTACTGGGGGCCAATGCGTTGGCCGACAATCCTGTAGACCAGGCCGCCATTGCCGCGATGGCCATTGCCATGGAAGGCCACCCCGACAACGTGGTTCCAGCTTTGGTGGGGGGCTGTCAACTGGCCGCCACGGGGGACGATGGCCAAGCCACCCTCTGCCCAGTGCCCTGGCATCCTGATATGACTCCGGTGGTGGTGATTCCCGATTTTGAATTGTCTACCGCCGAAGCTCGTCGCGTTCTACCTGCCACCTACAGCCGTGCCGATGCCATCTTCAACACCGCCCACCTGGGCCTCTTACTGCGGGGGCTAGAAACCGGAAACGGCGACTGGCTGAGGGTAGCGCTGCACGACCGAATCCACCAGCCCTATCGCCAAACCCTGATTCCAGGCTACGCAGAAGTCGCCCAGGCCGCCCAGGCCGCCGGAGCCTACGGGCTGGTCATTAGTGGGGCAGGGCCAACCCTGCTGGCCCTCTCCACCGCCGAGAACGCCGCTCAAGTGGGTGAGGCCATGGCGACAGTCTGGCAAGGGCTAGGGCAAACAGTGGTTGCCAAGGTGCTGCGTCTAGAAACCGCTGGGGCGAGGGTGAGCTAACGATGATTCTCTGGCGAGGGCGGGAATCCCCCTCCCTAGGCCAGTTGGAGGTAGGAGAACGCTAGCCATGCCACCCCCCTTGGGGAGACTTTGGGCACCTTGACTTTTGGTGAATTAAACTATAATGGAGACAAGTCCATCCTGTCGTTTTACCTAAAAGCAGGCTCCTGTGTTTACCACCCTCTCTCCCACCCAGCCGCCTCAGTTGTTAGATTTATTTGAGGCCATTGCCGCTCTCAAAAAAGAGCTAAACGCGGTTATTCTCGCCCATTACTACCAAGATCCAGATATTCAGGATGTGGCGGATTATATCGGCGATTCCCTTGGGTTATCCCGTCAGGCAGCAGCGACCGATGCCGATGTGATCGTGTTTGCCGGGGTTCACTTTATGGCAGAAACCGCCAAAATTCTGAACCCCACTAAGCAGGTGCTGCTGCCGGATTTGGCGGCGGGTTGTTCCCTGGCCGATAGCTGCCCCCCCGATGCCTTTGCCGCCTTCAAAGCTCAGCATCCGGGACATTTGGTGATTTCCTACATCAACTGCACGGCCCAGATCAAGGCCATGAGCGACATTATCTGCACCAGTTCTAATGCCGTGAAGATTGTGCAGCAAATTCCCGCCGATCAGCCAATTATCTTTGCCCCCGACCAAAACCTAGGCCGCTATGTGATGGAACAAACCGGACGCGACCTAGTGCTGTGGCCCGGAAGCTGCATGGTGCATGAGATTTTTTCGGAGAAGAAGCTGGTGCAGTTGCAGATGGAGCATCCCCATGCCGACATCATTGCCCACCCCGAATGCGAGGCGGCGGTGTTGCGCCACGCCCACTACATCGGCTCTACCACGGCCCTGCTGAACTATGCCCAGGCCAGCCCCAAACAGGAATTTATCGTGGTGACGGAGCCGGGCATCATTCACCAAATGCAAAAGGATGCCCCCGGCAAGCAGTTTATTCCGGCACCACCTACGACCTCCTGCGCCTGCAACGAATGCCCCCACATGCGGCTGAATACCCTGGAGAAACTCTATCTAGCCATGAAAAACCGCCAGCCAGAAATTACGCTACCGGAGGAGTTACGACTGGCGGCCCTAGCGCCCATGCAGCGAATGCTAGAGATGAGCGTCTAGGACGGTTGCCCCCTAGGGACTCAGGGCTGGAGACAATCTAGCGGCAGGTGCCCCGGCCCCACTGGCCGTCGTAGCCGACGGAAACTTGATCACCAACTTGGGCGGGATTAGAGGACAGGTGGACTAACGTTACGCTCGCCATCTGCTGTACCGAACCACGCCAAATCGCCTGCCCCTGGGCGTTTTTGCCGTCATAGCTGAGAAAGGATTCGGCGAAGACTTGCCCGGTGGCGGGGCGCTTTAGCTCAATGCGCGAAAATCCAGCTTCGCGGGTGAAGTAGACCGTGAAGTCAATGTCGTTGACGGTGATTGACCCAGTGCAGGTCATTTCCAGGTTGTCCTGATTGGGTTCTTCGGGTGGGGCGGTGGCAGAACCGGGGACAGGGGTCGCGTCTGGGGCGGCGGTGGCTTCTGGGGTAGCGGTTGCCTCTGGAGTAGCGGTTGCCTCTGGGGTAGGTTCAGGGCTAGGAGCCGTTGTTGCGGAAGGCTGGGATCCACCATTGCAGGCCACCATCCCTAAGCCCAACAGCAACACTGTCCCCAACGAAGCAATTTTTGATGTAATCACGCGGCTAAATCTCCTTGTTATTGCGCGAAGCCGATTTGAGTTATACCGCGCAATCGTAGCAATCCTATAGGACGCCCCTAGAGTTTCCCAGTCCTGGTTTTTAGTTTCCCTGGATAAAATCCTGCAAGGTCGTGGTCAACTGATCCATCAAATTGTTGGGGTTTGCGGTGGCGATGTCTTGCTCAATCCGCTGCACGGTTTCGATAGGCAAACCCAAGAGCGACACCAACTGCTGATAGGCCGTGGCCTCTTCCTGGTTAATCAGCGATTCATTGGGGGTACGTGCACTGGCACCAATCACCTGGTAGCCCAGTTTCAGCACTAGTTCTTTTTCTGCTGTCTGGGTTAGCCGAGGCACCAGTTCCTTGAGGGGAATATTCTGCATCAGATAGTCCCGCAGTTCGCTGCGCAGGGCCGATTGATGGGTCTCATTCTGGGCAAAGAGCTGGCTAAACTGATCGAGCATCAGTTCCACCTCTTCGTCGGCAAGGTGGCCATCGCTCCAGGCCATTGTAGCGGCGATGCGAAGGAGGGTCATTTGGGCCGGACTGATGGAGGGCGGCGGCGGCGGCTGTACCGACATGGGAATCTCCAAAAGAGCTACAGGATAGTCCAACGTGCAGGACGAAGGTCTTCAAAGTGACCTTACCATGGCCCTTTTGGTGGCTTTTGCAATGTTATCAATCTCTATAAATCCATGAAAAACGCAACCTTCTGAGCTTTACCCGTGACAGCCCTTGTAACGCTTGCCACTGCCACACCAGCAAGGCTCATGGCGGCGCGGCCAAATGGGCGGCAACGGATCCCCATCCACATAGAACCAGCGATCCCGTTGCTTGACAAAGCGAGACCGTTGGTGGATTTGCCCCGGTTTGGGGTCTTGGTAGTAGGCGATGAATTCCACCTGTCCCTGGCGATCTTCGCCTTGGCCTTGCTTAGTTTGCAGCACCCGCAACCCTAGCCAAGTGGTGTTTTCAATGCTTTGAATGAGCTGCTGCCGCTCATTGGGATGGCGCTGGGTGGGGTGGTGGGTGGCGATGAGGTAGTCCACCTCGCCCAGGGCAAAGGCCGTGTAGCGGGATCGCATCAGCGCTTCTGCGGTAGGCGCGTGGGCATCACCCAGCACATAGGGGCCGCAACAGTCCTGCAAGATTGCCCCCGATCCACAGGGGCAGGGTAAGAATAGATCCATCGCTACAAACCGCCTAGGGTGTTTCTGCTTTTCCAGCCTAGGGCAAGTTTTCCAAGCCAGGGCAACGGATTCTTACTCTGCTTTGACGATGGGAAACAGTGGTCTCTGGTGCTGACAGATTAGCCTTCAATTGGAGTTTGCTATGCTAAGGCCAGCATCAACGGTGCAGAATGATCCACTCATTCCGCGATCAAGGAACTGAAGATATCTTCAACGGTAAAACCTCCAAAGCAGCACGAGACACCTGCCCACCAGACCTTTGGAGACGCGCAGCCCGCAAGCTTGATCAAATTGATTCAGCGGCAAGCGTTACTGATCTCAAAGTTCCCCCTGGCAATCGTTTGGAGTCTCTTAAGGGTGATCGTGCAGGTCAATACAGTGTTCGCATTAATGACCAGTACCGCATTTGTTTTGGTTGGTCAGAGAAAGGAGTCACCGCCGTTGAAATTGTCGATTACCACTAGATCACAACCCCTAGGTAAAGCGATGAAAGTGCCGACCCATCGAACACCCACTCATCCAGGCGAAATGCTGCTGGAAGAATTTTTATTGCCCATGGGGCTATCTCCAGAGGGCGTAGCCGCCGCCATTCACGTACCCACAGACCAGCTTCAGGCTGTCATCGACGGAACGCAGAGCCTAACGCCACAGTTAGCGCTACGGTTAGCCAAGTTTTTTGCCATGTCCGCCGACTTTTGGCTCACCTTGCAACTGCGCTGGGATCTCTACCAAGCCCAACGAGAGGAGGCTAAAGCACTGGCTCAAATTCACCCCTATGGGGCTAAGAAAAATGCCTCTGAAGATGTCGCTATAGCCAGTTCTAGCCTTTAGCCGAACACCAACATCAGGCCAATTCGTAAAGCTGGGGAGAGAGGTTGCGAGGCCAACCCTTTTACCACGCCCTAGCCTCGCTGACTGGCTGGCAAAATGAGGGCATCGGTGAGGGGTTCCACCCGGTGGCGCGGCATGGCGTGGTAGCCGTTGGCATCGAGCTGTTTGATGCGCTCGAAGAACACCTCATAGAAGCGCTCTAGGCAGTCGCAGAACCAGGCTTGGTAGTGGGGCCACTGGTCGCGATGGTCAAAGTCCACGTTCTCCAGCAGGGAGGCGATCACACAGGTTTGCTCGCCGCTGTCGTCCCAAATGAGGGGCAGGCCAATTTCGTCGGCGATCAGTTCTCGTTCGTGGGCCAGCAGGTAAAAGTGGGCGTGGGCATCAATGCCCGATAGCAGCAGTTCGGTGTAAAGGCTGCGGTGCTCTAAATCGAGGATGGCATTGAGCCGAAAGCCTGCCCTGGCAATGGCAAAGCCCATGGTGGCCTCCGGTGTAGGGGTGCCCGGTTTTACCAAACTGCCCAGGCGATCCATGTGCTCACACAGACCCGTCCAAAAGTCTACATTCGCCTGCTGAGCCTCGGTCAGGGGTTCCGGTTCCGGCTCTGGTTCTGCCGCAGCACTGGCCTGAGTCTGGGAACCCTCATCGGCCCCGTCCTCAGACTCCCCCAGGCTGTCTTGCAGGGGGTTGAAGTTCACCGCCATGGCGTTTTTGCCGATGCACCATAGCTCCACTTCCACGCCCAAAAATGCAGCCTGGTCTTGGCCAAGCTGGTTCAGCCAGTCGAGAGTTTGCTGGTGCTCGGCGGTAAACTCAGCGGCAATCCACACCACCGTGGAAGCCTCGGCCAACGCGGCCCCGGTGATGAGTTCCCCCAGTTGAGGCGTTTCGCTGTTCCCCGGATAGGCGGCGACTAGGACAATCTGATCCGTCTCGCCATCCTGAAACAAACCATACTCTGAAGCGGTGTCAGCCTCGTCTTCAGGGGTATTGTCCCCAGTCAATGGAGCCAGCGCCAGCCCCAGGGCATCGCTGAGCAGGTCTAGGTTTTCGGCCTCGGCCAGCCAGTGCTGAAAATCGGCGGCGTTCTGCCAATAGTCGGCGGGATTCATTTTTTCGAGCCGTCCCAGCTTGGGTTTGGCAGATGGCTTGGGCCGCATGGATAAAGTCACTCAGCAGGGTTTATGATCCTAACTCCTATTATGGCCTAGGGCGTCTGCAAACCTCAGCCCAACCTGAAGTGACCCAGGGGATGAGCGCGGTAAGCCAGTCTTTGTAGATCAAAAACGCGCTCTTTTGCCACGATCTAGCCCTCACCCTGAAATCCCTCTCCCCAAGGGAGAGGGACTTTGAATGCCGTTTCTGGCTCCCCTCTCCTCGTGGGAGAGGGGCTGGGGGTGAGGGCTACAGTGCAAGCTGGAGACAGGTTTCTAGAGATGGCAGTCCTTGGCTTATCCCGAACTCAGGTTACCCAGGTTATGGAGTGCCTCATCACAATATTTGGCCTCTTTTTCTAGCCCCATCTCTGCAAAAAGCGCTCGTGCTGTCTCATAAGACTGCCTTGCCTCCAGCTTTTCACCCACCCTCGCCAAGGCATTACCCAAGTTAAAGAGAGCGGATGCCTCACCCTGGCGATCTCCAATTTTTCGTGCAATCGCTAAAGACTGCTGTTGAAACTCCAGCGCATCATGGTATTGCGTCAACTTGTGATACACGTTGCCCAAGCTACCTAAGGCCTCGCCCTCACCTCGAAGATCTCCAATTTCTTGTGCAATTGCTAAGTATTGACGATGGCATTCAATCGCCTCGCGATACTCACCAATCACAAGGTAAGCATTCCCCAGGTTGCCCAGAGCTTTTCCCTCGCCCTGGCGATCAGAAATTTCTCGCGCAATAGCTAGACTCTGCTTATAAAAATCAATTGCTGTGGAATGCTGTCCTAAGGAAAAATATGCCAATCCTAAACTATTTAGAGCACCGCCCTCAATTTGAAGATCAGACGTTTCCCGCGCAATAGATAAATGTTTCTGGTGATACTTAATAGCCTCACGATACTGTCCCATTAAATAGTAAATATTACCTAGACTACCTAGGGATTTTCCCTCACCCTGGCGATAACCAATTTCTCGTCTAATTACTAAGGAGTGCTGATAAAACTCAATTGCTTTACGGTAATGACCTAGTAAAAGGTAAGCATTGCCCAGATTCCCTAGAGAAGCTGCTTCACCCTGACGATCACCCATTTCTCTCGCAATAGCTAGGTCTTTTTGATAAAACTCAATAGCCTTGTGATATTGACTTAATGACCTGTAAACACTACCTAAGTTGTTAAGAGTTACTCCCTCACCTCGGCGATCACCCATCTCTCTCATGAGAGATAAAGATTGCTGAAAGACCTCAATTGCCTGGGCATACTGCCCCAGGGAACCATACGCAATACCTAAATGATTCAGGACAGATGCTTCGCCACGATGATCTGCCAGGGTGCGGTAACAATCTAAGGCCTGTTGGTAATAGTCCAATGCTTGCAACGGTCGCCCGCACCTACTCAAGGTTTTACCTAGGTTGAAGAGAGAACGAGCTTGTCCAGGAACATCGACTTTGCTGGTGGCTAGGGTGAGGGCTTTTTCGTAGGCTTCTAGGGCGGGTTGGTAGGTGTACTGATTAGCGTGGGCATCTCCCAGATTGTTGTAGAGGGTAATCAGCAGGGGAGAATCGGGGGCGGTGGCTTCTAGTTGGGCAATTTGGTGTTCTAGGTCGCCAATGGGGATGGTGCTTTGGGGCCGTTCCTCCGTAGGCAGGGGCATAGGCCGCAGAAATTGTCCATCGGGTTGACCTTCGGGGGTGGGGCGGGTTTCCGGGGCAAACTCAAACACGCCGCCGCGCCAGCTCCAAAAGTCGGGGGCTTGCTGGGCTAGGCGGGTGGCAATGGCATCGGGCAACCACAGCACAATCGGGAACGCAAAGGCCTGCAACGCCTCCCGCGTCCATTGCAGCGAAAAGAAAAACTTCTCCTGCTCAGATTTTTCGTCCTTCAGCCGCACCCCCAGCAGTTCCCCGGCATTCAGCACCGTTACCACCACGGGTTCCCCGGTTTGTAGGGCCGGAGTTTGGTCGGTGAGGTCTTGCAGGGCAGCGCGGAGGCTGGGGCGTTTAGGGTCTAGCCGCACCCGCAACGGAGTTATGCCCTGGGCCTTGAGTTCTGCTTCGTAGGCGGTGATGATCTGGTCTTGCAGGTTGCGATCATCGGTAATGGCCAGCAGCAACTCTAGCCGCTGGGCCTCTAGGGTCATCGCCAACAGCAGCTTACGATACGCACGATGGTTTAGCGGGGAAAGGTCTAGAGCAGACATGGATAGTGCCGGGGCGATGAGATCTCAGGGTTCTTGAAGAACCCTGGGATCTGGGGGCTAGATTAGATTTTTACGTTTTAACAGGTCGGTGACGAGGGGATGAAGGTCGTACCAAAGGTCGTCGTTTTCATATTCCAACACATACAGCCCGTGGAGGAGCTTTAAAAACTTCGGGTCGCTAATGTCGGGGGGCGTAAAGGCTTCGTAGGTTTGCCGCAAAAGTTCGTAAAGATCGTTGCCGAGGGATCGGGCATACTGCTTACGAAGTTCTCGCACAGCAGCTTCTAAAATGTCCTGGTCAATTTTGACTTCGCCTGCGCTGTCATCCATCTCCAGGCGCAGCATACATTCGCGGCAACATTCCTGTCCTAGGCGCACCAGTTCTCGCAATACGCCGCCGCTGAGTAATACCATTTGCCGCAATACTTGCGGGTCAACGAGATCAGCTTCAATGCGCCGTTCCAAAATACTTTGAAGTCGTGCTACATTCGCCTCAATGGGTTGAGCATTGGGCTGATGAGAGGCATCGCGGCTATAGAATTTGGTGACAGACAGCAAAAATAATGTCGAATTTTGCCCTTCCCACAGCTTTCTAATTTCCGGTTCTCGCACCACTGCAATGGGAATAGTGAACAGAATACGAATTCGAGGTGAAAATAGGGCGTTAATGTTATCTCGAAAAATCGATTCTACTATCGGTAAATCAAGCTTATCTAGATCATCAATAATGACCAAGACTTCTTTGCCAGTATAGGTTTGAATAGCGGCAGCAATTTGATCAATATGCTGCGTTAAGTCTGAGACTCGGCGTTCATAGGTTTCCTTAATCTCTTCCCGAAAAGAATCTTCTTTTTGCAGTTTGGTCGTGAAGAGTTTGAAAAAATCACCGCCAAGACCCACCTCTTTTCTTAATTGGTCAGTATAGGTAAGAGACTTGGTTTGGGTGAACCAGGCTTTGAGGCTTTCTTGGGTCGCCTCAGGAATCGGTACCTCGCTGCGAACCGCTCGTCGCAGCAACCGCAGAGCCACCGAATACAGAATATTGATGTGGTTAACATCTGACATCTCCACCATTTTGGCAATGGAGAAAAACTCAACAAATAGCCCTCGCTTACGCACCTCCAACGCTAATTCATTCAGCAAAGTGGTTTTACCACAGCCCACATGCCCCGTAAAAATTAGCTTTCCGTTGACCTCGCTGGCTACAATGGCGCTACGCAGGCGGGCAAGGGTTTCTGGGCTATGGGTAATGCGAAACCGCTCAATTTCCTCTGAGTCGAGTAGCGGAAATAGGTTGAGGTTACGATAGGTGGCTACGTACCGCTGAAATAGTTCGTCGTTCATAACCGAGGGGGCCAAACGCTGAGTCCATCATACCGGAGGGGTTTCTTCTCGGTATAACGTTAGTCATCGCCTTGGCCTGTGGATGCAACGGGGTGATCGGCTGCGAGGACACCCCAGGGCCATCTGCGCCGAGGATTGCCCCGTCCTACGCCAGCCCTGGCCAAACCTAGGAAATCAGGTCTTGGCATTTATTGGCCCGCCGTGGGATAATGAGAGACTGTGTCTTAACTTCTATCCGCACTACTCTAGGTGAACTGTCATGGCTAAAGGCGTCCGCCTCGTCATTACCCTTGAGTGCACTGAATGCCGGACTAACCCGGACAAGCGCTCTAACGGTGTATCTCGCTACACCACCCAAAAGAACCGTCGCAACACGACGGGCCGCATCGAACTGAAGAAGTTCTGCACCCACTGCAACAAGCACACCGTCCACAAAGAAATCAAGTAAGCAACTCCCATGGCCTATTTTCGTCGTCGAGTATCTCCAATCAAGCCCGAAGAAAAGATTGATTACAAAGATGTAGACTTGCTCCGCAAGTTCATCACCGAGCGCGGCAAAATTCTGCCCCGCCGGATTACTGGCTTGACCGCTCAGCAGCAGCGGGATCTCACCGTCGCCATCAAACGCGCCCGCATTCTGGCCCTACTCCCCTATGTGAACGGGGAAGGCTAGGTTAGGGTAGAAGATGGCGAGTGTAGGGTAGGGCTTTGGTGGACAAGGGAACATTAGTCGAATTCAAACACCAGGGTCAGCCCCGACTGGGGGTCGTTGATCGGCCCGAAGGCAAGAAAAACTGGGTGGTCATCGATGATCGTGGCCAATCCCATACCCTGCACCCTAGAGAGATAGCCTACGAAGTGGTCGGCGAGAGGTATACTCCCGCCGACATTTCTATTTTTTTAAATGAGGCCGAGGGGTATATCGATCCCTCCAGCCTAGAGGTGGCCTGGGAATTTTTGACGGAATCCGAGGAGTCCGCTGACCCGGTTTCCCTGGCGGCCCTGCTGTTTTCCGACCAAAGCCCGCCCCTGTGCTACGCGGCCCACCGACTGCTGAGCGAAGACAAGATTTACTTCAAGCAAAAGGGCGACCGCTACGAACCTCGCCCTGCGGCCCAAGTGGAAGAAATCAAGCACCAGATGGAGCGGGAAATCCAGCGCCAGCAAGAGTGGGAGACCTTTATGGCAAAAGCCCGCCAGGGGTTGGCGGGAGAATCGGTCACCTGGGACAAGACAGATCGGCCCCGCATTGAGATCCTAGAGCGCTTTGCCCTCTTGGGGGAGGAATCTAGCCAGCGCAACCAGGCCGTGGAATTGCTGAATGCGATGGGCTGTGCCCCAACAGCGGCGGGTGCATTTGATACCCTAGTGGCATGGGGATTGTGGCAGCCCCACGAAAACCTGGCCCTCCGACGCAGCCAGATCCCCAGCCAATTCTCCGAGGATCTCCTAACTATGGTGCAGCAGCGGCTCCAGTCTCCGCCGCCCGATCTCGACGATCCCCAGCGCCTAGACCTGACCCACCTCAAGGTCTACACCGTTGACGATGCCAGCACCCAAGAAATTGACGACGGCCTCAGCCTCGAAACCCTAGAAGATGGCAGCCAGCGCCTTTGGGTTCACATCGCCGACCCCACCCGCTGGCTGCTGCCCGGAGACGAGCTGGATCTCGAAGCCCGACGCCGCTGTACGACGGTTTACCTGCCCACGGGCATCATTCCCATGTTTCCGGCGGAACTGGCCACCGGGCCGATGAGCCTGGTGCAGGGGAAAATCTGCTGCTCCCTCAGCTTTGGCATCACCTTGGGCGAGGCCGGAGATGTGCGGGACTACACCATCTGCACCAGCCAGATCAAGCCGACCTATCGCCTCACCTACGAAGATGTGGATGAACTGCTAGAGCTGGGTATTACCGCCGAGCCAGAACTACACGACCTGGCGCGATGGGCGCAGGTGCGGGGGCAGTGGCGGGTCACCCAGGGGGCGATCAACATCAACATGCCCGAATCCAACATCAAGGTAAGCGCCACCGAAGACGACATTGTGATTGAGGTGCTGGACGATTCTCCCGCCCGTCAGATGGTGGCGGAGATGATGATCTTGGCTGGGGAAGTGGCCGCCCGCTATGGCCAAACCCACGCCTTGGCAATTCCCTTCCGCAGCCAACCCCAGCCGGAATTGCCCTCCGATGAGGAACTGATCCAACTGCCGACGGGCTGGGTGCGCGATTCTGCCATTCGCCGCTGCATGACCCGCAGCGAGGTGGGCGTTACCCCCAGCCGCCACGCCACCCTGGGTCTAGACAGCTATAGCCAGGTCACGTCACCGATTCGTCGCTATCTGGATTTGCTGGTTCACTTTCAGCTCAAGGCCCACCTGCGGGGGGATCCGCTGCCCTTTTCCTCCCACGAAGTGACGGAACTCGCCCAAGGGGCCAGCACCGCCGCCTACGAAGCCACCCTGGTAGAACGCCAAACCAAGCGCTACTGGGCCTTAGAGTATCTGCGCCGCCACCAAAATGAGGTGTGGGATGTGATGCTGCTGCGCTGGCTGCGGGAGGACGACGGCCTGGGGCTGATCATGGTGGAAGACCTGGGCCTAGAATTGGCCATGCGCTTCAATCGGGATGTGGCCCTAGGAGAACAGTTCCAGGTGCGGGTCAGCCATGCCAACCCTCGCCAAGACATTATCCGCTTCGAGGAAGTGGTGACTGAGGAAGAAAGTGCGCTAACCACCTAGGCGAAGAGCACCCTACCCTAGGCCAGATCTAGGAAACCCTTGCCCTGTAGGTTCTTGCCCATCATAGAAGATACGGTGGCATGACTAGCCCGCCAACTCCACAAGGGCACCATTGCACCTGTGGAGGATTTCTGGGCCGGGTCGTTAGAGTTCAACGCCCCAAAAAGTCATCAGCGCTACCGCTCGTTCGGCCCCGGCGGTATCGCCCTGGCGTTCGTACATATAACGAGCCAGTTCTACATTAGACACCGCCTGAGCCTGAAGCCCTTGCCCCCACAGAGCTAGGCCTAAATTGTAGAAGGCGGCGGGATCATCGGGGCGGGCCGCTGTTACTCGGCGGTAGGACAGCACCGCCTGGAGGTACTGCTCCCGTTCTAGCAGTAGCTCACCCAGCAGGGCATGGGCGGCGATTAGGTCTGGGTCGAGGCGCACCGCCCGCAGCAGGTACTCGAAGGCTTCCTCTCGATTGCCCTCTTGGTAGAGGATGTAGCCCATCTGGTGCTGGGCTTGGGCATTGCCGCTGTTGATAGCCAGAGCCTGTTCTAGGGCAGATCGGGCGGCAGGAAGATTATCCTGCAATAGGTACAGGCTGGCGATGCTGGCATAGAGGCTATCTTTATTGCTGCTGCTGGCCCGCACCCCTCGGTTTAGGTAGGTCAGCGCTTGCTCGTAGTCTTCCTGCTGAATGTAGAGGTTGCCTAGGGCTTCGTAGGCTTGGGCGTTGCCGGGGGAGAGGCGCACCAGTTCTTGGTAGGTGGCTAGGGCGGCGTCGGGCTCCCCTTGCTGAAGCTGAATGCTGCCGATACCGAGGTAGGCGTTGGCTTCGCGGGGGTGGTTAGCTAGGATCTCGCGGTAGGTGTCGAGGGCTTCTGTTAGCTGATTGCTGTTATACAGGCTGTGGGCGAGGCCGTAGCGGAAGGCCAGATTGCCGCGATCCAGGGCGATGGCGCGACGGTAGGCGGTGACGGCCTCGGTATAATTGCCTTGCTGAATGTAGAGATAGCCCATGCCGGAGAAAATCCGGGCATTTTGGGGATCGATCTGGGCCGCCTGCTGGTAGGCGGCAATGGCCCCTGCCGGATCGTTGGCGGCGACTCTAGCTTGGCCCTGGCGCAGTAACTCATCCAGTTGCTCTTGCTGGGCTGCGCTAAGGTTACGGGAGGAATTTTGGGCAATTAAGCGCGATTCCTGTGCGGCCCAGGTTGCGAGGGAAGGCTGGGCTGTGGTGAGATCTGGTGCGGCGGCAAAAGCCCCCGAAGCCCCCAAGCTCCCCACTAAACTCACCATCACACTGGCCAAAACGTGACTTCGTTTCACAGGAGGTTCTCCTTAACCGTTCTCATCGGCTATGCGTCGCAACTCTTAATAATAACCGTTCCATCACTCATCCTCAGTAGATCACAAACTCATGTAGACATCGGGAGATAGACAGCTTGGGCGAGGGGGAAATGTCGTTCAATGACTTGGCGGATGAAGGAGAGCATGGTTTTGAGCGGGAAACGCTCTCGAAAGACCCG
>QLAH01000220.1_pt1 | contig 42279 bp, 33 predicted proteins | sample 4693081 | NCBI WGS metagenome assembly QLAH01 (sample SAMN09425401, study PRJNA476045) | Lake water metagenome, whole genome shotgun sequencing project. | reverse complement strand
GCTTAAAGGCCTCAATGGCCCCTGCTTTCTGGTGGCTGCTTACCGGACGCGCCACTTTTAACTTCCCCTTCAGCCGATACCTCACCCACTGATGCACCGTTCGATAGGCCACTTGCTGACCGTGCACTGCTGCTAACCACTGCTGCACTTCTCCGTAGCTCGAAAATCCTTCTGGGTCGGCTAGTTCCCGTTTCAAATCCGCTAGCACTTCATCACTCATCAGCCGGGGACGACCGGAGCGCGCTGGGATTTTCATTAAGGCTTCTAGTCCCCCCTGGCGATAGAGACTCAGCCACCGAGAGACGGTTGTCCGATGCTGACCTCCCATCACCGCTAGTTGATTGACGGTTTGGCTTTGACCCGTTTTCAACCACCACAAGACCTGCACTTTACGGCGCTGGCTTGCTTTCTGCTGTTGCTCCATGAGGGCTTTCAGCTCCGCTGCTGATTCTCGAATCTCGATTTTGAGGAGGCCAGACATACTCAGGGCTGGGGAATGAGATCACTACCTCTATTCTGTATCAAAACTTTGGGAAATTGGTATCAGGCAGTGGCCTTGGCCGCCACAGATTTGTTGCCCCTTTCAATCCAGCAGGTGGAACGATCGCCGGTCTTGACCCGCAACTTGATTCGCCATGCCCTGCGCCGGTTAGACCAGGCGACAGAGTTGAAGGCGCTGTTGACCCTGAAGCGGGCGGACGATCGCCTTTGGCAGTTGTTGGCGTTGCTCGATCGGGAGTTTGGCCAAACCCTCCCGGGCGGCCGGCGGATCAATGTGCGGCTCACCCATCGCCAACTCGCCAGCGCGGCCCAAACCACCCGTGTCACCGTGACGCGGCTGCTGCAACTGTTTCAAGCCCAGGGACGGATTACGGTCGATCCCGATCGCCACATCTGGCTGCCCGCCGTTGACTAGCCCCCACGGTCGCGATCGCCCTCTTGTCCGCTGTCCCTAGGGGATGAGCTGGTCTTGGTGGATCGCATCCAGCCACAGTTGAGCCTGGCGATCGAGCGGCGGCAGATAGGGATAGATACGGCTGGTTTGATAGCGTCGATCGAGCCGCCAATTGGTGGCCCGGAGGCGATCGAGCACCGTGGACGATCCCCGAAACAGCAAGAAATCGTGGCTCGGGGGCACGTTCACCTGTGCATCTTCGCGAGTGAATTGCATAATCGCGCGGGAATCGAGCTGATAGCTGAGGGAAAACATTCGCGGAAACGCATCGTGGGCCACGATCCAGGGCGCATCGAAGGGCTGAATGGCGGCAGCGAGTTCCCCGATCGCGTAGCTGCCTTGTTTGTTCCACCAGGTGCTGGCGGGAGTGATCACCACACAGGAACTCACCCCGGCAATCACCAGGGCCAGCCCCACTCCCCAGGTGATGCGGGCTAAGTTGGGGCGCTGCTGCGATCGAGCCTGGTGGTGCAGGCGGGTCAGATAGCCCACCACGGCCAATTGCAAGCCCAAATAGCAGGGAACCAAATACCGAATAATCGCCGATCGAAAGCCGCCTTGGCTCAAATCCAACAGCACCAGGGTGATCGATTGGGATCCCATCAGCCCCCACAGGAGCGATCGGGCCAACAGGGATTGACGACGCGCCAGATCGGTCAGACTCGCCGCCAACAGCAGCGCAATCAGCCCGATCGCCCCATTCGCCGCGATCGGATTCGCCAGCACCTGCCCGGTCGGCTCCCAATCCGCAAAGGGGCGCGCCAGGTTCAGCCACCAGTTATGCAACAAAATCGGCAACGCGATCGCCTGGCCCGTAAAGCCATTGGTGCGCGAAATCGTCGCCAGATTTTGCAGCGTCGCGATGATCCAGGGCAAAAAGGCCACCCCCGCTAAGCCAGTGCTGACCAGAAAGTAAAACCAATGTTTTGGGCTAGCGGGAGTCGTGTCCTGGGGGGTGTGGTCGATCTCGGGGGCTGCCGTGGCCGGAAGGGGCGATCGCCACAGGTAATAACTCGCCGCCGCCACGTAGCCCGCCGCCACAATCACGGAAAACAGGTGCGTGTATAGCATCAGCGTCAGAGACAGGGCCCAGGCGCTCCAGGTCAACACCGTGCCCCGCCGCAGGGCCCGCGCCAGCATCCATCCGGCCAGGGCGATCGTCCCGGCCCACAAGCCGTATTCGCGCACCTCTTGGGCATAGAGCAGGTGAAAGGGCGACAGGGACACGATCGCCCCCGCCAGCCACCCGGCCAATCGACTGCGAAACAGCTCCATCGCCAGGCCCGCCGCCGCCGGAATCAGCAACAGGCTGCAGATCGCCGCCCAGCCCCGCCGCATTGCCAAGGAACTGCCCAACAACTGCTCCCAGCCCCGATCGAGCAGATAATACAGCGGTGGATGCTGGGGATCGTCTAGGGCCAGCGATCGCACGGTGTCGAACAGCGATCGGGCTTCGTTCGGCTCCTGGTAAGTGCTCTGAAGTTCTGCCACCGTGCGCGGTCGTTGATCCAACAGTTCCGTGGTCACTTCTTCGAGCGTGTAACCCGCAATGCGAAAGGAGGTGAAGACCTCATCGCCCCAGTACACCTTCGCATCCAGATAACTAAACCGCAGCACGATGCCAAACCCAATCAGCAGCGCTAGCACCCAGATCAGCCAGCGATCGGCTGAGGTGCGATCGATCTTGGCGGCCACCGTTTGTCGCTCCATCGGTTAGGCCGGTTGAGTGGTCGAACGGGCTGGGCCTGGAACCTGGCCCCGATGCTCGATCGCCCGGAGAATCGCCCGTTGTTGGTCTGCGTCATAGCCCCAGCGCTCCAGAAATGCCACAAAGGGCCCGGTTTGGTCGGTAATGCTGGATTGCAGTTGACTGAGCAGCGCAGACACCGAGGGAGCCGGCTCCAAGGCCGATTCGGTGAAATGGCGATCGAGCCGATTCAGCAAGTCGCCCGATCGCTGGCTGGTGTGGCGCGATCGCTCGGCCATGGCCGCATCCCCCGTGCGATCGTGCGTGATCGCCATCGCCGCCGACATGGCCAAATTTTTGACCAGCAAGTCCAACACGATCGCTGGCGACTGGGCCAGGGCCGCCACCAGGTCAGCCGGGGGCCGATCGAGCAAGGGCCGCTCATCGGTCAGATACACCACAAAAAATCCGCGCGCCCCCGCCGGGGTTGCCACCAACTGAGCCACGGCGGCCGCGAATTGCTCAGGAGTCCAAGGGCCCGCTAGCCATCGATCGAGCCATTCTTGGGTCAGGGCAATGGCCGATTCAAAGGTGACGGGTTCTGTCGGGGGGGCTGCGCTCATAGGATGCGTGAAAGGAGTGCGTGAAACTGGCCGGGTCGATCGAAATTCTCTCCCTAGAATAGACGGTGGCTGTTGTGCTCGGGATGTTTCAAAATGTTTGATCCCAGTTGGTTCGTCCAAGGATCCGAATCTGTCCGCAGCTCATTCAACCGCTCGCTCATTCAACCGCTCGCTCATTCAATCGCTAATTCAATGAGATCCTGATAGCTCGGCTGGGTCTGAGCGGTAGTAGCACGGCTGCCTTAATTCATTGGGTCAAAGTTGCGAGCCAGTCGTAGTAACAAGGGGCTTAGGGCGTGTCATCAATTCCGTCGCCGTAGGGGTTGGGTCTCCCAACCCTGACCCGAGCGATCGCCCCAAACCCGTCCAATCCTGGGAAGATCAGGGATCGTGGGGACTGGGCGGGGAGACCCCGCCCCTACGACCGATCAGTTCGGAGAACGAGAGGATCAGGGTTTTGGGAATTGGATGACAGACCCTAAGCCCCTTGCTGCCTAAGGATTTGGTAACGGCAACAGTCACTGGCATTGACCTATCTAAATAAGCTTGCCACGCTACTACAAGACTACTGAATTGAATTTGAACCGCCCCCTTGAACCTGCCCATGTTTTTGTTTTTGTCGAAGCTGTTGCCGCTGTTGTTTTATCCCGTGGGCTTGGCCTGTGCGCTGATGGTGGTGGCGCTGGCGTTGCTGGCGGGGCGGCGATCGCGCTGGGCGGCGGGGGCGATCGCGCTGGCCTTGGTGGTGTTGTGGATGGGGGCAAATGGGTGGGTGGCGGTGGCCCTGACCCGATCGCTCGAATCACGGGCCGTGGCGTTGCAAATTCAAACCGGCGGCTCGGCGCAGGAGTTGCCCACGGCCGATGCGATCGTGGTGTTGGGGGGTGGCATCAAGTCCACGGAGCCACCCCGGCCGTGGATTGATTTGGCCGATGAGGGCGATCGCACCCTCTACGGCGTGAAGCTCTACCGCGATCGCAAGGCTCCGAAGCTGATCTTCAGCGGCGGGCGGATTGACTGGCGCGGTGGGGGCAGCCAGCCCGAGTCGGCGGCGATGGCCGAATTGGCGGGTGCGATGGGTGTGCCCAACGAGGATATGTTGCAGGATCCAACGTCGTTGAACACGCGCCAAAATGCGGAGCAGGTGAAGGCGATTCTCGATCGGGAGCGGCTGGGGCGGGTGTTGTTGGTCACGTCGGCGATGCATATGCCCCGATCGGTCGCGATTTTCAAAAAGCTGGGCATCCCGACGATCGCCGCGCCCACGGATTTTATCTTCAGCGATCGGGATGAGCTGGAGCGCCGCAGTTCCCCGGAGGCGATCGCGATTAACTTGCTGCCCGATGCGGAAAACCTGCGCACCACCACCCGCGCGATCAAGGAATATGTGGGGATGGCGGCCTATTGGCTGCGGGGCTGGATTTAGGGGAACGATTGCGATCGTTCGTGGGCGCGTCAAGAATTGTAAAGTACACTCGTAAAGATTTTAGTCTCCCAGGGTTGGGCGAAGGGGTGATCAGGGATCCCGACTGATCCCCAGGAGACAATAAGTAAATATACGGATTCAGCAAACTTAACGGCATTACCGTCCCATGGATAATTGGATTTCTCTATCCGATCGTGAATTGCAAATTGTTGAACTGGTTGCATCCGGTCTAACCAATCAAGATATTGCCGAACAGCTCGAAATCAGCAAACGAACCGTTGATAACCACATCAGTAATATTTTGACGAAAACCCAAACGGAAAATCGAGTGTCCCTGGTGCGCTGGGCGTTGCAGTGGGGCAAGGTCTGTTTGGATCAGGTGAATTGCTGTACGTTACCCACCGTGCCTCCCCTGGGTGGCGGCGATCAGGCGGCGGCTTCCTAGGCTGGTTTGCCATGGCTGTTGAAACCCGGCCCACTTCCGGGCCAACATCCTTCTTAAACCGACATTTTTAGCCAACATCCCTAACCGACAGTTGAGGCCTTGCGATCCATGGTTGCGGCACTAGACCGACAAAGTTCGACGGACAAACCCCAATGGTGGCCGGCGGTGCAGCGACGGGCGATCGAGTTTCCGGTCACGCCGCTGGCGGTGGTGGCCGGCGCAATTCCCGAGGGGTTGCGCGGCACGCTCTACCGCAACGGGCCGGGCCTGCTGGAGCGATCGGGACAGTTGACGGGCCATTGGTTTGATGGTGATGGGGCGGTGCTGGCGGTGCGGTTCGATCGCGCGGATGGTCGCGCGGGCGATCGAACCCAGGCCACGGCCACCTATCGGATGGTGCAAACGGCGGGCCATCGGGCGGAAGAGGCGGCCGATCGCTGGCTGTTCGCAAACTATGGCCAACTGGCTCCGCAGCCCTGGTGGCAACGGGTGGGCCGCGATCTGAAAAATGCTGCGAATACGTCGGTGTTGCCCCTGGGCGATCGGTTGTTGGCCCTGTGGGAAGGGGGCTGGCCCCATGGGTTGGATCTCGACGATTTGAGCACGATCGGCCCGGATTCCCTCGGCGGGGCCTTGGCGAAGGGCGAGGCCTTTTCGGCGCATCCGAAGGTCGATCCCCAGCGAGGTGAAATCTACAATTTCTGCGTGGTGCCGGGGCCCAAGCCCAAGCTCTGCGTGTTTCGGTTCGATCGGGCGGGCCAACTCCAACGCAAACGACTGCTCCCCCTGCCCTGCCTCTCGCTAATTCACGATTGTGTGCTGGCGGGGCCCTATTTGGTGTTTTGTGTGCCGCCGCTCGCCCTGGATTTGTGGCCGGCCCTGTTGAATTTCAAGTGTTTTAGCGATGCATTGCAGTGGCAGGCCGATCGCCCGACCACATTTTTGCTAATCGATCGCGAAACCCTGGAACTGGCGGCGGAAATCGAGACGGGGCCGTCGTTCCAGTGGCACTTTGGCAATGGCTGGCAAAACCCGGACGGCTCGATCGGCTTGACCCTGGCCCGCTATGCCGATTTTGCGACGAACCAGCACTTAAAGGAGGTCGCCAGCGGCACGATCACCACACCGGCCGAGGCGAAGTTGGTGGAAATTCGCCTGGATCCCCAACGCCGCCGGGTGATCGAAGAGCGCGTGTTGTTCGATCGGCACTGCGATTTTCCGACCGTCGCCCCGATCGAGGTGGGTGCGCCCAACCGCTACAGCTATGTATCGGCCCACCGACCCGGCCTGGACGATCCCGAAGTGTTCAAGCGCGAGCAATTCGGCACGATCGCCCGCATTGATGCCCAAACCGGTCAAATCGACTACGCGGAGTTGGGCGCGGGGTGCTATCCGTCAGAACCGCTGCTGGCTCCGGATCCGGCGGGCGACGGGCGATCGGGCTGGATTCTGAGCGTGGTTTACGATGGCAATCGGGATTGCAGTGAGGTTTGGATTTGGCCGAGCGATCGACTCACCGAAGCCCCGATCGCGCGCCTGGCCCTGCCCCATCCGGTGAATCTCGGGTTCCATGGCGCTTGGTTGCCCGCCTAATCTTCTGGCTCGGGGGAATTCCTGGGGCGATCGATGTAACGTTCGCTGTAATGTTCGTTGTTCATTGATCGTTTCATCCTAATTGTTGAATGGATGATCCCCCCGATCGCAGAAGGATATTGTGGCCATGCGCTATCAACTTTCTAGCCCCGATTTAGTCTTAATCAAAGTCATTTTTCCCATCCTTTGGATCACAGGGTTCGGGTTAGGAACCCTGGCGATGTGGCTGACTGTGAATGTGCAAAAACCTGCGCCGCTGTCAATTAAAATTTACTTTACGATTGCCTGGATTTTGGGCATTTTGCTGCTGTATTTCACCTGCATCAAGCTAAAAGCGGTTGAACTGGATGAGGACGATCGCGCAGTTTATATTGGCAATTTACGCAAAACGGTACGTGTTCCGATCGCCTGGGTCGATCCACTGGTCGCCGGTTCCTGGGGTGGCCGGCCACCGATTTTGACCCTGCGACTGCGACAGCCCTGCTGCTTTGGGCGATCGATCGCCTTTGTGCCGAATATTGGCACGGTGTGGGTTTCTCAACAGCGCCAAGCCGTTGAGCGGTTTGTCCAAGACACTAACGATCGGCTCGATCGATTGCGGCTGCTCCCCGGCAACAACCGCTAATCCTGTCCTATAATTTCGGTCGGCTGTCCACCGGGCGATCGGCCAAGGCTTTGATGAATTGCGATCGACGTTGATCGACAGTTGGCGGTCAGAAATGATCGGTGATCCAGCAACCCAGGACAGTACAAATCCTCCTTAATCTATCGACTTACCAGTCACCAAAATTATGGCGAAATACATTCTGTTGGGCAGTTATTGCGAAAACGCCCTCGAAAAACGCACACCCTATCGCCAAGCACATTTGGATGGATTGGCGCAACAAAAAGCCGAGGGAATTTTGATTACCCTCGGCCCCACCAAAGACAACAGCAAAGTGTTTGGAATTTATGAAGCTGAAGACGAAGCGATCGTGCGGCAGCTCATCGAATCCGATCCCTACTGGAAAAACGGCATTTGGACAGACTATGAGATCAAAGAATGGATTCAAGCCTTCTAAATTGACCGTTTGATCAAAATCTCCAGTGAAGTGAAGCAGCAAACAATCATGATCAGGGTGTGTCAATGCACGCCCTTTAATCATTTTTTTGTTGGGAGGATGAGGATTGGGTAACTGTTAATCGCAACGCTGTTAATCGCAACTTTGGAACTATTTAGGGGGTATTTCACGAACTGGTGAATCAAGTTTATATTTTAAAATTTTGGTGAACCCTGAAGCATCCTTAACTGGCCAAGGTTTGCTCTGGTTCTTATCTGACGCTTATTTGGTTTTTATTTGGTTTTTGATCTAAAATTATCTGCACTTTGGATGACAATCTGTTGCGATTGATGGCATTTGATGCAACATCAGCAGCATTGATAGTCAAAAATCTTATTGACTGGCACTTGAGGGTTTAATCCCAAGTTGGCTAACATTGGTGGCAACTCCATGGGAACGGCTGTCACACAATCATGCATTTTAATCTGGTTATTGCCGTCTTGATCGAGGTGGCGGTTGTCATTCTCCTATCGCGGGCGATCGGGTTGCTTTTTCGTCGCATTCAGCAACCGCTTGTGATTGGCGAAATTGTGGCGGGGATTGCCCTGGGGCCTTCGCTCTTGGGCCTGGTTTCGCCAAGTTCGATGAATGCATTATTTCCCCAAGAAACGCTGCCTATTCTAAATGTTTTATCGCAAATTGGCTTGATTTTTTTTATGTTTCTCATTGGCTTGGAACTCAACCCAAGCTATTTGAAAGGACAAATTAAATCGGCTGTGCTGATTTCCAATGCTGGCATTATTTTGCCATTTTTTCTGGGGGGATTGGTGGCGATTCCGCTCTATCCGCTGTTGCCGGAACCCCGGGTGGGATTTTTGCCATTTTTGCTGTTTTTAGGGGCAGCGATGTCGATTACGGCGTTTCCCGTTTTGGCCCGCATCGTGACGGAAAATAACTTGCAGGGAACGCGCCTGGGAACGTTGGCCCTCACCTGTGCGGCGGTGGATGATATTACGGCTTGGTGTTTGTTGGCGTTGGCGTTGGCGGCGGCGCGGAGTAATTCGCTGTGGGACGCGTTGCCCACGATTTTGGAAGCGATCGCCTATACGGTGTTGATGTTGGTGGTGGTGCGGCGTTGGCTCCAGCAGTTGATGTACTACTACAACCGTGAAGGGCGGGTGAGTCAGCTTTTGTTGGCGGCGATTTATGTGGCGGTTTTAATTTCGGCGTTGATTACGGAAGCGATCGGGATTCACTTGATTTTTGGGGCGTTTTTGCTGGGCGCTGTGATGCCCAAGAATGAAGATTTTGCGAAGGAAATTGCGATCAAGACTGAAGATTTTGTGTTGATTTTCCTGTTGCCTATTTTCTTTGCCTATAGCGGATTGCGCACTCAGATTGGGCTGTTGGATTCGATCGCCCTTTGGCAGCTTTGTGGGTTGGTTTTGTTGGTGGCGGTGGCGGGAAAGTTTATCGGTGCGGCGGGGGCGGCCCGGTTGTGCAAAATTCCCGTGCGCGAGTCGATCGCCCTTGGGTGGCTGATGAATGCGCGGGGGCTGACGGAGTTGATTGTGTTGAATATTGGCCTGAGTTTAAAGGTAATTTCACCATCGATTTTTGCGATGTTGACGCTGATGGCGCTGGTGACAACGTTTATGACTTCGCCGTTGCTGCGATGGACGTTGGGCAGTCGTCGCCAGGCGCGGTTGCAGGCTGTGCCGTCGTTGGATCGGCCGCTGCCGACGGTGAGTTACCGCATTTTGCTGCCGATGGCGAATTCGATCGGCCAAGAAGGGCTGCTACAACTGGGGGCGGCGCTGGCGATGGGCCCCACGGCTTCGGGGCTGGCGGCGGTTTATCTGTTCAGCGCGATCGACCCGCAGGAACTCTACGCCTTTGAGAGCACGCCGATGGAGGTGGATCGCCAAATTGCGGAGCGCTTGGCATTTCTGCGCGATCGGCTCCAGAGTCTAGAACCGGCGGCGGTGCGATCGCGGTTTCATCCCCTGGTCTTTGTGTCGGCGGATGTGGCCCAGGATGTGACGCGCTTGGTGGAAACCGATGGGGCGGAGTTGGTGTTGATGGGATGGCATCGATCGACCTTTTTGGCCAATCGTCTCGGCGGGCGCGTGGGCCAGGTGCTCAATGGTGTGCCGACCGATGTGGCGGTGTGGGTGGACAAGGGGGGCGCTTGGCCGTGGCAGCGGTTGTTGGTTCCCTATTCCGGCACGGTGCACGACGATTTGGCGTTGGAATTGGCGTTGCGACTATTGACGACCGATCGCGACCGCACCCTGGCGATCTTGCGGGTGACGCAGGCGGGTCAACGGCCCGTGGAGTTGAGCTATGAGGGCCGATCGCTGCTCGATCGGCTGCCCAGCGCCCTGACCGATCGCCTGACCTTCCCCGGCTCCAGCGCCGCCGACCCGATGCAAGCGGTGATTGATGCGTCCTCGGATTTTGACCTCACCCTGGTGGGCACGAGCCATGAATGGGGCCTCGAACGCCAAACCTTGGGCCGCTACGCCGATGAGCTGATCGAACATTGCCGATCGTCCCTCTTGATTACCCGGCGCTACACTCGGACAATTTCTCACCTATTGCCGGAGACGCTGGAGAGCGCCCAGGCTCAGGGGTCGCTCTCGCCGGGTGAGTCTGGATCGAAATCCTAACGACGGCGACGGCCACTGCCGCTGCTGCCAAACCCACTGCGGCGGCTGGAGCTGCCCGACGATCGCTCCCGTGAGGGTGAGTCTGAGGAGCGAAAGGTGCTGCTGCCAAAGCCCGCGCCGCTCGATCGGTTCTGGTTGGTAGATGGACTGCTGGCGGGACTGCTGGCGGGACTGCTGGTCGATGGCGGCGTACTGGTGCTGGTCGATGACCGGCCGGGGCTGGCTTCTGTCGTGGTGGCCGCGGGCGATTGCGGAGAGGAGCCAAACCCACTCGATCGGGGACTCGCCGCCGGACTGCTCGCGGGGGCCATGGGTGCGCCAGACGGGGCCGGCGATGGGCGCAGGTTTTGGGTACTGCGGAAATTGCGATTTTGCACCGGGGCCGGCGGGGCATTGTAGCGCTGTTGATACTGACTCGCCGCCCGATCGTAGGTGGAGCCATAGCCCCCAAACCCGGTCAATATCGATCCCGATTGATAGGGCGGCGGCACATAGTAATAGGGCTGATAGAAATTCAGGTCGATCCCCGGCCCTCGGTACATCGGCTGCCAATAGGTCGGCTGCATCCCCGCTTGCTGGGTTTGGGTCTGGGCAACCTCGCCACTCAGCATTTCGATTTTGAAGTCCGGCAACAAATACAACACCGGCTGGCTACTCGTGCGACTGATGGCCAAATAGGTCGTTTTGCCTGCCTTAACCGCCGCCTCGGGAATTTGCGCCATTTGCAGATTACTGACCCGGTAAGGATTCATCCCCGGCGGCGCATTCAGCAGCATCAGGGTGTATTCCCCCGTGCTGTTGTTGTAGGTGGCTTGCTGCACCGGATAATCACCCGCCACCACGGGAACCGCTGCTTTTGGGCTGGTGATTGCACTGGTGGACGGGCCGCTGGTGGTTTGGTTGCCGCCGCAGGCGACGAGGCCACCCCCCAGGGCGATCGCCAGAGCCAGGGCGCTGATCCGACTGAGGGCAAAGCATCGGAGAGCAAACCAGCGCGGCAGGGGCAAGGGCTGGGCAGGATGGAGGCCAAAACGCTGATTAGGCAACGAATTCAACGACAAACGGCGGGTCATGGAAACAACCGGGTCAATTTGAGAGCGAAAACACTAGTTAATTTAATTATGAAGGGGAAAACGGGGGCGAGCGGGGATCACAGTGGTGAAACCAGGGGATTTTGGGGCGGCTATGGCGATCGCAGCCGCCTGCAACACCGATTTCAATGCCTATTTCAACACCCATGCCAACACCCATGCCAACGCTGATTGCATCGCATCAGGCTTGACTCAGACCTGACTCAGGAACGGCCCATTTTGCGCTTGAGTTGGTCGAGTTCTTCGTCCATTTCCCAGCGCTGAAATTGTTCTTCGAGGGGGTCGGGCCCCAGTCCCACACCGAAGCGATCGCCCACGGTTTCCCAACCGGCAGCACTGGCTTGCGGGTGGGCGTGGCTGGTTTGGGCGGCGCGGGTGCTCACTTCCTGGCGGCGCACGGACACTTGGGCCAGCATCTCTTCAATCTGTTGAATTCGGGTTTTGATGCCTTGCATTTGGCCCCAAAGCTGGTTGCCTTTGCGCAACAGGGCGGCCTCGCGATCGCGTGCGGCGGCGGCTAGTTTGTGATCGCCCGCTGCTTCCACTTTCTGGATGCGCACATGCCAGCGCTGCACGTCTTGGGCCGTTTCCCAAATATCCGCTTTGAGTTGCTGTTCGCTGGCGCGGAGGTCGGCGATCGAGCGTTTTGCATCGGCTTCCTGTTCGCGCAGTTGTTCTTCAATGGCGCGCAATTCCAACTCGGGGTGCTCGCGCAAAAACTCTTCGAGCCGAGTTTCTAGAAACTGACTGAGATCATCGAGCAGACTCACGCGATCGGCCTTCCAACATAAGGGTGAATGGACTCTGGAGTCCAACATTGATCCTAACGGGCGATCGAGACCCATGCCTAGCACGGCCACAAACCCAAACATGGCTCGATCGGTTGATAGGGACAGCAACTAGCGGCGATCTGGGGTGGTTCTGTAACGATTTGTCACACCTATTATTTTGTAATTTCTGGGTCAGGCTAGCCTAATGGGCGATCGCGCCTAGTGATATAGAATTCCCAATCCCTCTCGATGATTCCCAATCATGCTCGATCGTGATTGCGCGATCAGTGAGCTGGTTAGTTGCGGGCTGGTCATTTAACAGATCATCAAATCACAGATCATCAATCATAAAATTAATCATAAAAAGGGTCATAAAAAGGATCATGAAGATTGTTCAATATCACGATATTTGTCAACACATTCAATCCGGTGATGTGATTGCATTTGCCGGTGATGATCTTTTGTCAGGAGTGGTCAGGCTATCCACAAAATCGTCCGTTTCCCACGTTGGCATTGCTTGGGTTCAAGACCAATTCTCTGAAAATCAGCCCCCTAAGAATGATGCAGATCAACCATCGACCCCAAGGGCGATCGGCTCAATAGATCTGATTAATGTTGATATCATTGAAGCGCATCCCTTGTATTTTGACCGCGAAGCTAGAACCGTCAAAACAGGTGTTCAGCGCAATTCACTCAACAAGCTAATCGATCATTATCGGGGTCAAATTTGGTGGTTGCCCTTGAGTCCAACCAAGCGCCAGGATTTCAATTTTCAAAAATTTATAGCCTTTATTCTTGAAAACGAACAACGGGCCTACGATTTTGTGCAAGCAGCGTTGGCAGGTCTCGATCTGCTCGATCATTGGGGACTAACCCAGACTCAGGAAGATTACTCTAAATTCTTTTGTTCTGAATTGGTTGCGGCCGCGTTCAAAACGGCGGGAATTATTGAACAGATGAATGCATCGGAAATCACCCCGATCGATCTTTGTCGCTTGCCAATTTATGCTGAGGATTATTATTTATTGTGTGGTGAAGCTATCCCGATCGCTGGTTATAACTCGCGATCGGATGAGAATTTAGATTGGGATTAGGATTAGGATTTGGATTTGGATATAAATCTATAAATTCGGTAGCATTTCATGGTGAAAGGTAGAGGCTTGATCATGATAGTTCATCAGCGAAAAATGCCGCCGGTGCTGGACAAGTGATCTGCATTTCCGCATGGGTTGCGGGATGTTGAAACCGGAGCGAGTGGGCATGGAGAAAATAGCCACAGTCTCCGGGAACCGCGATCGCCCGATCGCCGATCGGTGGCTGGGGTTGCCCACCCACCACGTATAGCGGATCCCCCACCAGTGGAAAACCGGCTGCCGCTAAGTGAATCCGGATCTGATGCGGTCGTCCCGTGAGAATAGTGACTTCGATCAGCATCTGATCGCGATCGCGCCGCAACACACGACAATCACTGCGCGCAAAAGCTCCATCCTCCGTTGCGCCGTAGATGTAGCCCAGGGCTGGATGGGGAATTTTGCCGATCGGGCGATCGATCTGGAATTCGTCCGCCGCCCCACCACCCTGAGCTAAGGCCCAGTACACCTTCCCCATTTGCCGATCGCGCATTTGCTTTGTGAGATTTGATCGCGCCTCGGGCGATCGGGCCAGCAAAACCAACCCCGACGTACCGCGCCCCAGGCGATGGATCGGAACGGGAGCATCGTTGGGATAGCACCGCTGCAGTTGCCACAACAGCGTGTGTTCCAAAAATCCGCCCGCTGGCATCACCGGCAGCCCCGACGGTTTCGCCACCACCAACAGATCCGCATCCTCGTATAACACCTCAAACGTCAGCGGCACATCTGGCTCCTGCCAAGGCGGCCGATGATAGGCCAATTCCTGGCCGCGCTGAAGCCGCGTTTCCGCCGTGGCGGGTTGACCGTTCAGCAAAATTTGCCCCGCCAATAGGCGATCGCGCCACTGTTGCTGCGTGGAGTGGCGATAGCGCTGGGTGTAATAGTCTAAAACCCTTAGCCCGTCGCCCGTGCGATCGATGCGATCGTAATAAACCCAACCGGAATTCAATGATTTCTATCCTGGTTGCTGATCGGAATTCTGCCTAGTCATGAGATCTCAAATCGTTGAACCGATACTTTTTTGCTAGTAAACCCTAACGGATGCTAGCAAATACATAAGTTGAGATGATCTCTCAACCAAGGCGTATCAACCAATGCCCGCAGGAAGATCCCGCGAGCACCATTTAGATCCCGGTTCATTGACCGCCCATCGACCTTTGACTTGATGATTCGGGAACCGCCGATTTTGACAATTTCACCCGTCCATGAAACGGTTTTGGATGTGTAGGCTTCGTTGATACGGGTCAAGGCAATCTTGCCCAATTCCCAAGCTTTCCATTCCAGATGTTTCTTGAACTGGTAGTGCGATAGGGTCAACATTTGTCGCACGGTTTTTGATTTGATCTTGCGACGCGATTTGCTGACCATTTGAGAAGATTCAAAACCGGGCAGCAAAATCACATCAAAGTTTTCAGTCAAAAATCGTGCGGTTTTGTGGTGAAGCTCTTTCACTAAATGCTGAACCTTGGAACGCAATCGATCGGCGGACTTCTTGAAGCGGTGCTTTTGAGCTGATTTAGCCTTGGTAATTTTGGAAATCAGGCGATCCAGCTTGAAGCACAGCTTTTGAATCAACAGGTTTGAATCATTGCCAATCCATCCATAGGAGGATTCAGCAAAGAAGGTCATGAATGTGCGAACACCGGGATCTAAGGCAACCACCCGCCCTTGGTTTTCGGGCTGCCGTGGTTGCACTGCTGTTGATGTGACCAGGTAATACTCACCATAGGCAAGTGTTAACCGGCCATCGCTGAAGCCATCAGGAATCGACTCTCTCAGGGTTGCTTTCCCAAAAATAGTGTGGTACACACCGTTTTCACTGATAGCTGATTTAGGAATGTAGATCGTTTGTTGCCGATCTTTGCGACTACGGAAACGACACTTGCGAATCTGCCCATCCTTTTTAAAACCTTTTTTGGCTTCACGAACAGCGGTGCAAGCATCTTTAACTGCAATCTTTTTGATCTGATAGGGAACTGACTTGGCCCATTCCGGTAGCGCACCCAAGATGATTGGGGCTACTGCCATCCAATTGGCCTTGCTTCCCGGCTCCTGAAGATGTTTGATTGTGGCGTTGTAGACATATCTGGAAACACCAAACCATTGCTTCAGAAGCGCTTTTTGATCAGGGTTTAGGAAGATTCGGATCTTCCTGGATCGCCTTCCGATAACTTCTGAGTCCGGGCATTCGATGCGAGAAGACGTGAAGGATGGCGAGAAGATCGGCTGTGAGTTCTGATTCTGGGCAGTGAACAGATTGGTCGAGAACCATGAGTTCGCCACCGTTTTGTTGAGCCATGAACTCGAACAGCTCGAATCCAAATCGGCAGAGCCGATCGCGGCCGGCAACCACAATTTGGAGCTGATCGCCGCGCATGAGTCTGACCAGTAGGGATTGCAGTCCTTTTCGCTTGAAGTTGAGACCCGATCCGATGTCTTGGATGATTTCGGCTTCGGGGTAGCGATCTCGCAGGAACTGGACTTGTCGAGCAAGATCGTCTCGTTGCTTGGTTGAGCTAACGCGGCAGTAGCAAACAACGGTAGATGAAGTTGTTGTTGATTGGCTCCGCTGGAATGAATCAACGTCAAAAAGTCTTTGCCCTGAAGGGGTTCGGATGCTTTTGATTTTGCCTTCATCTGCATACTTCCGTAGCGTTGTGGTGCTCAATCCCAGAAATTCGACCGCTTTTCTGAGGGGGATATATGGCATAACGCTATTTTAGGGTCTCTGAGGAATTGCAAGCAAATTACAGCAAATCAATCACTGTTGACCAACCTTTTTCTAGCAAAGTTTCTATGCCCTTGAGATCGGTCACGAGATGAGTCCCCGCCGTTGTGTTCGAGAGCCAGTTCCCTAGCGCTCCGATCGGTTGTCCCAGGGTGCGTTGCAAAATTTGCAGAAAGACCCAGCCCAGCAAACCACAGATAAACGACTGCCAGAGACCGAAGCCCGTGGATAGGCTAAACCCCTGCACAAAGACCAGCAATGCCCATAGGGCCAGCCCAATCTGGATCAGTACACCGAAATAGGGCAGGGCAATCAAAAAGCTGAACAGTTGAGGCGCGGTGGCCAGTCCAACGGTGTGAAACACCTCTCGGAAATCAAGGGCCTGTTGAAAGAGCCAGCGACTGATCAAAAAGGTGCTGCCAATCCAAAACCCGTAGCTGAAGACAAACAAAACTGCCCCCAGTCCAAGGCTAAGCACAAAGCGCACCGGTTTGACCCGATTGACGAATAACACGAGACCCTGACCAACGGTCTGGGAAAGCCCGACCAGCAGCAGCACCTGAAGGGCAATTTGATTGGCGTTGGGCAGGTCTGCCATCGCCCGAAATGCTTCGGAATTGAAGGTCATGGCTCCCTTCACTAGGGGCCAAAATTCAGGGGATATCATTGTCCTTGGATCCCATTTCTTTAACCAAGGGTTTGCTGGACTTGAGCCAAGAATCTCCAGGCGATCAAGAGTTGGACAAAGTAGGTGGCGGAGACTTTTTCGTACTGTTCTTGAGGAACGGCTGCATCCAAAGGAATGCCCGTACAGCCGACGATGTAGCGTTCTAGCTCGCTAATGGTTTGGGGGGCGAGGTTGCCGTCGATGTGAATGGCGATCGCCGTCCGTCCCCAGTACCGAAATGGCACGGCCGCCAGCAAAAAGGCGGGCTGATCTAACTCCAACATCGCTGCCAGGTCAAACGGCAGCGAGAGACTGGGTAGAGGCGTTGGGGTTGGTTCGAGAATCAGATTCACCCGGTATCCCTGGGCCGTTTGGGTTTCGGTAAAGCGAGTGGGCAGCAGGTTGCCCAACTGGCTGGGACAAACTTGAATCACCACATTGGCATCAATTTTTTGAGCATCAATCCATCGCACAAAGGCTGCTTCCCGTTGCAGCATTTCTTGCTCTAGGGCTTCGGCCTTGTGGCCGCGCTTCTTGATGTCTCGCTCCCATTTCCAGCCCCACTTCACCTGTCGATCGGGATCGACGTAGAGGCTGAAATCTAGAAACGGCAGAAACTGAGGGTACAGCACGTGTAACCCCTCCACCACAATAATTGGTGTCGGTGAAAACACGACCGGCGGGTCAAACTGTCCCGTGGCATGGTTATACGTGGGGACTTCGATGGTTTTTCCCAGCTTCAAATGGGCTAGATGCTGGGCGAGCAGGTCTAAATCATTTGCCTCTGGATCGAGGGGCGATCGACCGCTCTGTTGGCGCTGTTCGCGGTTTTCCTTGTGATAGCCATCGGTACAAATAGTGGATACCAGATCGCTGCCAACTAACCGACGAATGCCGTTGCTGAAGGTGGTTTTACCACTACCGCTATCGCCTGCCACCCCAACAATCATCGGGGATTTTAGTTGTTTTAGGAGATCCCGAATGATTGGTAAATCGGGATTGCATGGGTCTGGCATGGGCAAAGTATCCTAATCAAAATCCTAATCAAACAATTGCGTCGATTGCGCGTATCCGGTTGGTGATTCGACGAATCCCATCCCGAAACCGATCAAGGTCTTCGAGGGAGTTGCACAGATCAGGATCTCGGTTGCAGTCTTCCCGGCGATCGCACATATCCCGACGCGCCCGATCGCGAATGTCGTCTCGAATCTCGTCTCGGATACTATCGCGGATCACATCCCCAAGGTTGTCATCGGCCCGTGCAGGCGAATGGATTAACGACAGGGTAAGAACCGAGAAAATGAGGCTGTAAATGAGCTTCATGGTGAATTTCTCTAGGGAGTAATGTTAAAAGAATTGTAAAAGTGTTCAAAATTTGCTTGGTCATCATCGATCGCCAGCACCAGGTAAAGCCGATCGCCAGTCATGCTGAGAGTGGCAACCAAAAATTGTCCCAGGCCTTCGGCTGTCATTAACCGGGATGGCAGTCCTTGAAAGGCGATTTCCTCGATCGTCAGGGTCGCGCTGAGCTGTTCATCTCGAATGTCATTCACCACACGGATCGCCGCCGCGTCTAACAACTCTTTTTGAGAAAATTCGTAGCGCAAACTACGAGGAATATCGGCATAGGCCACCAAGTAATACTCAAACAAATCTGACTTGTTGACCGCTGGTCGTGTGACGGCGGCCATCTGCCAGTGCAATTCCCGCTCCAATAGAGTACTGATGCTGGTTTGTTTTAGGGGAATTCCTGGCAAATCAACAATGTAGTTGCCCGATGTAGACGGAAACGATCGCCAGGGCAGCCCTTGACGATCGTCCGGGGTTGCCTGTTGTGACAGGAGGACGGGTTCGGCGGCCGCTTTGACGGGCAACGACAGGCAACAGCCGATCAGACACAGCGTCAAGAAGGTTGTTTTCAGATTCATGGTTAACCATTGCCCTTTGCCAAGGTGCATTAAAAAAACATAAAAAGCGAGAGTTGCAGGGTAATCCAGGGGCTGGTGTCGTCATCGATCGCCCGACGAATGGCCGATCCTGGAAAGGCCACAGAACCCACCCCTTGCAGCATGAAATTTTGGGACAGAAAATACCGCGTGGTTAGCAAAAATTCCTGACCGATATAGCGAGAGTCCAGGGTTGAAAGAACCGCATTGCCTCCCAAATTGTTCAACTCATCGGCAAAGCGGTAGTAGTAATCCAGCGACACCGATAGGTTCTGGCTAGGCTGGGCGCTCAAGGTAATCCGATGGGAAAATCCGTTGGAGTTGTTGTAGAGCTTGCCCAGGCTGATGCCTTGCAGCCAGTCCGACAGCCCCCCCGCCTGCAGCGGATCGAAGCGTTCGTAGGTGTCCGTATTGGGGTTATCGCCGCTGAACCCGGCAAACCGATAGCTGAGGCTGGGTCGCCAAGCAATCTCTTCGGCGGTGTAGCCCAGCCATAGATAGCCCCCGTGGGCGGCTATGGGGTGTTGTTGGCTGAACTGGTAGGCGTATTCTCCTTCGGCCCACAGCCCCGCAACCCCAAACAGAGACGATAACCGCAGCCGGGGGTTAATCACCTGCAATCCATCGCGGGTCAAGCGATCGCCACTGGGCAACAGATAGATCCGGTTCGATTGGGGTACCGTAATGTAGGACAAAACGGCCTCCAGACCCTGGTTGTTGTTGTAGCTAAGGCTAGTACCTAGGTATTGGGTGTCGCTGTCGGCGATCGGAAGTTCGTCGGGTTCTAGAAAGAAACCCTGGAGGCGAAAATCTCCCCACCGCAAGCCAGCGAACACGGTCATATCGTAGGCCGTGCGCGGGTTGGAGTAGCTGGCCCCACGATCGAGGGCGTTGGCTGAGCCACTGAACTGGGAAAACAAAAATCCTTGGTTAAGCTGGAAAATCTGTCGCCCCGCCGATAGGTTGAACGCCAAGGAATTGCCCGGTTCTGCGACAAGTAGCCCGCCGTAGAGGTCTTCCACGGCTCCATAGAGGCGGTTGTCGGTGCGGAAGATGTCGGGTTGTAGGGTGCTGGATAGGGTGTAGGAGCCTGCGCCGTAGATATAGAGCGGCCAGTCCCCCAGGCGCGTAATGCCCGCCAGCCCCGGTTCCAGGTAAGCCTCGCCCCAGGTGACGGTGCCGGTGGGCTGGTAGGGGCCGACCAAAAAGTTGTCCGCTCGGTTTAACCAGGGATTGGTGTCGCTGAAGGCTCCGACACCGCCATTGAGGATCATTTTGACCAGGGCGCGATCGCTCTGGTAAAGCGTCGGAAAGTCCCTCAAGCGACCACTCATCACCATCCCCGTAGCCGGTTGAGACGGGGGTGTGTCCTCCGGTTGCGCCGGCTGGAGCGTCACCAGCAGCGCCAGAATGACCGTGCCAGGGCGGTTTGACTCGTATAGGCGATATTCTGCCGCCTGTACAAAGGGCAACCGCTGCACCTGGTTTAGCCCCTGGTCAGCAAACAGGGGGCTGAAGTTACCACCGGCCCGAATGCCGAAGGTATCGGCCAACTGTTGCTGCAACGCCTCATTTTGGGCCGGATCGCCCGTCGGATTGCGCAGGTAGATAACCACCTGCTCCAGGGGCAACCCCTCCCCAAAGGCCGATGGAATTCGCAACCCCGCGTTGGGGTCTGCCGTCGGGGGGGAAGCGTCTACCAGCGCTGATGTTGGGCGGTGCTGCTTGCCGGAGCGATCGAGCAGGTCAGATTCAGGAAACTCAACCGCGATCGCCCCCTCCGGTGCAGGAGGTAACGCCAACTCAGGAGATGCCAAGTCCTTGGCCTGGATCGACACCCCCTGACCTGTTTCTAACAGTTCCGCTAATTCCGCCGGTGGCAGAGTGTCGGACAACGCCTCCTGGGCCCACCCTGCGGTGGCCATCCCGACCAGGGACAGCGCCGAGGTCGCCGCCCAGGTCAGCCAGCCGTTGTGCCAGAGAAATGAACCTTTAGTCATCGCTGGTAGGCATTTTGCTCTTGTAAGAACCGCCGCCGTCAACCCGCAGTTCAATCCCCGTCACCCAACTGGCCGCAGGGGAAACCAGGTAGTTAAAGGCATGGGCAATGTCACGGGGTACGCCCCGGCGCTTCATCACAAACGCATCGGCCAGGCGCTTCAGCATGGCTTCGTCGTACCCCGCATCCAGAGTGGCCGCACCGTTATCGACCGAGCCGATGACGATCGTGTTACAGCGCACCTCTGGGCCACTCATGGCGGCGATGCTGCGCACCATATTGATCAGGGCCGCCTTGGCATTGCTGTAGGCAATAAATTCTGGGGAAGGAGTCACCCCAACCATAGAACCGGAGAAAGTCACCGAGGCATTGGGTTCTTTTTTGAGGTGGGGAATACAGAGCTTGGTCAGGTTGTAGCTGCTGACGGTGTTGAGAATGTAGGACTTCACCATGTAGTCGGTGCTGACACCCCAGAGGGGGGTGTACTCGCCCCAGCCAACGTTGTTAATCAGAGCGGTAATTTTGCCAAACTTCTGCAAGGTTGCATCCACCAGTTCCTGCAACTGGGCTTCGTCGGTGACATCGGTTTTCAGGGCCAAGGTTTCCTGGCCGGTAGCTTGGGTAATTTCATCGGCTTTGGCCTGGGCTGCATCCCCGTTCAGGTCAGAAAGCACTACCTTGGCCCCGGCTTCTGCCAGCACCTCAGCGGTGGCCCCGCCGATCGCGCCACCGGCTCCGGTGATGATCACGACGTAATCTTGGAGTGAGAAAATATCGAGAGCCATGGATTTTTTGCCTGTGAATGGGTTGAAGTTTGCGACTTGATAGAAGACAGGCTGACCACTCCCCACGGGGGAGCGCTGCCCGCTGGCGGTGTGGGTCAAAACCAGACCCTTAATCCAACTCTTGAACGCCGCCGCCGCTGACGGTGAGCACCTGGCCGCTCACCCAACTGGCGGCCGGGGAGCAGAGGAACAGCGCTGCATAGGCGATGTCGTTGGGTTCGCCCAGCCGGTTCAGGGGAGTGTGCTTGAGCATGGCCTTTTCGATGTCGGGGGTCAGCACCGTGGCCAGGGCATCGGTTTTGATCGCCCCCGGTGCGATCGCATTCACCCGAATGCCTTTCGGGCCTAAATCAAAGGCAATGTTGCGGGTCAGATGGCTCTCGGCCGCCTTAGAAGACCCGTAGGAGGCCATGTTGATATTCTTGTTGTCCCCGGCCATCGAGGAGATGTTCAAGATCGCTCCGCCCCCGGCAACCTCCATGTGAGGAGTGCACAGTTGGCAGAGATGGAACACCGAAAACACATTGAGCTTATAGGCCCAAATAAAGGTGTCCATGGCCATATCAAAGGGTTTGGGGCCACCACCACCAGTGTTGTTGACCAGGATGGTGATCTTGCCAAAGGTGGCGATCGCCTGGTTCACCAGATTCGCCAGGGCCTGATCATTGGTGACATCGCAGGCCACCGCCACGGCCTTGCCCCCCCGGCTATTGATACTGTCGGCCACGGCGGTGGCCGTTTCTGCCTTCAAATCACTGACAACAACAGCGGCTCCCGCCTGGGCAAACAGTTCAGCAATGGCGCGGCCAATACCCGCACCGCCACCCGTCACGATCGCCACCTGGCCATCAAGCTTAAAAGAATCCAGTGCAGCTAAGTCCATCATTTCTCCTTTCATTTAATTTGAAACATCAGGTTTTTAGGATTTGAATTGGTACTGAGGACGCAACCCAAACCACAGCAGCAACATGGGTAAAAACACCACAGCCACTACCAAAAACATCTGGCTCACCCCAGCGGTAAACGCAGCTTGATCATTTCCAATCAAGCCTGCCAACCAGGTTTGGGGAATGGCAAATTGGGACGAAATAGGGCAGGAGTCAAAACAGCAGCGCTTGAAAAACCGCCCGCACCGCTAGCCTGACTAATGCCATATACCAAAGAAAACAGCCCAGCAGCACAGAGCAAGATTCCCAGCCAGTCAAGTTTGCGCTGGCCACCAGCTCTACTTTCAGACCCAAACCGCAGACCGATCACCAGCAAAAACACCGATCGCCAGCCAAGAGTTTGATTTAAGAACTGAATAGCTAGGGAAGAAAAGCCGCCCATAATCCCCAAGGTTGCACCGTAAATACCCAGGGACTTGGGTCGTTCTTCCGCATCGAATGCGATCGTTAGAATCGCCAAGGCAAGGGGGTTAACCAAAGCCTGAAAGATTCCATCTAAAGCTCGAATGCCAATCAATGCTTCAGGGTTTGGGGCAACCATCGATAAAACAGCCGCTGACAAAATACCGCCAGTGCCAATCATCAACAATCGCCGTCGCCCATACAAATCGCCCAGGGTTCCGCCCCCTAAAATGAAGGCTGCTAGCATCAATGTTGAAATGCTAGACATTAAGCCAATGGTTGCCTGGGACGGATTAAACTCCTTTTGGATGGCGGGCACTACCAAATTTAAAATTCCAGCATCAATAGCGACCATTAGCACTGCAATAACGCAGGCTAGGAGAACGATCCATCGAGTAGGGGCGCGAGACTGAGGCAATGTCAAGGCTGACATAGTAATCCCTAGCAAGAGGTGGAGAACCGGTTCAAACGATTGGAAATCAGTTCAGTTCAAATCAGAGATTTACTCAGGACGTAGCATGGTTCTCATGACAGCAGCATTGATGAACCAGGCTGCAATTCCCGCAATGGCTCCCAATAAAATAGCCCCGACCAGTGGTGTAACCAGAATAGCGCCCAAGAACTTTTGTATAAACAGGGCCACTAATGTAGCTGTACCGAAGGCAAACAGGGAGTAGAACAAAACGGTTCTAACACCGAAGAAAAAGAAAGGACGGCTTAAGAGTTCTGGCGTTGCTGACTGTAGGCTATGGGCTTTCTTGCTGAAGTTAAAAAATGCGATGGTTCCTAAAATAACTGACAGAATAAAAGCCGTCATTACCCCTGTAGAAAACACTGTTTTTTCATGGGCTGATATGGTATCAACCGTAAGGTTCAACGAATTTTGCCCGCGAAACATGAACCAACCAATGATTCCATTAATTACCGCATTGGAAATGCCACTAATCAGGGCATCTTTTTGAATAACATTGTTGATATGACTTGAAACCATAGCCATGACATCACCCTGACAAAAAGACCTTGAGTCGCTGTACGAAGAAGAGCATGACACCAAAAGGTAAAAAGTTTGTGTAATATCGAAACGTGTTCCTATTAAATTGTTTAATTCAAGCCCCTAAATTATGAAAATCCTGCTGGTTTCATCCGATCAAGTGTTGCAACAACGGTTGCACAAAGTTTTAGGTCGCCACAATTTAATTGTCGATGTTGCCACCGATGGCCAAACAGCCTGGAACCTGCTGCAAGCTTTTATGTATGACGTGATTTTGATGGAGGCTCTATTGCCCAAGTTGGACGGGCTCAGCCTGTGCCGACGTTTACGAGATGTGGGCAACCCGGTGCTGATCCTGCTGATCATTGAGCTGAGCACTCCTGGAATGTGGATTCAGGGCCTAGATAACGGCGCAGATGCCTGCCTAGTCAAACCCATTCACGAACCAGAGCTGCTGGCCCAACTGCGTGCCCTGGCCCGGCGGGGGATGCGTCGTGCCAGTCCAGTCCTTTCCTGGGGGCCGCTTTTGCTGGACCCCATCGCTCGGCGGTTCACCTGTCAGGAGCAGGAGCTAAAACTGAACCGTAAAGAATATCAAGTACTAGAACTGTTTCTGGTTCATCCCCGGCAGATGTTTTCCCGTAGTGAAATCGGCGATCGCCTGTGGACTCTAGATGATGAGGTTCCTAGTGACGCAACGATCAAAAGTCATATCCGCAGTATTCGCCGCAAGTTAGAACGATCGGGTACGAATGATTTGATTCAAACCCACTATGGTCAGGGGTACTGCTTAAATCCGTCCTATGACCCCGGGCCGAAACCCTCGCAGGTGAGGACATTCATGCCAGAACTAATGATGGACAATATTACCGCCAATATTTGGCAAGAATTGATGACCGCTAATGCCCGTTTGCAGCAAGAGATTGTACACCGTACGCAAGCGGAAGCCCAGCTTCGACGTTAGGAACTCATGTTGCGCACCGCTCAACGAGTCGCCCAAATTGGCTCCTGGGAAGTAGATCTTCAAACCCGCGAAATCTACTGGACTGAGGAGTTATTTCTGATTCATGGGCTGTCTCCCGACGGGGCAACGCCCAGTTATGAAGAATCCCTGTGTCTGATTCACCCCGACGATCGGCAACTGCACGAACAAGCCATTGTTAATCCGGCAACTAGAGGGGAAGCCTTTGAAGCCAACCTGCGGATTATTCGAGCCAACGATGGTGAGGTTCGGTATATTAATGCCCGAGGGGGCCCACTATTTGATGCGGACGGCAAAATAATTAAGTTAACGGGCACAACGTTCGACGTAACTCGGTGGGTGACCGATGGCAATTTTCCCGGATAGGAATCGACTTCGCCAAGATAATTGATCCCAAACATCAATGGTGGGTGATTGAGATCGGCTCCTGCATTGATAAACATCCCGCTGAAGGTCTTCTGGCCATGATGGAGAATGCCTTGCCCCGCCGCTTGGCAACCTTCGATCGTGGATAGATTAGCTTCAACTTCAGCGCCTTTACCGGGCAAATCAACACTAATAATGGAATGATTTTGGGATTCAACGTGTTGCCATACTGCCCATCCCATTCTTGATTGAGATCCTATAGGCTTACTTTTAGGGTGGTTTAGTCGCAAAATCATGCCATTTGGGATCAAAACTGACCCATGAAGCAAACATTAAGAAATGATGCATTCACTCACGACCCAAAATAATGCGCGTTAGAAATAGGTTGTTGAGTTGGTTGGGTCATGCATCCTATTCAAGGCGCTAGATGTCTGAGCTGATGTTGCCCGATCGCCTGGGTCGTATGCCACTAACCAGGATTGGCGCGTTGATTTAAGGCAACTCCTAGCCATGCTGCACCAACAACCCATCCTCAAAGAATGACGCACTTTGAGGTCATTCCTTGAAACGTTCGATCGACGGTGGTCGCTGTTTCTCCATTGGCACTGATGCCGGTCTCTTGGTGATCGAAATCGGCCATTTCAAGAAATTTGGAGAACCGCACCCCGATCTCTACGACACACAGAACGTTTCAAGCCATATCTTTCATCACTGATGATTCACAATTCCGATCAAGACTCGATGATCTTGGTAGCAATTTTTGACGAAATTGCCCTGGTCTGCTCTGGAATTGTCATCAGCTAAAACTCTTATGCCATTTGAAGACAATTAGAGCGATCGGGTCTTGAGCGATCGTTCTAGCAATCTGTGGTCAGGCGATGAATCGTCTGGCTCAGTCTGACATTATTTCATCATGGGTGATATTCATGAAAGTCCTCCTGCTTTACCCTCAATTTCCTCAGTCATTTTGGTCCTACGATCGCTTCATGAAACTCCTGGGACTCAAAGCGACGCTGCCTCCCTTGGGAATTATCACAGTGGCGGCGCTGTTACCTCAAGACTGGGACATTCGGTTCTATGACCGCAACGTCAATCAGGAAACGGATGCTGATTGGCAATGGTGCGATTTAGTGATCATTTCTGCCATGCTTGCGCAACAATTTGATTTTCACGCGCTGATTCAAAAAGGGGTGAAGCTAGGCAAAAAAATTGCGGTTGGCGGGCCCTACCCCACCTCAGTTCCCCAAGATGCACTCGCTTCGGGTGCAAGCTACCTGATTCTTGATGAAGGAGAAATGACTATTTCGATGTTCTTGGAGGCGATCGCTAAGGGTGAGTCAAGCGGTATTTTCCGATCAATCGAAAAACCGGATGTCACCCTCAGTCCTATTCCTCGCTTTGATTTATTAAAACTCGATCAATACTTTATGATGGCAGTTCAGTTTTCTCGGGGCTGTCCATTTAATTGTGAATTTTGTGACATTATTTCGCTCTACGGGCGAAAACCACGGACTAAGGAACCCAGTCAACTGTTGGCAGAACTGCAATCACTCTATGATTTGGGTTGGCGTGGTTCGCTGTTTATTGTAGATGACAACTTCATTGGCAACCAGCGCAATGTTAAGCGCTTTCTGAGAGAATTAATCCCCTGGATGGATCAACACAGCTATCCATTTACTTTTTTTACGGAAGCATCGGTTAATTTGGCAGAAGATGATGAGCTGTTAACCCTGATGGCTGATGCGGGGTTCTATGCGGTCTTTTTGGGAATTGAAACGCCCGATCAAGACAGTCTGCATGTGACGAATAAAGTTCAAAATACACGCCATTCGCTGGTTGAATCTTGTCAGAAAATTAACGACGCAGGTTTGCTGATTTATGCTGGATTTATCTTGGGCTTTGATGGAGAGCGGGCAGGCGCAGGACATCGGATTGAAGCCTTTGTAGAAAAGACAAGCATTCCGCAACCGATGTTGGGTATTTTGCAAGCATTGCCGAATACGGCTCTCTGGAATCGGCTCCAGCAGGAACATCGCTTGATTGAGAGCGATCGCATCCATGAAACTGGCGATCAAAATACCTTGATGAATTTTGCACCGTCTCGTCCGATCTCAGAAATTGCCAAGGAATATGTTGAAGGTCTTTGGAGGATGTATGAACCCGATCGGTATCTTCGTCGGTGTTTTGATCAGTGTCTGAATATCAAGACTCATTCTGGACGCAAGCAAGTCATGCAACTTCCCCAGGGGCAGGGGTTGCGGCTTGTGACTCAAGTGATTTGGCTTCAGGGTATTTGTCGGCCAGAAATTCGGCGGCAATTTTGGCAGCAATTGTGGACAATTTGGCGCACAAAACCGCAAATGTTGAATTTGTATTTGGGGTTGTGTGCGGCGGGTGAACATTTTTGGGAATACCGTGTTTTGGCACGAGAACGGATTTCTCAACAGCTTGGTTATGACCCGATGCAAGTTTCCATGCCGGTGATGCCAGCAGAAAAAGTGCCTGTGCGTCTTTAGGGCTGGTTTGCAAAATGGGGAAGCATCCCAACGGGGCGCGGCTAATTTTCGGGTCGTTACCCAAGAAGGGTGATTGGGTGGGGGCGGTCAGACCGATCGAATGGCTCGCTCAATCCTCGTCCTGTGGCGCGAGATGAACGGGGCTGAACTCGTGGTTAACTAGACTGTCGTTGAGCAAGGGGCGACAGCCATGCGACTCGTGAAAACCGTAGCAGCGCTGCGATGTGCGTTGGAGCTGTTTCGATCGACCTCGGCCGGGGCGACGGTGGGGTTGGTGCCCACGATGGGGGCGCTGCACGCGGGCCATCGCAGCTTGATGGCGCGGGCCCGATCGCAGTCCGGCTTGGTGGTGGTGACGATTTTTGTGAATCCGCTGCAATTTTCACCCCAGGAAGATCTGGCGCAATATCCGCGTGATTTGGCGGTGGATTTGGCGATTTGCGAGGCGGCGGGTGTGGATTTGGTGTTTGCGCCCACGCCGCCGGAGTTGGGGTTGGCGGCCGATCGCCCGGCCCTGACCCAGGTGGTGCCGCCGCCGGAGCTGGCCTCGGTGCTTTGCGGTCGATCGCGCCCCGGCCACTTCCAAGGGGTGACGACGATCGTCACGAAACTCTTCAACCTGGTGCAGCCAGATTTGGCATTTTTTGGGCAGAAGGACGCGCAACAGGTGGCGATTTTGCACCGGCTGGTGCGGGATCTGAACATGCCGGTGGAGTTGATGACTTGCCCGATCGTCCGTGAGCCTGATGGGCTGGCCTTCAGTTCGCGCAATCGATATCTAAGTGAAGCCGAACGATCCCAGGCGCTGGCCTTGTATCGATCGCTCCAGGGGGCGATCGCTCAGTTTCAGGCGGGGGAGCGATCGGCGGCGGGGTTGCTCGATCGGGTGCGGGCTGACCTGAACGCGGCCCCCGGAGTGACGCTGGACTACGCGGAGTTGGTCGATCCTGACGAGCTGCAACCCTTGGCTGAGGTGGCGACGGCGGGATTGTTGGCAGTGGCGGCCCGCGTGGGATCGGCGCGGTTGATTGACAATGTGTTGTTGCAAAACCGCGCCCCGATCGTGGCGATCGACGGGCCGGCCGGCGCGGGCAAATCCACCGTGACGCGGCGTGTGGCCCAGCAACTGGGGCTGCTGTATTTGGACACGGGCGCGATGTATCGATCGGTTGCTTGGTTGGCGCTCGATCGGGGTCTCGATCCGGCCGATCGGCTGGCCATGGCGGAGCTGGCCGCCAGTTGCACCATCACGTTTGGCGAACCGACGGAACCCGGCGGCGAACAGCGAGTGTGGGTGAACGATCGCGACGCAACCCGCGCCATCCGCACGCCGGATGTGACCGCGCAAGTGTCGGTGGTGGCGGCGCATCCGGAAGTGCGGCGCGCCCTGGTGGCCCAGCAGCGGGCGATCGGGCGGCGCGGCGGCCTCGTGGCCGAAGGGCGCGACATTGGAACCCACGTGTTTCCCGATGCGGAGGTGAAAATCTTCCTGACCGCCACGCCCCAGGAGCGCGCCCGCCGCCGGTTGCAGGACTGGCGCGATCGCGGACAAACCGATTTACCCGACTTGGCGGAACTCGAAGCCTCAATTACCGAGCGCGATCGCCTCGACAGCACCCGCGCCGTATCGCCCTTGCTGAAAGCCGCCGACGCTTGGGAGTTGGTCACGGATGGGCTAACGATCGAGCAAGTGGTACAGGCGATCGTCGATCGGGTTCCCTAGGCCGCCACCGTCACCAAGGGCTGCTGGGGGGAATTCAGATTCAACGCTGCACTGTGGCGGGATGGAATCGCGATCATAAATTCCGTTCCCCATCGTTCATCCGTCGTACACAGAAGCTGGCCGCCATGTTTATCTGCCACAATTTGATAGCTAATGGCCAACCCTAAACCCGTCCCTTTCCCCACCGGTTTTGTGGTGAAAAAAGGATCAAACATTCGTTGACGAACATGGTCCGGAATACCCGAGCCATTGTCGCGAATTCGCACCACAAAATGGTTATCACTCGATCGCAACTCCGTCGAAATCGTAATTTCTGGACTGGGGCAACGACCTTGCAATGCGGCTTCTTCTAGGGCATCCACCGCATTAACCAACAAATTCACAAACACTTGGCTCATTAAACCCGGATAGCAATCCACCAGGTGTGTTTCGCCATACTGCTTCACCACATTAATCGCCGGTTGGGATCCATTACCCTTTAGGCGATGGCCCAAAATCATCAAGGTGCTGGCGATCGCCTCATGCAAATCCACCTGCCGTAAATCCAAGCCATCCATTCGCGAAAAATTCCGCAAATCTTGCACAATATCGCGAATTCGCTCAGCCCCTTCGCGCATCGATCCCACCACCTTGGGCAGATCATCAATCAAGAAATCGAGGCTTAACTCCTCTTGAAAATCCAGAATCTCCGGCGATGGATTCGGATAGGTGGTCTGATAGAGATCCAACAGAGTCAACAAACCCGTCATATATTCTTGAATGTAATCCAAATTGCCATAAACAAAGGAAGTCGGATTATTAATTTCGTGGGCAATACCCGCCAGCATTTGCCCCAAACTGGACATCTTTTCGGTTTGGATCAGTTGGGCTTGGGTTTGCTTTAAATTGGCCAAGGCTTCAGAAAGTTCCCGAGTGCGTTCTTCCACCCGATATTCCAGATCCAGGTTGGTGACTTCCAAGTGATGATTCGCCGCCTCTAAATCATCAAACGATGCCTTCAGTTGTGTGCCCATGTGGTCAAACGATCGAGACAGGGCACTCAGTTCAATAATCGGCGATCGCGGCGGCAGGGTTTGCTTTTGGTCGATCGCAAATCGCTCGGCGGCCTCGGCCAACTGTTGCACGGGCCGGCTAATCGCTCGCGTGGTGATGATGCCTAAAATCACCGATCCGGCCAGGGCCAGGGCACAAATTCCGATCGTACTCTCCGTGCTGCTATCCACTTCACGCATCAAATCATGGCGCGGAATTGCTAACACAATGCGCCAGTCTAATCCTTCCAGACCATTCCAACTCAACGCCCGAATAAAATGGGGTTGACCATTTAAATCACGTTCCAGTTCGGCATTGTTCAGAACCGTTCCACCTTGGAATCGGAGAAGATTGTTCAGGGATTTGAGAACGGGATCTTGGGTGTTTTGCAGAGACGTTCGCTGGATCGCTCCCGTCGAATCCTGCGAAAAGCTTTCGCTGGTCGAAGAGGCAATCATCTTGCCATCATTTTCGAGTAAATAGATTTGAGTCCCCGGCGTAATGTTTAACGTTTGCAATTGTTTTTGTAAATTATCAAATAAGAAATCAATGCCAATCACTCCCTTGAGGGCTTGATTCGCTTCGCTGTAGATCGGATAGCTGGCGGAAACCGCTAGGCGCTTCGTTGGTTCGCCCGTTTCCCAGGTGTAGATCGAACTCCAGGTGGGTCGCTGGGCCTTGGTGCCAGCGGTATACCAATCGTCCGTGCGGGGTTCATAATCATAGATGTCGAGGCGCTTTTTGGGACGGCCGCGATCGTCTAATAAGTGGCGATAAATCTTCCCTGGATGACGCTTGGGATCAATAATTTCTGACACCAAATCGCCATTATCCAAGCGTTCAACTCCGACAAACAGCCCACCAGGATTGGCAAAGTTGATATACGTCACACCGGAATAAATCCGCATACTTTGCCAAAGCTGTTTGGTAATCGCCTCCAAATCGTTGCTGTCAATCACATTACGGGCCAGCAACTGAGCATTAATCGCATTAATTTGCTGGGGCTGGCGCAGTTCTTGCAACAGGCGCAAGTTGACCGTTTCTACCGTTTGGCTTTCGAGATGATCCACAACCCGATCCATCGCCTGACGACTGTTTTGGATCGACCAATAGGCACTCAACCCAACCGCCAGCCCAATTTCTAAACAAAAGGGAATGATCAGCAAAAACTTGAGGCGGATCCAGCCCTGTTTGCGGCCGGTCGCGGGCTTTGCTGCGCAACTCGATCGGTTTTGGTGTTGAACCATCGTCATCGTCGCCATCCACGATCTGAAACAATAGTTGTAAATCCCAAGCTGGAAAAAACTAGGGAAGAGTGACGATCGACCGTGACTCCTTTTGGGAAAATAGGTTTAGCAGCATCAGGCAAAGAGCCGATCCCTAGCCAGGGGTAGCCGGTGCTTTGGACGGATCATCTAGTCCGCAGGATCGAGGGGCGTTTCGATCGAGACCTGACCCAAAAAGCTTGCCCCGATGGGGTCTTAGGGGCCGAGCGATCGCCGCATCGATCGCCCGAGAGAACCAGCACCAGCGTTAGACCGATCGCGCCCAACCCCACGGAAGCCGGTGCTAACTAACCCAAAACGGTATTCTGAAATACATATGACTTGACATTAATTGTGGCTCAGGAATTCTTGCCAAATTAGAAAGTTATTTGGAAAATTCCTAAAAATCGTCTATAGATTCTTGAATAATTGTGTTTATTCCGTTGTTTTTGTCGTGAATTGATCCGCCACACCCATCCGGTTGTTCACGGCCGGTTCGATCGCACCAAACTCGTTCAAACGAGCTTCAACGGGACTCAACCGTTTGCGGGTTTAGGGGGCAACCTGGGGCCTTGAATGGTGTGCGTTGAGCCAGGGAATTGACGATCGGGTGGGTGGAGCCTGTGATGCGCGATCGGCACGAGTGACCGGCACGAGTGACCGGCACGATTCAAGCGGCACGATTGAACCGATCAGATGCCCGCCGTCCCTGGCCCAAGGCCTGGCTGCGCTACCGTGCTACCCGGATTTGGGCTGGGCTATTGCTGGTGGGCGCTATCCATTGTTTGATGGATGGTTTGGTGGATTGGGTGGTTGGGTTTTCGCCGGAATTTTGCATAGGAGGTTGGACGCGTGGCTAGCGAATTTTCTCAGTCGCCATCGATCGCAGAGGGCGGGCAAAATCGGGCAGCGGTGGTGGATCCCCACCAGTTCGCGGCGCGGCACATTGGGCCCGACCCGATCGAAACGGCCGCCATGCTGGAGGCGATGGGGCTGGAGTCGATCGAGCACCTGATCGATAAAACGATTCCGGCGGATATTCGCTTGGGGCGATCGCTCCAGTTGCCCCCGGCGATGACGGAAACGGCGGCCCTGGCTCGGTTGCGGGAAATTGCCAGCCACAACCAAATTTGGCGATCGTTCATTGGCACGGGCTACTACGGCTGTATTGTGCCCGGCGTGATTCAGCGGAATGTGTTGGAAAATCCCGGTTGGTACACGGCCTACACGCCCTATCAGGCGGAAATTGCCCAGGGTCGGCTAGAGGCGCTGCTAAATTTCCAAACCCTGGTTTGTGATCTGACCGGGTTGGAAATTGCCAATGCGTCCTTGCTGGATGAGGCGACGGCGGCGGCGGAAGCCATGGCTCTCAGCTACGGTGCGACCAAATCGAAGACGGCGCGGGCCTTTGTGGCCGATCGCAGTTGCCATCCCCAAACGATCGCCCTGTTGCAAACCCGGGCCCAACCGCTGGGGATTGAGGTGATCGTGGCGGACTGGCGATCGCTGACGGCGGAGGATTGGACGGCGCAGGGCATTTTCGGGGCGATCGTCCAATACCCAACCACCTTGGGGGCGATCGAGGACTACCGGCAATTGGTTGATCAAGCCCACGCCGCCGATGCGCTGGTGACGGTGGCCACGGATCTGTTGGCTCTGACCCTGCTGGAGCCGCCGGGGGATTGGGGCGCAGACATTGCGATCGGCAGTTCCCAGCGGTTCGGCGTGCCCCTCGGCTATGGCGGCCCCCATGCGGCCTTTTTCGCGACGCGCGATCGGTTTAAGCGGCAAATGCCCGGGCGGATCGTCGGCGTGTCCAAGGATGCCCAGGGCAAGCCGGCCCTGCGCCTGTCGTTGCAAACCCGTGAGCAGCATATCCGCCGCGACAAGGCCACCAGCAACATTTGCACGGCCCAGGTGCTGTTGGCAGTGATGGCGGCCATGTATGCCACCTATCACGGGCCGGCGGGCTTGCGGGCGATCGCCCAGCGGGTGCGCCACCAGACCGTCAGCCTGGCCCAGGCTTTGCAAAATCTGGGTTACGAGGTGGCGGAAACATCCCAACTGTTCGACACGATCGCCCTGAAACCCACGGCGCGATCGCCCCATCGATCGGCCGCCGAGGTGCAAATCGCCGCCGAAGTGCGCCAGGTGAATTTGCGCTACTTGCCCGACGGAGCGATCGCCCTCAGCCTGGACGAAACGACCACCGAGCAGGATTTGGAGCAACTGGTCAAGATCTTTGGTGGCCAGGCGATCGCCCCTGTGGAACCGCCCGCCCTGACCCGATCGCGCACCAGCGACTACCTAACCCATCCGGTCTTTAACCGCTACCACAGCGAAACGGAGCTGCTGCGCTACCTGCACCGCCTGGAAGCCAAAGATCTGGCCCTGAATCAATCGATGATTCCGCTCGGGTCTTGCACCATGAAGCTGAACGCCACGGCGGAAATGATTCCCGTCACCTGGCCGGAGTTTGGCAACCTGCACCCCCACGCGCCCCGATCGCAGGCGGCCGGCTACCAAATTCTGTTTGAGGAGCTGGAGCGGGATTTGGCGGAAATCACCGGGTTTGCGGCCGTGTCCCTGCAACCGAATGCCGGTTCCCAAGGGGAATACGCCGGATTGCTGACCATTCGCCACTACCACGCGGCCCGAGGCGAGGGCGATCGCACCGTTTGCCTGATTCCCCAGTCCGCCCACGGCACGAACCCCGCCAGTGCCGTGATGGTGGGTCTGCAAGTGGTGCCCGTGGCCTGCGATGCCAACGGCAACATCGATCTCGACGACCTACGGGCCAAGGCCGACCAACACGCCGATCGCCTGGGCGCGTTGATGATCACCTATCCCTCCACTCACGGCGTATTCGAGACGGCGATTCGGGAAATCTGTGCGATCGTCCACGATCGGGGCGGCCAGGTCTACATGGACGGCGCGAACCTGAACGCCCAGGTGGGCCTCTGCCGTCCCGGCGACTTCGGGGCCGATGTGTGCCACCTGAATTTGCACAAAACCTTCTGCATTCCCCACGGTGGCGGCGGCCCCGGCATGGGGCCGATCGGGGTGGCGGCGCACCTGGCTCCCTTTTTGCCCCCCACCGATTGGCAGGCGATCGCCCAGGCCCCCACGGGCGACGGCTCGATCGGCTTGGTGTCCGCGGCCCCCTTCGGCAGCGCCAGCATTCTGCCCATTTCCTGGATGTACATTCGGATGATGGGCGCGGACGGCCTAAAACGCGCCACAGAACTGGCAATCCTGAACGCCAACTACATCGCCCACCGGCTCGATCGCCACTTCCCCGTGCTCTATCGCGGCGAGGCGGGCCTGGTAGCCCACGAGTGCATCCTCGATCTGCGCGGTGTGAAACAATCGGCGGCGATCGAAGTGGACGACATCGCCAAACGGTTGATGGACTACGGCTTCCACGCGCCCACCGTGTCCTGGCCCGTGTTGGGCACGATCATGGTCGAACCCACCGAAAGCGAATCGAAAGCCGAGATCGATCGCTTCTGTGATGCCCTAATCGCCATCCGGGAAGAAATCCGGGCGATCGAATCTGGCTCCATGCCCCGTGACAACAACCCCCTGAAACACGCGCCCCACGCCGCCGAGGTGCTGCTGAAGGCCGACTGGGATCGCCCCTACAGCCGGGAGCAGGGAGCCTACCCCGCCCCCTGGACACGCGAGGTGAAATACTGGCCGCCGGTCTCCCGGATCGACAACGCCTGGGGCGATCGTCACTTGGTCTGTTCCTGCTTGCCCATGGAAGCCTACGCCGAACCCAACTAGCCCTCATCCCCCAGCCCCTTCTCCCAGGATGGGCGAAGGGGAGCCAGAAATGGTGAGGCAATTCTGTTATGGGTCTTCAAGTCCCTCTCCCAGCTTGGGAGAGGGATTTAGGGTGAGGGTCTTGATTAATGCAAGAAACCTATGGATTCAGTGGCAGCAAGCGGGCTGTTGTTGGATCGTATTGAAACTGTTCGATCGTGCCCTCCTGAATTTTCTGAATCACGGCTTCAATCATCTCCAGTGGTACTAAAAACCACTCCCTTGGTTTCACGATCGCGCCAAACCGATCGGGCAGTTCCAAATCCAAGCGAGCCGGGTCAAAAAACCTGTGGAGGATTGCTTCAAGCTTGACCCGGTTGATATTAGCGAGTTTGAATGTGGCGACAATTTCCACATCTGCTAATAGATACGTCGGGTCTTTTTGGGCATTGACGATTCGCTTTTTGACATCACCACCTGTCACGCCAATCTTGTGAATAATTGACCGATTTTTCGCAATAAAGGGATGATCGGATTGGCTTCTGAGCACGTAAATATAGCCGGTGGGTAGGTCATCCGCAGCTTCGACCTGAGAAAAGAGCGGGCCTAAGTCAAGTTGAGTAATTCGGCGGCTGGTTTTGTCCTTATTGAGGGCGCGCTGGAGCGATCGCAACAATAAATCACTTTCGGTACCATTATCGTAGACCACCCGTAGCCGACAGTTGGGTAAGCCATAATCACTAATAAACGGCTCATCCATGTCAGCAACGATCGCCTTTTGTCCATCCAGAATAAAGAGATCACCCTGGTTAATTTCCGCGTTGTCGCGATATTTCACCGTTTGCCGAGCGCCGCTGGCCAAATCCCGTTGCACCTGCTGAAAAAGCAATTCAAATTCTGCAAAATCTGGGCAGGGTGTTCGCTGGGCGATTTCCTCAGCGGCTTTGATTTCTCGGCGCGATCGCACATGAACCAGCCGCGTAATGTCATTGCTAGGAGCCTGAAGATCAACCCCCAGTTCAGCCAGTAATTCCTCATCGGTTGGGGTTGAAGGGGTGATCTCATGATTGCGATCGACCGTTAGCAATCCATGGCGATCGAAGGGTTGTAGCAACGCACAATACTCCGCCGATTCTCGCAGGCGATCGAGCCGAACTGCATAGAGCCGCTCAAAAATATCGCGATCGGCCCCGTGCTGGGGGAGGCGGCCCTGTTCCGCCACAAATCGCTCAATATCCTCAAAACCAGCAATAACTCGCTCTTCCTGAGGAGAGCGATCGCTACTTTTTTCTGGCTTGGCAAAATCCTGAAGTTCAGACCGTAATTCATCTAGATCCATATCATTCGTAGCGTCCTTCGTCTTTGAAACGGACAAACGCGACTGCACCTTCAGCCATTCGTTTTTCCCAGGGATCTTGTGCTGTGATCGAGGGTAGTCGTCCTCGTTCCTTCTTGAAGCGAACCGCCCGCTCCGCCCAATCCTTGGCCTCCGCTGGGGTCAATTTACTTTTTTTAGCGCCAATAATTTCCGCCACCTGTTTCAGGCGTTCTTCGCTCATGGATTTTGCCAAGATTGCGTAGGCTTCCCCAAACGGATTAATCCGATCGATCAAGTCCATATCCAATTCTGTGACTGAGAGAGCAAATTGTCGCACCCCATCCAGTAAAGCGGTGTTTGGGGTTGCATTCTCCTGATCAGAACTTGTGAAACCAGAGTCACTAGAATCACTAGAATTGCTGGAATTGCTGGAATTGCTGGAATTGCTGGAATTGCTGGAATTCACGGTGTAGATGCCACCGGTTTCACTGACCATTCTCTTACCCTGTTGCACCAAATTGAGCGCGGCGATCGCGTGTTGGCGCACCGCTTCTTGATCCGCGCGATCGAGGCTTGGAAATTTTTCCTGAACAATCTTACCCATTCGGACTTGGGTTAGCTCTTCGGGAACCAATTCCTCGTCGAACAAGCCTCGTTCGATCGCGGGTTTATCTTGCACAAATGCCGTCACCAATTCCGTCAAATCTTCCCGACAAACGCGCTGGGCTTCCCGGCTTTTGGGTTCTACCAAACCCTTAATTTCTAGCTCAATTTGTCCCGTGCTGTGGTTGAATCCCACATTGCAGCGATCGGGTTGGTAGCCCTCGGAGCCGTAGTCAAAACCGGGCGTGGGTTGGTTACTCAGTTGTTTGGGTTTGAAATCAAATCGCGGTGTTAATACTTGCTCCATCAGCAGGCTCGCTGCGATCGCCTTCAGGGTGTCATTCACCGCTTCCGTAACGGCTTCTTCGGACGCATCCGGTTCCGCAATCAGGTTAGTAAAGCGGGCGCGAGTTTTGCCCGGTGCGTCGCGGGTGGCTCGCCCAATGATCTGAATAATTTCCGTGAGGCTCGATCGATAGCCCACGGTCAAAGCATGTTCGCACCAAATCCAATCAAACCCCTCCTTCGCCATGCCCAAGGCAATAATCAAATCCACATGATCGCGATTATTTTTCTGGGCTGAATCTTTAAGAGCAGCCGCCACGCGATCGCGCTTATTGGGGTCGTCGTCTACCAAATCGGCAACTTTCAAAATATGCCCATCCGGTAGTTTCACCAGTTGAAACCCTGTGTGGGGATCAACCCCCTGCCACTCGCCCAAGGCTTCAATAATGTGTTCTACCTGAGCAATTTTGTCCGTGTGGGATTCCCGAGAATTCACGTTGGGAATATGCAAAATCGTCTTTTCATGGGGATTCAACACCTCCATGATTTGGTTGCTGTAGCTACCGGAATAGAAATAGTAACCAATATCTAATTGCTTGAGATATTGATAGCCATTGAGTTGTTCGTAGTACGTATAGGTGACGGTCTCAAATTTCGATTCGTCATCGGGGTGCAACACGGCTTCCGCATCGCCCCGAAAGTAGGAACCAGTCATGGCCACCAGGTGGATTTTGTCGCGGGCCATGAGTTGGCGAATGTGGTCGCCCAGTTTGTTATCGGGGTTGGCAGAAACGTGGTGAAATTCATCGATCGCAATCAGGCGATCGTCAAAGATTTCAATGCCAAATTTATCGACAGCAAAGCGAAAGGTGGCATGGGTACAAACCAGTGCTTTGGCATTGCAATCGAGAAATTTCTTCACCGCATCTACTTTGCCGCCGTTGTCGCCACCGGGAGCATTGCACAGGTTCCAGCGGGGTTCCACCTGCCAATCGGCCCAAAAGCCAAATTGACTTAGTGGCTCATCCTGAAAACTCGACCCGATCGACTTTTCAGGAACCGCAATAATCGCCTGTTTCAAGTCCTGATTCGTCAGCTTATCGAGGGCAATAAACATCAGGGCGCGACTTTTGCCCGAAGCCGGTGGCGACTTAATCAGCAAATATTGTTCACCGCGTTTTTGGTAAGCCCGTTCCTGCATGGGGCGCATCCCCAATTCGTTGGGCTTGGTGGAGCGGCCATCGTGGTCATAGGTAACGGAAACGGCGGGAATCGCGATCGGTTGGGTCATAAAACTCAACAATATACAGAATTAGGCTGAAGGCAAGGTGGTAAAGAGGTTTTTGAGGCGTTTTCCCTTCGGGAATGCTACGCGAACGGTGTTGTTTTTGAAGCAGCGATCGATGGAGATATGTTCGATGATTTCATCATTGCGATTACGAGCTTCGCGGACGGGTGGAAATTCTTGAGATTTATAGATTTTGGCGATCAGTCAGCTATCCAAAATATCGGGATTTTTCATGGATTTTTTCTCATCGGAGGCAAGTCGGCGCTCAACCTTTCTGACATCTTCAGCAGGTGGCAAAGATTCGGGGCGAATGCCTCGCTCTAGCAGTGTTTTGCGAACTGCTTGATTATTAGTGATGTGTTCGCTAGAAATTGCTGGTTCTGTGCTCAGTTGGTTTTGCTGTGAATTGAAAATTGTAATTTCTGCCGCAAAGTCTTTGGCCTTGAGGATGATCGTTGGTGCAAAATCGGCAAGGGGTCTATTATCAGGAACTTTCCATTGTGCTTTCATAGCTTTAGTAGACTTCCCGAACAATGCCGTATCTCCCTTGCTGCGAATTGATGCGAAGTTAAGATCGCTGCCCGTTTGTTCGTAAATCACTCTTGAAAGTTCTTTTTCGGTTTCTGATAATTTCTTTCTGGCAGAAACTCTTTCGGCTTCTAGTAAGCGCTGCTCGATGAGTTCAGCATTTCTGGTTTGAACTGCAAAATAGGTTTGAGCAAAAGCAATTTCTTGTTTTCGCGGATCACCATTTTGAGCAATTAGGTAGCAGGCATAGCGAGTGAGCATGATGTCATCAATCTCTCTCTGGCTACCAGAGCCAAGATCGACCATTTTCCCGACGTTAGCAAAATGGTCAGCTACATCATGATTTGAAACTTCGCAAGCTGTTTTTGCTTTGGAAACAACATTTAAAAAGTTGTCCCATTTTGTGTAGCCCAAAAGGTGTTGAATGTCGCGTGCAAGCCAGTATTCAACGCCATTTTCGGATTGTTGAGCATGGGCTTCAAAGTTATCGGTTAGTGAAGTAATAGTGTCTTTTTGCATGGTTTTGTAGCTGGACTAAATTGTGTCTTTGATTTTACCCTTTTTTACCTTTTTCCTCGTTACCTCTTGGCTAGTCATTTTGGTGTATAGCTCGAAGAGTTTTTCGAGGCGTTCGGTGTCGTTTTTAAAGCGGCGGCCGATGTAGATTCGTTCGATGATTTCGTCGTTACGATCGTGGGCTTCGCGGACAAGGGGAAATTCGCGATCCATCCGATCGGGATCGTACATATCCGCAATGGTGGCGGGGAAGTAGTGCTCGCGGGCGAGGAGGATGTCTTCGGCGGCGCGGGTGAGGTCGGTTTTGTTTTGGGTAGTCAGGGTGGGAACGGGAAAGGTGTTCCAACCGAGGGTATTAGAGTAGCGAAAATCGGTTTTCAGCTTGCCGCAAACGGTGGCAATCCAAACCAAATGCAACCGCGATGCAATCAGCGCCATATTCCAAAGTGGCGCATCGTAAAGAACAAGAGCCTGATCTTGAACAATTGAATTTGCTGAAAGTAGACCAATAGGTAGAAATTGACGATTTTCTGAACTAACTCTAGGAACAATTAAAGTATGGGAATTGGCCAGAAATTGATCTCTAAAACGATAGGGAGTTTCTGCTAGCTTCTGAGCTGCTTTATCTTGCTTTGCAGCACGCCTAGATCTGGCAACTTCTTCAAGTTTAATAGCAATTTCTGGAATCTCAAAAGCCAATTTAGAATTATCTTCGTTGATCCATAGGCAGGCTCTTGGAATGGCTGAAATAAATTCTTTCGATTCGTAAAGAGGTCGAATGAGTTGAGATACAATAGGCTGCTTTTTGGTTATTTCTCTCGCTTCGTTGACAGAAAAAATTAGTGCTCCTCCATAGTAGGGATGATTTCCAAATTGCATAATAGAGCGCTCAGATAACGGCACACTCTTTGCTTCTATTTCAACATTGGGAGCATCAATTAGATAAGCATTAATGTTGTCTACTTCTTTGGAAAGAATGCTATCGCCATCTAATCCAATTATCAATTGGCGTGATTTTTCAATATTGTTAGAGATGCCAACAATAACAACAGTTACACCGGCATTATGGCTTGCCAAATTAGCCCATTTGAAAGATGTATGAGCAAAAATAATTTCATGACCTGTATCAAAAATTAGTGGCCAGAGGATTGGCACTTGTTGCCCTTGACAAATCGAGTTAGTTGATACAAAAGCAGCCCTTGATCTAGTTTGGGTTCCATAGTCTGCCGCTTTCATGAACCAGCCTGCTACATAGTCCAAAGACTTCCAATTCTTGGCACGACCTTCAAAAATTTGCTTTAAATCATCTTTTTGTTCTGTCGATTGCCACTTAGAACCCAAATAGGGCGGATTGCCACAGATATAGGTTTCGCCGCCTTCATTCGCAAAATCAACCTCTGCTTGATCCCGCGTTTCGCCAAATAAATCTAAATCTTCCCGCTGAACCTTCACCCCCGTTCCCGTCGGCGGACAAAGACTCAACCAATCCAACCGCAACGCATTCCCGCAGGTAATCCAATTGTCATTTTTCAGCGGCAAAAAGTCCGCTAAAGCCAACATCTGCCCCCGATACAACACATCACACTGATATTCCGCAATAATCAACGCCAACCGCGCCACTTCCGCCGCAAAATGCCGAAGTTCAATTCCTCGAAAATTGGTGAGCGGAATCTCGGAAGCGCGATCGCCCTCGCCCCGCCGCTGGTTAATTTCCGCCTCGATCGCCCGCATTTCCTTGTAGGCAATCACCAAAAAATTGCCCGACCCACAAGCCGGATCAAACACCCGAATTTTTGCCATCCGTTGCCGCAAATTCAGTAACTTGCGCGGATTGTCCCCCGCCGCCTCCAACTGAGCGCGAAGATCATCCAAAAACAGCGGATTTAATACCTTTAAGATGTTCGGCACACTGGTGTAATGCATCCCCAGCGCGCCCCGTTCTTCATCGTCCGCCACCGCCTGAATCATCGACCCAAAAATATCCGGGTTGATCTTTTTCCAATCCAGATTTCCCACCTGCAGCAAATAGGAACGAGCAATCTTGCTGAACCGAGGGACTGTGCCCTCACCCCCAGCCCCTCTCCCAAGCTGGGCGAGGGGAGCCGGATTTTCTTGTCCCCCTTCTCCCGCCCTGGGAGAAGGGGTTAGGGGATGAGGGAAGTTGGGATTAAGACCCTCACCCCCAGCCC
>QLAH01000219.1_pt1 | contig 42451 bp, 46 predicted proteins | sample 4693081 | NCBI WGS metagenome assembly QLAH01 (sample SAMN09425401, study PRJNA476045) | Lake water metagenome, whole genome shotgun sequencing project. | reverse complement strand
ATGCTCCGAACAGGGTCACAGACCGGCCCACCCATTGCCACAGCTGAGATCTGAGGGAGGCGAGCCGTCAGCCCCGGCTAAGCCGGGGCTGCTCCTCCCGAGTTACACCACTCCATGGGACGCTGCTCGCCACTCCGGAAGCATGCCCAGGTGAACCGCACGCAGAGCTCGCGACCCGGGGCAAGAGCGAGAATCACCCTCGACACGAGGCAACACACTTCTCCCAGGCCGATAAAGTCGCCGAGCCGTGGGAAAGCTATCCGTAAGGGAGTAGGCCTTAGCCCCGTCAACCAACCCGGAGGTTACGTAGCGATCACGTGTCATCGGAGACATGAAGACGGCACCACAGCACTGGTCAAGAACCTGTTTCTGCCTTTCTCTGTCGCAGGGGATGAACTCTTGACCATCTCGCTTCCCATGCGGATCATCAATCATCGCCACCAGTGGCTTATGCATGAAGCTTGCCAGATCAGCAACGGCATCAAGAACTCTGAAATCAGGACTCTTGCCAGCAATCAAGTCATAATTCCATTTCGCATCAGCAACAAGGATAGACCTTCTCAATCCATTGACTAAATACGCACTACTATTGTGGCGGAAGATTTTTTCTCCCACCACTGCAGCAAACTGAAGGGCTGCATACGCCCAGTAACGAACAGACTTCCCATTCTGACGATTCTTGAGAACTGAGAACCTCAAGGACAGGGATAGATTACGTGTGTAGTGAAGCCTTGAGGAGGAGCAGCCAACCTTCTCAGTCAGAACCGAGGCCAGCTCTGGCAAGGGCCCCGCAAAATGCAGTTCCCAACCCTCGTGATCAAGAAAAGGCAAGAGCTTGTCATAGATCAGACCCATCACACCACTGCTACCGGGTGGCTGCATCATCACCAACAGGACGCGCTTCACTCCGGCGGACACGAAAAAAACGTGACAATTCTAGAGCATGATTACAGGTTGGGCAACATTAAAGTTTGCTCCTTGAGAGCCAAAGCGCCTGCTCGGGAGAAGAATGCAATGATTTAGACAACAGTTCACGATGATCCCATGGTCATTTTCGCTTCCTTGAATCGATCTGGAGCAGATCGCGCACCTGTTGTACACGGCGCGCCAGAGCAGGATCGGCGTTGAGCTTCTTCTCCACCTGCTCCACTGCATACATCACGGTGGAGTGATCCTTGCCACCAAAGGCCTCACCGATTCGTGGCAGGGAAAGACTGGTGTTCTGACGCATCAGGAACATGCCCACCTGCCGGGCCTGGCTCACGGCACGTTTGCGGCTGGGGCTGAGCATCTCGTCGATGCGCACCTCAAACACCTCGGCCACTTTGTCGAGCACCTGCTGGGGCGTGACATCCACGTCGTGGCCGATGGGATCCAGCATCGGCGCCACCGATTCCACCGTCATCGGCAGGCCGGTGATCGAAGCGAAGGCCACGGCCCGGGTGAGAGCACCTTCGAGCTCACGGATGTTGGAGGTGAAGCGGCCGGCGATGTAGTGGATCAGCTCCCGCGGCAGGATCATCTGCTCGGCTTCGGCCTTCTTATGAAGGATCGCCATCCGGGTCTCGAGGTCGGGAGCCTGGATGTCGGCGATCAGCCCCATGGAGAAGCGTGAGATGAGCCGCTCCTGCAGGCGCGGGATCTGGCTGGGGGGCCGGTCAGAGGCAATCACGATCTGGCGGCCGGCCTCATGCAGGGCGTTGAAGGTGTGGAAGAACTCCTCCTGGGTATACTCCTTGCCTTCGATGAACTGGATGTCATCCACCAGGATCAGATCGGCGGCGCGGTAGCGATCGCGGAAGGCCTGCATGCCGTCCTTGCGGATCGCCTGGATCAGGTCATTGGTGAAGGTTTCGGTGCTCACGTAGAACACTCGCGCCTCTGGATCGATCTCCAGCCGGTAATGACCGATGGCCTGCATCAGATGGGTCTTGCCCAGGCCCACACCGCCGCAGATGAACAGGGGATTGAACTCCCGCCCCGGGGCTTCGGCCACCGCCAGGGCCGCCGCGTGGGCCATGCGACTGTTCGGACCCACCACGAAGCGATTGAACACGTAGCGCGGGTTGAGGTTGGCGATGAGCCGCGTCACCGTCGACGCCCGGGCAGGAGCGGCAGCGGCCCCGGCCGCCGTCGGAACCGGCAGGGGGAGGTGCGCGGCGCCTTCCGTGCCATCCCCGGGGATCACGTCGATCTCCACATGGACAGGCTCGCCGGCGATGTCGGCCGCCACCTGCTCAATCTTGGCCAGGTAGTGCTTGCGCAGCCAGCTGCAGGCGAAGCTGTTGGGTGCCTGCAGCCTCAGGGCGCCGTCGTCGGACGAAAGACAGCGTGCCGGCCGGATCCAGGTCTCGAAGGTAGGCTTGCTGAGACTGGCCTGAAGAGCCTCTTGGACCCGGTGCCAAAGCCGATCGCCCCGCTGCACCGGACCCCCATCACACGGCTGCTGAATATAGGCACAGTCAGGGGTCCGCACCTGCCCGCCGGGGCACCTGCTGCACCCCTCTGATTCCACCCACGCCACCCTGATGGTCGCCCCGTCGCCGTTCCCTCCCCGTTCCCTGGGGAAATCCGTCAGCCTGATCGCGGCGATGCTCTGCGGCAGCCTGCTGAGCAGCTGCACGGGGTTGCGGCTGCCGGTGATGCCCCCCCAGGAGAAGGCCCGAGTCAGTGACGCCCCCACGGCAGCTCCTCTGCAGCCCGGCGGCAACGTGATCGTCGACGCCGTAGCCAAGGTGGGGCCGGCAGTGGTGCGCATCGACACCGTCAAGCGCACGGTCAATCCCCTCGGTGGGCTGCTGGGCCGAGGCCCGGCGATCCAGCAGCAGCAAGGCCAGGGATCGGGCTTCATCACCCGCTCCGACGGGGTGGTGCTCACCAATGCCCACGTGGTGGAGGGTGCCAGCGAAGTGAACGTCACCCTGCCCGATGGCCGCAGCTTCACCGGCAAGGTGCTGGGAGCGGACCCGCTCACCGACGTGGCGGTCGTGAAGGTGGTGGCCTCGCGGCTGCCGGTGGCGCCTCTGGGGGATTCCGGAAAGCTGCGGCCGGGCGAGTGGGCGATCGCCATCGGCAATCCCCTCGGCCTCGACAACACGGTCACCGCCGGGATCATCAGTGCCATCCAGCGCACCAACGCCGTGGGTGAAGGCCAGCGCGTTCCCTACATCCAGACGGACGCCGCCGTGAACCCCGGCAACAGCGGCGGCCCGCTGATCAACGACCGCGGGCAGGTGATCGGCATCAACACCGCCATCCGCCAGGCCCCGGGCGCAGGACTGAGCTTCGCCGTTCCGATCAACACCGCCCGCCAGATCGCTGCTCAGATTCTGGATCGCGGCTACGCCAGCCATCCTTATGTGGGCATTCGCCTTCAGGCCCTTACCCCCCAGCTGGCACGGGAGATCAACGGCGCCACCGATGAATGCACTCTGCCGGAGGTCAACGGGGTGGTGGTGGTGGATGTGATGAAGGGGGGACCGGCCGATGCAGGCGGTCTGCGTCCGTGCGACCTGATTGAGCAGGTGGCGGGCAAGCCGGTGAAGAACCCCTCGGAGGTGCAGCTGGCGGTGGATCGAGGCCGGGTGGGCGAACCGCTCACCTTCACCGTGCGCCGCGGTGAGCAGCGGCTCGCCATCACCCTGCGCCCCGCCGAGCTGCCGCGGCAGCGATGAGCCGCTGCCGGTCAGGGCAAACCCAACTGGTGGTCATGGCGCGTGGGCCCTCACCGGGGCGCTGCAAGCGGCGCCTGGCCATGGGGCTCGGGATCACGGCGGCGGCCGCCGTTCACGATCGCCTCTGCAACCACACCCTGGCGGTGGTGGCGAGCGCCCAGCTGCCCACCGGTGCCGAAACCGTGCTGGCGGTGCAGGGTATGGGCCAGCGGGCGGCGCGCCGCTGGGCCTGGCCCCGCTGGGCAAAGGCAGGGCCGGATCTGCGCATCGTGGAACAGGGCAAAGGAACCCTGGGGGTGCTGATGCAGCGGCAGCTGATGCGGGCCCGGCGGGAGGGCGCCGGCCGGGTGGTGCTGATCGGCAGTGATCTGCCCACTCTGGAGAGCGGGGATCTCGGGGCAGCCTTCCAGGCCCTGGAGGGCTCCCCCCTGGTGCTCGGGCCCGCCGGCGATGGGGGCTACTGGCTGATCGGCCTGGCGGGCCGCTGCCCCGCTCTGTTCGCCGGGATCGCCTGGGGCACCAATCAGGTGCTGCGCCAGACGCTGGCCGCAGCGGAGGCGGCGGGTCTGCGGGCCACTCTGCTGGCAGAACGGGGCGACCTCGACCGTCCGGTCGATCTTCAGCACTGGCGATGAACCTGGCCCCTCTGAGCGTGGTGGTGGTGGCGCGCAACGAGGCCCCTCGGTTGCCCTCCCTGCTGGCGGATCTAGCGGTGGGGGCGTCGCTGGTACGCGAGGTGCTGGTGGTGGACGGCGAGAGCAGCGATCGCACCGCCGCCGTGGCGCGCCTTGCCGGGGCCCGGGTGGTACGGGAACGGGCCAGCCGCGGCCGGCAGCTGGCCCGTGGGGTGAACGCCAGTTCAGGTGACTGGTTGCTGCTGCTGCATGGCGATGGGCGCCTGCCGACAGCCTGGGAGGACCAGGTGGCGGTGGCCCTGGCGAGGCAGGGGACAGCGTCCTCGGGACACAGGGACGAGGCCTGGTGCTTCCCCCTGGCGATTGAGGGCCGGGCGCCGGCCCTTCGCCTGGTGGAACTGGGGGTGGCCCTGCGCAGCCGCTGGCGCCAGCTGCCCTACGGCGACCAGGGCCTGCTCTTGCCACGGACCCTTTATGTCCGATGCGGCGGGATCGCGCCCCTGCCGCTGATGGAGGACCTGGAGTTCGTGCTGCGGCTCAGGCGACAGGCACGGATCCGCTGCCTGCCGGAGGCGATCACGGTGCATGGCAGGCGCTGGAACCAGAGGGGGGTGTGGTCCACCACCTTCACCAACGCCCGGCTGCGCCGCGCCTGGCGCCGGGGGGTGCCGCCGGAGACCCTGGCAGAGATCTACGACGAAGCGAAGCCCAGGCGGCCAGGCATTCACCACACACCGACTCAGGGGGAGTACCAGAAGGCGCAGCGGCGCTGCAGCGGTTCAAGCTCCCATCCCTGGGCCTCGTAGAAGCCCACCACGTCGGGGTCGGCGAACAGACTCACGCGGTCCACCCCCTGATGCCGCAGCTGCTCGATCACGTAGTCCATCAACTGCTTGCCGAGGCCGACACCCTGGTACAGGGGATGGACGGCCACATCCCAGACGGTGGCCTCCACCACGCCGTCGCCGGTGCAGCGCGCAAAGCCCACCAGTCGCGGCAGCCGGGGATCGTGGCGCCACAGCCCCACCCGCAGCAGGCTGTGCTGGAGGGCCTTGCGGACCCGCCTGAGGGGGCGCCGACTCCAGCCCACCGCATCACAGAGCGACTCGAGCTCGATCAGATCGATCTCCCGCTGATGGCTGAGCACAAGGTTCACCCGAGCGGGCCCGGTGGGGCAGAGCGCATACCGCTCCCCGTAGAGGTTCGCGAGCAGGTCGGGGGAAGGAAGAGGAGATGGCTCCGGCACGGGGCGCGGGTACTGGATCAAGCAGTCTGACGATCCTGACGGAACGATCGACGCTTCCGGCAGGGTGGGACCTTGCCGCTGAAGGTTCCCGATCGCCCCGACCGCCGTACCCATCGCCCAGACCGCCGGTCCGGGAGCCGCTGCTGCAGCACAGCTGCTGCTGGTGGGGGTACACGGCTGGCTGCTGTCGGGCCGGCTGTGGAAGCCGCTGGGACGAGAGCTGGATTCCTGCGGGCAGCTGTGGTGCCCCGACCTGCCGGGATTCGGGGGCCGCCCCCGGCCCAGGAGCCTGCAGCCCAGCCTGGCCAGCTACGGCCGCTGGCTGGCCGATGCCGTGATCGCCGAGGCGGGTGAAAGGCCGGTGGTGCTGCTCGGTCACTCCCTCGGCGGCAGCATCGCCCTGCATGCAGCCCCCCGGCTGGCGGACAGGCTGGTGGGCCTGGTGCAGGTGGCGGCCGGCGGCGGGGTGTACCAACCGCGCGCCTTCGCGCGGGTGCGGCTGGGGGGCGCCACCTTCCTGCGCTGGCGGCCCGGGTGGCTGGCCGGCCTGCCCGCGGCCCAGGCAATCCGTTCGCCCCTGGTCGCCGACCTGCGGGCTGCCCGGGGTCTCCTGGCCTGCAGCACGCATCGGAGAGCGGTACGCCAGCTGCCCACGCTCGTGCACGGTCTCACGGTGCCGAACCTGTGGATTGCCGGGGGCCGCGACACGGTCATGCAGGCGCGCTACGTGCGTCATCTGGCGGGCTACAGCCCGTTGCATCGCTTCGAGCTGCTGGCGGAGGCAGGCCATCTGCCCATGCGCCAGATGCCGGATCGGTTGGCGGGTGTGATCGGAAGCTGGCTGCAGGAGGAGGGGCTCGCAGCCAGCCCGGAAGGACTTCAGAGGGTGGCCAGCCCCTTCTCCTGCAGCTCGGCCAACTGGGCGTAGAGCCCACCGGCGGCCCGCAGCTGCCGGTGCGATCCCTGCTCCACCAACCGGCCGCGGCGGAGCACCAGGATCCGATCCGCCGCCTCGACCGTGGCCAGGCGGTGGGCGATCACGATGGCGGTGCGCCCCTTCAGCAACCGTTCGAGATCGTGCTGGAGGGTGGCTTCGGTGGAAGGGTCCATGAAGGCGGTGGCCTCATCCATCACCAGCACAGAGGGATCGCGCAGCGCCACCCGGGCCACCGCCAGCAGCTGCCGCTCGCCGGAGGAGAGATTGCCCCCCCGCTCCCTCAGTTCGGTCTGGAGCCCCTCGCCGAGACGGGCGAGCAACGGCTGCAGACCGAGATCCCGGCAGGTGCGCTCCAGGGTGGCGTCATCGATCGGGGCATCGAGCCGCAGATTGTCGGCCACGTTGCCGCTGAAGAGGAAGGTGTCCTGCAGCACCACGCCGAGCCGACGGCGCAGAGTGGCAATGGGTAGTTCGCGGATGTCGATGCCATCGAGCAGGATGCGGCCGCGCTGGGGTTCATAGAGCCGGCAGAGCAGGCGGATCACCGTGGTCTTGCCGGAGCCGGTGGGGCCCACGATCGCCACGTGCTCCCCTGGCGCCAGGCGGAAGGAGAGGTCTTCGAGGATCGGATCGTCAGGCCGGTAGGCGAACGAGACGTTCTCGAACACCACCTCACCCGGGCTACTGCCCTCAGCAGCACTGCGCCGAGCCGCCGTGCTGCGGTCGCCTGCCGGCAGGTCGATGATCTCGATCGGCTGTTCGAGCAGCTCGCCGATGCGCTCCACCGCCGTCAGGCCCCCCTGGATCTGGGTGAAGCGCTCCGCCAGCTGGCGCAGGGGATCGAACAGCCTCTGGGAGAAGAGGATGAAGGTGGTGAGCAGGCCGAGCCCCATGCTTCCGGCGGTCACCATCCAGCCCCCCAGGGCCAGCACCACGGCCACCGCCGCCAGTGCCACCCACTCCAGAAAGGCGGAGATGGCGCTGTCGTAGAGGATCGTGCCGTTCACCGCGCGGCGGTAGGCATCGGTGGTGCGGGCGAACTGGGCGCTGTTCACCTGCTCGCGCCGGAACATCTGCACCACCTCAAGGCCCTGGAGGTTTTCCTGGAGATCAGCGTTGAGCTGCCCCAGTTCCTCCCGCACCCGGTAGTTGGCCACGCGGTAGCGACGCTGCAGCCAGAGGATCACGGCAGTGATCGGCACCTGGGCGGCCATCAGCAACAGGCCGAGTCGCCACTCGATGGTGATCATCGTGACCCCGATCACCAGCAGCGTCACCAGGTCCGCCAGAACCCCCACTGCCCCGCTGCCGAAGACTTCGGCCAGGGCGTCGACGTCGCTGGTGAGGCGGGTGAGCAACTTACCCACCGGTGTGCGGTCGTGGAAGCGCAGCGAGAGATCGAGGGCGTGGCGGAACAGGTCGTCGCGGATCCGGGCGGTGAGCCGCTGGCCCACCACCTGCACATTGAAGATCTGGGTGCCCTGCAGCGCCAGACGCACCAGTACCGCCACCAGCAGCAGGCCCACCAGCAGCCGCAAGGCCGCCGGCCGTGCCATCCCGGTCAGCCAGGGCATCACCGACTCGCCGCGCAGCACCGAGATCGCCTGGCCCACCAGCAGCGGCTGCACGGCGGCGGCCAGCGCCAGGGGGATCAGCAGCAGCAGGGTGAGGAACAGGCGGCGGCGATCCCGGCCCAGATAGGGCAGCAGGCGCCGTAGCCGCTGCCAGTCGAGGGAGGCCATCAGACCGGGAGGGGGGCGCGGGAGGCCGCCTCCAGCCGTTCCACGAGCGCGCGCAGGGCGCCGTCATCGAGGCGCAGGGCCAGCGGATGGCCGATCAGGCGGGCGGTGCTGTGGAACAGGTCCTCGATTGCCACCAGGCCGTTGTCCCGCAGGGTGCGGCCGGTGGCCACCAGGTCCACGATCGCCTCCGACATGCCGGTGATCGGCCCGAGCTCCACCGAGCCGGTGAGGTGGATCAGTTCCACCGGGAGATCGAGCTCCTCGAAGAAGCTGGCGGCACAGGTGGTGAATTTGCTGGCGACGCGGCAGTGGGGGGGGAGGTCGGCGGCCCGGCGGTAGCCGCTGCTGGCCTTCACCGCCACCGCCATCCGGCAGCCGCCGAAGCCGAGATCCACCAGCTGGGCCACGGGCAGGCGGTGCTCCCGCAGCACGTCGTAGCCCACCACGCCCAGCTGGGCCTGGCCGTAGGCCACGTACACCGGCACGTCGGAATTGCGCACCAGCAGGGCCCGGGCCGTGCCGCAAGCGCTCGGCACCATCAGCAGCCGGTTGTCGGGCTCCAGCAGCGTCGAGAAGTCGAGGCCGGCGGCGGCGAAGCGGCGCACCGAATCCTTAAGCAGGGCGCCTTTGGCGAGGGCGACGGTGATCATCGGAGGGATCCTCGTTCGGAGCTCAACGGTCGGATCGGGGAGTCCGGGGCAGGGATGATGGAACAGAGCCGCAGGCTGGACTTTACCGATGCCCCTCTCCGCAGCCGCTGACGCCCCTGGTCCCGCCACCCACCCCCACCAGCTCACGGTGGAGCTGATCCCGGTGCTGAGCGACAACTACGTGTTCGTGCTGCACGACGGCCGGCGGGCGGCAGTGGTGGATCCAGCGGTGGCGCAGCCGGTGCGCCGCTGGCTTGAGGAGCGAGGCCTGGAGCTGGAGGCGGTGCTGCAGACCCACCACCACTCCGATCACATCGGTGGCACGCCGGAACTGCTGCACCGCTGGCCCGGGGCCCGGGTGGTGGCCGCGCGGGCCGACCGGGAGCGGATCCCCTTCCAGACCGAGGGCGTGGCCGGGGGGGACCGGGTGGAATTGCTCGGCCATGCCCTCGAGGTGCTCGACGTGCCGGCGCACACCCGGGCCCACATCGCCTATCACCTGCCCGGGGAACTGTTCTGCGGTGACACGCTGTTCGCGGGCGGCTGCGGCCGCCTGTTTGAGGGCACCGCCGCCCAGATGCACGCAGCGCTCAAGCGCTTTGCGTCCCTGCCTGGCTCCACGCGGGTGTGGTGCGCCCATGAATACACCGCGTCGAACCTGGGCTGGGCCGCCCGCCAACGCCCCGGCGACTCCGCCGTGGCCCAGCGGCTGGCGGCGGTACAGCAACGCCGGCGCGAAGGCCTGCCCACGATCCCCAGCACGATCGCCGAGGAGCGGGCCACTAATCTGTTCATGCGGGCAGCCGATGCCGCCGAACTCGCTGAACTGCGCGAAAGCCGCAACCACTGGAACGGCTGAGCCCGGCGGCAGGCGGAGGCAAAGGTGATGCAGGCGACACCCACTCCGTCGGGCGGATCACCCGTTCAGCCCCGTGGCTGATTTGCTGAAACCGTTTCGCCGGTAGGTTTCGGGCATCTTCTGATGAGCCGGGCAGCCGATGGCCGATCCCACCGATTCCCCAGCCACCGGCAGCAGCATCCGCCACGAGGACCACGGCGACGACCTGCGCACGGTGCGGCTGGCCGGGCGGCTCGACATGCTGGGGATGGAGCCGATCGCCCTGAAGTTCACCAGCCTCACCGCCTCCCACGCCCAGCGGGTGCTGGTGGATCTGCGCGAGGTGACCTTCCTGGCCTCGATCGGCATCCGCAGCATCGTCAGCAGCGCCCGGGCCCTGGAGGCCAAGGGCGGGAAGATGGCCCTGCTGGTAGCGGCCGGATCCACGGTGGAGGCCACGCTCACCTCCACGGGCATCAGCGAGGTGATCCCGATCCACACCGAGGAAACGAAAGCCCTGACTGCGCTGGGGGCCGCAGGGTGAGCGTCATGGCGGCTCTCACCCCAGCCCATGAGCTCCACATCCAACCCGATCCCCCCAGTCTCCGGGAAGCCTCGCTGTGGCTGGCGGAACGCTGCCGAAAGCATTCGGTGCCACAGGAGATGATCGATCGGCTGGATCTCTGCCTGAACGAGGTGCTCGCCAATCTGATCGACCATGCCGGGCCCGGGGTTCTCTCCACCCCAGTGGAGCTGGTGCTCGAGCCGGGAGACCCCAGCGCCGGCACGCCCCTGAGCCTCAAGGTCCGCGACGCTGGTGCCCCCTTCGATCCCACCGCCTCACCCTCTCCCACCGCTCCGACCGAACTGGCGGAGACAGGCATCGGCGGACTCGGCCTGGTGATGGTGCGACGCTTCTGCGACGAGATGCGCTACCGACGGTTCAGGGATCTCAATGAACTCACCCTCTGCCTGGCCTGGCCGCAGGAGACTCCGGATCGATGAGAGCGGGGCCAGAGTGACCATCTCCACAGGTGTCGATCCGGCAGCCCTGAGCCAGATCCCCCTGTTCCGCGACGTGGCCCAGGGCCCTCTGGCCCGTGCCCTGCGGGGCTGCCCGGTCCACCGGCTCGCCCGGGGCAGCTCCCTGCTCACACCCGGGCAGGAGAACAGCTCGATCTTCGTGATTCTGGAGGGCACGGTATCGGTGCACCTCGATGCTGAGGCGGCCGGAACCGATGGGGTTGAAGGCATCCCGCTGCAGGTGGGCCAGTGCATCGGCGAGCTCTCGGCCATCGACGGTCTGCCGGCCTCCGCCCTGGTGCGGGCCGAGACGGACGCCACGGTGCTGGAACTGGCACCGCCGGTGCTCTGGACGCGGATCGTGCCCCTCCCCGGCGTGGCCCGCAACCTGATGCGCTCGCTGACGGAGCGGATGCGGCTCACGAACCAGTTGGCGATGGAGGCGGAACGCCACCGGCTGGAACTGGCCCAGCTGCACAAGGAACTGGAGCTGGCCCGCTCCCTGCAGGCCGCCATGCTGCCCCTGGGCGATCCGCTCTTCCCCGGGCGAACCGACATCGCCATGGCGGCGCGGATGGAGCCGGCCTCCCATGTGGGGGGGGATTTCTTCGATGCCTTCTTCATCGATGAAGGCCATCTGTTCCTGTGCATCGGCGACGTATCGGGCCACGGCATCGCCGCCGCCCTGCTGATGGCCCGGATCGTGGGGCTGGTGCGGGTGCTGGCCAGTGGGGAACGCTCGCCGGCCCTGGTGCTGCAGCGCCTGAACGATGCCCTGGCTGAGGGCAACGACAGCGGTGTGTTCGCCACCCTGTTCTGCGGCCTGCTGGAGGTGGGCAGCGGCCGGTTGGTGCTGGCCAACGGCGGCCATGGGGCACCGCTCCTGCTGCGGGAGGAACGGTGCGAAGCGATCGAGCTGCCGCGCGGGATGCTGGTGGGCGCCTTCCCCCAGCGCTGTTATCAGGAACAGGAACTGGCGCTGCTGCCGGGTGATGTTCTGCTCCTGCACACCGATGGGATCACCGAGGCGGAGAACGCCCAGGGGCTTCCCTTCGGAGCGGACGGCTGCGCGGCCGTACTGGAGCGCCCCGGCGGCGGGTCTGAGCCGCTGTCCCGCGTGCTCGAGGAGTTGCTGTCTTCACTGGAGCGCTTTGTGGGCGGTAGACCCCTCGCCGACGACTGCACCCTGATGGCGCTGCGGCGGTTGGGCAGCTAGAGCGCCACCAGCGGCCGGCCGCAGGGAAACAGACGGGCAGGTTCTCCCGATTTCAAACGCAGATGCCCGCGCTGGCCGCTGGCCAGCTCCACCTCCAGGGGCAAGCGCAGCTGCAGAGCGAGGTCCCCCCGTCGGAGCCGATAACGCCATTCGCGGCCGAGGAACTCACGGCCGCAGACCATGGCCTGCCCCTCGGGGTCGGGCTCGAACACAACGGCCTGATCGCCCACCATCACCTCCGGTGGATCACCGACGACGGCGGCCGGCGGTGGATCGCCGGCCTCTCCACGGACGGCCAGCCGGCCAAGCGGTGTCGAGACGATCTCGCCGTCGCGCTGGGCTGACAGCAGGTTGCCCTGCAGCAGGAAGCGGCCCACGAAGGCCGTAGCAGGCCGATTCACCAACTCGCGGGGCGAAGCGCACTGATGCAGCACCCCCTCCCGCAGCACCCCCACCCGATCGCAGATGGCCAGGGCCTCCTCCGGATCGTGGGTCACCAGCAGCCCGCCGGCGCCGCAGCGGGCGAGCACCTCCGGGAGTTCGCTGCGCAGCCTCAGGCGCACCTCCACATCCAGGTTGGAGAAGGGTTCGTCGAGCAGAACCAGTGCCGGCCCGGGAGCAAGGGCACGGGCGAGGGCAAGCCGCTGTCGCTGGCCGCCCGACAGTTCATGGGGATAGCGACGCTCCAGGCCGGAGAGGCCCAGCAGGTCCATCAACCAGGAGGCCCGGGCCGGATCCTGCCCCCGGCGCAGACCGAAACAGGCGTTGGTCCAGGCATCGAGATGGGGGAAAAGGGCGTAGTCCTGGAACACCATGCCCACGCCCCGGCGCTCCGGCTCCAGCCAGCGCCCTGAACCGGCCACCAGCCTCCCGTCGATCGCCACCTCGCCGCGCGCCGGCTGCTCGAAGCCGGCGATCAGACGCAGCAGAGTGGTCTTGCCACAGCCGGAGGGACCCAGCAGCCCCACCAGTTCCCCCGGGGCCAGCCGCAGATCGATGCCCCGAAGGGTCCAGGCGTCGGCGTCCGCACCCTCGTACCGATGCCAGAGATCGCTGAGCAACAGGTGATCGGCCCGCTCGGAAGGGGAGGCGAGGGCAGCAGAGGGGATTCCGCTGGCAGCAGTGGAGGGCGCGGTCACGGGCGCGAAGCAGGCCATAGGCTCAGGTTCCATTCTCCCCTGTGGCATGAGCAGCGCCGCCGAAGCCGTCCGCACTGACGCCGCGCCGGCCCCGGTCGGCCCCTACAACCAGGCGGTGAAGGCCGGAGGGATGTTGTTCTGCTCCGGTCAGATCGCCCTCGACCCCGAGACTGGCGCGATGGTGGGCAATGGCGACGTGGAAGTGGAAACGCGCCAGGTGCTTGCCAACCTCCAGGCCGTGCTGGCGGCCGCCGGCACCAGCCCCGCCCAGGTGGTTCGCACCACGGTGTTTCTGGTGGACCTGGCCGATTTCACCCTGGTGAACGGGTTGTATTCCGAACTGTTCGATGGCGCGGTCGCGCCGGCCCGGGCCTGCGTGCAGGTGGCCGCTCTGCCGAAAGGGGCGCGGGTGGAGATCGATGCCATCGCTCTGCTCGGCTGAGCGGACATCAGGTCGACGGCAGACCGCTGTCTTCGAGTCCGCCGCACACCTGGGGATCGTGTACGCAGAGCCGGGCCAGAATCCGGTGCAGATCCAGGGCCGCGAGCTCTCCGTCGGAGCCCCACTTCAGACTGGTGCTGTCAACGCCTTCAAAACCGGAGACGCAGGCGGGCCTTTCACCGTGTTCCGCCATCACTGCCTCCGCATGTGTTGGTTTCAACACTAGCGGCCAAGAGCCAGATCGTCAGCCCCGTGGAGCGCCGTCACCCAGGCCAGGCAGACTGGGGAGCCGCCCCTCGAGGCAGCTCCGCCCCGGCCATGGAGACCCCCTTCGGCAACTGGCAACCCGAGGTGGTGGTGATGCACCCCACCCGTTATGAGGACGCCATGACAGCGGTGCAGGCGGTGCAGCAGCAGCGCACGGTGGTCCTGCACCTGGGGGAAATGGATCCCGAAGAGGCCCAGCGCACGATCGATTTCGTTTCCGGTGGGGTCTTTGCCATGGATGGGCAGTCGGAGCGGCTCGGCGACACCGTGTTCCTGTTCGCCCCGGCCCTGGTGGCGATCAACCGCGATGAGGGGGAGCCGGCCGGCTGAATCGCACAGAGCCCTGAGCGGTGGGATCAGGCCCGGGCGATCGTGCAGTCGCTGAGGGCATAGGTGGTGCACAGCCGTGCCACCTCCACCGTGGCCGGCTCCACCCGACCGTGCAGCACGCGTGCACTGCATTGGCCGCAGCCACCAACACGGCAGGAGAAGGGCAGCATCACCCCCTGCTCCCAGGCCACGAAAAGGATCGGCCGATCGTCGGGACAGGGGAAGGTGGGTCCCCCTTCAACACGGACGGTGTGAACGGCCATGGTCCGCAGAATCCAGCGGTTCCAAAGTTGTAAGCGCCCACAGGCATCCAGGCCACCGAGAAAGCCGTGGAGTCAGCGGATCGTTGCATCAGCGTTTCCACAAAAACTGCTGCATCCAGCTAGATAAAGGACGCTTAAGCTCCCCAGGAAGGAAGTGGGAGTGAACATCGTGGGACCCGGGTCCAGTGCACGTGCCATTCTTCTGGCCTTTTTGAGCAGCCTCGGGTTTCTGCTGGTGGTGGCAAACCTGCCGGCGCCCCGGCCTGCCGGCACCCCCGCCACCAGCCTCCCCGGACTCCCCGCGGCCAAGGCGGCCACCGGTTCTCCCTGATCGCCACGTACACTGCCCACATCGGGGCGTGGCGCAGCTTGGTAGCGCGGGTGCTTTGGGAGCACTAGGTCGCAGGTTCGAATCCTGTCGCCCCGATTGACTTCTCAGGGATTAGCAAAGTCGGGTGGGAGAGATTTGGGGAGAGATTCCCGCTCTCGCCGTCTGCTGCTGGCTCTCCCTGCCCCCAGTGGGAGAGGTTCTCTCCCATTCCTCATCACAGTGGCGGCTCGACTGCAGCCCTATCGGTCCCGGGCCTCCAGGATTGAAGTGCCGATCCGCTGAGGACTCTGCGGTGGTGTCCAGCCGACTGATCATTTCCGACAACCGTGAGGACCCGGGCAACCCGCTGGTGCTCGACGGCGAGGCCATCGACGCCGCGGCACGGGACCCGCTGGCGATCGGCAAGTTGATGGTCGATCAAGTGTGGGCAGAAGGAACTGATCCAACGGGCGGCGGTTTGTATTACGAACGCAACAGCAACCAGCACCGGCGGCTGCAGGCCTTCGAGACAGGCAGCGAGGACTTCATGACCGGCGGCTGGGTTCGGGTGCTGGCCACCGCGGAGCAGGTCCGCAAGGAGCGTCCTGGCATGGAGCGTGCTGCCAAGGCCGGACTGGTGAGGATCCATGGCACCCACCGAGGCGTGCTGCTGGTGGAGTTCCTGGACGTTCCCTGGGGCTGAGCAACCGCCGCAGGGCTCCGGTCGGCGACGGCCGTCCTTCAGCGTGCCACGGCTGCGCCGTGGCGTGCATCGGCCAGCCGCCGCCGCCCTCCGCTCCGGGGCCGGTGTGGGGGTGGCGGGCATGGCTGTCCTCCCGCGGCTGCGGTGGCCGAGCCTTCACCCGCATCGATGGGGCTGGGGTGATGCCTCAGCTTCCCTCGCGCGGCTGCGCGGCCGGCTGGGCATTAAGGGCTGAATCTGGTGGCCTTGCTTATCAGCTCGCCGATCCATCAGCGGATGGCTTTGCTTTGCGTAGATCCATTGCCCCGCAGCCGCTCTGCCCGCTACTCAGTGCGTTTGTACTGGTAGAATAAGGGCTGCGCCAAAGGCCAAGAGCCCATCGCCTGCGGCAACGAAATCCTCGGACAACTTGCCCCGTTCGTTTGCTCTGTAGCCCATGAGCTTGTCCTCTGCTGCAGTGGCCCAGGCCGCTGCATTGCCTTCCCTTGGCCTCCTGCCGCCGGTGCTGGCCCATCGCTCGGTCGTCATCGTCGCCGCTGGTGGTCGTGATCTCGTCTGGCCCCAGGAGCGCATCGCCTCCGCCCTGCTCCAGCGCAGTGGTGGCCGGCCTGTCCATCTGCTGCTCCATGGCGGGGCCCGTGGCGCTGATCGCGCCATCGGCCGTGCCGCCCGGCAGCTCGGCTGGCGGGTTCAGTCGCTCGCCGCCGATTGGCGCCGCCATGGCCGCGCTGCCGGCCCCATCCGCAATCGCCTTCTGCTGGAGCAGGCCCTGGTCGAGGCCCAGGCCCACACCTCCTCGGCATTCAGTGCCTCGGTGTTGGTGATCGCTTTCCCCGGTGGTGCAGGCACGGCCTCGCTGGTGCAGCAGGCCCGCCGCTGCTCCTCCCGTTCGCCAGTGCCGGTGGTGGTGATGGAAGTGCCGCCGCCGTTCTCTCCCGAGCCCCTCGCTGCCTGAGCGGTATTGGCCGCCCCTTCTTTTCGTTCACTTCTCACATTCCCATCCCCATGGCCGTTATCACCGCCCCCGCCGCACTTCTCTCCCCGGCTCTCCCCCAGGCCGCCGGACCGTCCTGCTCCCTGCAGCGCGTCGCACCGCAAGGTGCGCCTGGCAGATCTATCTCCCTCTGGCAGCTGGGCATCGAGGCCCAGGAGCTCACCACCGCCATCGGCCTGTTGGCTGAGCAGCTGGAAACCGATGACGACAGCCGCGCCCAGGCCCTCGCCGAGCTGGAGGCTGCCCTGCTGGCCGAGGAGGGCAACAAGGCCGCCCTCGCCGCCAAGGCCGACGCCACCTGCTGGGTGATCGAGCACCTGCGCGGTCAGGCCGCCTATCGGCTCCAGCAGGCCAAGCGGCTCACGGAGCTGTCCCGCTCCGACGCTTCTAGGGCCGATGCCCTTGAGGACTCCCTTGTCCTGGTGCTCACCCGGCTTCAGCCCACCTCCACCCGGTTCTCCTTCCCGAATCACGAGCTCAGCTCCCGCAAGTCCCAGGCCGTCGAGATCGACGACGAGGACGCCCTCGATCCCCAGTGGCTGAGCTTCTCCACCACCAGCAAGCCGGACAAGGCTGCCATCAAGGAAGCCCTCAAAGCAGGCACGGAGATCACAGGAGCCCAGCTGATCTCCCGCCGTTCCTGGCGCATCCACTGAGGGGCCAGAGGCCCCATGCAACTGGGGTCCTTGCTGAGCAGCCGGGGCCCCCTTCCCTCCTCACACCATTGCTTCCATCGCCATGACCGTCGCCGCTCCTTCCGCCAACGGGACCCGCACCACCAGCCGCCCCGCAGCTCCACGCCCCGCCCAGAGGCCGCCATCGGCGCTGGAGCTGATCCGCTCCGTCGATCGCGCCGTGGAGGCTCCAGCACCAACCTCGGCACCGGAAGCCCCCCAGGCTCAGCCCTCCGGCTTCTCCCCCGAGCAGCTCGCTGCCCTCTCCGCCCCCCTCGATCGGGCCAACGTCCGCCAACGGGAACAGGGCCGATCGAAGGTCCACTACCTCGAAGGCTGGCAGGTGATCGCGGAAGCGAACCGCATCTTTGGTTTCGATGGCTGGCAGCGCCAGACCATCGCCGTGCGCTGCGTCGCCCAGGCTGAACGCACGATCGGCAGAGAGCAGAAGCCCGGCTGGGGCGTCACCTACACCGCCCGCGTGCGGGTCACCGTGACCGCCGGGGGCCTGCCTCCCCTGATCCGTGAGGGGACCGGCGCCGGCCACGGCATCGATGTGGACCTGGGCCAGGCCCACGAATCCGCGCTCAAAGAGGCCGAGACCGACGCCATGAAGCGGGCATTGATGACCTTCGGGAACCCGTTTGGTCTTGCCCTCTACGACAAGGCGCAGCGGCAGGTCAGCAGTGCTGCGGGCCAGGGTGATGGACCCCAGCGGTCTGCAGGGGGGCAGCGGCCTGCTCTGAGTCGGACGACAGCTGGCGCTCCCTCCGCCACCCCAACATCCCCGACACAGGGCCGCATTCAGGCCACGGCCCCGACCCCATCGGCCTCGGCCTCGGCCGACCCTGCCCTGGTGGCCCTCGATCCCGAGACGATCCAGCACCTCCACAGCACCCTGCGGGCCCTGCCCCGCCCCCTGCTGGAGGGCCTCACCCGGGCCTTCCGCAAGCGCTTCCAGGTGCCTGAGGAGGCGGTGACCATCGCCGATCGGATCAGTCAGAAGTGCCACCACGACTGGATTGAGACCTTCCTCGTGCAGCACCAGCGGCACGATGAGTCTCCGCAAGGCTGACCGGATCAGACTTCAGTTCAGCCATCAGGCTGTGGCAGCTGTTGCGGCCTCACTTCTTCATCCCCATGCGTCATTCCCTGGGCCGGGTCGTCGCCACCGCGGCCATCGCCGCAGCGGTCTCGGAGGCCGTGATCATTGGCCTGCTCGATCGCCATGCCGCCCGCGACTGGGGCGATCTCGATGCCGAGGACAATGCCGCCAACGACGCCGATCACAGCCATGCAGAAGGCCGGCTCTTCTCCAGCTACGACACCGAGGACCACGGCACCATCTGGGTGATCACAGAAGACCTGCGCGGCGAAGGCGGCGGACCGATCACAACGGTCTTGTTCCCAGAGGATTATTGATCAACCATCCACGATTCGGCGAGTCTGATCAGCTCCAGATCTGTTGCTGGTACCAGCCCAGCGGGCAGCCCATGGCTTCTTGCTGCTCGCTTGACATGGGTGAAATGACTGTCGCCATGCGCGAGGGCCAGGTGCTGAGAGGCGCAACCTTGCGCACGATGATGGCCATCACGACAAGGTAGTTGTACAGGTTCTTGGATGGCTGCACCCCTTCTTCGTCAACATCCTCCAGCACAAGGAAGTGCTGGAGCTTCTTGATCTTCGGGAGCCGCTTGACGATGAGACGGTTCCAGAGCCTGCCGTGGTGGGCGCTGATATTTCTGAGCAGATTCAAGGAGTGCAAGACACCATTCAGCACCTGGGCTGACGGCATTCCCAGGGATCGAGCCACCTTGGTCTTGCTGTCCAGCTCTGTTGCAGCAATCCAGGCACGCAGCGTGCCAAGGGAGATCAGCTCCGTCATGGCCCAGATCGGGGGAAGCTCGGGCTCTGAATAGGTCTGCCGGTAATGGATTACAAAGGTTTCATTGCTCTGCTGAAGCTGACTACGTAGTTGATCGAGATGTTCGCCGTGATTGAAGTCAGGTCGGAACAGCTGCGGATCGAGGTAACAGTGGGGGCCATGCTTCATGCTCATTTCCTGAACCCAGGCTGATCTGGCGGCGATTTCGATTCGCTCAATCGCGTCAATCACCAGCAGCCGAATCAGGCGGTCCTTGTTGTAGAGATCAATCACCTGCTCAAAAGTGGTGCCAGGCTTGAAGCGGTGGCTTCTGGTCTCCCCTGAAGCTGGAGGTTCCTCAAAAAACAGCCAATACGCGCTCAAGCGGTAGTAGCCGATCAGTTCGAGAGCATTCAGCGCAAGGTCGTCTGATCCAACCAGCAGGCCTCTATCGCGTAACTGCAGGAGCTGGTCTGGAATGTTCAGCGGAGGCTTGGAGTACCTCAACAAACGCCCGCTGGGAAGAGTGACCCCCCTGTTTGGGCATGCCGAAGACCGGCAGAGGCCTGGGGGGTGTTGCTGATGGAAAACTAGCAGGCGGGTCAAAGGCCCCGATGTCGGCCCAGCAAAACCGCAGCAGCCAGAGGACCAGAAGCGTGCTAGTACATGCGTATGCATCTGGAGTGGTTCATGGGCATCCCCTTGCCCCGGCCGGCAGTCCTGGCAGCCAGGCTTGAAACCCCGATCGAGGAGTGGCCCTATCTCGATCAGGGAACCCTCCTCAAGACCCGCAGCCGCAAGGTCTGCATGACCTGCCACTGGTTCAGGCACCACGCCGGGGTGAACTGCATCCCGGTGCTCACCTGCCAGCTGCACCAGGGCTTGATCGCCCACGGTGAGCACCTCACCAGCCGCTGCCAGGGTTGGAGCGACGACCAGGTCCGCCAGAAGGGGTGGGCGCCGGAGGTGGCCTGAGCGGCCCATGCACGTCGGTGACCGGAAGCGACCGCCGCTCTCGCCCCAGGAAGGCTGGCTGAGCGACGGCCGCCAGGTGCTGCACTTCAGGCCACGGCGTTACGACCGCTGGAGTCAGAGTCTGGAGGTGACCTTCGGGGAGGTGATAGCAGGCGGTGAGCCGCCGCTGCTGAAAAAGCGCAGGGAGCTGACGCGCGAGCAGGCGATCAGGCTCTGGGCCCAGAAGCGCCAGCAGGGCTGGCAGCCTTGCGCGCCCCAGTGGTTGCCGCCAGCGCCGCTGTCGCCGGGCTGATCAGAATCGAGCCCATGGAACTCCATGCCGACCTCAGCCAGCGCGCTCTGTTCGACAGCAACGCCCTGGACTGGACCCCATCGCCAATGGCAGGGGTGGAGCGGCGGATGCTGGATCGCCACGGTGAGGAAGTCGCCCGGGCCACCTCACTCGTGCGCTACGCCCGGGGCAGCCGTTTTGAGCGCCACAGCCATGGCGGTGGCGAGGAGATCCTGGTGCTGGAGGGCACCTTCTCCGATGAGCAGGGCGACTACCCAGCCGGCACCTACCTGCGCAATCCGGTTGGCTCCAACCATGCACCATTCAGCGCGCCAGGCTGCACGATCCTGGTCAAGCTGCAGCAGATGCACCCGGCTGATCAACAACGCCTGGTGATCGACACCACCGCCGCTGCCTGGGTGCCGGGGCTGGTGCGCGGGCTGGAGGTGCTGCCCCTGCACGCCTTTGGTTCGGAGCACGTGGCCCTGGTGCGCTGGGCGCCGGGCACGGTGTTTCAGCCCCACGGCCATCGCGGCGGCGAGGAGATCTTTGTGCTTGAAGGCGTGTTCCAGGACGAGCACGGCACCTACCCGGCGGGCAGCTGGCTGCGCAATCCACCCGGCAGCGTGCACCGGCCCTGGAGCGAGGCGGGCTGCACGATCTGGGTGAAGACCGGCCATCTGCCCGCCACCCAGGGCCCCGACGGCTCAGAAGCGTGAGCCCGGCGTCTGCAGAAAGGCCAGCTCCTCGGCGCTCGACTCCCGTCCCAGAACCGTGTTGCGGTGGGGGAAGCGGCCAAAGCGGGCGATCACATCCCGGTGCCGGCGGGCGAAATCGGCGGTGCGCGGATCGCTGAACCGCTCGAACAGCGGCAGGGCCGCCTCCTGCACCGCCAGGTCCTCGCTGTGCATCAGCGGCATCAGCCAGAACTGCCGCCGCGCCTGCTCGGGCTCCGCCTCCAGCCAGCCGCGCTCCATGGCCTTCTGGCTCAGGGCCAGGGCCTGGGGATCGCCCGCGAACGCCAAGGCGGTGTCGCGCCAGATCTGCCGCGGGAACTGATCGAGGAGCAGCACCAGCGCCAGGCCCCCAGCCGCTTCCGTGGCCCAGGCGTCGAGCTCACCGGAGATGGCGAGTCGGGTCAGCTGCAGAAAGCGTTGCTGCAGCAGGGCGTCAAAGGCCGGGTCCTTGGCGAACCACTGGCGCGGCCGGCTCTGCACGAACCAGAACTCCAGAACCTCCGCCGCTTGTTCCCCGTGGCCTGTCATCAGAGCAGGGCCTGCACGCTGGCCACCTTGTCCTCCAGGGTCTGATCCTTGTCGGTGCGGGTATTGATTTTCACCGTTGTGTAGATGCGGGGGCAGCCCATGGCGTGCACCGCCTGGTGGCAGGCCTCGATCGCGGCGAACACCGGCTCCCACTCCCCTTCGATGGCGGTGCCGTTGGGGTGCAGCTGGATCTTCAGGCCAGCTTCAGTGAGCACCTTTTCGCAGGTGGCGATGTAGGGGGCCAGGTGCACGCCCACGCCGATCGGCACCACGCACAGATCCACGATCACCTTCATGGTCACCCTCGGCAGATTGCTCCCATCGTGGAAGCAGCTGCCGGGATCAGCGGCACAGAGCAGCAACGCGACGGCCCGCAGGCCGGATGCTGCTGACGGCAGTGCCGGGGTCCCGGCGCACCTTCACTCGGAAGGTGCAGTGGGCTGGCCCAAGGTGCTCGATCAGGGCCTCCCGGGCCTCGTGCTGCAGCTCCTCAAGTGTGGGCGCGGTAATGAGGATGGGCAGGGTTTCGGCCTGGGCCTCCAGGTGGCCGGGCCGTTCAGCCAGAACGCGGAACACGATCTCTCGCATGCGGGGGTATCTCCTTCTTTCCGGCTCCATCCTTGGCCTGCTGAGGCGACAGCGCAGGTGCGGCCGGATACGGGGAACCGGCCCTGCGGGCACCTGCCCTTGCCGTGTCAGGCGAGCCAGCCCCGTGCAGAGGCCAGCCTGGAGGCTTCCTGCACGGCGGTGATGCAGCGCTGGGCCCGGCGCTTGGCATCGTCCTGGCCCTGGGACCGCAGCACGTAGCCCTCCATCGCTTCTGGCGTCTCGATCAGAGCCAATAGGCCCGTGGTGCGCGCACCGAGGGAACCATCGGCGAGCAGGCGGCTCACCAGGCCGTGCTCCCACAGCTGCACCCCGGTAGAGCCGGGAGCGAACAGCTCCTGACGCAGCACGCCCAGCAACGACTGCTTGAGGGCATCGAGCTGGCCCTGCCGCAGCCGGCGGCTGTTGGGCAGGCCCGCCGCAGGACCGGCCGGGATCGCGGTGGGGATCTTAGCGGCGCGATCGGAGGTGTGCTCCACGCTCCAGCTCAGGCCGGTGCCCGGCAGCCCCACGGTGGTGCGGGGCCCACCGCTGCGATTCACCGGGATGTTGAACGAGGCCCCGCGGCCACCGACGGAGATCGAGCTCAGTCCCCCGCTGGAGAAGTTGAACCTCAGCGGGCCCAGGCGGGCGGAGCGGCGGAGACGGAAGCCCATGGCAATCAGCGGGTTGGCTCGCAGGAATGGCCCGAGCAGTCTTCAGGTTGCCGCGTGGATGCAGCAGTCCGCAAATCCATGCGCCCAGCGCATAGAACCGCCGGTGCCGCTGCATCCCCGAGGAGTAGGGGGCGCCTCAAAAGCATTGCACTGACTGGGTTTTCCCAGGTACGGGAACAGGCACTCCAGCGGGCCACCGCCAGCTGAAAAGGGGCGTACTTTGAAGTTGAGGGGAGGCCCGGGAGCCAACCCGACCCTCACCCTCCATCAGAGTCCGGCCAGGGAGCACCCGAGCCGGTGCGCACAGAGGAGGTGCGCCAACGATGCGACACACAACCGGTGAACTCGGTGACGCTGCGCGAACGTCATCCCGTAGCAGCAGAGAGCGATACGCCAGCTCTGTTTCCCGCGTGTTGAAACCCCGGGCTGCATAACCCGGGCCGGGATCACAACCGAGAAGGTCAAGCCTTGAGCATCTCTTCTCCCAGACGTGATCTCCTTTCCTTCCCTGCCAGGCACAAGGCAGGCCATGCGTGAACAAAAGACACCCGACCCGATCGAGCCCCAGATGCCAAGGCAATGATCCGCGACCGGTGCTAAGGCGCCCCCCACGGGGCGCCTTCCTGTTGGGAGGACAATCACCAGGACAGCACTCCTGTTCTCTGACTCGCGCCCCATCGCCCCTGCAGATCCGCCCTTTTGAGGAGGCCGACTGGCCGGCGGTGTGGGCCCTGCTGGAGCCGGTGTTCCGCGCTGGTGAAACTTTCCCCCACGACCCAGCCATCACTGAGGGCGAGGCCCAGCTGGCCTGGGTGGACCAGAGCCAGGCGGTGATGGTGGCTGTGAATGCGGCCGGAGCTGTGGTGGGCACCTACTACCTCAGGCCCAACTCCCTCGCTCTTGGCGCCCATGTGGCCAATGCCGGCTACGTGGTGGCCGAGCATTGCCGGCGCCAGGGAATCGGCAGTCGCCTCTGCCAGCACTCGCTGCAGGCTGCACGGCGGCTGGGGTTCCGAGCACTGCAGTTCAACCTGGTGGTGAGCACCAACACCGCCGGGATCCGCTGCTGGCAGCGCAATGGCTTTCAGGTCGTCGGCACGTTGCCGGGGGCGTTCCGCCACAGGCAGTTGGGCTATGTCGATGCCCTGGTGATGTTCCAGGGGCTGATGGAGGGTCCAACCCCATGAAGGTGGTGCCGCTGCGGCTGACACCGGGCGCCGACCTGCGCCGGGCGCTGGAGGCCTGGATGGCCGAGCAGCAGGAGCAGGCAGGGTGTGTGATCAGCGCGATGGGCAGCCTGTCGGTAGCCCAGATCCGCCTGGCCGGAGCAGCCGAGGCCACGGCCATCCACGGCGAGCTGGAGATCCTCAGCTTCTCCGGCACCCTCTCGCCCGATGGTGCCCACCTGCACATCGCCATCGCCGACAGCAGCGGGGCTGTGATCGGCGGCCACCTCTGCGCCGGCTCGCTGGTGCGCACCACCGCGGAGCTGGTGATCGGCCTGCTGCCGGAATGGCGGTTCAGCCGGAAGCTGGATCCAGCCACCGGCTACCCCGAGCTGCGGATCACTCCTCAGGCTCCGAACTGAGGGGCGGCAGCCGCCGCTCCACCTGCAGAAACACCAGCCAGGCCACCCCGGCGCTGATGCCGCCGGTCCAGTCGTTGCGCAGCAGCTCCACAATCGACACCGTGCTGGCGCCGATGCGCAGGCCGCGCAGCAGGAAGCGGCCCAGCTTCTCCAGCGACTCCCTGTTCACCGTCATCAGCTGGGGGCAGCGCAGAGGAGCTTCAGGTTGGCGGAGCAGCCGGCGGCTGCAACCGCTCGATCGCGTCGGGGGCCACGCCCACCTGCTGAGCGATCAGCAGCACCAGGTGCTCCAAGCGAACGAGGCGCTGCTCCAGGGCCTGGAGCTCAGCGGTGCCGGCCTTGCCGCCCGTAGCTCCCGTGCCCTTCCCACCTGAAGGGGTTTTGGTCTTGGGAGGGGGCAGCAAGGACAGGGGCGGCGGGCCGTTGGGATCCGCCAGCAGCAGGCCCACCATCAGATCTTTCCTGGGGCGATTGGGCACCTTGATGCCCCGCTGCGCGCAGAGCTCCTTCAGGGCGTCGTTCTTCAGGGCCAAGAGATCGGCCTCCGTGGCGGGGGCGCCGCCCTCGGGCTGGATCAGGGCGCGGGGTTCCTCGACGGCGGTGGCGCCATCGCCCAGCTCTTCTGCCAGGCCGCGATAGAGCCGGGCATCGGCCTGGGCCAGCTCACGCAGGGCGGAGCGCATGGTGTCGGCGATCTCACCCATGGTCGTTAGCTCCCTTGGCTTGATCCTGGGGCTGCGGCTGGCTCCCGTTCGTGCTGACGTCGATGGGCCCCGGCGCACCGTCTCCGGGCGGTGGGGTTGTCGCGACTGCGGGGCCGTGGCCATTGCCGCCTGGTGGCAGTGGTGGCGTGCCCAGCAGATCTTTTGATTTATCGATCAGCTGCTGCTGCTTCTGTTTGAGATCGCCGAGGCGGTCCTTGGTGCGGCCCCAGCGATTGATGAAATGAATCACGGCCCGCATCAGATCGCCGAGATAGCCGCCGCCTTGAAAGGTATGACGGCCCTTCTTGTAGCGGCTAAAGCCATTCACCAGATCATCACCGGCATCTTCGATGTCACCGGCGATGGCCGTCACGATCTCAAGCAGCTCGTAGAGTTCCTTGCGTTGGGGCAGGTCACGACTGGCCAGGGCCGTGATCCGTTCTTTGAGGAGGGCAGTTTCATCCTTGGCCTTGTTGGCCAGGCGCCGATGCTGGGCCCGGCTGCGCATCAGGCTGGAGTAGCAATTCCTCAGCTCCAGATAGGTGCTGTTGAGCACCTCACGTTCCAGCGGTTCCGGATCTGGTGGGAAATCAGAGGTTGGGGGCAGGAAGACCATGCCAGGCTGCACATCGGCTTCTATCTTCCGAATGCAGCTGCAAGGAGCGGTGATTCACAGGAGGCTGAATCTATGCGTGGGGTGAATAGATTCGGCATCGCCCCGCGTGGCGACTGAGGCGAGAGGGGTGCGGAAGGAGCTGCAGATCCGCAGCAATCTTCACAATGTCGCTGGAATCGTCCGAACAAAGCGGAAGCAGTCCGCCCAAGGCCGCAGCCTCGCTCCCGGCCCCCGGGCCCGGGCACCGGCCCAGCCTGGCGCGTACACCGCCAGGGCGGCCTGCAGCCGCTGCTCTTTCGCAGGAGAACTGATCCAGAACGGAGCCGAGGGGCTGAGGCTGTGCTCACTGACGCCTGATCCCTTCTCGCCATGCCCCAGATCGACCTGCTCCTCGCGGCTGAGCTGTTGGTGGTGCTGCTGCTCATGGCCACCATGGACGCAAGCTCCCATCGGGCGGGGGCGGCAGAGCCACCGCCGCAGGAGCCAGAGCCGCCCGTGCAGTGGGCTGCCGAGACCGACCTGCATGCCCAACGCATCCTGCGGCTGGAGAGCCGCCGGACCGCAGGCCCGGCTCCTCTGCGCTGAGGCCTGCAGCGATGACGCTCCTTAAGATCGGTTGGCGATCTGGTGCTGGTCAGGAGGGTTCCGGGATGCTCGGCGGTGCAGACCAGAAAGCCCTCTTTGATTACTGGCACGACCGGGTGCGGTTGACCAACCTCAACCGCCTGGGGGCTCGCGAGCATGTCACCACCCAGGAACTACGGCATGAATGCACCAACTACGACGAACTGCGGCGGCTAAAAGCTGTTCAGGAACTCGATGAACTGGAGCGCTGCCGCGTCATCGCGATCATCAAATACGAGTGCACCGCCAAGGTGCTGCAGCGCCGCACAGGGCTGTTGCGTGACTACGCCCGCCAATGTGAAGAACAGGCCCTCGATCACCGCCATAAGGAGAGAGGGCTGCTGGCCCTCATCACCAAGCTCAAAGACATCCTTAAAGGCAAGGACGGCACCATCCGTCGCTTGGAGTCGCGGATCGAATCCCTACAAGCAGAGAACGAAGCTCTGCGAACGGAGCAGCAGCAATCCAAAGCTGAAAGCCAGTTGCGAAAAGAGCTTGATGCGCTCCAGCGCGCTTTCGAGTTGGAGGTGGAGCGCCGCAAGCAACTGGCCAAGAACAATCAGAGCCTTGGTGGCCGCGTCGCCCACACCAACCGCTACCGGCGTGAGCGCGATGAGCTGCGCGAAGCCCTCAGGATCGAACGGCAGACCAGCCAGTCCCTGCGGCAGGAGCTGGAGCAACTGCGCGGCGGTGAGCAGCTGGGGCTGGGCCTCGCTGAGTGAGCACCATGCCCCGCAAGTCTTCCCCTGCAGCGAAAGGAGCCAAGCCAGCCGCCAAAGCCAAGGCAACCGCCAAAGCTTCGGCTGGTGAAAGGCCTGCGCGGCAGAAAGAGCCCTCGCTGGCCGACCTCAAGGGCCAGGTCCTGACCCTGGCAAAGGTCTCCAGCACCCAGGAGCTCAAGCGAGCCAACGTGGATCTGCGCCATCTCGATTTCCGCCTCAAGGCCAGCTGGCGCTCCGCCTTGGGGGTGTTGCAGCAGGCGGCGGTCGCCATGGACGAGTGGGACCGGAATCCACCGGAGGAATACAAAGAGCTGTTCGCCGAGATTGATCAGGCAGCAGCGGCCTACAGCGCCTCGATTGAGCAGGGCCTCAAGCTGAGCAGCCAGCTGCGCGACGCCGCAGACGATCTGGAGGCCGTCGCCGGTGAGCTGCAGCAGGAGGCCGAGGAGCTCAAAACCATCAAGCAGGCCTCCCGCAAGCAGCGCCGGGCCCGCTCGCTCAACTGATCCTGCGGCCAGCGGAAGCCCCTTCAGCCGGGCTGATACACCGCCAAGGCCGTCTCTAGCTTCTGCCGGTGCTCGTCCCTCAAGGCCGCCGGCGCTTCGATGCGGATGCCGGCCCCGAAGCCGAACAGCCAGTTGCGCAGGTCGATGTCGCGCTCCACAGTCCAGGGGGGCAGGTCGAGTTCAACCGGATAGGGGTGGGTGTCATTGGGGCTGCCGGGCTCCAGAACGTGCGGGGCGTTGGGGTGGTGCCACCAGTGTTCGCCGGGCAGGGGCCTGGAGAAGCGGGTGTGCTCGATCGGGTAGCGCTGCAGGCCTTCGCGGATGAAGGCAAAGCACCAGCCCTGGCAGCAGAAGCGCAGCGTCACCAGCTGCTTGGCGCGGATCCGGGCATTGGGGCTGGCCAGCCGCAGCTGGTTTTTGAGGTCGCTGCCGAAATAGATGCCGCCGCTGTGATGCAGCAGCAGCTCCAGACGCCGCAGGGCCTGGCTGTGGGCCTCGTCGCTGCGCCGGTTGCCCCGCTCGCTGCGGCGCAGAGCCAGACGGTCGATCCGTTCGCTGCGGATCAGGCCCACGCCGGTGCCGATCGCGTCTTCCTCGAACACCAGATACCAGCCGATGTTGTGGAACAGCAGCTGCAGCGGCCACACGCGAAAGGAGCCGTTGGGGCTGTCCGCAAAGGAGCCCACCGTCGCGTAGCGCTCCAGCTCGATCCGCCGCCGTTCCACGATCGCCGTCTCCAGGGCCTCGGCCTGGCGTTCGGCTGCCAGGGAATCGGGCCGCACCAGGGCGGTGCTCACGATCGAGCGATTCGCAAACGCCCTCACCGGGGTGGCGCCGTCCACGGCAATGCCTCCCCAGGCGAGGCGCTGCTCCAGCTCCCGAAGCAGGTCCTGGGCGGTGGGATCGGCCAGCCGGCCGGCGGCCTGGCTCACCACCCCATGGATCTCCCGCAGCCGGTGGGCCGAGAGCAGGGCGGTGCCGATGGCATAGCCGTGGCGCACGTTGTCGTTGCGGTGGCGGAAGCCATAGGGGGTAAGCAGCTTCTCGAGGTCCTTGCGCAGGGTGGCGGCCTCGGAAGGCAGGTAGGAGCCGGGGATGGCCTCGGTGCGCTCGATCAGGTGCTCGGGCAGGGGCACGCCGCCTGCCTGATCGAAGGGCTGCTGCAGCAGGTGGCGCAGCAGGGTGAACACCCGCATGAACACCGGCCCGTCGCCCATGGGCGGGAAGCCTCCGTTCACCCCACCGGGGCAGGGTCCTGTGGCGGGTGGCTCAGGCTGGGCCGGCGCCAGCTGGATCGGCGCCAGGGCAGGCTCGGCGCTGCAGAAGCCATTGGCCTCCAACCAGGCCAGATCCCCCCGGATCGCCGCCGCATCCCCAAAGCACTCGCCATGCAGCCGCCGCAGGTAGGCCGCCGCCTGCTCCGCCAGGTCGCCCTCGGGTAGGGGCGACACGATCGCCTCCAGCTCCGCGCGGGTGGCGGGGTCGGCCGCGGAGAGCTCGGGGAAGGTGGTGAGCAGCCGCAGCAGATGGAGCAGCCGCTCCAGATCCAGCAGCCTGGAATACCCGTGCAGCTGGAAGCGCTTCTCGCGGTTGCGCGCCGAGCGGATGCGGTGATCCAGGCGCGCCAGTTCATCGCGCAGCAGCGCCTCCAGCTCGCGGCCGTGGGTGGGCACCACCGCAACCACCGCGGCAAATCCCTCGGCGCGACTGGGTCCAAAGGCCGGATCCGCCAGGGCGGCGGCCATCTCGCGGATCACCGGCTCGGGCACCAGGCGCTTGCGGGTCTGGTTCCACTGCAGGCAGGTGGAAAGCGGCGTGTAGAGCCACCAGCCGATCCACTCCACCGTCACCGGCAGGCTCAGGGCCTGGGTGATCGCCAGCCGCCAGGGCCGGCGGGCGTGGGTGGCATCCAGGATCACCGGCGTGCCAGCGGCCACGGCCTCGCGGAGGCGCTGGTGCAGCAGTGCTTCGATGTCGCGCCAGGGGCCCTGCACCGCTGGGTCGCCAAACAGCTCGCCGCGCACCACATCGGTGGAGAGCACCACCGCACCGGTGAGCTGGGCCAGCACGCCGGCCAGGGTGGTCTTGCCGCTGGCGGGCGGGCCGATCAGCAGGTGGCAGCGCAGGGGCGCTGGCAAGGGCGCAACAGGCGGGCTGGTCATGGCTGCAGCGTGGCCGCTGGAGCGTGCCACCGCAAGGCCCTACAAGCGAAAGAGCAAATAGTGATCCCTGCCACAACTGGGATCTCACGAGCGGCTTTGCTATTTCGCAGGGAGAAGAGCAGAAAAGCCGCCCGCGCTGCTGAGGCTGCTCCCAGCGCTTCATCCGCCCCATGGCTTCCCCGCGCCCTCCGTCGCTGGCCCAGGCCCATCACTACCGCCTGCCGGAGCTGCTGCACGACATCCGCCTGCTCGATCTGCTGGAGCTCTGCGGCACCACCGTGCAGGCCAGCCGGCTGCTGCAGCTCAGCCAGCCCACCATCAGCCGCCGCTACCGGCTCCTCTCGGAGGATTTCGGCCTGGTTCGGGATCGCCGCCAGCTCTGGGGATGTGGGTACGGCACCTCGGCCGCGATGCGCCTGCTGCGGCTGGGTTGCCGTGCCCATCGCCTCGCTGCCGGTGTCGCCCGAATCGGCAGCGACCTGCTGCATCACACACTGCTGGCGGGCTGCCCCTGGCTGCTGCCCACCCCCCAGCGGTTCCGGGCGGCGGCCAACTGGCTGGAGCTGGTGCGCCAGGGCGTGCTTGATGGTGCCCTGATCTCAGGCCTGGAGCTGGAGGAAGCAGAAGGACTGAACCACCAGGAGCTGGAGCTGCTGCCGCTGGGAGAGCTGCCCCTGGCCATGGCGTTCTGCCCCAAGGCGCCGGTGCTGGTGGGCGCCGTCCCCGGCAGGCCTGCCCCAGGGGGGCGAGTGGCGGAGGTGCTCGTGCCCGATCGCGGCGTGGCGCCCGGCCTGAGGCGACTCCTGCGCGAGCTGGGGCTCCCCCTGCGCAGCGGGGGCAACAGCCTGCAGACCCCAGAGGACTGGGTCGGCCGGATCCAGGGCAGCCCCCTGGCTCTGGTGGTGGCCGATCGAGAGGCCGACACCTGGGCCTCCCTGCAGCGCTGGCCCCTGAGCCTGGGTCCCCAGGTTTCCCGTCCCCACAGCCCCGTCTGGCTGGCGCTACCGGCCGACTGGCAGGAGCACCGGATACTGCGCCACACCGCCCGGGAGCTGGGCCGTATGGGCGGCTCGCAACAGCTGGAGGGCTGAAAGTATGCGCCCCGTGCATAGATCCAAGACTTACGGCCCCAAGTGCATCTGGTGTGCTGCCACCTCGCTTCCGCTAGGTGCAGACTGGCCGCAGCGTCCCCTCTCCCCCATGCCAGTCCCGCCGCTGCAGGCGGACCACCACCTTGTTGAGGCTGCCCGCTGATGGACGTTTTCTCCTTCCGCGACCGGGTCGTCGAGGACTACGGGCAGTTCAGCCGGAGCTTCACGCAGATCAAGGCGCCTGATCTGCGGGACTTTGTGGATGGCCGTTACGGGGCGGGTGAGTACTGGCCCTCGCCGCTGATCCAGCTCAACCCCAGCTTCGTCGGGGGAGGCAGCATCGGGTCTCTGGTGGAGGAGGGACTGCTGCACCCGGAATGCAGCCGCATCTTCCGCTGGGGCAAGGACAGGGGCGACGGGGTGGAGCTGCTGCTGCACCGCCACCAACGGGAAGCGATCGTGATCGCCCGCGCCGGCGGCAGCCTGGTGGTGATCTCCGGCACGGGCTCCGGCAAGTCGCTGGGTTACATGATCCCGATCATCAATCGGGTGCTGGAGGAACGCGAGCGCGGCGACCGGAGCAAGCGGATCCGGGCGATTGTCATCTACCCGATGAATGCTCTCTGCAATAGCCAGATTGAGGAGCTGCAGAAATACCTGGGCTGGGGTTATCCCGATGGACCGCGTGTCACCTTTGCGCGTTACACGGGCCAGGAAAGCGAGGAAGAACGGGAAAAGATCAAGAATGATCCACCCGACATCCTGCTCACGAACTACGTGATGCTGGAGTACATCCTCACCCGGCAGGATCCGCTGGATCAGAAGGTGATCAGTGATGCCCAGGGTCTGGAGTTCCTGGTGCTGGATGAACTGCACACCTACCGGGGCCGCCAGGGGGCTGATGTGGCCCTGTTGGTGCGCCGGGTGCGCCAGCGGCTGAATGCCGATCTGATCTGTATCGGCACTTCCGCCACCATGGCCTCGGAGGGCACCGCCGCGGAAAGGAACGGCACGGTGGCTCAGGTGGCGAGCAAGTTGTTCGGCACCAGCATCCCGGTGGAGCACATCGTCACCGAGACGCTGGAGCGCCTCACCATTGGCGAACTGCCCGATGCCGCTGAACTGGGTTCAGCTCTCGATGGTGACTATTCACCGCAAACCACTGCCGCATGGTCACCGGATGATCTGCGCCTCCACCCTCTGGCCCGCTGGGTTGAGTTGCGGCTCGGCCTGGAACGGGAAGACGGGCGCCAAGACGGCAAGTGGGTGCGCTGCCGGCCGCGCACCTTGCAGGACGCCGCCCTGGAGCTCGCCACAGCAAGTGGGCGTCTGGCTGCGGATGCAGAGCCCGATTCAGAAGCCGGCCAGCGCGTGCGCGAGGCGGTGCTCACCAGCCTGCGCCAGTTTCTGCTGGCGGCCTATCAGGTGGAAGTGGGGCCGAACCGCCGTTTCTTTGCCTTCCGCCTGCACCAGTTCGTCTCGGCCGGCGGTGATGTGCACTCCAGCTTGGAGGCCCCAGGCCGGCGCTATCTGACCCTCAAGGGTCAGAAGTATCAGCCCAATGCCGGCCGCCAGTCCCTGCTTTACCCGGTGGTGTTCTGCCGCAGTTGCGGCCAGGAGTTCCACCCGGTCTGGGCGCAGTTGCACAACCGCAGACCGGAGCGGTTCGAGCCCCGTGAGTTCTCCGATGAATCGAGCCTGCGGGAACGGGATGTGGTCAACGGCTACCTGATGCCCGATGCAGAGGGTGCCTATGAGGTGGAGGATCTGGAGAAGGCCAGGTTCCCTGATGGCTGGCTGGAAACCGACAAAAGCGGCGAGCTGGTGCTCAAGCGCACCTACCGGGAGTTCGCTCCCGTGCCCTGCCGGATCAAAGCGGATGGAGGCACGAGCAGTGACGGAACCCCAGCCTGGTTCCTCAAAGGCAGTTTCCGCTTCTGCCCCAGTTGCGGGGTGGAACACAACGTGCGCGGCAGCGAGTTCCGCAAGCTCTGTGGCCTGAATTCCGAGGGCCGCAGCTCGGCCACCACCACCTTGAGCCTGGCTGTGCTGCGTCAGTTGCTCAGCTTCCCCGAACAGGAGATCCCCGACAACGCTCGCAAGCTGCTGGCCTTCAGCGACAACCGCCAGGACGCCTCACTGCAGGCGGGTCACTTCAACGACTTCGTGCGGGTGCTGCAGCTGCGGGCCGGTCTGGTGGCGGCGCTGCGCGGCAAGCCAGGGCATGAGCTGAGCCTGGAGACCCTGGCCCTGGACACCGAGAAGGCGCTGCGCCTGTCAGCCGACGACTTCATCGCCACCAAGGGAGTGAAACCCAACGTGGAACAGGAGCGCCGCAAGGCATTGCGGGGGGTTCTGGAGTACCGGCTGCTGGTGGATCTGCGCAAGGGCTGGCGGCTCACCAACCCCAACCTGGAGCAGCTGCGGCTGTTGGAGATCGACTACGCCGAGCTGGTGAACTGCGCCGAGGACCAGGCCGACTGGCAGCAGCGCCATCCGCTCCTGGCTCAGGCCAGCAGTGAGGAGCGCTTCCTGATCCTGCACCGCTTGCTGGAGGAGATGCGCGAGCGGTTGGCCATCGATTGCGATGCCCTGGGACTGGAGGAGTTCGAGCGCCGCCGTAAGGCCTGTTTCGACCTGGAGGAGGTGTGGGGCATCCGGGCGGAAGAGCAGCCCGAATTGGCCCGCACCGTGTTGATGAACCCGGTCACGGCGGAGCAGCGCCTGCAGCGACTGGAGGGTCTGTCGCTGCGTGGGGCCTTCGGGCGCTGGCTCAAGGCTCGGGAGCGCTGGCTGTCGGTGGAGGAGTTGCACCGCGGCCTGAAGTGGAAGGACGACCTGTATCAGGAGATCACCGGTCATCTGCTGGCGATGCTCACGGCCTGGGGGCTGGTCAAGCCCAAGGAGGTGAAGGTCGGCAAGCGCAGGAGCGAGGTGCTGCAGGGCTGGCGCTTGAACAGCTCAGCCCTGCGTTGGAACCTTGAGGATCCTGATGCTCCAGCGCAGGACGCCTACGACGAGCGGTTGCGCCAGCAACTGGAATCCAGCGGCCGCCGCGGACCCGTGAATGCCTATTTCCGCAACCTCTATGAGGATCTTGCTGCGCTGATTGCCGACCCAGGCCAGGCCGAAGGCCGGCCATTCGTTCAGACCCTGGAAGCTCGAGAGCACACGGCTCAGGTGGATGCCGGGGTTCGGGAACAGCGGGAAAAACAGTTCCGTGATGCCCGCCTGCGGCTGCTCTATTGCTCCCCCACCATGGAGCTGGGGGTGGACATCTCCTCGCTCAACACGGTGTACCTGCGCAATGTGCCGCCCACGCCGGCCAATTACGCCCAGCGCAGTGGCCGGGCAGGGCGCAGCGGTCAGCCAGCCCTGGTATTGAGCTACTGCGGCGCCACTTCTCCGCACGATCAATACTTCTTCTCCGACCCCACCCGCATGGTGGCCGGCGCCGTGAGCGCCCCCACGCTGGAGCTGGCCAATGAGGAGCTGCTGAAAGCGCACTTCCGGGCCCTGTGGCTGGCGGCCACGCGCCAGCGGTTGCCAGGCAAGGTGAAGGAGCTCGTGGATCTCGCCGCCGAGGGAAGGCCGCTGGTGGCGGATCTGCGCGAGTCGCTCGCCAGTGATGACGCCTGCCGCAGTGCCCAGGCCGATGGCCAGGCGATCGTCGACGACCTGATCGAGAACCACTGGTTGGGCAGCAGCCCGCCCACCTGGCTCACCGGCAGCTGGCTGGATGCCCTGATCCGGGGTGCGGCCCTCGATTTCGATGCGGCGCTGCGCCGTTGGCGGGATCTGCTGGCGGCGGTGGACAGCCAGTTCGCCCAGGCCCAGAAGGATCTGGCCAACCACGCCCTGTCAGAGCGTGAACGGCAGGCGGCGGATCAGCGGCAGCGAGCGGCACGGCTGCAGCAGCAGCTGTTGCTGGCCGACAAACCCGGCAGCGGCAACAACAACAACGACTTCAGCACCTACCGCTATCTGGCCAGCCAGGGCTTCATGCCGGGCTACAACTTCCCGCGCCTGCCGCTGATGGCCTACATCCCCGGCAGCCGTGAGCAGGTGGGCGGCGGCACGTTCATCACCCGGCCGCGCTTCGTGGGGATCAGCGAGTTCGGGCCCCATTCGCTGATTTATCACGAGGGCAACACCTACAAGGTGAAGGGCGCGATCCTGGGCCTGCAGGACAACGCCGTGGCCGCCGGTACCGTGACCCTGGCCACCCAGGACGCCCTGCTCTGCGGCGTCTGTGGTCATGCCCACCTGGGTTCGGCCCTTGATGAAGTGGAGCTGTGCCGCCACTGCGGTGCGCCGCTCCAGGAGGAACCGAAAGGAAAAGCGGTGCGAGTGCCACGGCTTTATCAGATCGAGCAGGTCAAAACGCAGCGGGCCCAGCGCATCACCTCCGACGACGAGGAGCGGCAACGGCTGGGCTACGAGCTGCTGACCAGCTACGAGTTCCCGCAGGAGAACGGTGTGGTGAAGGTGGCGCGGGCTCTGGTGAGCAGTGGCGGCCAGCCGCTGCTGGAGCTGAGCTATGCGCCGGCCACCACGATCAGCCGCATCAACCTTGGCTGGCGGCGGCGCGAGAACCGCAGCGACATGGGTTTCCCGATTCACCCGACCGACGGTCGCTGGGGCGGCGAGAAACAGCTGGAAGCAGGCAACGCCAGCGCCGGCGAGGGAGAAGACGATGCGGCCGAAGTGGGTTACGTGAAGATCACGCCCTACGTGCAGGACCGTAAGAACGCCCTGCTGTTGCAGTTCCCCAATCAGCCATCCAGCGGCAACTGGACGGCGCTGCAGCTGCTCAGCCTGAAGAACGCCCTGAAGCGCGGGATCGAGGTGGCCTTCCAGCTCGATGGCAGCGAGATCGCCGCTGAGCTGATGCCAAACGACGAGGAGGCCAGCGCCCTGTTGCTCTATGAGAGCGCCGAGGGTGGGGCCGGGGTGCTGAGCCGCCTGGTGGAGAGCCCCGCAGCGCTGCGGCAGCTGGGTCGCACCGCCCTGGAGGTATGCCATTGGCGGCTGAACGATCCGTTGCCGGTGATCGAGGCCGCCCTGGAGGATGCCGACCCGGAGTGTGAGGCTGGCTGCTACCGCTGCCTGCTCGGCTATCACAACCAGCGGGAGCACGATCGGATCGACCGCCGCATCCCTGAGCTCAAGCAGTTCCTGCTGGATCTGGCCCGCGGTGAGCTGGTGGGCCAGGGCGGTGCCGACAGCCGCAGCGAACGCCTGGAACGGCTCCGTGGCTTCTGCCAGAGCGGCCTGGAGCGCCTCTGGCTGGAGACAGCCTTCCGGCTGGGTCATCACCTGCCCGATGACGCCCAGAAGGAGGTGAGCGGTCACTTCGTGACGCCTGATTTCACCTACCGCGAGGCCGGGGCGTTGGTGTTCATCGATGGCCCCCACCACCAGAAACCCCTGCAGCAGCGGCTGGACCAACAGAAGCGCCGGGAGCTCAAAGATGCCGGCATCCGCGTGGTGGTCTTTGACCAGCACAGCGATGAATGGCCGGCGGTGTTCCGCGAGCACGCCTGGCTGTTCGGGGAAGGCAAGGGTGGTGGCAGCAGCCCCCTTCCAGCACCGAAGCAGCCGTCAGGAGACCCCGCCACCGGTCCCGAACCCCAAGGACCGGATCTGGGTGAAGCCCTTGATGCCGTGTTTGCCCAACACCAACAGTTGTTCGGCAAGGAGGGCAGCTGATGTTTGACAGCACGAAACGATCCCTGCGGGAGCTCCTTCAAGAGCTAAAGAAAGGAACGATCCAGCTGCCTGAGTTTCAGCGGGGCTGGGTGTGGAAGAACGAGCAGATCAAGGAGTTGATCGCCTCTGTGATCCGCCAGTACCCGATCGGGGCGGTGATGCTCTTGGAGGCTGGTGGAGAGGTGCGTTTTCAGACCCGCCCCGTGGAGGGATCAAGATTCGATGGAGCCATTCCACAACCAGATCATCTGATTCTGGACGGCCAGCAGCGGTTGACATCAATGTTCCAGGCCACCCTGATGGGCTCAGCAGCCAAAACAGAAAACGAACGCAAGCAGAAGGTGGAGCGCTGGTACTACCTCGATATGAAGAGACTGCTCGCCAATCCAGATCTTCTTGAGGAAGCTGTTGTTGACGTTCCTCGAGATCGGATTCGCCCTGAGGTGGCTGGCCGAAAGGGCCTTGACCTCTCCAGCAGCGACTTGGAGTACGAGCTCGGTTTGTTCCCGCTGAGCAAGATCTACGAAGCCGGCGAATGGCAGCTTGGCTACATCAATCACTGGAATGGCAGGCCAGAGTTTGGAGATGTTCTTGCTCTCTACAACGACTTCCAAAAGGAAGTCATCAATCCCTTCTCTGAGTACCAGCTGCCCGTCATCACGCTTGCCAAGACCAGCCGACGTGAAGCCGTGTGCCAGGTGTTTGAAAAGGTCAACACCGGCGGCGTCAAGCTGAATGCTTTTGAGCTGGTCACGGCTAGTTATGCCGCCGATGGCTTCGACCTGCGAGCTGACTGGTATGGCCTCAAGAGTCGCGATGGAATGGCTGCCATCGAAGGGCGTTACCAGCGTTTTGCGGCAGGCAGAGAACAAGGCAAGCCCGAGGGTGTTCAGCGCCTGGGCCGCATCCTCAAGGCCGTGCGCGAAACCGACTTTCTGCAGTGTGTGGCGCTGCTGTCCACGCGCAACCGCAGGCAACAGGATCAGCAGAGCGGTCAGCTCCCACCCGACAAGTGGACAGGGGTCAGCTGCAAGCGAGCCACAATCCTTGATCTGCCCTTGGCTGAATATGAGAAGTGGGCTGCTGCGGCCGAGGAAGGCTTCTTTCGTGCCGGACGTTTCCTGATCAAGCAGGGCTTCTATCGCAGTGATGATCTTCCTTACGTCACCCAACTGGTCCCCTTAGCCGCAATCCTGACCAGCCTGGGCAGTGATTACGAGGCGGCAGCCACCACGGCGAAGGTGCAGCGTTGGTATTGGTGCGGCGTGCTGGGCGAGCTGTATGGCGGGGCGATCGAAACCCGCTTCGCCAAGGATTTCCCGGAGGTGATGGAGTGGGTCGCTGGGCATGGGGCCGATCCGAGCACGGTGTACGAAGCGGACTTCCGCCCGAACCGGCTCGACACGATGCGCACTCGCAACAGTGCCGCCTACAAGGGGCTTTACACGCTGTTGCTGAGAGAACAGGCCAAGGACTTCCGCACGGGCCAACCGATCAATGACGCGATCTTCTACGACGACGCGATCGACATTCACCATGTCTTTCCTGCTGTCTGGTGTGAGGCCAACCGCATCGGACCTGATCGGGCCAACTCGATCCTCAACAAGACGCCGCAGAGTGCTCGTACCAACCGTGTGATCGGCGGCGCAGCCCCCTCCACCTATCTGCCCAAGTTGGAGCGCGCCTACTTGAAGAGCCAGGGTGCATCCGAGACATCCGGCACGGTGAACGCGGCCGCCGCCATGGATGAGCTCCTCCACTCGCACCGCATCGACCCCGAGCTGCTCAGGAGTGATGCCTTCGACGCCTTCTACGAACAGCGCCGGCGGGATCTGCTGGAGCTGATTGCCGCGGTGATCGGCAAACCCATCGCCGTCGAGAGCCCGCCACTTGATGGTGAAGCAGCTCTGCCTCAGATCGACGAAGACGACGGCGAAGCCAATGAACTGGAGGTTGCGGCATGACCAGCACCCTCAGCCAGCCCGCCTCCAGCCAGCCCGCCTCCAGCCAGCCCCCAGCGCTGCCCGACATCCCCAGCCCCGGCTCGATCGTGAAGGTGCGGGGGCGGGAGTGGGTGACGCTGCCCCAGAGCCGCGGGGAGAAGCACGACCAGGTGCTGCGGCTGCGGCCCCTGGGCGGCGGTGATCAGACGATCGCCACCCTGTTCTGGCCGCTGGAGGGCGAGCAGGTGAAGCCGGCGAGCTTTGTCCTGCCGGATCCGGCCCTGAGTGGTTCCCAGAGCTCGGCGCTGCTGCTGCGCGATGCCCTGCTGCTCAAGCTGCGGGCAGGCGCAGGGCCATTCCGCTGCCTCGGCAATGTGGCCCTGGAGCCCAGGCCTTACCAGCTGGTGCCACTGCTGATGGCGCTCAAGCAGGAGGTGAGCCGGGTGCTGATCGCCGATGAGGTGGGCCTCGGCAAGACGGTGGAGGCGCTGCTGATCGCCCGGGAACTGCTCGATCGCGGCGAGATCCGCAAGGTCACGGTGATCTGCCCGCCGCACCTGTGCGAGAAGTGGAAGAGCGACATGATCCGCCAGTTCAATCTGGCGGCCGAGGTGGTGCGGCCCGGCACGGCCCAGAAACTGGAGCGGGGCCTGCCGGCAGGCAAGTCGATCTTTGATGTGATCCCGTTCACGGTGGTGAGCCTCGACTGGATAAAGAGCGACCGCAACCGCGAGGGCTTCCTGCGCAGCTGCGGCGAGTTCGTGATCGTCGATGAGGCCCACACCTGCGCGGCCCGCAAGGGGGGCGGGCGCCAGCAGCGCTACGAGCTGCTGCGGGGCCTGGCCGCTGATCCCCAGCGCCACCTGGTGCTGCTGACGGCCACACCGCACAGCGGCGACCAGGAGGCGTTCGACAACCTGCTCGGGCTGCTGGATCCGAAGTTCGAGGGCCTCAGCGAGATGCCCGAGGGCCAGCGCCGCAAGGACCTGCGTGAGGAGCTTGGCAACTACTTCGTCCAGCGCCGCCGCAAAGATCTCCGGGATGTCTCCTGGGGTGAGCAAGGCGACGACTTCCCGGATCGCGAGACCCGTGAGGCCACTTACACCCTCAGCGGCGACTGGGGTCGTCTGTTCGATGACGTGCTGGCCTATGCCCGTGAACTGGTGGAGCGGAGCGTTGGCGAGAGCAAGTTGCGCCAGCGGATGAGCTGGTGGGCCGCTCTGGCACTGCTGCGCTGCGTCAGCAGCAGCCCCGCCGCAGCCTCGGCCTCCCTGCGCACCAAGCTGATTAACCTCCAAAGCGGCGCTGATCCAGCCTCAGCCTCCAGCGAAGACGAGCTGGCCGATGACCTGGAGGCGATGGCCACGCTCGCCGTGCTTGACGGCGCGGAAGAAGAGTTCAGCGCAGAGGAAGCCGCCCCAGGGGCTGATCTGGCGGATTCGGCAGATGCCGGGCTGCTGAGGGATCTGATCGAGCGCTCGGATCGCCTGCGCGGCAATGCCCACGATCCCAAGCTCAAGCAGCTGCTCAAAGAGCTCAAGGCTCTGCTGGCGGAGGGCTTCCGGCCGGTGATCTTCTGCCGTTTCCGGCCCACCGCCCACTACCTGGCGGAGCAACTGGAGGAGGAACTCCCCAAGCGCGCGCATGTGGTGATGGCCGTCACCGGTGATCTGCCACCGGAGGAGCGGATGGAGCGCATCCGCGAGCTGCAGAACGAACTGGCGAACGGCAAGGTGCCGGTGCTTGTGGCCACCGACTGCCTCTCGGAGGGCATCGACCTGCAGCACACCTTCGATGCGGTGATCCACTACGACCTTTGCTGGAACCCCACCCGCCACGAGCAGCGCGAGGGCCGGGTGGATCGCTTTGGCCAGGCCCGCAGTGCCGTGCGGGCGCTGATGCTGCACGGCGGTGACTCCAACCCGGTGGATGAGCGGGTGCGCACGGTGATCCTGGAAAAGGAAAAGACGATCCGCAAGGAGCTCGGGGTGAGCGTGCCGATCCCCGGCAACGCCAACACCATCACCCAGGCGGTGCTTGGCGGAATCTTCGGGAAGGCCGCCAAGGCGATTCAGGGGTTCCTCAACCTCGGCCTGCCTGGCTTCGGTGGTTCCGGATCAGACCTTGATGCCGTGATTGACGCCGAATGGCAGAGCGCCAAGGAGAACGCCAAGACCACGCGCACGATCTTTGCCCAGCGCAGCCTCAAACCAGAGGAAGCCCTGCGCGAATGGAACCGCACCCGCGAATCCCTCGGCAGCTCAGAAGCAGTCGAACGCCTCGTGCTCAATGCCTGCCGTCGTCTCAACCTGCCGATCGGCGCGCTACCGGCAGCAGGCGGCTGGGAGCTTGACCTCACCCGCCTGGAGCTCAACCGCCAGGCCCTGCGCGAGCGCCTCCGCAACCACGACCTCGGCGGCAAGCTGCGGCTGAGTTTCCGCTCCCCGGCCCGTGACGGCAGCCAGCTGCTCAGCCGCTCCCACCCGCTGGTGGTGGAGCTGGCCGATTTCGTGGCCGAGCGGGCCCTCAGCGGTCTGGAGCCGGACCTGGCGGCTCGCGCCTCCGTGATCCGCACCAAGGCGGTGGCCAAGCGCACCGAGGTGTTGGTGCTGCGGCTGCGGCACCAGCTGCACCAGTCGCGGTGGACGGGCAATCAGTACGAGGCCCTGCCCGATCTGCTGGTGGAGGAATGCCTCACCGCCAGGGTCACCGGCGATGGTCTGGAACCACTGGAGGGCGCCGCAGCGCTGGAGCTGCTGGAAGCCCCAGCCAGCGGCAACCTCGATCCGGGGCAGCGCCAGCAGTGGCTCCAGGAGGCGGTGACCGAGCTCGATGCCCTGCAGCCAGCGCTGACGGCCCTGGCCGAGCGACGTGCCGATCTGGCGGAAGAAGACCACCGCCGCGTGCGAGAAGCCTCGCTGCGCTCGGGCGAATCGCTGCGGATGCGCTTCCGCTGTGAGCCGAGCCTGCCGGTGGATGTGATCGGCCTGTTTGTTCTTCTCCCTGCCCCCACCCTTTGAGCCATGGTCCGCACCACCGCCACCGTCAGCTTCCAGGCGATCGAGCTCAAGGGCAGCCTGCTGCCGGGGTCGCTGCTGGAGCAGGTGGCCCGCCTGCAGGCCCCCCTGCAGAAGGAGGCCGACTACGGCCTGGGCAAGGGCGAACGGCTGCGGGAACGGATCGATGCGGCCTGGGTGCGGCTCAAGGAGATCTGGGAGGAATACAAGGATCTGCGGGAGCGGGCAGCGCAAGGCGTTAGCGGCCTGCATACCTCCGTGCGCATCCTGCGCGAGGTGCTCAGCTGGCCGGATCTTCAGCCCTGCAGCGGCTGGCAACACGGCGACGCGCACTTCCCGATCACGCATCGGGCGTTTGAGGGTGCGGTGCCCCTGATCGTGCGGGGCATCGCGGCTGATCAGCTCGATAAGGGCAGCAGCCAGTTCGGCCAGGAGGGTCGCCGCCGCTCTCCCCACAGCTGCCTGCAGGAATGCCTCAATGCCGACGACAACGCCAACTGGGGGCTGCTGCTCACAGGCGATCGGCTGCGGCTGATGCACGACAACCCCTCGCTGGTGAAGCCGGCCTACCTGGCGGTTGATCTGGAGCTGCTGGTGGAGGGCGAGCTGTTCGATGAGTTCGCCGTGCTCTGGTTGCTGCTGCACGCCAGCCGCTTCCGCCATCCGCAGACCGGCAGCTGCATTCTGGATGCCTGGAAGGAGCAGGCGCAGGAGGCAGGCGAGCGGGTGCTGGGGCAGTTGCGCAATGGCGTGCAGCAGGCCCTCGAAGCCCTGGGCAATGGCCTGCTCCAGCATCCCGACAACGAGGCCCTGCGCCACCAGCTGGCCAGTGGTGCCCTCAGCGGCCAGGAGCTGCACCGCCAGCTGCTGCGGCTGGTGTATCGCTTCCTGTTTCTGTTCACCGCGGAAGACCGCGACCGGTAGCGCCCCTTCAAGTGGTGTAACTCAGGAGGTCCTGTGTCCCTCTCCGGAGGGTGAACAGGGGCAGTCAGGGAATGACTGCCTGAAAGCTGATCGCTCAGCTCCATTGATTCACTATGAACCAT